>Ga0335078_10000164_pt1 | contig 112132 bp, 94 predicted proteins | sample Lox_Sample_32_FD_206711 | JGI IMG/M metagenome (GOLD analysis project Ga0335078, IMG submission 206711) | Soil microbial communities from Loxahatchee National Wildlife Refuge, Florida, United States - Lox_Sample_3.2 | ecosystem: Environmental > Terrestrial > Soil > Wetlands | place: USA... | reverse complement strand
ACAACAACGCTAAAGACCTGACGGTGCGCCTGGAAGATCATCCGGACCCGAAGGAGAAGACTGGCTATATCCCGTATGTTCCGCGCATGCGCGACCGGGCTTGGCAGGCACTGTATGGCAAATACATAGGACAAATCGACGAGCAGTTCGCGTTCCTGGCGTTTCGGACCCCGCCGCTGGTGAGTCCATACACGATGGATGCGAAGGTCGTGACCTCGGAGATGGCATCGCACATGATGGTGTGGGCAGCGTTCGGCAAGCCGAACGAGCGCGAGTGGGTGCCGCGGAAGGGCGACTTCTCGAAGGATGATGGACTGTACCCTTCGGGCTACTACCTGTTCACTGCGGAGTCTTCGCCCAGCACGAAGGCGATCTTGCGGCGGAACGAAACCGTGCGGCTTGCGGCGGCTGTGGCACCGGCGAATCCATCAAAAGCGGCTGCCGAACAGGCGAATTATGAAGATCGTGTGTGGAAGGGATGGCTCTTACCGGCCAGCGACGCGGACGTGTGGTTTGTGGCGGGCGCATCTTCGTACCGGCGAGTATTGACGTCGAAGAACCCGGCGCAGGCCGTGGATGCCAAGCGCGCGACTTGGCGCCGGCTGGACCTGGATCCGAACAACCCGGCGAACCAGTTTGTCCGAAAGCAAACCGAGGGCGTGCTGTTTCTGGATGCGCTGCGCCAGCAGAAGGGTGATGACGCGTTCTTCAAGTTGATGAACGACTACTTTAGTGCCAATACCACGAAGGCGGTCACGGCGAAATCGTTCCTCGAGTTTGTCGGGGCAAAAGACGACACAGTAGATCCGCCAGATGGACCGGCGTACCTAGCGAGCGACATGTGGGATCGGGAGAAGACCGCTGTGATTGTATACGGCACGCTCCGAGACGCAGGCGCGAACCGCTATGCGGCCGAGCAGTTGCAGGTGATGTTTCTGGATGACTATGAGAGCCGGATTCAGATCTATAAGGACTTCGAAGTCACGAACGATTTGCTGAAGACGCATGATGTGGTATTCGTGGGGCGTCCGGAGACGAACTCAGCACTCGTAGCGTGGGCTGACGAGCTCGGGCTGAACTATACCGGCGCCGCGTTCCAGGTAAACGGCAAGACCTATGCTTCGGAACGTGATGGTTTGATCTTCGCGGCAAAGAACCCGCTGGCGCCGTTACACATGGTGTTGGTTGTAGCGGGCAATGATGCTCTAAGCACGGTGAAGGCGCAGAAGACCGAACTACCGGACACACAGTTCGTGATTGTGCAGGGCACGGGAGAACCGGCAAAAGGTTTTGCGCAGAATGCGCCTTCAGGCGTACAGACGGCGAAGAAGGCGTCACCATAGGAAACGACCTATCAGTCGAGCCCAGCGGTCCGTCGATGACGGCACCCCGGCTAGCAAAGAGGGGTGGATGGGTCTGTGGGCTTGGTGGTCGCACTGAGTTAGTCGACCTCGTACTCTTGGCCACTACAGAGGAAAATCGAAATCTGGGAGGTTTGGAAAACGAGTAGCCGTCGCGTGAGCAACTCTCATTGGGGCTTGATGTTGGGTCGGCCTTCGCCCTTATGGGTCGGCAAGAACTCTGGATCGCCGACGGTTGTTCTGTTTGCTTTGCCCCGACGATCGAATAAGTCGAAATCGAGCCGGCATCCAAGACGTCCATGAGGTCCGAGTGAACCGCCTACGAGGTTTGCCGTGCCCTCTGGAAAGACGCCAACCCCGCCCATCAAAATTTCCGTCCACAAGCAGTCCAAAGCGGAGTATGCGACTGCCGTAGGGCTTCACGACCGCGAGTAGCTTGCCACCGTGGCCAATTTCCCTATTCTTGCCAATCAGCTCTCATTTGAATTCGGCATGGTCAGGAGAAAAGATTTCAGCTACAGATCCAGGTAGGCATTCTTCCAACTTTAGAGCTAGCCATGCCTGAAGCTCGGATGCTACGTCAAAGGGCAGAAAGAGGAACGAAAGGCCACTCGCGCCTTTGTCGTTGTTCCAGCGCACGCGGGACTCAGCTCTGATTCCCACGGGTAAACCGGGCAAGGTGAAACACGTGGTTCCTTCCGTCCCCGGCAACAGCGGAGTCGACGTGCGTAGGCATATGCCACATTCACTGATGTTGATCGTTTGACCATACACTTCTGGTGCTGATGTCCTAAAGAAGCTGACGGGTACGACAATGGGACATCGAAAATACCTGCGGCGCTCGCGGACGATTTGCCCGTATGCGACCTTAAGAGTCCGGGTGATCGCTTCTGGGCTCAGAGGCTTTTCGAGCACAAAGCTAAAACCCTGTTTCAGGGCGCGGCCAGTTTCGTCACTGTTACCAGTGATGGCGAAAATTACAGAGGTTTTATTGGAAGGAGAGGCGCGTAATTGTTCGGGGTGAATCACAGGCTGATCTCCGAACGCTAAATCAATTACGACCGCCTCATATTTGTGGCGCTCCAGCTTCATGGTTGCCAATGATGAATCGCAGACGGTTGCGGACAAAGCCAATGCTTGCATTGCCTCCCGCAATTGTTGCACTGCGCATGGGTCCTCGGATACGACTAATACCCTGCCAGTTATCTTCGGTGGTGTAACATCAGCGGCGGCAAGCATGGGATCCTGCTTTCGGATCGGACTTCAAACTTGCTTTACCCGTGCCAATGTGGTTTTGTTCACCGCGGCAGCGAAACAGTATCCGCATCCGTTGCTTTCCGAAATGGTACGCCACAGCTAGCGCGTTCTGGCTCGGATCGTGCATCTTGCCGTTACCAAAGTGTGAACGTTTCCTGATCGATGGAGAAACATGTAGAGATATTTGCGGTAGCCCGGCCAAGTGTTCTCGGAGCGTGTGCGCAATAAACTGACTGACTTGGCGTCCGTGCTGATTATTGCAACAGTACTTAAGTTTTGGATTGGCCACGTGCTCATTAGCGCCCAATAGTGATTGAAGGATGCTCGGCTTAGGCAAAAGTGTGACCATCTCAACTACTTCGCCGAATGAAGTTGCCGCTACCGCGCGCGTCGCTTCTTCTTTTGCGGGCCGCACTCGGTCTGACCAACTGGCAAAATGGGTTGAGCCCAAAGCGATGAGGATCCTGCTTGCAGAGGACTCCGCCGTTTATCGCCATCTGACGGGCAACCTGCTGCGAGAGTGGGGGTTTGATGTTGTGATTGCCAAAGACGGGGCGGAGGCTTGGAAACTCCTCCAAGAACAGCAAGCGCCAAATTTGGTGTTGCTGGATTGGGTACTACCGGAAATAGATGGCGTCGAGCTGTGTCGCAGGATAAGACGGGCCACTGCCGGCGGCGGAATTGTTTGCGGTAAAGCTGAAGTTTGCGTCTTCAGTTTTCTGCCTCCTCAGAACAGGCACGCTGAGAGGTGGAGGATGGATTACTTAGAAGAAGAGCAAATGGCAAATGGCGAAACAGCTTTGCCAGCGGCAGCAGATCGCCGACCAGAGGAATGCACTCGCCGGTAAACACATCGTGATAGCAGGGCGCAGCTTTACCGATGGTTTCGACATACGTATCGCTCCATAGCCCTTCAGCGCATACAGTTTCGAGATTGTCACCCAACAGGATTGCGCAGAAGCGCGGCACTGCGATGATGGCGCTGCATCCAGCATGTTCCCGGGCAAAGGCGATCACGTGCCCGGCTTTCGATCCACTCACCTTTAACGGAATATAGTTTCCCTTCTGGAATAACGCCGGTTCTGCTTTGCGGAGCGAGAGCGTTTTCCAGGTCAGGTAGAGTTTTGCTTTGCCCGGATCTGCTGGCGGCCTATTGTTCTGCGCGCTTGAATTTGGCGGAGATTTCGACGCATGGAGAAGTTCCTCGAGGGCTTGTTGTCGAGATCGGTACTCCACCGGCCGCCGATTGTCGGGATCTACCAGGCTGAAGTGCAACATTTCGTTTCCTTGATAAATGTCGGGAACACCGGGCGAAGTCAGCTTTAACAGGCACTGGGAGAGGCTGTTGAAGGTGCCGGCACGCGCGACGCGGCGATGAAACCCTTCGAAGTCCGACAAAAATTGATTTTTACTGGATCTCTTCAAAACCGCTCTTACGAACCCGCTCACCGCGTTTTCGTAATCCGGGTTGGTATTGGCCCAGCTCGTATGCTCTTTAGCTTCTCGCGCCGATTTCAGCATGTACTTCCGAATCCTTTCCGAAAACCCGCTCCAGCCGTTCTCATCAAGAGCCTCGTCTGGCCACATGCCGACCAGAATCTGATACAAGCGATATTCATCCTTGCGGGTAGGGGCGGGTGCGCCTTCGATCATGGGTTTCTTTTTCCGGTTCCAGTCACGCCATCGCCGCAGCGCCAGTTGCCACAATGCGGGAATCTCTGAAAGTACATCGATGCGCGCGCGAACGTCCTCCGAAAGCTTCGAATCATGGGTTGAAGAAGACAACATGGAACATGGCCAGCGGGTTTGGCGTTCCGCGTTGGCTCGATGGAATTCTTCAATGCTGGTGCCGAAGTTGCCGGGATTCCCGCCCACCTCGTTCAGCGAGACCAATCGGTTGTACCGGTAAAAGCTCGTATCCTCCAACCCCTTGGCCATAACTGCCGCCGTCACCTGCTGGAATTTCATGGCGAAACGCAAGACCGCGCGTGTGTACCACCCCGGTTCCGCACCATTGACTTCTACCAGCAAGATACGGCGAATGAAATCGAATACGCTCAGGTCGGCAGCATTGCTTCTTTTTTGCCCCAGGGCGACAGCTTGTTCCACGTAACGGCGGTCATCCACCGAGATTTCGCGGCTATTGACGTATGTGCGGTACACGGGAAAGCTGGCGATAATCTCGCTCAGCGCACTGCGCAAACTGTTCAGCGTGAAGTCGCAGGTATGGCGGTTAGAAAGCGCGATTCGGGTGAGCAGATTTGCCAGCACATTCAGTTCGCTGGCTAGGCCGGCTTTAAGGATCGACTTCTTGCAGGTATAAACGATATCAGGGAACTTCTGAGAGTCCCCAACAAAGGCACGATAGATGCGGGTCATCGTATCAGAGGCTTTTGCATCCACGAACAGGCCGTTGACCAGAGTCGCAAACTCGTACCCGGTGGTCCCGTGAATGGGCCAATCACTGCGCAGTTTTTCGTTACCGGTAAGGATTTTTTCGGCTATTAGGTAGATCTTCCTCTCCTGTTCCGGGGCTGCAATCGTAAGCTGGTCCTTCAGCAGGCAAAAATATTTTGTGGGGTCGTAAAGTCCGTCGGGGTGGTCGATGCGCAGTCCGTCCAACTTTCCGCTCTTTACAAGTTCCAGGATGAAGCGGTGCGTGCGGTTGAAAACCTTATCGTTCTCCATGCACACCGCCGCCAGATCGTTGATATCGAAGAAGCGCCGGTAATTGATGTCGTCCGCGGCAACCCGCCACTGCGCCAGCCGGTAGGCTTGCGCCTTGATCAAGTCGTGCAGCGCATCGAAACTCGAAGGATGATCCGGGTTCCCATTGAATGCGGCAACGTTTGAGGTCACGAAATCACCAACCGCCTCTGACCTTGCACACAAGGCCGCCAGGCGGCGCTTCTGAACGTCCTTTTCGCGGGTCCTCTCCGCTTGTTGCTCCGCAGTCAGGCCTCGCCGGCTTGGGAGATGTCCGAATGCCGTTGCAATGCTCTGCAGTTCAAGAAAATCTTCGCCGGCTGAACCCAGTTGTTGCAGTTGACCGATGTCGAAATGCAAGATGCGCGGATACTCCGCCGGATCAACCGGGAAACGATGCTCGTGATAAAAAATGCTGAATTCTCCGCGTTCAAGCTCGAACGCCAACTTTAGCTCTCCGCTCTCCAAAACGTTCCCGTATTGGTCCGCAAGAACCGGAATCAGCACCTTTCCCTGGAGTTCGTCTTTGATGGGGGCCCAATCGATGTCAAAAAACTCGGCGTATGGAGAAGCTTCACCGTTTTCAAGAACGTCCAGCCACCAGGCATTGTCGCTGCCCATGACTCCCATGTGGTTGGGCACGATGTCCAGGATCTGGCCCATGCCGTGGCGATGAAGCTCTTCTACGAAATACTCATAATCTCCCGGGCTGCCGATCTCTGGATTGAGGGAATTGTGATCAATGATGTCGTAGCCGTGCATGCTTCCGGGTCTGGCCCGCAAGTAAGGGGAAACGTAGCAGTGGCTGATTCCGAGAGCCGAAAGATAGGGGACGAGAGCCGCGGCGTTACGAAAGGTGAAAGTCCGGTTGAGCTGCAACCGATACGTCGCGGTCGGAATCTGGAATTGGCTCGGCATGAAACTTGGGGTATTTGGATGGCCGAACGGGGGAGCACGACCACGGTCAGGTTGCCAGAGCGAGCGGCGGCGGCCGTGGCAGGTATTCATATCGGGTCTGGACCGGAGATTTGGCTCGCGATGACTGTAGGCCGACAAATGTACAGCCAACCTTTGAGCCGGCGGTATTAGATGACGGTGCTTGACTTGCGCACGGACCAGACGACCGACCACGGGAGCAGAGCGCCCCGCTTGAAAGCATTAGCTGCTTCACTCGTGCTCGAGTAGAATTGGGTTCCGGAATGCGGAATCGCTGCCGGCAGAGGTTCACTACCGAGATTCGCGCTCAGTTCCAGCCGGGCCCCTTCGGCCAGGAGCCAATTGACCGATACTACTGACTTCTCCATGGCGCAGAATTCAGTATGGACGGGAGTCATCTCTCGTAAGAGTGGAGCAATCTCGCGGTGACGGATCGAAAGCAGTTCGCGATAAAAGCGCAGCCACCCCATGTGAAATTCGCTGGTCGCGCATTCCCAAGCCAGCTTCGAGCTAAGAAAGGTCTGCTCTGCGTTAGGGTCGGGAATCTGATCGCGGGCTTCCTGTGAGCTAAAGGCGGCAAAGCGGGCAAACTCGTTTCGCCTGCCCGTTGCGACCGCCTTCGCCAGATCGCCAGTGAAATTGCAGAAGAACAGGAACGGAGTCGTGGCGCCAAATTCCTCTCCCATGAAAAGCAGCGGGGGAAAAGGGGCCAGCAAGAGAATCTCCATGGCCGCCTTTAACGCTTGGATTCGCGCGATATGCAAAACCCTGTCACCGAACGGGCGATTTCCGATCTGATCATGATTCTGCAGAAATGAAATGAAGGCTGAAGGAGGTAATCCGGCGCTGGGCTCGCCACGATCGCTACCATGAAATTCTGAGAACTCGCCCTGGAAGGCGAAGCCTTGCGACAGACAACGGCAGAGTTGTTGAGTGGGCTGAGCTACGTAGTCGGCATAGTAACCGTCCGATTCTCCAGTGAGCACTACGTGAAGGGCATGATGGATATCGTCGTTCCACTGTGCGTTATATAAGGTGACGCGGTGTTCCTGGTCGCGGCATAAGTAATGGGAGGAATTATTCGCGTTTTCAAGTATGAGGTGAACCAGCCGTTTGTTGCCAAGTCTATGCCGCACAACTCGCGCCAATTCAGTGAGAATGTCCGGCTGGGAATTGTCAACCATGGTATGAACGGCATCCAGTCGCAGTCCGTCGAAGTGATACTCCTCCAACCAATAGAGAGCGTTCTGAATAAAGAATTCGCGCACCACGCGACTGCCGGCGCCATCAAAATTGATGCCCTCGCCCCAGGGAGTTCGGTGCCGGTCGGTAAAGAACTGCGGCGAAAACACCCGCAGGTAATTGCCGTCCGGTCCGAAGTGGTTGTAAACCACGTCGAGAAATATCATGAGCCCTTCAAAATGGGCGGCCTGAACCAGTTGCTTCAGGTCATCCGGGCGGCCGTAGGAACTGTCCGGCGCAAACGGCAACACTGCGTCATAACCCCAGTTCCGTTTTCCGGGGAAATCGCCCACGGGCATGAGTTCGATAGCGGTAATCCCGAGTTCACGCAGGTGGCCAAGTTTGCGCTGCACTCCTTGAAACGTTCCCTCATGAGTAAAGGCTCCAACATGAAGTTCATAGATTACGGCCTCTTCCCAGAGGCGACCGTACCAATTGTCATCTCGCCAATCGAAGGCGTTAGCGGCGATGACCTCGCTGGGGCCATGCACATCAAGAGGCTGAAACCGTGAGGCAGGGTCAGGCACCACGGTCTGGCCATCAATTTGAAAAGAGTAGCGGGTGCCAACAGAAGCCTGGCGAGTAATCAGCTCAAACCAACCGTTTTCCAGCCTCTCCAAAGTCAATGTGCCGCACTTCTGGTCTTGCAGAATAAGGCCGACCTGGTTGGCACTGGGCGCCCACAAGCGAAAGCGTACGGCGCTATCCTCCCGCAATTCAGCCCCGAAAGGCATGGAATGGCTACGCTTCATGCCTGCGATCCTGGCGCACCCGGTCGCGCACACGCTCGACCAATAGCGCCAGGGACCGGCCCTGCAGAGGATACGAAGTTCCGGAATCGTATTCCACCCCAGGGCTTCGTACGGTTTGGCACGAAGTGTCGATCAAGGCCACCCAGCGCATCTCCGAGCTTGCGGTTGGAAGGAGAAACGGAACCGGCTGGTGATAGGCATTCATCAGAAGCAGGAAGTTTTCATCGGTCACGCGTCGTCCACGCTCGTCAACTTCATCGACCGCGGGACCGGAGAGCAACACGCCCAAGGTCCGGGCGTTTTCCTGGTTCCATTGTTCATCGGTCATTTCCCCGCCATCGGGCCGGAGCCAAAGTATGTCTTTGATTCCCGCGCCTTTAATGGCCCGGCCAAGGAAAAAATTTCTCCGGCGGAAAACCGGGTGATTGGTGCGCGCCGCAATTATTTTTTGCGCCAGCGAAATGAGTTGATCATCCGTGTGCGTCCAATTGATCCAACTGATTTCGTTGTCCTGGCAGTAGGCATTATTGTTCCCGTTCTGCGAGTGGCCGAGTTCGTCCCCCGCCAGCAGCATCGGTACACCCTGCGAGAGCAGCAGCGTCGCGATAAAATTCCTCTTTTGCTGAGCTCGCAAAGCGTTGATGGCGGGATCCTCGGTCGGACCTTTCGCTCCACAGTTCCAGCTGCGGTTGTTGTCGGTGCCGTCACGATTGTTTTCGCCGTTCGCCTGGTTGTGCTTCTGGTCGTAACTCACCAGGTCATGCAGAGTGAAACCGTCGTGGGCGGTGACGAAGTTGATGCTGGCGTAAGGACGCCGGCCACTGCGTTCGTAAAGATCGCTGGAGCCTGTAATTCTGTAGGCCAGTTCCCCGATCTGGCCGCCGTCGCCTTTCCAGTAGGAGCGTACCGCGTCACGATAGCGGTCATTCCATTCGGCCCAGCCGACAGGAAATTTACCGACCTGATATCCGCCCTCGCCGAGGTCCCACGGTTCGGCAATCAGCTTCACCTGAGATAACACCGGGTCCTGGTGAATGATGTCGAGGAACGCGCCCAGCCGGTCCACCTCATGCAGTTCCCGCGCCAGGGTGGCTGCTAGATCAAATCGAAAGCCATCGACATGCATGTCGAGCACCCAATAACGCAAGCTGTCCATAATCAGCTGCAAAACGCGCGGGTGTCGCATGTTCAGGGTGTTGCCGGTTCCGGTGTAGTCCATGTAATAGCGGGGATTGTCGGGAACGGTCCGGTAGTACACAGGATTATCAATGCCACGAAACGAAAGCGTTGGCCCAAGCTGATTGCCCTCTGCGGTGTGGTTGTAAACGACATCCAGGATTACTTCGATTCCCGCCGAGTGCATGGTTTTCACCATGGTTTTGAACTCACTGATAGAGCCGCTCGATAAGTAACGCGAAACCGGCGCAAAGAAACCAATCGAATTGTATCCCCAGTAGTTGCGCAGGCCTTTCTCGATCAACTGGCGATCATCGATGAAATAGTGCACAGGCATGAGCTCAATGGCCGTCACCCCGAGCTTCACGAGGTAGTCAATAACGGGCGCCGTCGACAGTGCCGCGTAGGTGCCCCGCAGCTGCTTGGGAACATGGGTGTGCAGAAACGTGAATCCTTTCACACGAAGTTCGTAAATCACGCTTGCGTGCCACGGCGTTCGCAGCGGCTGGTCGGCTCCCCAGGTGAATGCGGGGTCGACGACCATCGCTTTGAGCATGCCCGGCGCGCTATCGCGGCGGTCAAAGGAAAGGTCTTCAAGCCGATGCCCGATGCGATAGCTGAAGTGAGAATCGCTCCACTTCAAATCGCCGACGATCTGCTTGGCGTAGGGATCGAGCAAGAGCTTGTGACGGTTAAAGCGTAGTCCTTTTTCAGGTTCATAAGGACCGTGGACGCGATAGCCGTAGATGAGGCCCGGCCGGGCTTCCGGCAAATAGCAATGCCAGACTTGATCGGTCTGCTCGGTGACACTCACGCGATGCAGTTCGCGGCGCCCAGCCTTGTCGAATACACACAGTTCCACTTTCTCAGCATGCTCGGAGAAAATAGCAAAATTGACGCCTTCGCCGTCCCATTTGGCGCCCAGAGGATAGGGTTTTCCGGGCCACACTATCGGTTGCGTCTGGATGACCATGCCCGACTTTGATTGGAGCGAAGATTTGAGGCTGGGTCAGTCGAACCCTTGCGGCCTGCAAACTGCAATTAGGTGCGGATTGGCAATTAGGTGTTGCCTGCACTTTGCCTGCAATAATGCTCGAAGAGTTCTGACAAGAGGTTTCAGAGACACTTTCGTTCGGTCGAACGGTATGTCCCCGATCTGCACCAGACGTCTGGGTCGTCTCTCGTTGATGCAGGCCTGGCCCGACAAGCAGACGTAATCATGTTTCCCGGGTCTGGGTTCTGGTGATCCCGGTTCCGGCCATGGGACCGACTGCGTGCTGGGCGCTGCCAACAATCTGGAACTCAGCTTTGTTCGCTGTCTGCGTCAAATTCTGCATTTGCGTTTGACGGCGCCATACTCCCGCCGAGCCTTCTTTCCTGCTAAGTTTCATTTACCTGTTCCACTCAAGCTCACCGACTGAGTTCCCAGACCATCCTTGATCGACAATGTCGCGCTCCGGTTTCCGGTCGTCTTGGGCGTGAACTTGACGGTGATATTGCAATGCGTGCCAGCTGTGAGACTCTTCGGGCACGCGGATGTTTCGCTGAAGTCGCCCGGATCGCTGCCGCCAAGAACCGCACCGTTGATCGTCAACGAACTCGTCTGGTTATTGGTGAGCAATACCGTTTGCGGTTTGCTCGTGGTGCCGACAGTCTGTGCCGAGAATTTCAACTGCAGCGGCGAGATACTCAGGGGCAGGGTCGTGTTAAGCAGCATGGTCACTGAGTTCCCCGACCCGCCGTTGTCCAGATTGAGGACCGCGGCGTCGGCGGCGCCGTCATCATTGAAGTCGCCAGCCAGAACGTACTGTGCGCCGGCGCCCACAATGTACGGCGTTGCCGTCCCGTTTGGCAGGGGGGCCTGATACGTCAGCGTCCCGTCGCCGTTTCCTAGAAAAATGCCCAATCCGATATTGTAGTTAGTCGAGACGGGGCAGCAGGGGCCAGTATGTTCTGAATCGAAGGTGACAAGCACATCCGGTTTCCCGTCCAGGTTGACGTCAGCTACCGCCGTTGACAAGGGATTGACGTTCGCATCCCCACCCGCGTAGGGGTTGTAGTAAGTGGGGTTGCCAAAGGTCCCGTCGCCGTTGCCCAACAGAACCCCGATGCCGCCTCCGCCGCCGTTGCCGCTGCCTACGCTGTAACCTCCCGTGATCAGATCGAGAAGGCCGTTGCCTCGCAGGCTGGCTACGCTGATAAATTGTGGCCCATTCTGCACTGGGTACTTTACCGCCGACTGGAATGTGCCGTTGCCTTTTCCAAGTAGAACGTTGATGGTGTTATTCCCGGTATCAGCCAGGACGACATCCACCTTGCCATCACCATTGAGATCCGCGGCCGCCAGCCACTCCTCGCCCGTGGCTACACCGCTAATGACCTTGGCTGTCCCGAAGACTCCTTTTCCTTTGTTCAGCAGCACGCTCAAGCTGCCATCAGCATTGGAAATCAGCACATCGAGTTTCCCGTCGCCATTTACATCGGCTAAGACAACCGGCCCCGGATTGTCGCTCACGCCGGTGGAGTAAAGGACGGGTGAGGCGAAGGTCCCATTGCCCTTGCCCAGAAAGACCTGGATGTCATAAACCCCGCCACTCATATTGGCGCCGGCCACCAGATCCGCTTTGCCGTCTCCACTCACATCGCCGGCGGCCAATGCCCCCAGGCTATATGTTCCGCCGGCGGCAACTACAATCGGTGTTCCCAGCACTCCGTGAGAGCTGCCGAGCATCACGTTAATGGTTCCCCCGCCGAAGTTGCCATCTATCGCGACGTCAAGATTGCCATCATTGTTGAAGTCGGCTATGACCTCGGGGGCGTTCCAAGGCTGGTTAGCATCGTAGTTCGCTCCCGCGCGAAATGTGCCGTCTCCGTCGCCCAGAACCACAGAAACGTAAGGTCCGCTGTCGTCGCCCGAGGCGAAATCCAGCTTTTTGTCGCCATTGAAATCCGCGATCACAATGGATTGGGGGAACCAATCGGTCGTGTAACCGGCCGCTGGTTTGAAAGTTCCGTCGCCATTGCCGGCAAGAACGAATACCCCGCTCTCGAAGAAATCCGAGGCGACGAGGTCAGGCTTCTTATCGCCATTAATGTCCGCTATTGCGATGCTATCCGCGAATGGAACCCCGTAGTTCACGGCCGCCTGGAAGGTACCGTCGCCGTTCCCAAGAAAGACCCAGGGTCCTGCGCTGCCGGTCATGACGACATCGACCTTGCCATCACTACGCAAATCGGCGGTGGCAACGTCAGGATTCGCATCGCCACAGCACGCCAACCCGATCGTGGACGACCCGGCATAAAAATCCGGTGCTCCGAACGTTCCGTTCCCGCTATTCAGCAAGACGCTGATTCCACCTCCCTGGCTGGTTCCTGCCGTCCCGATCGCCACGTCTGGATGGCCGTCGCCGTTGAAATCTCCAAGTGCCAATGAATTCGCGGTGCAACCCGAGATATTGCAAGCGGCGTACACAGCACCTGCCTGAAAAGTGCCATCCCCATTCCCCACGAAAACGGTTACAGTGTTGTCGTTCCAGCCATCAACCGCGACCAGATCCAGCTTGCCGTCACCATTTACGTCCCCGGCTACTACGCCCTGGTTATAGGGACCTCCCAAGCCCGTGATGCCAACCGAATAACTGTTCGAAAACGAAAAGCCACCCGCACCGTCGCCGAGATAAACATCCAGATAATTAATGCCACTCCCGCCGGAGCCACCGATGAAGACGGCGAAATCAAGTTGTCCATCGTCATTGAAGTCGCCGACCGCGAGCATCGTCGGCGCGTGCTCTCCAATACCGTCGTTGTTGTTGCGTTTGATGCATTCGATGGATTCCGGAGGAGTAAACGTCCCGTCACCGTTGCCCAGCCAGATGGCCAGAGGACAATTTGACCCATGCGAGTTTCCGCCGCCGGCTACCAACAAGTCTGCCTTGCCGTCGTTATTGAAGTCGGCCGTAGCAACGCTCTCCATGGCGGTCCCGCTCGGGAAGTAGCCTGAGTCCAACAAGGCCGATGTGAATTTGGCAGGCGCCGGCGCCTGGGCAAGCCCCACAACCGCAAGCAACAGCACGGCGGAAAAGTATGCAAGAACTTGCACACATCTCGTCTGGTTGGATTTGCGAGGGTGAGATTCTTGGGCGTCGTACGCTAAAGCCAGAGACTGCTTCATCGGGTTGTCCTCGGATGAACGGAATGGCCCCGGGGCGGGGCATGAGTCAGAGGGCAATATGGTAAAAATCTGTCAAATCCGGCAAGTATCTTGGGGTAATGTAACGGTATAATCGGGCGGTACAGCTCCCTCCCCGACTCTTATCAGGCAGTTATGAGCGCATCTGGCCAGAGCATTTCCGCTGCAAGTCAGGATTCTGCCGGCTTCTCTGCCAGCGCACGGAAGCAGCTCGATAGGATTCTTGCCAGCACGACATTTCAGGATGCCGAACTGCTCAGCCGCTTTTTGCGGTACGTAGTCGAACATACCCTTTCCGGCGATGGCGATCAGCTCAAGGAATATAAACTGGGGACTGAGGTCTGTGGGCGGAGCACCTCGTTCGACCCGCGGATCGACCCCGTCGTTCGCGTTTCGGCTCTGCGCTTGCGAACCAAGCTGAAGGAGTACTACGACCGGGACGGCAAGGATGATCCCGTTCGGATTAACGTTCCCAAGGGCGCCTATGTGGCAAGCTTCACCTCGCTAACGGCAAGGCAGGCTGATGAAACGGTATTCGCATCGCCTGCGGCAGAGAGCGATCGACCGACGCGGCTTTATCCTCCCTACCTGGTATGGCTGCTCGGGACGCTGACTATCATGTCCCTTGCCAGCTATGCCATTTATCGTTATGGGCACCCGAATGCTCAAGCCGCTCAAGGCAAGGTAATGCTGGCTGTTCTGCCGTTTGTGAACCTAAGCGGCGATCCTCAGCAGGACTATTTTTCCGACGGCTTGACGGAAGAATTCATTGCGCAGCTCGGGGATCTTAACCCGGAACACCTTGGGGTGATCGCCCGCACGTCTATTGTGGGATACAGGAACACCAGCAAGCACGTGGACCAGATCGGCCGGGAGTTGGGAGTGCAGTACGTGCTAGAAGGGAGCGTTCGGCGTGCTTCGGGCAGGGCGCGCATCACGGCCCAGCTCATCCAGGTGAAAGATCAGACTCACCTCTGGGCACAAAGCTATGACAGTACCAACGTGGACCTGTTAAGTCTGGAAGCCGAAATTGCCCGCACCGCAGCACGGGAAATCAGCAGCAACTTGAATCAGTCGACGTCCTTTCAGGAGCAGCCACTCGCGGTCATCGATCCTGAAGCACACGAACTTTATCTACAGGGGCGGTTCTTCTGTAACAGGCGAGACACCTCGGACGTTCTGAAAAGCATCGAGTATTTTCAGAAGGCGATCGATAAAGACCCTAATTATGCTGCCGCGTATTCCGCGATGGCGGCTGCTTACACGGTTCTGGGGGCAAATGACCAGATCGATCCGAGAGACGCAGCTGCCAAAGCGAGAGGCGCGGCGCTGAAATCCCTTGCTCTTGACCCGCGTGCGAGCGAGGCGCACACGATCCTGGGACATATCAAGTTTTTTTCCGACTGGGACTTCAAAGGCGCGGAGGCTGAATATCGGCGGGGACTGGAACTGAACTCCGGAAATGCCTCTGCGCATCACTTTTATGGGGTGATGCTGATGTTCACAGGGCGATTAAACGAGGCGATTGAGCAGTCCCGAGCGGCGCAAGTGCTCGACCCGCTCTCGCAAACGAATTCAACCGCCCTGGGCTTGGCCTATCTGTATGCCGGCAGAACGGATCAGGCTTTCGAGGCAGCACGGAAGGCTCTGGAAATCGCACCTAATGACGCGATCCCTCATGCCCTGATGGGTTTCTACTACGAGCGGCGAAATGAGTATGACAACGCGGTAACGGAGCTTTCCAAAGCCGCCGATCTTTCGCATCGTGACGGCGAAATGTTGGGTTGGCTCGGATGGGTACTGGGCCGCGCAGGCAAACGCGATGAAGCGCTGCGTATCATCACGGAACTACAGAACTCATCCAAGCAACATTACGTATCGGCTCACGACCTCGCCAACGTCTACGCTGGTCTCCAGGATCGCGAAGCTGCGCTACAGTACTTGCGACGATCCGTGGATCAGCACGAATCCGATGCCTTGCAGATAAAGATGGAGTTCGCCTTCGAGCCGTTTCATTCCGACCCACGATTTCAGCAACTGCTGCATGCCACTAACCTGGTGAACTGACGGAATTTCGGTGGGATCCGCAACGAACTGAAACTACCTAATTCTTACGCTTCCGATCTTTCTTGCTGCGGCGCGCAAAAGCGATAGCGCGTTTCAATTCTGAGGCGAGGTCGGTTTGGGGTGTCATGACATGCAGCGGCTTGCCGGATTCGCGTCCAAGCCAGGCGCTCAACTGCTCGGGGGAGCTTGTAACAGATCGGCCTTGCTCGACAACCGGCATTCCCTCCGATTTCCAACGCTTGACCACCGAAATTGGTTCGCCGAGGAATTCTGCAATCTGGTTCCACCCTTTTAGTGTTTCCGGTTGACCTGTGCGTGTTTCGTTCGATTTTGACCGCTTCGGCATACGGCATGTGATGCTGTATCTGGGTCAACCGAGTTCCAGAAAAGCGGACACGTTGAGGACTCCTGCTGCCGCCGTCGGCTACTCTGCTTCCGAGTCGCTTTCAGCAGCGAGACGATCCGTTAGCCCATCAAACAAACGGAAACCCCGTTCTTGCCATGGCCTTTGATGGAATACATGGTTTCGTCGGCAAAGCGGATCATGGTTTCGAGCGACTCTGGTAAATCGAGGAACGTGGCAGCGCCGATACTGAAAGTGATGTCCGCTCCGTAGGCGTCCATTTTGTCGAGTAGAAGCAGGCGGAGCTTTTCAAGTACTGAGCGGGCGGCATTTGCGTCGGTTTCCGGCAAAAGGACGGCAAACTCGTCCCCGCCCAGACGTCCGACGAGGTCGCTGTCGCGTAGATTGGTTTTCAAAGTCGCGGCTACTTCAACCAGAAGTTCGTCCCCAACTGCGTGACCGAGAGAGTCGTTCACCTTTTTAAAGTTGTCGAGATCCACGTAGGCAAGGGTAACGGGATGCCGGTAACGAGAAGCTCGGCTCCTTATCTCTTTCCAGAGCCTCGTAGAATCCTCGACGGTTGCAGATGGTCGTGAGCGGATCTATCCGCGACAATTCTTGCTCTCTCGCCAGAAGCGATTGCAGACGCAATTCGCTTTCGGTAAGGGCTTGTTCCGTCTGCTCCCGCCCCTCCAGGTTCCTCAATATTCCCCAATATGAGAGAACACAAATCAGCACGGCGATAACCGAAAAAAGAGCGATCATTCTCAGTGTCGCTCTCGAAGCGCTGTTTGCCCGCGACGTGCGATCGGCCAGCAATCTCTGCTCTTCCGACGTCATTTCCGAGAGCATTCGAAGCAGCCGACGGTTTTTCTCACCATCGTTGGCTTGGGCATCGGCCCGGATTGCGTAGATTTGTTGCAGGTGTGCTCGCTCATACCCGTTATCCAAGGTCAGCTCTCGCAGAGTGTCCAGATGCGACCTAAGCCCAGTGTCATCAATGCCATTCCCTGCAATCGTGCTCCGAGTCCGTTCCAGTTCAGCGATTACTTCATCGGTATGGGCAACCCATGCGCTGGCGCTTACCAGTCCCTGCGCGTTCCTTAGCGAAAGACCGGCAACCGCGATCAGGGCGGAGATCACGGCCAGGAATCCTGCGGTCAAGTGAATATGGAAGGTATGGCGCCGGTGGGGCACCTAACCAGTCTAAGCCGCCGGCGTGTCCTTTTCCCGAAATGGCATGATTACGTAAGTAAGCCCTCGGATTACGTGAGGAACCATATCGTCGACCCTTGCGTACGGAACGAAACAGCGCGCGTTCTCGCACTCTAACCCTCGGAAGGCGAAGCCGCCAGTACCAAGGTACTAAGCAGAATCTCTTTTTTCACCGCAGGAACGGCAGGCCATTGTACCTCTATTGCTCCTGCAAATCAGCGGAGTATTAAGATTGGCTGTGAGAATGGTTTGCAATCTAATGGGCCGGATTCCGAGGATTCCTCTGGGCACGGGGCTGACATCAGCGATTCTAGTGCTGAGCAGTCTCAGCGGACAGGATCGCACGGCTGAAATGCAAAACCTCGCAGGCCAGAATACGCGAGTCCTGGCCGAAGCCCAAGGTTCCCGACAACACACGGTCAAGCTGACCTGGAAGCCAAGCGTTCCCGCGAGTAAGTTACCTCGAGATGCGATCAAGGGCTACAACATATATCGAAGCAGAAAATCTCACGACCGCAATGCGAAGCTGCTCAATTCCAGCCCCGTGCCCGACACAAGCTATGTTGATTCCAACGTAGAGCACGGGAAGGTTTACTACTATGTAGTTCGAGGCGTGAACGCCAGAGGAACGCTTAGCGGTCCGTCAATTGAAATTCGAGTCGAGATTCCACGCTGATCGGCTTTCAGACCGTTGTAGGATATAAACTAAGCAAGGTCTTTCTTACTGCGATTGGGGTTAGTGATTGGCAAGCCATTCGATTCTGGTTACCGGAGGAGCAGGTTTCATTGGCTCCAATTTTGTCCTGCAATGGCTGGCGCGGGAGGGTACGCCCGTCATCAATCTGGACAAGCTCACCTATGCAGGCAACCCGGCAAACCTGGCAGCGATTAGCTCCGATCCGCGCTATTCCTTCATCCACGGCGACATTTGTGACCGCGTTTTAGTAGCGGAGGTGTTGAGGCGTCACCGCCCGCGAGCGATCGTGCATTTTGCTGCCGAGAGCCACGTGGACCGGTCCATCCACGGTCCCGATGATTTTGTTCGCACCAACGTGAATGGCACTTTCAGCCTTCTCGAGGAGGCTCGCGGCTTCTGGATGGAATCGAGTTCAACGGAAAAGGCGGATTTTCGTTTCCTGCATGTTTCGACCGACGAAGTGTACGGATCGCTGGGGCCGCAAGATCCGGCTTTCTGCGAAACCACACCTTATTCGCCCAACAGTCCGTATTCCGCGAGTAAAGCCGCGTCCGATCACCTGGTGCGCGCCTATCACCACACTTACGGATTGCCAACGATAACCACCAACTGTTCGAATAATTACGGTCCGTACCAGTTTCCTGAAAAACTGATTCCGCTGGCGGTCCTGAATGCCAGGGCGGGGAAGCCGATCCCGGTTTACGGAGATGGGCAAAACGTTCGCGACTGGCTGTTCGTTGCCGACCATTGCGATGCAGTGAGCAGTGTGCTGGCGCGAGGGAAACTCGGGGAAACGTACAATATCGGCGGGCGGAACGAGAAGCCGAATTTGGTGATTGTGAACACCATCTGCTCAATTCTCGATGAATTACGGCCGCACGATCCGGTGGTGCCGCACTGCAAGCTGATCACATTCGTAAAAGACCGGCCCGGTCATGACCGGCGTTATGCCATGGACACCCGCAAGATTGAGCGGGAGCTGGGTTGGTCGCCGAAGGAAACGTTTGAGACCGGCATTCGTAAAACGGTGGAATGGTATCTCGCCCATGATGACTGGGTTCGCGATGTCACCAGCGGCAGCTACCGGCAGTGGATAGCAACGCAGTACTCGATGTAGCTTCGTTGACTTAACCCTTATCTCTTATGAGCAAATATCTTATTACGGGAGTTGCAGGTTTCATTGGATCCGCCCTGGCCCGCGCAGCATTGGAGCGAGGGGGGCAAGTCCGCGGCCTGGACAATCTTTCTACAGGCAGGCGGGAAAACATCAAAGAAATATTTAGCCAGATGGAATTTGTCGAGGCTGACCTGCTCGACGCGGATGCCACGCGAAGAGCGTGCGCCGAAGTGGATTTCATTCTTCATGAAGCAGCCATTCCATCGGTCCCGAAATCCGTTATTGATCCCCTGGCCAGCAACCGCGCGAACCTGGACGCAACCGTAAATCTGCTGGTGGCGGCACGAGACGCCAAGGTAAAACGCGTGGTGTATGCGGCTTCTTCCTCCGCCTATGGAGATACGCCGACTCTACCCAAACATGAAGACATGACCCCCAGCCCCATCTCGCCTTATGCTGTGGCCAAGCTGGCGAGCGAGCACTACATGGTTTCGTTTTATCGCTGCTATGGACTTGAGACAGTCTGTCTGCGTTACTTCAATATTTTCGGACCAAGGCAGGATCCAACTTCGCCCTATTCCGGCGTGCTGGCGAAATTCATCACTCAAATGTTGAATGGAGAGCAGCCGACGATTTTTGGCGATGGCAAACAAAGCCGGGATTTTACCTATGTGGACAATGTCGTCGAAGCAAATCTGCTTTCGTGCGAAGCTCCGGCGGCGGAGGTAGCGGGAAAAGTGTTCAATATCGCCTGCGGAGAGCGCGTGGATCTGAATGAGACTTTTCGGGTGCTCACGAAATTGACCGGATTTGACGGTACGGTGAAATATGCCGCCGAGCGCGCGGGAGATGTGAAGCACTCCCTGGCAGATTTGACGCGTGCCAAGAAGCACCTTGGCTATCGTCCAGTGGTTGATTTCGAGGAAGGGCTGCGCCGCACTGTTGCCTGGTACCGCACGCAAAGCGTGGCGCCAGCGCTCAACCGCTGATTTCCGCACGGCGAACTAAACTCTAATTGCGAAATGATGCAAGCTTCAGCATACAAAGGCATTATTCTGGCGGGCGGCTCGGGCACGCGGCTTTATCCGGTTACCCATGCCGTCTGCAAGAGTCTGCTGCCAATCTACGACAAGCCGATGATCTATTACCCGCTCTCCACCCTCATGCTTGCGGGAATAAAGAACGTCCTGATTATTTCCACCCCGGATGATATCGGTAAGTTCCAACAACTTCTCGGCGATGGCTCGCGGATTGGGGTGAATTTGCAGTATGCGGTACAACCCCACCCGGGGGGCATCGCGCAAGCCTTGTTGGTGGGGGAACAGTTCATTGCTGGTTCACCCTGTGCTTTGGTGCTTGGCGACAATATTTTTTACGGACACGACCTGGTGAAGTGCCTTGTCCAAGCTGCGGGAAGAGCGGGCGGCGCCTGCGTCTTCGCCTATCCGGTACATGACCCGGAACGTTACGGGGTCGTAGAGTTTGATGATGCGGGCAAAGTGTTAAGCCTGGAAGAGAAGCCGAAGGTCCCCAAGTCTCGGTATGCCGTTACCGGCCTGTATTTCTATGATGACCAGGTCGTTCAAATCGCCAAAGCGCTCAAGCCGTCCCCACGCGGTGAGCTGGAAATTACCGACGTGAATAAGGAATATTTGAAGCGAGGCAGGCTTGATGTAGTAGTCATGGGACGGGGCATGGCATGGCTCGACACGGGAACTCATGAGGCTATGCTCGAAGCTTCGTTATTCATTCAAACAATTGAAGAACGACAAGGTCTTATGGTTTCCTGCCCGGAGGAAATAGCGTATCGCTACGGCTACATCAGTGCGGGAGAGCTCGAGGCAATTGCTTCCGGGATGAAAAACAACAGATACGGTTCTTATCTGCTGCAGTTATTGAAGGAGAGGGTTTTCTAATTAGCGCTGATCGCCCTCGGATAGCCGACCGCATGAAGGTAGTTGGAACACCACTTCCGGGCGTTCTCCTTATCGAGCCCAGTTTTTTTCAGGACTCGCGAGGATACTTTCTTGAAAGTTACAACGAAACGGAATGGGCAGGGGCCGGAATCCGCCAGCACTTTGTGCAAGACAATCATTCCTTTTCAGTACGCAACGTTCTGAGGGGACTGCATTACCAGGTGCGCCATGCGCAGGGAAAGCTAATACGGGTGGTGCAGGGCGAAATCCTCGATGTTGCGGTGGATTTGAAAAGGACGTCTCCAGGCTTTGGACGCTGGCATAGCGTCGTGCTCTCCGGCGACAACCACCGGATGCTGTGGATTCCGCCGGGGTTTGCCCACGGATTTCGCGTGCTCTCCGACGGCGCTCACGTCTTGTACAAAACGACCGACTTCTATGATCCGCAGTCCGAGCGCACTCTGGCGTGGAACGATCCTGATCTGGATATTAACTGGCAGCTTCAGGGCGATCCAGTGCTTTCTGCAAAGGACGCAAGAGGCACGCGCCTGCGCGAAACTGAGGTTTTTGAATGAGCCGCGTCAGAAAGGGCGGGCCTCAGGTGATGGGAACTGTCGCGGTTGCCTGATTGGAGTAGGTACTTTCCTCGCCTTCCTTATTGATGGAGGTTGAAACGTAGAAATACGTCATGCCGTCCGCAACACTTGAGTCCAAATAAGTAGTTGTGGGCAGCGGTGACAAGGTCAGCTTCACGTAAGGGCCGCCCGACTGTGTGCCACGGTATACGTTGTAGCCGATGACCTCAGAAGTACTGGCGTCCCAGGAAAGACTCACGGTGTGCGGGCTGGTGCTTTGAGTGCCATTGCCGCTGAATGACTCGATCGCCGGAGAGTTGGTTGCGTTGCTGAGAAACGATATGTTTCCGGCAGCGTTGCCGGCAGCCTCCGGTGTAAAAGTAACCGTGAAAGCCAAGCTTTGGCCGGCCGGTACTGTCACCGGGAAAGTGATGCCCCCCACCGCAAATCCTTGCCCGCTCCAATCGGCTGAAGAGACCGTGATATCCGTGGCACCGGCCACCAATGACGCAGTCTGAGCCGAGCTGTTGCCCACCGAGACGCTCCCGAAATTCAATGCAAGTGGTGAAACGCTGAGCTGCCCTGCAACGAGTTCGCCAACCCCGGATACTTGAACTGACAGGAGCGGGTCCGCGGCGTTACTGCTGACCGTGATGTTGCCGCTGACCGTTCCCGCCGCCAAGGGCGAGAAGGTGACATTGAGGGACAAATCCTGTCCCGGACCAAGCGTTGCCGGAAGGGTGGGGAGGCAACTGAGCGCAAAAGGCGTTCCGCTGATGGTGATGTGCGAGATGGTGATGCCTTCGCCGTGCGGAGTTTCGTTACGGAGAACCAGCGAACCGGTCTTAGTCGAGCCTACAGGCGAGTTACCGAAGGCGACAGAACTGGTGGCCGCGAGTGTGGAGGCGACCGGCGACGTCGAAGCTATGGGACCCGAATGGGTCGAAAAGCCGTTTCCAGACCCGCATCCGATCAGCAGGGAAATTGCCATTAGCAGCGGCAGTAGGGGATAGTGTCGAGGCATTTTGGCCTTGTACTGTGTAAGTGTGCCCGAAAAAGGAGCTATCCCCAAGACACGGAAGTACATCCCTTGAACAGCGAACGGGCACTCGGAAGGCCGCTGTTTGCCAGAATGCGGGAAGGCCCCTTGCTTCGAAGACGGCCCTACGGTATCACCGCCAACGTCTGGTTTGAATACGTACTCTCGCTGCCGTCTCCGGCAACGGCCGTTGTGACGTAGTAGTAAGTTAGGCCGTCCTGAACCGTGGCGTCGGAATATACCGTGCTCGGGTCGGTGGCGGAGTTAATCCGCGTGTAGGGCCCGCCCGAGATCGTCCCCCGGTATACGTTGTAGCCCACTACCGGGGACGTGCTTGGGTCCCAGGCGAGAGAGACCGTGTAGGTTGTCGAAGCTCCAACCCCATTCAGGGAAAGAGTGGGAGTGCCTGTAGCCGTGCTCGAGAAGGTGATGGTGGCAGAGTCAGATCCGACGTTGATGGGAACGAAAACAGCGTCAAACGTGACGCTTTGACCTGCGGCAATCGTCATGGGCAGAGTAATCCCGCTAATAGAGAACTGGGAGTTGCTGATGGTCGCCGAGTAGACGGTCACGCTCGCTCCGCTCGCCGTCAGCGTCGCGGGAAGGCTGGAGCTGCTGCCATCGTTCACGGTCCCAAAGTTCAGGCTCGTCGGGGAAATATTCAATTGGCCGGAGGAACCGCCGCCGCCGCTGCCAGACAGGGCTACCGTTACATAGGCGTAGGTGCGGCCTCCAGTGGGCGATTCGCTGGTGATGCTGGTAATCGAGAGCGCGCCATCCACCGTTCCGCTTGCCTGCGGAGTGAAGCTCACCTGAAAACTCAAGCTCTGATTGGATTGCAGGATAACGGGGAAAGTTGTGCCGCTCATCTGAAATCCAGTACCACTGATCGCAACCTGCCAGATACCGAGTTTGCCCAAGCCAGTGTCAGTAAACGTCACCGTCTGTGTTTGTGTGCTGCCGACGGGGACGGTGCCGAAGTTAACGCTGGCTGGGGTAACCTCGAGCTGTCCAACTTTCAGGGTAGCCGAGGCGGGTATCACAGAAGCTGCGACCAGGAAAATGAAAATGAGCGCCTTGCAATTCGAGTTGAGATCCTTCACGGCTGGCCTCGCTCTGACCGTATGCGCGCATACGGCGGGGGATTTGCAATGCCTGAGTCCCAGGTTCGCCATCCTCGCTTCACAAACCGGGCTTCAGTGGAGGTAGTTTCGTGGGCACCCCCCACTAACGGGTAGGTCTCAGAAGGGCAAGCGGAGTGTGGTAAAAGGCGGGCGCACCACCGCGACCAAAGTAATCACCCAGTTTCCCCCGCCTTTTACTCGGAAGTTTGCAAACTTTGCATTCGGTAGCGCTGCCATGAAGCCTGAAGTCTGACCTCGCAGCAAGGCAGTGGCAGCTAAAAGGTTCATTCGCTCAGTGACCGGAAAGGCTCGTAGCGCTTAGTCGGGACCTCTGGAAACTGGCACCAGCTTCTATTTCCGATCCGGTTTGCAATTGATCTCCAGATCGTTTCGGCAAGTTCTTTCGCCCTATAGAAGCCGCAGATCGCATTCCGCTGCTGCTTTGGCACGCATTTTCGCGGCATGCATGCAAGTGTTTTCACCCGGCCCGGGGCGCATACTATCTTTAGCTTTAGCTAACTACCGCAAGATCAACAAAATAAGGCATCTGTCGCTGGCAGCTCGATTGCGATTATTGGGTTCAGGTTACGGAAGCACAAGCCCTTTCGGATGGTGCTTCCGGGCCTCGCTCCCCGGAAAGCGTGGACTTGCCATTGCGCAGAGTCTGGGTGGTCACGGTCGTTCTAGCCTACCTTGCATCCCTCGCATTACCTTGTGCAGCTGTGCACGATCAGGGCCTGAATCGAGTCACGTCTGACCGGTCAGTGAGAATCGCGGAGAATCCGATCTGGGCTTCTTCTGTCCTGCGCGGCTCAAAGTTCTCATCTATCTCGCGCACCTCCGCGCGAAGTTCGTGCTCATCCACGCTGCCGCCTGAGCCTCTGGCAACGCCTGATCCGTTCCTGGACTTTGACGACGCAAGCCTGAAGATCGCGGTGAGCTTCATCGTCGGCACCGATGGCCGCGTGCATTCGCCGTTTATTCTGGAGAGCGCCGGGCCGCAAGCAGATCGCCGCGTGCTGACCGCGGTGCGTTCGTGGCGCTATCGGCCGGCCACATGTAACGGAGTTCCGACCGAAGCCGAAGCCGAGATTGACTTTTCGAGACGGTAGAATTCCGCTTCTCACCACTGACCAGGACCTCGATGCCTTGGTCTTCATCAGTGACGATTGGCATTATCGCGAACGTTGCTGACTAGGAGTGCGCAGAGTTTTTCTATAAAATGACGCAAGCACCCGTGAACGACGAAACCCCATCGAAACGGAAGAAGACGAGTTTCTCCCAGCCGCCGGAAGTGGCGTCTGACCCTGCCATCGATGATTTTCTGGAACGGTTCAACCAGGACTTGCACCGTCCCAAGCCAGGACAGGATGCAGTAGCGGCAGCGCTGCAGGCGGTCCAGCAATTGGCGATGGAAGTGGATGCCGAAGACGCCAGCCTAGTGACAGAGAGCCGAGACGGCAAAGTTTGCCAGTCCTGTGGGGGGAAGAATCCGGCGAGCAACCGGTTCTGCTCTTTGTGTGGAGTGCCTTTTCAAGCTCCGGAAAAGGAACCGGCCAAGGCGGAAACGCTTGTACCCGAGAGTGAGTCCGGCTTTCAAAAATCACCGGAGATGTCGTTTCCCGGTGAACATCACTACCACCATCACTACCATCACCACTATTTTTCGTATTCAGGGGATGCTGGCGCGATGCCCGGTTCCGAGATGCGGATTGCTAGCCCTGGAATGCCGCCGCGGGAACCGATTCGTGGGCGCGCCTCGGTGGCCGGGACAGCGCTGAGCCGCGCTGAAACCGCAGTGCGTAAGATCATGCAGGACTGGGCGCAAGCCTGCAATACAAAGCAGCTGGATGATCTGGTGACTCTCTATGGCACGGACGCGCTCGTGCTGCGTCCGAATGTACCGGCAGTGCGCGGCGCATCGGCAATTCGCGAATTCTTTTTTGCGCTGCTGGATGGCGGACTCGGGGATGTAGAGATCGAGCCTCTGCGTACGGAAGTTGCCGGTGATCTTGCCTATGAGGCGGGGCGCTGTACCATGCTGGTTCCGGTTGCCGTGAGTAAGAGGCGCGAGGAGCGCGGAAAATATCTTGCCGTATTTTCGCGTCAGGCCGGCGAATGGAGAATTGTCGCCGATTGCTGGTCAAGCGATTTGAATCTTGCGGCAAGCCCGGAAACGGTTGCGCCGAAGTCAGGCAAGTAGTTCGGTTCCGATTAACTGCGAAAGACGCCTTTCGATTTACGCTTCGACCCCAAGGCCAGCCAACTCGCGGCGAAGCTGGTTGAGATCCTCCATGCGAATAACCCGCATCCCCAGCCGGGAAGCGCAGTCGAGATTTAGCGCACGGTCATCCACAAAACAGCATTCCTCGGGCCGTTTCTGCGTCAGATTCAGAGCCAACTGGTAGATGCCTTCTTCGGGCTTGCGCAACCCAACAAAGCAGGAACTTATGAACAGGCTGAAGATCTGCCGCAACCCGAAAGTGTGGATCCGGTAGGCGTTAAGCTCGAGGGATTCGTTATTGATGGTGGCCATGAGAAATTGGCGGGTCTGACTGAGGGAATGGGCAAATTTGAGAACAGGGGGGGTCGGCTTGGACAGCGAAAACATGAAATGTTTGAATTCTTCGATCGTAAATGCGCGCGGACAGTAGAAGATAACCTGCGCGAGGTATCGATCGAGGCTGATCTTGCCGCGCTCAAAGGATGAGACCAGCATGATGTGCCGTTCGTCGAACTCTTCTTCATCGAGGGCAAACCGCTCGATCGCCTTCTTGCGTTGAGAACGATCCCAGGCATCAGTGAGGAGCACGCCTCCCACATCCCAGAAAAGGGCAGTAATTTTTGCCAAGCCATCCTCCAGCCGCTACCGCAAGTAATGCTACAGGAAAGCCGAGACGACCGAAGTCTAGTGATGATACACGGTTGTTTGGGGATGATAATTCCGCCAATCAAACCAATAGTCTTTTAACAGGGGAATTTGATGCAAGCATTTACCGGAGGCCGGGCCGGTGATGGCGCAGCCGTGAAAATTCCACTCGCTCAGTGAAGCTGTGTCGGTCAGCGACCAGGGGTTGCCAGTTTTGCGGAAGAATTCGATCTCCGTACCTTCGAGGCGGCTTTCGAAGGCACGGACAGATTGCCCGTCCGGCCCCGCGACCAACAGAAGGGGTGTACCGCCAAGGTGATCTTCAATCGGAGACTTAGCCAAGACCGCGGTCAGAGGAAAAGCGCGGCTGCTTGTGCCTATTTCGATCCCGAAGATGATTTCTCTCGAGTCCAGGGGCGTGCCGGGAAAACTGATCACGAGCGGCAGCTTCTGAACTTTCGATTCCCAATCGCTTTCGTACTGACTGGCATATTTTGCATCTGGCGCCAAAACCTGCCCGGCCGGATTCTCGGAGCGCCATAACCCGAATGTCAACTCATCGTAAGCGACAAGTTCGAGGGACTGATTCGCCAGCGGACCGTGAATGGCTTTGCCGCTCGCTTGCTGCCACCATGTGCCCGTCTCGTCATCAAGCATCAAGAAATTCTGGTTATTGATGCCCGCCAGATGAAAATGCAGCACTCGTCCGTTGACGGTTCGTCTCCACACCAGACCGGTGTGACACAGCGTTCAATAGGTGACGGCAACCGGGACGCCAGCCACCGTGTCATTCAGCACATGGTGGTAGGCCATCTCGTAAATGGGATAGGCGCGCGACTGTCCGGCGAAACTCACAGAAAGAACCATCTGTGAGGGATCGAGTTTGCTGAGAGAAGCGGATTCGAAGCCGGGGGAAGATATGGGATGAAACATCCACTCGAAGTAATCCACGCGGACCATTACCACCGACGCGGATGCAAGGGAGAGTCCCAGGGTTAGCAGCAGCCGCTTGACGCGGGAAACGCGCCTCCAGAGAGCCACAGTCAACCCGAAGACAACAATCGCCGCAAGGAGCGAATATGGAGGCGCTTGCTGCCGAAGCGCAAAAGCGAAATTGAGCCTAGCAGGGGTTTGCGTGCGAAACGGTTGAATGATCCATGCCGGGATGAAAAAGAGGAGCAGCGAAATCAGCACAGCGAAGAAAAAGAGGACTCCGGCGACCGTAGCACTTCCGGGTCGAGACCGGACTGCGGTGGAGGAAATAGGCAATTCCCAATCCTAATAGAAAGAAGCAAGCGCATTGTAGCGCGCTGGGAAGAAAAAAGCCCCAAGCTGTGTTTGCCTTGGGGCTCGTGACCAGCCTCGCGACAGGCTAGAAGCAGGTGCCGTTGCGAGGAGTGAAGGTTTGGCGGTAGCTCAGGTTGTCCACGTCGCGGAACATGGGAGTTCCGGGAGGCAGACCCTGAGGAGCGGAAAAGTCAGGATCGAAAATGTAATTACGAATGGGCGGGTGATACACCAGATCGCAGCATTTGAATGTGCCCACGGAATAAGTTGAGTAGAAAAGACTGACCAGCGAGCCTTTGTAGTTCAGAGTTGAGCCAGGAGTTTGCCAGTCCTCGAGGTAGCGAATGAAATTATGCAATCCGCCATCGGTCCCATTGTATTCGCCGTCACCGTTGCTGTCGGCATTGGGGTTCCACGCCGTCATCGTCTTTCCGGCTGCGATGGCGACTCGATAGTAACTGGTGGCGCCCGATTGCCCGCTGGAATACGCAGAATCCGCCAGACTGCCACTGACCGGCGATGACGCGTTGGGGAAACCGGCATCCTGCCAGGTATTCGACAGAACGGTTACGGCGTCGGCAATGATGGCTGCGGCGGAGTGTGGAGGATCGGTTGCGTTGGGGTTGTTCCAGGTCCCATCTGCCGCGCTGCTATTGTAGTTGCCCTGAATGTAAACTGGGTTCTCAGCGGCGACGGTAAATCCCCCTGTGCCATCGGGGGCGGTGGGCAGGTAGCCGAGGGATCCATCTACAAGTTTGAGCACGTGGCGAGCACCTGTCACCTGATTCTTGCGGCCGGTGGTGTAAGTTGCTACGCGATAGGCAAATGGGTTGGTGGGCTGCGTATTGCTGACGACGAAGCCGTTGGCGACATTGGCCGCGCCGTAGACTTCCAGGGTGCCATTCTCATTCACGTCCTCAGGAGACATGTTCTTGCCCGGGAAGAAAGGCTCGAGTTTGCCATTGGGGACGCCATTATTGGAGATATTGATGGTGTCTTCAAAGCCGTATTCACCGACCAGAGCGGTCGCGGCACCGTTGTATTGCTCACCGCGGCGGTCAGAGAAGTAAAGGATGTAGCCGTGTTGTGCGACCGAATCGACGTTGATTCCCGTGGTGCCGATTTTCCCGGTCAACCATAGCTGCAGGTTTCGCACGTCGAGTTCGGTAGCGTTCATGATGCCGTTGGGCGTGCCGGTGCCTTCACTGACGGCTGCGACGTCCCAGTCCTCACCTTCGCGCGCGTCATAGAAGTTAATTGGTAGCCAGTTGAACGGAGACCCCTGCGAATTTCCGTATTCGTATTCAGATGGAGATCCCGAGGAATATACTCCCGCTTTGGATGAGATGGAACCAAGCAGGCAGGGCGCGGTTGTGTTGCACGCCGGGGTTCCATTCCCGATCTTGCCATCGCCGTTGCGGTCCGCCATTTCCTGAAGGATGAGGATGGCGTTGGGATGTACGGCGTTGGTGACTCCAGCAGCAGCATTTGGTACCGACAGGCCGCGCGCGAAGCCCAAGCCGAGCCATTCCTTGGTGACGCCGTGCCATTTTTCGTCGCTGTTCCACTTAGCCTCGACCAGAATCCAGCTGTTTCCGCTGCGCCCATTGCTGGTCTGCGGATTTACCAGGAGCGGCCAGGTTCCGGTCGTATTTCCCGCTGGCGGAATGTAGGCCGGGTCGGTCGAAGAACTGGGTTTGCTACCCCATGGGTCCTTGACGGTTCCGTACGAGTTGTTGTTCGCCCACGCGAAGTAATATCCTGACACGCCATTGACGGTCATGCCTGTTGGGTCACTGGGCCCGCCCATGGTGGCAGAACCCAGCGGGATATCCTGGGTAGCATCGCCGTTCCAATCAGAGAAATGAAGATCGGATTCAATATCGCTAATCAGCACGCGAATCTGCGCTTCGTTGGCGAGCCGCGCCGCCCCCAGCGTGCTGCTCGGCGATTCTCCCGGTGGTGGACGACGAATAATTTCGTAAGGCCACGGCCCAGGTCCCGGGTTGCCGGACATGGAGGTGCCTGCCGCGAAGGGAAGAGTCAAGTTGGTTGCGCCGGTTCCTCCCTTGTTACCGTTGTTCCCATCAAGAATCCAGCCCGCGTAGTAGCTTTCGGAGATGGTCGCCCAATTTGAGTTCTGGTTGCTGGTGTAGGGCGGAGGGGCGGTGGCGCTGCCCTCAGTCTGCGCCATTGCGCGGCATGCAGTGGGCGGGGTCGGCGGGGTGTCGCAACCCTGGCTTGCCTTCAGAATGTAAACCGTACCTTGATCGTTGTTCCCACTCGCCGTCGCGTCAACCCCGTTGGGCATGATGGTACGAATGACGTTGCCATAAGCGGTGATCTTGTCGTGAAAGGTCAATGTAGCGCCGTTGGAAACACCAAGGTAGAGGTCGCCGTTGGTATGGACACGGCCGGCAAAACTAAGATTCGGGCTGGCAAAGAAGCCGAGGTCTCCATCGGAGAATACACCGAACTGGAACACCGGAATCAGGGCCACTTCCACGTTACGCATCATGCTGACTTGCTCTTGGGAGATTGTGTTTCGTTGTGCGGTGACACTGAGCTGGACCGGAATCACCTGAGCGTACAAGCCCTGATAGGCTCCCGCCAGAATCTGGGTATAGCTGGATGTTGGAGGGGTATTGGTGCAACCGGAAGTGGGAGTCAGGGTATAGGTGGTGTAGATCACGGAGTTAGTGGGGTCCACCGGATATTGACTGTCGAGGGCACAAATGTCGGCCCCTGTAGGGGACTCAATGTTCTGGAAGGCATTGGAGAGGTTGGCGGTCATTTGCTCAATGGCGCCCTCGGCGGAGCGATAAGCCAGGCTGTTCTGCACATCATGGCCACCGACCTTACCTTCGGTGTTGACGCTCATGAGCAGGCCGATTGCAACCCCGGACAACAGCAGGAGCAGCAGCAGAGATGCAATCAGGGTAAATCCGCGCGAATGATGATTAGCGAGCATTGTCGAATCCCCAGTCCTCATACCAAAACGATTTTTGTTTTCCAAAAACACACAACCCTCGACCCAAGCCTAGAAGCACGTGCCATTACGGGGAGTGAACGTCTGCCGGTAGCTTAGGTTGTCCACGTCGCGGAACATGGGAGTTCCGGGTGGAAGCCCTGAAGGCACCGTAAAATCGGTATCGAACATATAGTTTCTGGTGGGGGGTTGATAGACCAGATTGCAGCACTTGTACGTCCCTGTTGCGTACGTGGAATAGTACAGGCTCACCAGCGAGCCCTTGTAGTTCAAGGTGGATCCCGACCAGTTTTCCAGGTAACGAATGAAGTTATGCAGACCGCCGTCAGTGCCAGTGTCTGCCCCCGCAGTGGGATTCCACGCCGACATCCCTTTTCCGGCAGCGATGGCCATGCGATAGTAACTGGTGGCGCCGGACTGACCGCCGGAATTGGCGGAATCGGCAAGGCTGCCGTTAATTGCTGTCGCAGCGTTAGGAAAGCCCGCATCCTGCCAGCTGTTAGAAAGAACCGTCACGGCGTCCGCGATGATGGCAGCCGCCGAATGGGCTGGATCCCCGGCATTGGGGTTGCTCCAGGTGGGGTCCGCCGAGCTCGTGTTGTAGTCACCCTGGACATAAACGGGGTTCTCAGAGGCCACGGTGAATCCGCCCGCACCACTCGGAGCGGTAGGCAAATAGCCAAGGGAGCCATCCACCAGTTTGAGCGCGCGGCGCGCGCCAGTGACTTGGTTCTTGCGGCCGGTTCTGTACAACAAGGTGATGCGCGCTGCAAAGGGATTGGGCGGGCTTGTATTGGTGTTGATTCCAAAACCGTTGCCCACATTGACCGCGCCATAAGTCTCAAGCGCGCCATTTTCGTTTACATCTTCGGGTGACATGCTCTTTCCCGGAGGAAAAGGTTCCAGCGTGCCATTGGGCACGCCATTATTGGCGATATTGATGGTGTCTTCGAAACCGTACTCGCCAACCAGCGTAGTTGCCCCGGTTTTATACTGCTCACCGCGCCGGTCGGAGAAATAAAGGATGTAGCCGTTCTGTGCCACCGAATCCACGTTGGGCCCGGTGGTGCCGATCTTTCCTATCAGCCACTGTTGCAGGTTGCGCACATCGAGTTCAGTCAGGCCGATCACGCCGTTGGGCGTACCGGTTCCTTCGGCGACCGCGGCGTTGTCCCAGTCTTCGCCTTCGCGGGAATCGTAGAAGTTAATCGGGAGCCAGTTAAAAGGAGATCCGATCACGTTGTTGAATTCGACCTCGCCGGCAGTTGATCCCGACGAGTAAATTCCGGACCTGGGGCTGTACGTAGTAACCGCACACGGCGCGGTGGTACACGATCCGGTGCCGCTGGTACCGATAATTCCATCCCCGTTGCGGTCCGCTGGTTGTTGAAAAATGAGGATGGCATTGGGATGCACGTTGTTGGCGATCCCCTTGGCCGCGTTGGGCACGGACAAACCGCGCGCAAAGCCCAGCCCGAGCCACTCCTTCGTCACCCCATGCCATTTTTCGTCTGTATTCCATTTCGCTTCAACCAGCAGCCAGCTATTGCCGCTTCGTCCGTTGGTCGTCTGAGGGTTCACGAGGAGCGGCCAATACCCAGTGGTATTTCCCGCCGGAGCTATAAAATCAGGATCAGTCGATGCGGCTCTGGTGCCATTGGGGTCTTTGGTACTGGAGTTCGCATTGGCCCAGGCAAAGTAATATCCCGACGTGCCGCCAACCGTCAGACCCGTCGTATCGCTGGGGCCGCCGTAGGTAGGAGAGCCTAGCGGGATATCCTGTGTGACGTCGCCGTTCCAGTCGGAAAAATGTAAGTCGGACTCGATGTCGCTGATCAGGACTCGAATCTGCGCCTGATTTGCCAGGCGAGCTGCCCCAAGCGTACTGGTAATGGATTCTCCCTGCGGGGGCCGGCGAATGATTTCATATGGCCAAGGGCCAGGTCCCGGATTCCCGGACATGGTGGTGCCAGCTGCGAAGGGAAGGTTCAGGCTGGTAGCTCCCGTTCCTCCAGGACTGCTGTCGTTGCCATCAATGATCCAGCCGTTGTAATAGCTTTCCGAGATGGTCGGCCAGTTAGAGTTCTGATTGTTGGTGTAGGGCGGTGGAGCGTTGGCGCTGCCTTCACTCTGTGCCATGGAACGGCATGCCGGAGGCGGGTTAGGCGGCGTGGTGCAACCCGCGCTGGCGGTCAGAATATTCACCGTACCCTCTTGATTCATACTGCCCACGGTGGTTGAGACGCCATTGGATTCGATCGTGCGGATCACGTTTCCGTAGGCCGTAATCTTGTCGTAGAAAGTCAATGTGGAACCGGTGCCAACGCTGAGATAAAGGTCGCCGTTGGTGTGAACGCGGCCGGCGAATCCAAAACTCGGTCCAGAGAAAAATGAGAGGTCCCCGTTCGAGAAAATGCCGAACTGGAATACCGGAATCAGCGCCACCTCGACGTTGCGCATCATGCTGACCTGCTCCTGCGAAATCGTGTTCCGCTGTGCAGTCACGTTGAGCGTGACCGGGATGACCTGGGCATACAACCCCTGGTAAGCGCCGGCTAGAATTTGCGTGTAACTGGAGGTCGGTGGAGTGTTGCCACAGCCTGAGGTCGGCGTCAAGGTGTAGGTCGTGTAGATGACCGAATTGGTCGGATCAACGGGATACTGGCTGTCGAGCGCACAAATGTCGGCCCCGGTAGGGGACTCGATGTTCTGGAAGGCGTTGGCCAGGTTGGAGGTCATCTGTTCGATGGCGCCCTCGGCGGAGCGATAAGCCAAGCTATTTTGTACTTCGTGGCCGCCGACCTTGCCTTCGGTCCCGACGCTCATGAGCAAGCCGATCGCGATTCCTGACAACAGCAAGAGCAGCAGGAGAGACGCTATCAGCGTAAATCCCTGTGAACGATGATTGGTCATGTGCATTGTGTCAGCTCCTCAACCAAATCTCATTCCTGCCGCATACGTGGGGGAAATCAGAGATGCCGTTCTAATAACGGTTGGTGAAAGTCAAGTTCCGCGCGCTCACCGCAGTCTGCAAATCAAGCCCCTGATATCCGGCTACACTTGCCAGCTGGCTGCGCAAAGTCAAATGCAGGATGTTGATGCTGCTGGCCATATTCGGAGTCAAGCCTTCGGTTAGGCCGCCGTCCGCGTAGGTGTTGAGCGTCGTACCGTTGTACAAGTTGTAGCTGAACTTCATATAGGCGGTGTTTTCCGCTACAGGCGATGGCGTATGCCCGCTGACCATGCGCATCAACCGCGGAGTGCCTGTCCCAACTCCCAAGGGATCGGGCAGAACATTGATGAAATAGCTGATCACGAAGATCCTCGTGGCCACGGTATTGGTGCCGGTGTCAATCTTGGTCAGATTGCCGGCAGTTGCCGCGGTCTGATTCATACGCATCGGATCGCCGGTGGCAAATGTCACGGTGTAAACATTGCCTCCGTTAGCGGCAACGTTGGTCACTTCAGCCACTGCCATTCCGGTGGCTCCCCCGACCGAATTGCTGAACCAGATAAGGTCGCCAGGCGTGAGGCCCACAACCGGATCGTTGAGCGCTTGGGGAGTGGTGAGGCCCGAGGGCAAGGTGCAAGTGCTGGGAAGGGGACTGGGCAAAGCGAATTTGGCGGTGGTCGGCGTCAGCCCCGGTCCTGGCGGAGATGGCGTCGGATTGTAAATCGTATAGCAATCCAGGGCCAGCACGCTATCGGTGTAGACGACGGTGATGATGTCACTAGGCCCCTCGGTTACATTGAGGGTAGGTCCGAGATTGGGCCCGGGAATTACCCCGTACAAGTAAGGGATTGTGCTGCCGCTCGGAACCGGAAAAGAAACCGCTGCGCCGTTGATGTAGTTGCAGGTAAAGCTCTGGTCGCACCCATACACGGGCAGCGTGCCGGTTCCGGAAGGCAAGGCGATCGCCGCGTTGCCCAAGCCTGCGCCGGCCAAGGTAATATCCTGAGTGAGCACGTCCGACGCGGCTCGAATATCCTGCTGCATTTCCGATTTTTGTGAGACCACCCATTCGGCGTTCATGCTCTTGCTGAACAACTGTACCGAGGCGCCGATCAGCACCAGGCCCACCGTCAGTGCGATCATCATCTCGACCAAGGTAAAGCCGTGCTCCGAATTTTTATGTGCACGCTTCATCAGCTGTCCTCTCCTCAGTGGTACGGCGAGATGTAGTCCTGCAGGGTGTAGGTCTTGGGCACGTTCATGTGGGCGGTGTAGTAATTGATCGTGATGGTGATGGTATTCAGGTTGGACTGGGGCACGCCCGCGCTGACTGCCTGATTGATCGCGATGGTGCGCGTGTAATTATTCAAGGGGACTTTAAGGTCATCGGTCGTCCCAACGATTCCGTCTGGGCCCGGCTCAGTGAGAATTTCGGGCTGGCCCGACGTGGTGTCATCTGCGGTGCCAATGATTCCATCGGTACCGGCGGTGTAAATGTTCATAGGCGTGGCAACGAAGATACCGCCCGCCCCAGTATTGGCAATCTGGGCCCAGGTGAGCTGGGAGTTGTCACGGGCGGTGAAGATGCTTTCCATCGCTTCGGCCGCAATCTGCTTGGCAATCATGTCCTCCTGGCTGCTTTGCGTGGCCCACACAGCCGTAGCGATGGTTGCCATCAAGCTCACCAGGCCGATGGTGAGCACCACCATCGAAATCAAGACTTCCATCAGGGTGAAACCCCGCTGCCGTTGGCCAGACTGTTGCCGAGTTCTGCGCGACGTCATTGTTGCCTCCAGTAGTAGGCATTCGGACCGTTCGGGTAGAGCCGCCATCCGCGCAAGCGTCCCGTCGCACCCCACAGTGTGACCGCGCGCGAACTGAGGATGTCATTCGTGCGCGAGACATAAACGATTCCATTGCTGATAAGACCAGTGGCATTGCGGGCGGTGCCGTCGGGATAAAACGAAACGGAGGTGGTTCCGCCAGGTGGTACGTTCACAGCCAAATCCACGGGATACGATGCCGTGCCAAATCCATCAGGCACTACAGCGGGGCCATTGGGCGTTCCGCTTTGTATGGCAAACGCCATGTCGGTGGGCAATGACAAGTTGAGCACCACGGTCCCGGTCAGGTTTTGTGTCACCTGAACGACAGAAAGAGTGTTGGGACCGACCACCTGGGTGCCGAAAGCCACGGTATAAACCTGCTGCGACTGAATGGCCGTATCGCGCGCCTGGCGAAGTGCCATCAGAGTGGTGTTGTAGGCATTGTTGACGCGGGTAACCTTGAGCGCGGGCTGAATGCTCATGAGCAGGATTGCGCTTGCAATCAAGATGATGGTGATAACGATCATCAACTCGATCAGTGAGAACCCGCGAATTTTACGCTTCAACACCATATCTGCATCTCTCCGAGGGAGTTCACCGAAAGGTCACGCGCCGCGGCTCCCGTGCCGCCAGTCTCGAATCACGTCCGCCACGGCGTGTCTTGGGGAGCGGCACTAGGGGCGGCAACACGGGAAAATCCCGCATTTGCACTCATCGTATGGAGGGGTGGGAGGAGCGTCAAAGTACCAAAGACCATACCGGTACTGTTGACCTTCCGTAACGTAATTGGGAATGAAAACCTCGGTAACTCTGGCAACACGAAGCAGTGAAGCGCAGAATTGCTCGCCCTAGCGAGCCTTGGCCGCCACCGCTTTCGAACCCTTGCCTAGGCTGCGACGGGCTGGGACATAGATGCAGGAGCGAACGTCATAGTGGTTGTTCAAACAGTTGCCGCACAGCTGAAGCTGATGGATTTTGCACTGGATGACCGGAGCTTCTGTTCCGCAGAGCTCGCAGCCGCCACGCACTGGTTTGGGGGCTGGTTCGTTTTCCTGACCTGATTGGCTGAATGGTTTTGCTGTCCGAGATTTCAGGTAAATTCCCGAGGAAAGCGTCAAAGAACCCAGCGAAAACAGGCCGGCGCCTGCCATAAGCTGATCGGGATCGGCACGTCCTGTGGCCAGTGGCAGGAGGGCGCAGATTCCGACAAGCAGAACCGCTGCTCCAGCTAGAACTAGCCAATTACTGGTCGAGGATGACATGGATGGATTCCGCATGCCAGACCGTGGATCTGGCGTGAAACGCTTCAATGAACAGGTAACAATGCGACCATACGCGGTCTTTTACGCTGATTCCAGATGACGAAAGTCACGTGCGCGACCGCGGGGCACCGCAGTAACCTTGTCCCCGTTACACAAGGCAACTAAGATTTCCTCCATATGGCGCTCACGTCGCTGCTGGTATGCGCCGATGCCCAGTCGGTTCAAGTGCTGACCCGGATCCTGCACGACATGGGGATCGAAGTGGAAGCCTGTGGCACGCCGCTCGCTGCTTCTGCCCGCATCAATGAGCAGAGGTTCGATGCTGTCCTTATTGACTGCCAGGACGAGTCCGCGGCGGTGAAATTCATAACTCACCTGAGGCAGAGCACCGCAAACAAGCAGGCCATTGCCATCGCCATGGTGGATGGCGGAAACCAGATTCGAGAAATTTTCGATCACGGGGCCAATTTCATTCTCTACAAGCCGGTTTCAGAAGAGCGGGCGAGCAACAGCATGCGGGCTGCCCGCGGCCTGATGCAGCGGGAGCGCAGAACGAAGCGCCGCGTGCCAACGCAATCGCACGCCAGCATTGCATACGCGGATATTGAGAACCTTGCCACCAAGCTGGTGGACATCTCAGAAGGCGGTCTCGCGATGCAGTCCGAGCGCCGGCTTCCACCGGCCTGCAAGGTCTATTTTCAATTTGCCCTGCCCCAAAACCGCTCTCAGGTACGCTTGTCGGGAGAGCTGGTATGGCAAGATTCTTCAGGCAGGGTCGGAATCCGTTTTGTGAATGTCCCGCAAGCTTCACAGAAGATCCTGAAGGGCTGGCTGGAGTCAAATCTTTCCCGTCAGCCTGCGGCAAGCGATGGGTCAGAAATCTCGCCGGAAAGTGCAGAAGACCCCGCCGTAACACTCACGGCCGGGTTAGGATTGCTCACGGTTTCTGCGGCTGACCGGCGCGACAAGTCGCGGAAAACATGTTCGCTGAGTGCCGAAGTCTATCAGGGGGACCGCCACGTTCCCAACCGCTGCCGGCTCAGCGATGTGAGTACCGGCGGATGTTACGTGGAAACTCCGCTACCGTTTGCTACAGGCACAGAATTAGAAATTGTGGTGCGCACCGAGGACGTCAAGTTGCATGTCTATGGCCGAGTCAAGAGCAGCCATCCCGGGTTTGGAATGGGAGTGGAGTTCAACCTGGACACGCCAGAGCAGCACAAACAGGTCCAGCAGTTGATTGCCTGCGCCAGGGAAACGGAAGCGGACGCGGAGCCAGAAGTCACTCCGTAGAAGTGCCGCCAATCAGCTCGGCAAGAATCTCACCACATCTTGAGAAGCCTGCTCTGCTTTCCCGGATGGCCTGCGCGCGCAGCGTCATTTCGTTTTTGCCTGGTCCGCAAATGCAGCTTTCCTAAAGTAATCCAGCGACATCTTCAGCCCAGTCTCGAGATCAATTTTCGGTTCCCACCCGAGGAGCGTCTTGGCTTTTGTAATATCCGGGCGGCGCTGCTTGGGATCATCCTGCGGCAGCGGCTCGTAGGCGATCCTGCTGTTTGATCCGGTCACTGCCAGCACACGCTTGGCGCACTCGAGAATCGTGAACTCGGCCGGGTTGCCGATATTCACGGGGGAATGTTCGTCGGATTTTGACAGGCGGATGAAGCCATCGATCTCGTCGCTTACATAGCAGAAGCTACGCGTCTGGCTGCCGTCCCCGTAGACCGTAAGGTTTTCGCCGCGCAGCGCCTGCTTCATGAAATTCGGCACCACACGGCCGTCGTTGAGCTGCATGCGCGGGCCGTAGGTGTTGAAGATGCGCACGATGCGCGTATCCACCTTGAAGTAGCGATGATAGGCCATGGTCAGCGCCTCGCCGAAACGCTTGGCTTCGTCATAGACCGAGCGCGGACCAATGGGATTTACGTGACCCCAGTAGGTTTCTTTCTGCGGATGCTCGAGCGGATCGCCGTAGCATTCGGAGGTAGACGAGATGAAATACTTCGCGCCGTATTTGTGGGCGATGTCGAGCGCGTGAAACGTTCCGATCGAGCCAACTTTCAGGGTGAGAATACCGTGGGTCATGTAATCCACGGGACTGGCCGGGCAGGCAAGATGAAAGACGTAATCCACCTTGCCGGGGTCGAACGGCTCGTTGATATCGAGCTGGCGGAACTCAAAGCGCGAGTCGTTGCGCAGATGCTCAAGATTTGGCAGTCTCCCCGTGAGCAGGTTATCCACCGCTATGATGGAATAGCCTTCGCCCAAAAGGGCATCGCACAGATGAGATCCCAGAAATCCGGCGGCGCCAGTGACCAGGGCACGTAGTTTGCTCATGCGTTAGTGTTTCCTCATGGAATATCTGTCGAGTCGGCGAGCTAATCGCACGCGCCACGAACAAATGGCTCAACATCGGTGAATCCCATACTTTAACAGTTTCTGAGGGAGGCGCAGGTGGACGAGGATGTTCCTCCCATCACGCGCTGAGGCGCTCTTCGTCCGGGAGGTGTTGACCCTGCTACTGTGGCGGGTTCAATCCCTGGTAAACGAGCAATCCCGCGATGGCCAGAATCAGCACGCCCGAGGCAGCGCCTAACCAGCGGATATAAGGCGTGACCTTGTTTACCTTGGCCATGATCTCCATCTGGTCCTGCGCCATCTGGGAAGCTGATTCGTCGAGGAAGAGTTGATCGTCCTCGCGCATGGTCAGCGTGCTGCGGTAGATCAGGAGGATGATGAACAGCGTGAGCGCTATGCCACAGGCAATACCCAGAATCCACAAGAGATCCATACGCCGCCTCCGGTGTCGATCTGTATGGCCAGTCCTGCTGGCCCGGGAGTAAGAATCAAACCCCGGAACCTGGCCTGGGCCGGCAAGAACTTTTCAGGCAGATTATAGCTCCAAAGTGCAAAGATGAGTAACTTCTTTCACCCGCAACCGGCAGATGGCGGGCATCATCAAAAATGAAGAGCAAAAGATCGGTGGGCTTGTGCTGTTTGCTATAATCCTGACAGTGCCGATTGGAGGATAAATGGCCACAACGATTACTCCGGAAGTAAAGCCGCAGGAAGAAAAAAAAGCGCCTATTAACCTGACACCTAGGGCTATCGCCAAGGTAAAAGAGATCATGGCCCAACAGAACCCGGTTCCTTCGGGCCTGCGAGTTGGCGTGGTTGGCGGCGGCTGCTCCGGTTTTTCCTATTCCATGTCGTTCGAGAATGCTGCCGGCATGATGGACAAGACCTTTGATATGGACGGCTTGAAGGTCTATGTGGACGCGACGTCAGTGATGTACTTGAACGGATGCACCGTCGATTATCTCGAGACGTTGGAGGGTGCCGGATTCAAGTTCGACAATCCGAATGTGAAGAGTACCTGCGGCTGCGGGTCGTCCTTCAACGTTTAAGTACAGCTAATCGCAAGATCTGAAGCCCTGTTGCGTTCTGCAGCAGGGCTTCTTGCATTTCAGAGCCTTGACCGGACGCAGGTAGATCTGACCAGCTGGGGTACACGAATGAAACTGGGCATGGCGCCGACGAGGGCCGGCAGGTTACTGAGGAGGCGCCTGTTCGGGCGGCATTTGCGGAGTTTGCGGCTGCTGGTTGGGTGAGTTCATATTCTGGTTGGGTGAATTCATATTCTGGTTGGCAAATACCGTTGAGAGCCCGTTTGCCGGGATGTTCCCTGGCGTGCTGCTCAAACTGCCGGCCGCCGTCGGGCAAGTCTGACCAGGAGGACATTGCATATTCGTGCCAGCTGCCTGTAACGTGGGTTGGTTCGGCGTGGTGAGCAATCCGCCAGTGTCAGTGGTAGGATCGTAGATGAACTGCCACTGATCGTAGTGGTCTTTCTTGCTGAACACGCGGATTGTCTTATTTTTGCTGATGCTGGCGACTCCAACGATCGGGCCGCCGCCGATGACTGGGCCGCTTCCTCCCAGCGGCGACATGCCGGGCTGGCCCATTTGTCCGCCAAAACCGGCTTGACCGAGCACCTGCTGGGCCATCTGTCCCAGACCTTGCTGATTCGAACCAGCTTGCCCGAATCCTGATTGTCCGAATCCGGATTGTCCAAAACCAGACTGCCTGAACGGCGATTGTCCGAACCCTGATCCGCTTTGTCCGAAGCCCGATTGCGGGTTCATTCCCAATGGCTGTTGGCCAAACCCTGATGGCGCATTCTGCCCCAAACCGGATTGCCCGATACCCGACGAACCAGAAGTATTGGAGTTGCCGGTGGAAGTTGACCCTGTGATACCGCTGGTGGTGGTGTCAGAGCTTGTGGTGTTGCCCGAGCTGTTGTCTTGGTTACCCTGGCCGTTTGCCTGGCCTGCCGGAGTCGCTCCCTGAATGCCCGGTCCGAATGAGCTTTGGACATCTCCCAAATGGAGGAGCTTAAAATCTTTTCGAGTGATTGGATCTTGGTAGCGTTTGCGCAGGAAACGCACATTGTTGGTGTTTTCCAGATCCTCGAGCCGAGTGGGATACTTGCCGAACTTCTTCACGTAGTGCTTGATGGCCCGGGAATACTGGACGCCGCGGTGGATCATCTCCTCTTCGCGGTCGCGCTTGATCTGAAACTCGATCTTAGGCAGCAGGATAACGGTCGAAACCGCGAGCAGTGCAACGAACAGCAGCAGGGTGATGAGAATGTATCCCTGTTGCGCGTTACCAGCTGAGCGTGTCTTTGCGGAAATGTTGGGCCGGAATGGCATACTTCAGCCTTGGGTCAGAGGGATGCTCTGGCGATTATTGTTGAGCACATCTTCGACTTCGACCGACAGGGGAGCAATATGCAGAATCTTGTAATGGCGGTCTACGATTTCCCCCTCAGCAGCGATAAACACATCCTCGCCCTGCGACAGGAAGATGCGCTTAGGTTCACCCGGTCCGCTGGCGAATCCGAAGAATTTGAGATTGATGGGAGGCGGCGGAGGCGGCGGTGGCGGCCCGGTAGGCTGGTTCTTTTTCGCCTCTTCGTTGCCTTTTGTCCCGTTGCCCAAAGGCTGAGGAATTTCAGCCTCGGCTTTGAAAATGTTACGTCCTGTGCCTTCGTACTTAGTCTCCTCGCTGGCCTTCAGCCAGTCGTACCGGAGTGAGGGATCAAGGGACCGCTGGGTATTCTTGACTTTCCCCCCCTTAACTACCCGAACCGCAGCGGGAGACGTGTTGTTACCGATGCCGGCGGAAGGAGCCGCAGGCGGAGGAGCAGATCCTCCGTACGTGAACAACATGCGCCCAATCAGAATGAGCGCGATCCCACCCAGTATAGCGGATGCGATTACCTTGTTGCGGTTTTCGGCGCCCAGTTTCACCTATGCGACCCCCGCTTTAAGGTAAGTCTCCATCTTCAACTGCAACTTCACGACCCCGCCTTGCTCGCCGCCGAGCACAACACTATCTACCAGGAAAAACAGTTTGTCGCGTTCGAGCGCGTTAATGAAGCGAACCAGCTGCAGGTAATCCCCGGCGAGATCGGCTTCGACTTCAATTTGATTGACGCCGACCTTCTGAAAATCGGCCGCCTTATCGGGCTCGACCATCTTGTATTTGATCTCGCCGATGCGAACCCCGTTTTCCACGGCCAGCTTGCCGATAGCATCAGAGATTTCAGAGTCCTGGGAAGGGAAGCGGTCGTTATAAAATTGCTCAATCTCTTTACGGGCCACGGGAATCTTCTCGGGCAGGCCGCGCAGCGGCTCCACTAGCCTGGTCTTCTGTTGCAGATCGCTCCACAACTGGCGCATTTGATCCTGGCGTGAAACTTCCGATCCCACGAGGGGCGAGAAATAGACGATGACAACAGCCACATCCACAAGGGCCAACGAGGCGAGCACAACCTTGATCTTCTTGCGGGTTCGGCGGAGATCGGGCATCAGTGAGTCCTCCGCGTCGAGTCTTTTTGCTTGCCAGCGGCAGGAGTGTTCATCTCGGCGACTTCGATCTCGGGAACATAGAGAGCGCTGATGTTGAACATGACCGTGTCCCCGGCAAAGGCCCCGGCCGAGCCGGTTTCGGTGGTTTCCTGCTGGATCTGCGTCTGGTGGAAGCGCTGCGAGGCTTCCATTTTGCGCACCAGTTCTATGGCCCGGTCGCGCGAGTCCCCGGCGACGACGAGTTTGATTTCCAGTTCGTTGTCCGGGGTGAGTTCGGGACGAATGGAAACGACATGGAGCCGAGGCGGCATGACCTGCTCGAGGTTTTCGAAAACCTTAGTCCAGGAAAACGCCTTGCGCTGGAACAGATCGTTAAGGAATTGCGAACGATCGCGTGTGCTGCTATTTTGCGCCTGGTTGAGCAGGGCCTGGGCATCGGCCTGTTCCCGGTCGCGGGAGGCGATTTGAGCTTCACGCCGATGAATTAAATCACGGTCCTTTTGCGCGTTCTCATATCCCGCCCAGGTCATGTAAATCAAACCGAGGGTAATAAGCGCGAGGCCAGCCAGCGCGCCACCCCAGCGAAACCAGAACTGGCGCGCGTCCTCGTATGGCTGACTTGCGAGATTGATATCAACACGCATATCAGGAAAGCAATGCTCCCACCACTCCGGCCATTCGCCATTTGGGAATCGAACCCGCGCTCGAACCCAATAACGAAGGATTCACCAGTTCCTCGACTCGCGCCTCGGTCTGCGCCCGCAAAGCGGCCACCGCGCTGGTCGAGTCGGCCAGGCCGGCAACGAAAATGCTCTCAATGTTGAGGTGATACGTGTCCTGGAAGAAAACCACCGAGGGATAAACCTCTTCGGCAAGTTGTTCGCCGGTGATGGCGACTCCGCGAGTGTTTTCCAAAGTTCTGACCAGCAGCAATTGCTGCTTATCGAGAATGGCAATGCCAATGGTCCGCCCATCCACTTTTACTACCAAAGTGGGCTGATCGGTGTTGGCGGCGCCCAGCGCGGCCAGCATCGAAGGCAGAACGACCCCAGGACTATATCCTGCCTCGCGGAAGACAGACTCGTAATCTTCGATCACGCTGGTTAACGCGACGGCCGCCACCACCCGCACTCCACTCGCTGCCGGCTGCGCATGGTACGACACCCGAGCTTTATCCACATCGAAGGGCAGGGATTTCTTCAGGCGGAAGCGAATCACACCCTCGGTTTCCTGGCGGCTGGAGGGAAGCGATTCGAAATCAAGCAGCATCACCCGCACCGCGGTATCGGGTAGGACTGCGATAACGTCGCGCCCGCGGCCACCCAAGCTGCCAAGAGTTTCCCCAACCTTTTCGAAGACCGCGGTACGCTGGCGCAGATTGGTTTCCGTCAGATCCGGGACTACACTGCCCGACGGCAATTCGCCGGCAGCGCACATCTCGACCATGTCTCCGCGCTCCGAAACGCGGCCGGCCAGCACGCGGTCGGCTGCGATTTCGCAAGCGAGTTTTGGCCGAGAAGTCAGTCTACTAGCCATAGTTTCATGCTACCTCAATATGAAAAACCCGCGCCCGTGAGGAACGCAATAACCAAAGGTGCACATCGCTTGCAGGCATTTGGTGCGAGCCGAGGAATCCGGCTTCCGCACGCGATCAGCGCATGCTCTCGATAAACGTGACCTTGTTGATTTCCTTGAGCGTGGTCAAGCCCAGGCGAACCTTATCCAATGCAGACTCGCGCAGGAAGCGCATGCCCTCCTCGCGGGCGGCGCGGCGAATCTCCGAGGTTGGCTTCTTCAGCAGAATCATCTCCCGGATGCGATCGCTTAGATCGAGCAGTTCGTGAATGGCGGTCCGTCCACGGAAGCCCGTTCCCGCGCACTCGATGCAGCCTTGACCTTCATAAAATGTGACCTTGGCCCATTGCTCAGGATCAAGACCGCTGGCCTCCAGCACCTCCGGCGCATAGTGCGCGGCAGTCCGGCAGGAATCGCAGATCAGGCGGACCAGGCGCTGGGCAAGAATACAGTTCAGCGCGGAAACAAAGTTGTACGGCTCGACGCCCATGTTCAGGAAGCGGCCGATCACGTCCACCACATTATTCGCGTGAACCGTGGTAAAGACCAGGTGGCCGGTGAGCGCCGATTGAATGGCAATCTGGGCAGTTTCAGTGTCGCGAATTTCGCCCACCATGATCTTGTCGGGATCGTGCCGCAGGATCGAGCGCAGGCCGCGGGCGAAGGTCAGCCCTTTCTTCTCGTTGACTGGAATCTGCGTGATACCGCGGATCTGGTATTCGACCGGGTCCTCAATCGTGATGATCTTGTCTTCGTCGGTTTTGATTTCGTTGACGGCCGCATACAACGTCGTCGTCTTGCCGCTGCCGGTGGGGCCGGTTACCAGCACCATGCCGTAGGGCTCCTTGATATAGCGGCGGAACTTGCGCAGGTCGTCTTCATCAAACCCGACAACATCGAGCACAAGCTTGCGGAACTTCTCGCTCATCGACTCCTTGTCGAGAACGCGGAGAACCGCGTCTTCGCCGTGAATCGAAGGCATGATGGAGACGCGGAAATCAATCGGGCGCTCAGGAGTTCCATATTTCACGCGGAAGCGGCCATCCTGCGGGACGCGGCGCTCGGAAATGTCCAGCTCGCTCATGACCTTGATGCGCGAAATGATGGTCGAATGGTGCTCTTTGGCAATGGGCGGCATGGCCTGGGTGAGCACGCCGTCAATGCGGAACTTGATGCAGACAGAATCGTCGCGAGTTTCGATGTGGATATCACTCGCCCGGCGTTGCAGCGCGGTAAAGATCGTGGTGTCCACCAGCCGGATGATCGGGCTGATATCGCCCTGCGCGGTGAGCCGGTCAATCGAGATGCTCTCATCCGTGCCGGCTTCATCTTCGCGAACAACGTTCAGCGCGAAGCCTTCGCTAGCATCCTCCAGCACGCGCTTGGATTGCTCCGTCTTCTTGAGAATCTCGCTGATCTGGCCTTGGGTCGCAACCTTGGTGACAATGCGCTTTCCCAGGAGCAGGCTGATCTCGTCGATCATCATCAACTGGCTGGGGTCAGCGATCGCGATCGCAAGGCGGCCGTCCTCGGTCTCTTCCAGAGGAACAAACACATAGCGGAACATCAAGTGCGGGGAAATCTTCTTGAACAGGTCATGGTGAAGCTGGAAGTTTTGCAAGTCCACGAACTCGCAGCGATAGCGGCGGGCAATGTCCTGGGCCTTGATAAGTTCCTCGGCCTGCGCCGTCGGCGTCGCGCCGTTGCCGCCGCCTACAAAGACTGTCTTCTTTTCTGCCGCTTTTTCCGTCGTCTTTTCTGTCGTACTCGCCATGTAAAGACCTGCTTACTTAGACGCCACACCAAGGTGCTTCGGGCTGCCCGTTAATGAATGCTTGAACCCAATGTAAAGATCGGCAGGTAGAGAGAAATCAGTATTCCGCCGACAATAATCGCCATAAAGATCAGGATGACCGGCTCTATTAATGCCATAACAGCGCCGAGGGCAGTCTGTACATCTTCCTCGTAAAATTCAGCCACCGAGTTGAGCATGGCCGGCAAGGCCCCGGTGTTTTCCCCAACTTCGATCATCTCCACCGAGAGGTCAGGGAACATTTTTTGCTCCTCCAGGCTCTTAGCTAGCGGCTGACCTTCGCGGACGCTCACCGCGGCCTGGTTGATTCCGTTCAAGATTCTGCGGCTGCTCATGGATGCGCCGGCAGTTTCCAGTGATGGCACCAGCGGCAAACCGCCTGACAGCAAAGTGGAAAGCATTCGTGAGAAGTTCGCTACCTGATACTTCAACCAGATGTCGCCCAGGAGCGGAGCCGCCAACAGAGCCCGGTCCAAAGTTTCCGCACCCCGGTCCGTGGCCCGCCAGCGCCAGAGAATGACGACCAGCAAACCGAACGCAATCCCCGCAATCGGCGCATATTTCTGGGCATGGTTCCCCACTGCAAGCATGAAGAGGGTAATGGCGGGCAACTGGGCGTCCATTTCCTCATAGAGCTTGGCGAATTGCGGCACCACGTAGGTGACCAGAAATATCATCATGCCGAAAACCACAGTGACCAACAGCGCCGGATAAACCAGCGACACCGCCAGTTTTTTCTTAAATGTCAGCCCGAGGCGCTGAAAGGCGATGTAACGCGTCAAAACCTCTTCCATGTTTCCGCTCTTCTCGCCCGCGAGCAAAGTGGTGGTGTAGATCTTGGGGAACGCACCCTGCGCGGCAAAGGCGTCGGAAAGCAATTCACCGCCCTTCACCCGCTCGCGAACATTCTGAAGCAAAGCCTGCAGATTGGCGTCCTTCTGCCGTTTGATCAGCAGATCGAGCGAGTTGAGGATCGGCAACCCCGCCTTAATCAGGGTAAGAAACTGCTGATTAAAGATGACAAAAGAGCTTTGTTTGACCTTGCCGCGCCGGCCCAACTTCCCTTGAGTAAAGACTCCTCGTGGTTTGACCCAATAGACGAGGAAACCCTGCTGGGCAAAGCGGTCGCGGACGTCGGATTCGGAGTAGCCATTCTCGACCTGCTCCAGAACGTTGCCCCGCTCATCTGCCGCTCTTATGAGAAATTCTGCCATGCGAGTGGTTGGAAGATTCGGCTCCTTGCCAGTCTAACATCCAGCGCGGGCAGGTCCGCCGAGCGGTACCTGCGCTTGGGTATCTTTAGTAATGCGTTCACTTGACCAATCATAAGTGATTGCAATCAATGGAAATGTTAAATTCTCGTCAACCGATACTGGACCCCTACTGTTGCCCTAGATCGCCCGGAATAACTTCGACTCCACTGGGCGGGGAAAACCGAAACTCATGGTCAGCGATGGTGCCGTTTGCCCTCATATTCGCGAAGCGATATTCCGTGGTCGAACCGTTGGCTTCCTCAATGACAATTCGCGAAATCCAGTTTTCAGGTGTGATCTCCAGTAAGACTTGGTTCACACGGTCACTTAACCCCTTGGGAACTCCGCGAAGAACCCAGTCGCCGGCCCCCACGGGGGTAGCATCAGGAGCCAGGGATAATCCTTGCAACTCCTTCTCCAGCTTGGTTTTACCCAGGAGAAACGCCATCGGAGACCTGAGGTCATCCAGATGGCGCATGGGGGAGGTGCGGGCCTGGCGTTCTCCTGGGATGTAAAACCACGCGTTCGAGCCGTCGCTCAAGAAGATCTTCTCGATAGGAGAACGGTATTCCCAGCGCATCTTGCCCGGTTTTTTTAGCCAAAGCATCCCCGATTCCGTTCGCTCTGTTCCGGCTCCAACATAGGTCTCGGTGAACTGACTTTGGAGGGTGCGGAGATGGTCGTAACGGCTGTCGACTGCGCCCGCGATGGCGCGGACATCAGCACCCCAACCCCAGGTCGTAGTAGCGACAAGCAGTCCGGCTAGAAAGGTGAAGTTCCTGATTGGGCCCACGAGAATAGTTTAGAGACATTTTCCCGAAGAAGCGAACCTCCAGGATGGGAAATCTACCGGCTTTTAGCACGGCGGACCGCGGCCTTCTCATAGGGCAAGGCCAAAGATCGGATTATTCGCCGTTCTGTAATCTTCGCAGTATGGGCGGCGTTTCTGTCAGCAGCAACGGGACAGGTTTCCTGGTGTCGGGAGGTCCTGGAGTCACCACTTGCAACAAATCGTTCCAGGTGTCCAAACCGAGAGCCGGCTTCAACGGAGCTTCGCGGCTAACGCTAGGATCAGGATGAGGATCATTGACGCCTTGAAGAGTCGCAGCCTTCTCAACCGTAAGGTTCGATAGCGAATGAACCAGGTTCTTTAGCTGGGGGGCTTGCTCCAGGGCTGCCCCCACGAACCATGCCGCTTCCGGCAAATCACCTTTGTAGATGGAATTGGAGAGCAGTCGCAAGGTCATTTCGTGGGCCGCGTCCTCATCTTCCGGACCCCGCCTGGGCCGCAAACGCTCCACTGTATCCTCCTCGCGAAACAGGATGCGGTCATTATTGAGATCATGGCCCAAGGCGATATGGCTCACTTCGCGCGCCAGCACCGCAGCGATCGTGGCCTGGCCGGGAGCCATGTCCAGCCAACCGCGGCTGACCACTATGGTGTGCCCGACGGTAAACGATTCCAGCGGCGAGGTCAGGAGCACGCGGGCGTGCACATCCCCCTGAATATCGAGGTGGTTTGTTTCGATCAGGGTATCAATAAAATTCTGCAAATTTTTTTCGGTATTTCCGGGCGCTGCGAGCAGGCCGAGAACCTGCAGCCGATCGAGCGCCCGAGTTTCAGTTTCCGCTTCCCATTGCTGGGAGCTGTTCACGGGATTTGCATCCTGTAGAAGGTCAGCCGGATCGCTGATTCCGGGCGTGTCAAACTCGATGCGGGTGTATTCCTGGAGCTGTGTGGGAGGATGCAGGTTGTAACCCCACAAGCGGGTTTGTGAGCGGAATGACAGTGAGCGTCCTACTCCGTATTTAATGTCTGGTTCGTCACTGTAGATGTACGCGGGCAGCCACAAATTCGGCCCGACGTTGGTACGCCAGCTGTCAAAGTGCAGATAGCGGTAAAATCCGTTCGCAGGCTGCGGCGCGTAGATTCCACGGAAACGAACAATGTTGTAATCCCGCTCTTCCACCCAGATGGTGCCGGAAAACCGCCCTTTGCCTGCATTGGCCCGGGGCTGGAGCTGAAAAACCATGCAGCTTACATCGCCCAACGCCTCGTGCCGCACAAAGCTAAAGTCGTAGTACTTGCTCTCAAAGTCATCATCCAGGAGGGCCATTTGGGCGAAGCCCAAAGGAAGAAACTGGAGTTCGTAAAGCAGAGCCAACTTGGCAACCAGCCGGTGCGGCAGACTGGATGGCCGCGTGAAGGAATGAATCTTGAGATTGCCGTCAAGCTGCAATCGTCCGAGATAGTAATGATCGCTGACCGGAACAGGGTTTTGCGGATCATCGGTGACTTCCTGGATGTAGGTTTCCACCAACGGCTTGAGATGGCGCATTTCTGCGTTGAAGCGGTGCTCGCGCTGAACGATCTTTTCGATCAGTTCCGCCCCTAATGGAGACCCTGCCGATAAAGACGCAACAGGGGGCGATGCTTGTGCTGGGTTCGCTCCGTTTCGGTCCCATACCCTTGCGCCAGGTAGAAGGACGGCGCTCAGGAAAAGAGTAATGAGAAGATTGCGCATGCTAATCCTTTCATTATCCGGGGCGAAACGTGAGGGCAAAAAGTTACCACAGTCACCGAGGGTGAAGGATCAATGCTTTGTCCGCGAAAAATGATCCTGGAAGATGGCGTGGCGGGACTCAAAGATACATAAGCCCTGACAACCACAAGGACCATACCGCCGCTGGACTAACGAACCTTGCGCTCGTCTCTCTCGACCACACCATCCTTAATATGAACGACGCGGTGAGCGTACTCGGCGATATCGTGTTCGTGGGTCACAAGGACGATGGTATTTCCTTCAGACTGAAGGCGGTCGAACAGCGCCATGATTTCGCTGCCGGTCTGGGAATCGAGGTTCCCGGTGGGCTCGTCGGCAAGAATGATAGAGGGATGGTTGACCAAGGCGCGCGCGATGGCAACGCGCTGGCGTTGCCCGCCGGAGAGTTCGTTGGGCTTATGGTTCATGCGCTCGGCCATGCCGACAGCGGTCAGGGCTTGTTTAGCTCGCGTGATCCGCTCTTCGGTGGGGACACCGGCGTAGATCAGCGGCAGTTCGACGTTGTGCAGCGCAGTGGCGCGAGCCAGAAGGTTGAAGGTCTGGAAAACAAAGCCGATTTCCTTATTGCGAATGCGGGCGAGTTCGTCATCGTCGAGTTCGCTGACCAACTGGCTGTTAAGCCAATATTGGCCTTTGCTGGGGCTGTCGAGGCAGCCGATCAGGTTCATTAATGTGGACTTGCCAGAGCCGGAGGGACCCATAATCGCCACATATTCGTTCCGGCGGATGTTGAGATTGACGCCACGCAGAGCGTGTACCTGCTGCTCCGAACCCATGTCATAGGTCTTCCACAGGTCCACGGTTGCAATCATGTAAGAATCCGGAGCGGAGGACACCTCCGGTTGGGAAATATTGATGACTTCGGCGGTTGCCATGGTTTTCTGCCTATCCTGTGGGGCCACCTTGCGGCTCCAATCTCATATTGGACGAACGAAATAAACGAAGGTTAACGACCGGCTATGATTCCTCTTCCTCCGCTTTCTTTGGCGCCGAGTTATCTATCTTTACGCTGGCGCCGGGACGCAACGTGCGCAGAACTTTGTAACTCCCGGTTACGATCTCGTCCCCCTCTTTGAGGCCCTTCACAACTTCGATATCCGTGGTACCGGCGATCCCGGTGTCAAGCTGGACGAACTCCGCTTTATGGTTGCGGATGACGAAAACGCCTTGGATGTCCTCTTTCTCCTTCGATGAGGGCGGAGCAGGCGCAGCGGCCTGGACGGAGCCTTTTGGCGCGGTGACCGGAACCAGGTCGGCCTGCCGCCGGACGGTCAGCGCTTGTATTGGAATGGTGAGCGCGTTAGCGCGCGTGGCGGTAGTGATCTTCGCCGTAGCGGAGAGACCTGGACGCAGGTTATCCGGCGGGTCCTGCAAGGTGACGATTACCTTGAAGTCTTTCGCTTCCTGGGTCGCTGACTCTGACTGCGACGTCGAAACGCCGGTCGAGCGAAGCATGGCGTTATCGCCGATCTGGGTCACTACTGCTTTGAAGCTCTTGTTGGGGATGGCATCAATCGTAACCGCGGCAGGTTGGCCGATTTGGACATTGACAATATCGGTTTCGTCCACTTTGATCTCGGCCGTGATGACCGACATGTCGGCCAGAGTCATGAGCGTACTTCCGGGGGAGTTTTGGATTCCGATAACCACGGTTTCCCCTTCCCGCACCGGAAGATTAGTAATCATGCCGTCGAAAGGAGCGGCGTATGTGGTCTTGCGGAGCACGTCAGCGGCATGAGTAAGATTCGCCTGGTTTTGAGAAATGTGGCGGTCGGCCGATTCTTTCTGAGCTTTTGCTTGTGCAACCCGCGCCTGAGCTTGTGCCAGACCGGCCACCGCTGTTTCATGAGCCGCCTTCTGGCTGTCGTATTCCGATTTTGCGACCAGAGCATCCTTATATAACCCCTGAGCTCGAGCCCAATCCAGATCGGATCGCTCAGCATCGGATTTGGCCCGGTTCAGATCCGCCAGAGCTGTGTTGAGCGCCGCGTCCGCAGCCAAAGCGTCGGTACGTGCCGCTTCCAGAGAAGCCTGAGTGGCGTTCAAGTCGGCTTCGGGCTGTACATTCTCCAGTTGCGCGAGCAACTGCCCCTGCTTGACGCGGTCACCTTCTTTGACGTAAAGGTGAGTGATTTTCCCGAAAGCGTTGGCGCCGATGTTCACATATGTCTTCGGCCGAATCTCGCCAGAGGCGCTCACCATCGCGGCCAAGTCCTGCCGCTGAGCCTTGCCGGTCTGGACTGTAACCACATTCTTGCGGCTCTGGTACACCGTAAAAGCAACGATAGCCACCAGGAGCAGGGTGGCTCCAACCGCGATCGCGATCTTCTTCCAAGTACTCATTGCTACCCTGGCGCGCGCCGACCCGACGCGGGGATACCGAGGTTCTTGCGGCCCGGCAACCAACCCGGGGTACACACCCAGGTACGCCCCACGAAGAGCGAAAGTTCCATAAACAGCCGAATGGTCAAAACTTGTGGACGGGGAGCGAAGCCCAACCTCCTCATTATAACTTGCGATGGAAGCAGGAACGGAAGAGGTGCCAAGAGTTGCATCTCAGGTATCCGGGGGAGGCGAGTTTGCATCACAAAAATAGTGGCGATAACCCTATGGGTGCGGGTTTGCCTTGAATTCGACTATCCAAAGACTTAGAATACCGTTGCTTACGTGTACCTTGTGAGGAGTAGGTGTCTATGGTGTGTGAAGACTCCGGCAGGCGCATTCTGAGTTTGATGTTACTGGCGACGGTTACGGCCCTGGGTTCTCCTGCCGTAGGGCAACAGGCGGGCAGTTCCAGTCCGGCGACCCAGTCGAATACGGGGGCGACCAGCCAGGACCAGGGGGCTCAACCCACCGATCCGCTCAAGCGGCCCGTCTCGGAAAAGCAGAAAAAAGAAAACGCCAAGGCCCTGAAGCAGGAACTCAGCAAGACCTACAAGAAATGGTTGGATGAGGATGTGCGCTGGATCATCACCGACGAGGAGCGCGCTGCTTTCAAACAACTCTCCAACGATGAGGAACGGGACCAGTTTATCGAAGCCTTCTGGCAGCGCCGCGATCCGACTCCTGACACGGAAGAGAACGAATTCAAAGAAGAACATTATCGGCGTATTGCATACGCGAATGAGCACTTCGCGGCAGGAGTTCCCGGTTGGAAGACTGATCGTGGGCGAATCTACATCATGTATGGCCCTCCCGATGAGATCGATGGCAACCCTGCCGGCGGGACCTACGACCGGCCAATGGAAGAAGGCGGGGGTTCGACCTCGACCTTTCCTTTTGAGGATTGGCGCTACCGCTACCTTGAAGGGATAGGACAGGAGGTCATCATTGAATTCGTGGACACTTGCATGTGCGGCGAGTTCCACATGACGCTGGATCGCTCCGAGAAGGATGCCTTGCTCTACACGCCGAATGGGGGCGAGACACTATACGAGCAGCTGGGACTGGCGAGCAAAGCCGACCGCTTCAATCAAGGAGGATTGGAAAAATTAGGCGCCGGCCCCATGAGCGCTACTTATCAGACAAAGGAATTTGACCGGCTTGAGCAATATGCCAAACTGCAAGCGCCGCCACCGGTCAAATTCAAGGACTTGGAAGAAATCGTAAGCCACAAGATCAACGTCAATCTGATGCCCTTCGACGTGCGCGCGGACTTCGTGAAGGTCACCGGCGATACGGTGCTGGTTCCGGTCACCCTTCAGATCAGGAACCGAGATGTAACGTTCGTGAACAAGGATGGGGTGCAGCGTGGCACGGTCAACATCTTTATCCGGGTGACGACCTTGAGCGGACGCATCGCGCAGACCTTCGAAGATACGGTGCAGGCAGACATCCCGGCGGAGTTGCTGCCCCGTTCAGCGGAAAACTCCCAAGTCTATTGGAAGGCGCTTCCTTTGCGGCCAGGGCGTTATCGTTTCGACATCGTGGTGAAAGACGTCAATGGAGACCGCACGGGCAACTGGAGCAGGGGCATTGTGGTCCCGGACTTTGAGGACGATAAGCTGGCAACGTCATCATTGATCGTGGCGGATGACATGGAACCGGTGGCGGCCAAAAATGTGGGCACAGGGATGTTCGTCATCGGAGCTACCAAGGTTCGGCCCCGAGTCGCGGGGTCCGATGGCAAGCCGGTAGTGTTCAAACGCAATCAGAAACTGAATTTCTGGATGCAGGTGTACAACCTGAGCGTGGATGACAAAACCCACAAACCCTCTGCCACGGTTGAATATGATGTGGTGAATTCAGCGACCAACAAACCCGTGATCCACACCGTGGAATCCACGGCGAGTATGGGTAACATCGGCGACCAGGTGACTCTGCAGAAAACTCTTTCGGCCGCCAACCTTGATCCTGGTATCTACCGCATCCAGATTAAGGTGAATGACAATATTTCCAAGCAGACTGTAGACCCGACGGCGACGTTTGCTGTGGAGTAAGATTACAAGCTTGATTCCCGGTGAGGTGGTGGGAGCAATGCTCCGAAGGCTTGGGTATCTGGTCATCGCGATTGGGCTGGCTGTTCCTGCATTGGCTGCGGACAATCCCGCCAGCATCTCCGGCTACGTCCATAACTCCGGCGGTGTGCCACAAATGGGCGCTGTGGTGGAGATTGTGGGTTCCGGGGCCAACTTCCTGCAAGTATTCACCGACGAAAGCGGCTTTTACTCGGCCACCGGTCTGCGGTCGGGGTTTTACAACATACGAGTTTCAGCCGCCTCATTCCTGCCTACTTTGCGTGATCGCGTAGAGCTTCGTCCGGGCGCGAACCTGGTTTTGAACCTAACCTTGAGTACGTTGTTTGAGGCCATTGAAATGGCGCCGGTGCGCGGGACCTCAGACAACGAGGATAACTGGAAATGGGTGCTCCGCTCCGCGGCCAATCGCCCTCTTTTGCGGCTGGTGGATGAGAATTCAAGCGCTTCATCAGGCGAGGCACCGGCAAACAAGGACCATGAACTGAAGGGCAGCTTGTCACTGCTCGCTGGATCTGGATCGGAAGGCTATGGCAGCGCTTCCGAAGTGGGCACGGGATTTTCGGTGGAGCGCTCGCTCTTTACTGCGGACACCGTTTCCGTGAACGGGAATGTGGGATACGGGATTGGCGCTCCGTCAGGCGCCCTACGGGCCTCCTACAGCCATCTTCTGGACAACGGTTCTACCCCTCAGGTGACATTAACGATGCGCAGCCTTCCGGCGCCGGATGGCAATTTGAGGAATGCCGATCTCCAGGCATTCGGCCTGACCACCTCTGACAATTTGAATCTTGGCGACGTCGTGCAACTCAACTTCGGCAGCGAGCTGCAGACGATTCAGTTCATGGGACGAGTCACGGCATTCCGCCCGTTTGGGTCTGCGGATGTGCATCTAACGCCGAATACGGTAGTGGAGTACCGCTACGCAACTTCTGAACCGGACAGCCGCATGGAGATGGGATTTGACTCTGCGCCAGCTGATCTTAGCGAATCCGGACCGCGGGTCAGCATCGCCGGATACAATTCGACGATCGAGCGCGCGCACCATCATGAGGTCTCGGTTTCTCACCGGGAAGGGAAGACCAGCGTTCAGGCGGCGGTGTATTTTGATCGCGTAACAGACCCGGCGCTGATCGGGGTGGGTGAATTCTCGACGGATGGCGGTAATGTGTTGCCAGATCTTCTGTCCGGCACGTTTACTTATCGCGGATCCGAATTGGAAACTCAAGGCGTTCGACTTGTGCTCGAGCGCAAGGTCTCTTCCACGGTTACCGCCACCTTCGCTTATGAAAACGGCGGCGCCCTGACTCTCGATAAACCTGATGCCAACCTCGAGAGCGTACGGGATTCGATGGTCACGCGGAACCGGCAGAGCGTGGCGGGGAAGCTTGCTGGGACTTTACCTCGGGCCAGGACGCATTGGGTAGCGTCGTACCGCGTGATCAATGGAGCGGCACTGACACCGGTAGACATGTTTAATGCCTCTGCGGGTCAGGCATCACCCTATCTCAATCTTTTTCTACGCCAACCGATCCCTGGAATGGGCTTCCTGCCCTGCCACATGGAGGCCATGCTGGATGTCCGCAACCTTCTGGCGCAGGGCTATGTGCCAGTGATGGGCTCGGACGGACATACCGTTTATCTGGTACAGTCGGCGCGGGCTGTGCGAGGCGGGCTCGCGTTTACCTTCTAAGCACCGTTCCCGAGGTGCCTCGATCGCCTATTTTTCCTGCAAAGTACGGTCTATCGCGGTTTGCCATTCCTGGGCTGAGTTTCGGTCTTGTTCTCCCATCCGGGTCACGTGCGCGTTGAAGTCTGACTGCAACGCAGTGCGTTCGTAGACCACCTTGACATGAGTGCTCGTCGCATCGTGCGCTTGCAGATGGATGTCAATTAGCACAGCTTGAATATCGGGAAGAACGTAAACATATTGCACATGGCCGGAGTCGAGATCGAATGCGGTGTTGACCCAGGTGCTGCGGAGATGGGAGTGCGCGACCGTGAATACTTCACCGCGGACATCCTTGGGCGGCTGGGGATAGAAAAATTGCGGCTTCCAATGATCGCCTCCCCAGGCACGCTCCCCCCATGCGCCGAATAAGGGGGCTACAGTGTTGTAAGGGCCGTGGGCGGTAAATTCGAATCCGTTTTCGACGTGGACGACCGGGCCGGACGAACCGGACCGACGCAGGGAATGGAGATGAACCGCCACCGCAATGCCGACGCCAAGCAAGACCGGTACCAGGACGAACAGATAGCGTGAATTCATCGTTTTCGCCGCTCCTTGAGTTTGTGGCTATCGATGGCTTTCAGACTAAGGCCGTAGATTTTCCTGAGTTCCGCGATCTCTTTCAGGCTGGTCTCTGAAAACGGCGTCAGGCCTTCGAAAGCGTGCAGAACTATGCCTTCCAGCAGGTCGCCAAGAGTGATGTCCTTGAGTTCGGCGAATGCCTTGAGCACCTTGAGCAACCGCTTTTCCATTCGCACTCCGGTTTGAACTCGCTCGACTTCCACTAAACCCTCGCTCTTTTGCATCATGGTACATATGTACCAAAGTACGTTGATAATTTCAAGCCTCGACGGACGGTTCCGAGCCGGAAACAGCGCGATCACTTGTTTTGCCGCGGCATTGCGCTACAATGCGTTTTTTCTGAAAAACAGCGCAACTTCAACCGGGCACGCGCGGTCGTTCGCGAAGACCGCATACGTATCGCGAGGAGAATGGCGATGAGAGAAAGAGTAATCGCGGGGGTGTTTCTTCTGGTAGCGACCGCGGCAATGGGGCAGACGTTTCGCGGAAGAATCCTGGGCACTGTAACGGACAATACGGGCGCCGTGATTGCCGGGGCGACGGTGCAGGTGACGAACACCGGGACCGGGCTGGAACGCAGTACGCAAACCGGCGGTGATGGCAGTTATAACGTTCCTGAGTTGCAGATCGGGACCTACACCGTCACCGTATCGCAGATGGGTATCCAAACCTTCGTTGCCAAAGACGTGACCGTGGATGTGTCAGCGGAGACCAGAGTAGATGCGCGCCTGACTCCCGGGCAGGTTTCGCAGAAAGTGGAAGTGACCGCAGAAGCGCCCATGATTGAAACCAACAGCAACACGCTGGGAGGAACAATTGAGGCGTCGGAAATTGTCCATCTCCCGGTTAACGGACGGGATTTCGTCAAGCTCGCCACGCTGGTGCCCGGCGCGGGCGCGGACGCAAACGGCGACAGCGACTCACCGGGGGCGCTGGGTACCTTCAGCATCAACGGCAATCGTGGCCGTGCCAACAACTACTTGCTCGATGGCACCGACATGAACGATGGGTATCGTAACGACCCGGCGATCAATGAGGGCGGCGTGTTCGGTACACCTGCGACTCTGCTTCCGACGGATGCGATCGCGGAAGCCGGCCTGCTCTCGAACATGGAAGCAGAGTATGGCCGCAATTCGGGCGGCGTGATGAACGTGGTAACCAAGTCGGGCACGAACGATGTGCATGGTTCCCTGTTCGAGTATTTCCGGAACAATGCTCTCGACGCGAGGAACTACTTCAACTGTGCGGTGAGTTCGGCTTTCTGTACGGGGGAGCCACAGGACTCCTTTCACAACAACCAGTTCGGAGGATCGTTGGGAGGAGCTTTCATTAAAGACAGGACTTTTTATTTCCTCTCCTACGAAGGGTGGCGGGAAACTGGCGGCATTCCAACCACGGCCAGTGTGCCGACGCAGGCCGAGGTGAATGCCTCCGGTGCGGGCAATATCAACCCGGTGATCGCAAAGCTGCTGGCGCGAGATCCCTGGAGCATTCCTTTGCCTGCGGGAACCGATGCGGTCACCCCGGCGACGGTGCAGGTAACGGACCCATTCCGGAATCGCGTGGATAGCATGATCGTCAAACTCGACCAGCACCTGCGGGGCGGGGACCTGCTCACCGGGCGCTACTTCTTTGGAGACAGCGACCAGAGTTTCCCCTTGGGATTAGGCGGAGGGACCACAGTTCCCGGATACAACAGCACAACTCCCACGCGGGTGCAGGTGGTTTCTTTGTCCTACACACACGTGTGGTCGCCAAAGTTGATCATGGAAACTCGCGGAGGCTGGGTGCGGTTTGCAGAGGGCTTCTTCCCCCAGGATTCGAACTTTGACCCGAGCACAATTGGTATGAACACGGGTGTGACCGGGCGTCCCGTAGACTACGGACTGCCACAGATCGCATTTTCTGACGGCACCAGCGGCTTGGGCGGCAGCGGTTCCTTTCCCCGCCAACGCTATGACACTAACTGGCAGTACTTCACCAATTTTTCCTATACCACCGGGAAGCACAACATCAAGTTCGGCTACGAGTACAGGCGTTCCACCATCAACCAGATCTACGATCTCGGATTTCGGGGCAAGCTGAAATTCACTACCTTCGACGATTTTCTGGCCGGTGATATCACGAACGGCGGCAGCCAGTTCGCGGGGAACTCTCATCGCATCACGCACGAAAACAACGATGGTTTCTATGTGCAGGACAATTACCGCATCACGCGGAACGTAACCCTGAATCTCGGCCTTCGTTGGGACTACTTTGGCGTGATCTATGCCGAGAATCACGACTTCAGCCTGTTCAATGCGGCAACCGACTCTCTGCAACAAGTCGGAACAGGGGGCGGACCGTCGTCTCTTTATCCGAGAGATTTGAACAATTTTGCGCCGCGTTTTAGCGCAGCCTATGACATTTTCGGCTCGGGAAAGACCATTCTTCGCGCCGGATGGGGCCTGTTCTACGACGCTTTCGCGCAGGATTTGTTTGAAGGACACTATCCTTTTAACACTTTCAATGCGGGTCCTGCCTACAATGGCGTCGGTGCGGATGCGATCCAGGGTGCTTCGACAGTCGCGGCCACCATTCAGCCGGGAGTTCCGATCTTCGGGGGCTTCGGTCCCACCGCGGACGCCTGGACCGTGGATCCAAAGTTGCGCACGCCCTACGTATACAACTACAACCTAAACGTGGAACAAGCCCTGGGCAACAAGATGGCTTTCACGGTGGGATACGTGGGTTCGCAGGGAGTCAAGTTATTCCGCTTCATTGACCTGAATCAGCATGTTCCCGCAACTGGCTTTTTCCCCTACCCCAATTTCAACGTCATCAACCAGACGGAGACTTCGGCCAATTCCCACTACAACAGCCTGCAAACGACGTGGAACCTCCGCACCTGGCACGGAATCAACTCCCAGCTGGTGTACACGTGGTCGCACTCCATTGACACCGCCAGCGATGAAGACGACAACGTGCCAAATGCGGCCCAGCCCGACAACAGCTTCAATCCCGCTGCCGAGAAGGGTGACTCCAGCTTTGATGCGCGCAACCGGCTCATCTGGGTGCTGAACTACGCTCTGCCCAATGCTTCGAGCTATCGGCTTCTTACCAATGGGTGGGCTATTGACGGGCTGCTGCGCATCACCAGCGGCGAGCCTTATAACGTGGTATCGTTCTCCGACTACAACAACACCAACGAATTTGTGGAGAGACCGGACGTTGTCGGCAATCCCCAGGCGGGCGTTCGTGACCCTTATCAGTTCCTGAATCTGAGCGCGCTGGCCGCGCCCTGCGACTGGGATCCCGTGGCCGGGGGCTGTGTTCCCGGCAGTTCACACTTCGGAGACCTTCGCCGTAATGCATTCGTGGGGCCTGCGTTCCACAACTTCGACTTTGCGTTGTCGAAGAATACGAAAGTCAACGAACGGGTTAACCTGGAACTTCGGGCGGACTTTTTCAACATTTTTAACCATCCCAACTTTGGGAACCCGCTTATGCCAAACTTCTCTGTGAATCTGGAGAACAACGGCACGGTAACGCCGCTGAACCCGAGTAGCGGGCCTTGCACGAGCGCACCGCTCTACAAAGGCTGCCGGGCCGTGGGGCCAGGGTTTCTCCCCATCACAGCTACTCCGGATGTGGCGGCAGGCGAGCCATTCATCGGAGGCGGCGGGCCCAGAAACATACAACTTTCGCTGCGCGTCAGTTTTTGACCAGCACGTTAGCTATTTGGCCTGCGCCACGGCATGCAGGGCCTTTTTTACTGCGCGGTTATTTCGTTGCCGGGGATGATTTTGGTGGCGGCGCGGAATTTTTTATAGTCCCGATACGTAAGATCCTGCTCAATATTGAAGTCTTTTAGCAGGGCCACCCGGAGATCCGCTTTCACCGCGACATGCAGCGGCAGCCAGACTTCGTCGTTGATGCGCTTTTGCTCGATTATGATATGCGCGCCCTTGTGCAGCCGAGCCAGAAACAAGCCGAATGAGACCGTCTGGATGCACTGGATATCCAGTTTGGCCCATTGCAATTCGTCTTTGTCAATCCAGGCGCGAAAGCGAAAGTCAGGCAGGATGCGAGCGTCTTTGAGACGGGGTTCAAAACCGGGCCGAGGCTCGGCATCAATGACGTAGGTCTCGCGTCCGTCCAGGGATTCCACACCGTTAAAATGGAAGTTGTAGGCGTCGGCCAGCTCATTCGTGAATTGCCGGTCTTGCTCGCGTTCCTTTTCTTCTTTGGCTTCGCGTTTCCTGCGTTGTTCGTCAGACTCGCTCTTCCGCTTGTCAATGATCTGCTGAAGTTTCTCTTCTTCCTTCGCAGCTTCTTTTCCAGCGAGCGGCTTATCGTTCTTCGCGACCAGACGGCGCTCCTGCTCGCCATAGATTTCAAGAATGTCATAGGTCTTGATCTCGGATGATTTGATCTGGCCCTTGCCGTCGAGCTTATGTTCGTCCACGCGTTCGGTATATGTGTAGTCGCGCTGACGCTTGTCATTTTCCTGATCGTTGGCTGCCACCTTACGGATCAGATCCTGGATTTGGGTTCGTGAGATCGGCAAATCCTTGGCTGGCGAAGCGTCAGGCTGCTGTTGAGCAAAAGGGGGCGAGCTTAGTGCGGCCATTACGAGAAAAAGGGCGGGTAAGAAGCACATGTCTCTTCTCTAGTTTATACAAAACAACAAAACCCCGATTTCTGCCGAAGGTTGCGGGGCGAGTTTTGTATGAGTCGGGAAACAAAACCGCCGGCCGGTGAAGAAAACCTCACCAGCCGGCGGTATTTTTGGCGCAATCTGGCAGCTAGGTCTGGATGATGCGCGGAGTAATGAAGAAGATCAGCTCCTGGTTGGTGGTGCTGACCGTCGTATGCTTAAACAGGTTGCCGAGGTACGGAATGTTGCCAAGCAACGGCACCTGGTTGATGTTGATGGAGTTGTTGGTCTGAATGACGCCGCCGATCACTACGGTGCCACCGTCGGTCACGAGGACCTGAGTGGTAGCCTGCTGGGTGATCAACTCGGGGTTGCCCTGGATGGTTTCTCCGAAGTTTGGAGTGGTGTTCTCAACATCCACATTCAGGAAGATCGTGCCTTCCGAAGTGATCTGCGGAACCACGGTCAGCCGCAGGAAAGCGTCCACATAGGTGACCGTGGGCGGACCACCCAACTGAGCCTGAGTCACGATGGGAATACGCACGCCCTGGCGGACCAGCGCCTGAATATTGTTTTGGGTAACGACCCGCGGCCGCGACAGAATCTTGAGCAAGCCGCGCGATTCAGCCATCGTAAGGATGGCATCAATCTGGATATTCTTGCTGGCGTTCAGCAGCGTGATGCCGCTGGTTGGACTGGTACTTCCGAGATTCGAGAAGAGCGGAATCTGGGACAAGGTAGAGTTAGAGGGCGGCGCAGTGCCCACAACGGTGTAGTGTGGATTCAGGCCGAATGTCCCCACCGGGGAGGTGCCCACCGAACTTGCGCCACCGACTGCGGTGGCATTGTTGCCCCAGCCGAATCCCAGTTGGGTGCCGATATCGCGGGCGAAGCTGCGGGTCGCAGCCACGACGCGGGCCTCAATCTCCACCTCCTGGGTCTTGCGATCGAGTTGCGTGAGCAGCCGGTCGATTCCCGGCATGACCGAGGGAATATCCGAGACGATAACGGCGTTGGTGCGGTCGTCAGAAATCACATCGCCACGCTGGGTCAGGAACTTCTTAAGCGTGACTACTACATCCTTGGAGTGGGCGTAGCTGAGGAATCGAGTGACCGTGACCTTGTCTACGGCCAGCGCTTCAGCATCCTGTTGCGAGCGGCGCGCCTCGGCTTCCCGGCGCAGAGTGTCCACCGTCGCGATCCGGAGCACGTTGCCCTCGAGCTGGCGGGCGAGGTCGTTGTTCTTGAGAACGATGTCAAGAGCTTGATCCCACGGCACATCGTCGAGCACGATCGTCAGCGTGCCCTTGACGTTGGGATCGAGCACGACGTTGAGGCCGCTGATTTCGTGGATCAATCGGAAGAAATCTTTCAAGTCTACATCTTTGAGGTTGACCGAGATCGGCTCACCCGTGTACTTGGGAGCGGTGACCGGGGCAGGCTGCTGCGCCTGAGCCTTTTGCTCCGCGGCGAGATTGACCGCCGGTTGAATGGGCGCTAGGGTGGCGGGTGCGGCCTGAGGGTTCGGCGCCGCGCTCGGCGCGGGCAGAAGACTGCCCTCCGGCTTTTCGACAAACCTCTCGGCTGCCCCGGCCGCGCGAGTGGAAGGCACGAGTTGATCCTGTGATGTCCCATCCTTGGGTTTATACGAAGGTTCAATGTATACGAACGGAGTAGCGGCTGCCGAAGACTTTGAGCTCACTTGCGAGGACGAGGGATCCTTCGCGACCGAGGCGGATGCACTCGTGGGCAAAGGCTGGCCAGCCGCGACCAGCTTGGCAGTTTTGCCGATCACCGCCGGAGGCGGAGCCGTGGCAACGGGCTTGACCGGAGGAGCGGCGGACTGCGCGGTTTTTACCGGCGCGGCACCGGCGTGCAATTTGACGATCAGCTTACTGCCAGCGCCTGGAACCAGTTCATACTTGCACGGCTGCTGCAGATCCAAGACGATGCTCGTGGTGGGGGGCGTTTTGCCGTCCATGCCAATCCGGACGTCCTTGATTTCCGCGCTCTCCACGGCGATATGGCTCTGTGCGCTCGCCATGACCGTGGCAGGCAGGCTGATCACTAGGCGATCCGGCGACTGAAGGGTCGCCAGTGCCGGCGTGACCGGGTTGCGAGTGCTGATTTGAACGCTGACCCCGTCCTCGCCACGCAACACCTCTACCTTTTGCAAGGCAGTATGTTGGGTTGGGCCAGTCCCGGTACTCTGGTTCTGCCCCGCTGCCAGCAAGACCAGAACCAGCAGCGGAAGGAAAATCGCCAGTAGTTGCTTTCGCATTTTGCTTCTCCCCACGGGCTTGCCTCTGGCTCGCCTCGTGATCTGTTGAAATTTGGCGTCGCGGGACAGGCCCGCAGCTCTCGCCGGAAACTACACAGCCGGCGTCGTAATCTTTTTTGTGACTTCGCGCAGCACCGGCTTACCGAGGTGATCCTGCACCGTCTCCTTGAAGATGATGGAATCGCCTGTGATCTTGACTACGTAACCGTTAAACACGGGATCGTTCTCGTGCAGGAAATACGCCTTATCCATGGCGTTGACGACCACCGCAATCATCCCGGAATCGGACTTCACCACACCACGCAGGCTGATCTGGTCAATTGCCAGACACTTTTTGCCTGTATTGCAGCCCGAGCCAATGGCAGTACGATTCACCACCGGGCTGAGAAATGGGTCGCGCTTGCCGGTTATCACGAAACTTTTTTTCTCGTCGTTCTTTGTGTCGGCTGGCTTCTGCTCGGCGACTGCGACAGCGCCGGATTCCTCTTTCTTGGCCGGCTCAGCCGCCGGTTTCGGCGCGGCTTTGGGCGCCTGGTTCATCGCGGTCGTGACCCGTCGGGGCCTCGTCATGCGCGATCCAGGCACGGGACGGTGGACCGGAGGAACTTTCGCCGTTTGCCCCTGGGTGGCAGTCAGCGCGGCATGTGATTCCGCTGTCTTATGCTGTTGCACCGTGTTGAGCGTGCTCTTCGTGTGTTGGATGACACTGGGGTTCTGGCCCACCGCCGCTGCGGCTGCCAGAGTCATAGTCAGTATCAGCGTTGCTGTGATCAGCTTCATAAAGCTCCTTACCGCTTGACTGGCGTTGCCGCAACCGGCGGCGCAATATCGTGACTGAAGAATGTCGTCGCCGTGCAGGTAGCCACGATCGTTTCATTGGGTGCGTACGCATAGGTGTGTTTAGCCTTGGCGTCCGTCGGCTTCTTGGTACTGGCCATGATTAACCCGGAAACGTTGACGATGCGCTCCAGCTTGCTCACTTCATCGAAGAAGCCAAGCATCGAGTAGTACGGTCCGTCCAGCTCCAGTTCAAACGGAAGTTCGGTGTAGAAATCCTTTTCAGTCACGGGCTTGGCTGTGTACCGGCGGATCTCGATGCCGGCTTTAAGGGCTTCGCCGTCGAGCATCTTGATGAAGGCGTCCACGTTCTTGTCATCCGGAACAATGCGGCGCTCGATATCCAGCTGCTGCTTCAGGCTGGCGACTTGGCGGTCCATTTCCGCCAGCTTCGGCCGGTACGACTCAAGCTGACGGTTCTCGTTCATCTTGATTTCCAGAGCCTGCTGCGCCTGGGCGTTGGTCTCGCGCTGGCTCTTGAAGAGGGTGTAATAAAGCGCCCCGCTGAGCAGAGCCGCCCCGCCCACGATGACTCCCCATTGCTTCAGAGCTGGCATTTCGCTGAAATTGTCCATGGGTTTCCGCCTTCTCCAATGCTTGCTTACGACTTCGCCTTTGCACACGTCAGGGTGAACTGGAAGGCTTGCATATCCTTCACCATTTCATCCTGATAGGTTTCTTTGATTTCAATGTTCTTGAAGTAGCCGGTTTTCTGAAGATTCTGAATGAGCGATGCCACCGCATCGGTGCTCAAGGCCATGCCTTCAATATCAACATTGGGGCCGTCGTCTTTCATTTCGTTCAACCACACGGCCTCGGTGTTATTCACGGTGTCCCCGATAGTGTTCATCAGGTTGACCGGGCCCGATTGCGCGGCGCGAAGTTGATCAATCACATCCACGCGGCGCTTGTAACTCTCCGCCTGGCGCTGACGTTCCAGATACTTGGCCTTCACATCCGCCAGTTCGCGGTTCTTCTGCTCGGCGCGCTGCATCTGCACCGCGATCGCCTGCTTTTGCCTATCCAGGTTATGCCAGTACCAGAAGTTGAGGGCCCCGGCTACGACCAGGACAATCAAAAGCTTGAGTTTCGGTGAGCCGGGCTCGCCAACTTCCAGCATCACTGGGGCGGAGACCGAGCCCCGTTTACTCTTTGGTTTAGGTGCCGCTACCAGGTTGATTCGAATCATAGGCTTTCAAAACTCCTTAAGGCCAAGCCCACAGCCACCGCGAGCTGACCCGCGTTCTGCTCGATCAGTTCCGCTCCCGGTCCCTCGGCTGGAGCGGTGATTCTCTGGAACGGATTGAAGATCTCGACCGGCAGCGAAAATTCCTGGCGCAAGGCCTCGATCAATTCCGGAACCTTGGAAGACCCGCCGGCCAGAAAGATTTTTTCAATGTGCTCGCCCGAGGAGCTGGCGCGGAAGAAGTCAAAGGTTTTTTGAATCTCCAGCACGATGATTTCGGTTACCTGCTGCAAAATGGGCGTCTTGGCGTCTTCGCTCACCGTGCCCACCTTTTTTCCCAGCTTCAACGACTCGGCGTCCTCAAAGCTCAAATCAAGCTCTTTTTGTAGCGAATCGGTGTACTGGTGTCCGCCAACGCTCACATCGCGCGGGAACAAGGGCGTAGTGCCTTTGACGATGTTGATGTTCATGACGCTGGCGCCGAGGTTCAGCAGGGCCACCACCTGGTTCGGCGGCGGCTGGTAGTTGTATTCGTAGCAGTTCTGCAACGCCAGCGCATCAATATCCACGATAGCCGGGGCTTTGCCTGCCATCGAGAGTACGTTGGTGTAGTTGAGAATCTTGTCCTTCTTGACAGCTACAAGCAGCACGTCCATCTGGGGGCTGCCGGCTTCCTCAGAGAGGATCTGGTAGTCGAGATTAACGTCCGCCAAGTCGAAAGGAATGTGTTGGGCCGCTTCCTTCTGAATCGTGTCGGCGAGTTCGGCGTCGCTCATCGAAGGCAATGAGATCTTTTTCACGATCACCGAGTGGCCGCTGACGGCAGTGGCGACCCTGCGGGTTTTGATCTGATTTTCTGAAAACAGTTTGGAGATCGCGCTCGAGACTGTGCCCGAGTCCACAATCATGGAATCCACAACGATATCCGGAGCCAGCGGTTCTACGCCCAGGTGCACGACCTCGATTCCACTGCGGCCCTTCTTGAGTTCGACCGCCTTGATGCTCGAAGAGCCTAAGTCCAAACCAACAATCGCCTTCGATCCCAATCCAAACATGTGCCCACCTTCTCGAGTTGTATAGCGCGGTTCTTGCCCGCGCGATTGCAACCGCTCTAACTTTGGCTGCTTGCCGCCGCGTGCGCTTTCGTGTTGCTTTTTGCCGCCATCTGGCTGGATTTTTCTTCCATCCACTGGTCAAGTTTCGATTTCTTGAAGCGCCAGCGGTTCCCCAGCTTGAAGGCTGGAATACTCTGCTCGCCAACGTACTTGTACAAAGTGTCGGGACTCACGCCCAGGTATTGCGAAGCCTGGCGAATGTTCATCACTTCACGCGAGTCAGCCATAGTGTTTCTCAGCCACAGAACTCATTAGGGAAATTCCGCAACCTGACCACGCGGGGAGGAGAATTTCTCGCAAACGGCGGCGAGAGAATTCAGGTGTCCTGAGCATATATCAACCGGAAAAGACACGAGGTGAGGGCAAATTTGTGGGTTTTACTGGGTTTCATGGGGTTTTCGTCAAAGGTAACCTGAGCCCGGTTGCAAGTGAAGTCTGTAGATTGTGTTCCTGCTTAAAGCAATCCACAATTAGTAGTAGGGAACGCGCTGGGGGTTCTGGGGTTTTACGGGGCAAATAACTAAAGTACTACAGACGGTACGAAGGTTGTGGCACATGCGAATGCCTTGCAGGTGCGCAGTGAGACAGTCTCCTCCCGCAGGGCTTCGATCCTAAGCGGCGATCATAAGTCCGCTCGGACCGGGGACCCGCACCCGGCGCACCTCCGTGAAACCAGCCCTTCGCATCCAGGAGGCATACTCCGGCTCGCTATAGCTGCTGCCATTTTCTGTCCCTACCAGCATGTTGAGCGAGAACAGAGTGGCAAATCGAGGCGCCGTCTTGTCGGGTTCCAGGATGAAATCCCGAATGATCAATCTTCCGGCCGGAGATAGCGCAGCATGCGCTCGCTGGAACAGGCCTTGGTTCTCCTGGGGCGAAAACATGTGGCAGATGGAGGAGAGCAGAATCAAATCGTAATTCTCTCCCAGTGGATCAGTCAGCATGTTTCCCGGCTGCACAATAATTCGATCTTGGACTCCCGAGCGGCGAATATACTCCCTCGTTAGCGGGGCGATCTCTGGGAGTTCAATGACTTTGGCTCGCAGTTCGGGAACTGCCTTGGCAAACGCAACGGCATAAGCTCCGGAGCCACCTCCCAAGTCCAGCACGTTTCGTATACCGTTCGCGCCTGCTTCCCTGACCACCGCGACAGCTCCCTCACGGGCGTTCCTGTCCATCGCGGCGATGAAAGCACGCTGCGAACTCTCATCGCGAGGCTCGGCCTTTGCGGGCATCCCTGTCCGCACGCATTCGGTAAGCGCCGACCAGCGATTCCAAAGATCGGCGATGTGGATTAGGGCACTACGGGCACTGTCCCGTGAATCCTCTGCCAGGAAATGCGAGCTGCGCGGGGTCCTGGAAAAAACCTGACCGTTCTTTTCCAGCAACTTCAGGCTGACCAGCGCGTTCAGCAGGGCTTCCGTACTTCGCGGATCGGTGCTGGCACGTTGGGCCACTTCGGCAGCCGACGCGCCGCTGCCCACCGCAGTGAACAGATCCAGTTCAAGCGCGGTGAGAAGGGCGCGGCTTGGCATAAAACCGCGGATGGTTTCATTGATGTCATCGGGTAAAATCCCCGCGTCCTCTTTGGCTTTGACCATCTCAAAATAATGCCGGGTGTGCTCCAGAGCCATCGCTCTCATGGCAGGTGCGTCAGTCCATGCCAGACGAGTGACTATCTTGCCGAAGCGGAAATGCGAGGCCACAATTTCGGAGACGTCCTCCGGCCTTACTTTTCTATACCAGGCGCCTTCCGGATAAGCGACCATGATTGGCGCGTCATCGCACAGCCCGAAGCAGCCACACGTGGTTACCTGGACTTCGTCGGCAAGGCCTTGCAACCACAATTGCTGTTGCAGAGCGCGGAGAACCACCGGGGAGCCGCAGCTGGAACAACTGCGAACATTCTCTGGCTTTTCCTGCGTGCAAACGAATACGTGATAACGAAACGGCTCCATACTATATCTCCTTCAACAAACCAGGGCTAACCCGTCGCGACCTTGCCGCTCAATAATCGGTCGCCGATTTCCGCCAATCGCTTTGCAGTTGCTCAACCACCTCATCTGCGAGCCGGTTGATCTCGAAAATCTCGTATTGCCTGGTTTTCCAGATCGGTTTCAAGGTGCGCCGGTCCGAAAGAGTCAATTCAGCAATGGTGCGTCGAATCACTATTTTCGCAGGCACAATCGCGCTTTCGCTCTGGCAGTATAGAACTGCATCCGCGTCTTCCACCCGGGAAACGATCTGTATTGCGCCCCATTTCTCGAGACGGGCCTTAACCAGCAGTACGAAGTCGTCGGAGGACGGAACGATATAAATGGTTTTGACGTCTTGCAAAACAAGTGGACCGGCAGAAATGGTTGCTTGCGCCGGCAGAAACTGCGCGCAACACAAAACAAACGCAGCCACTCCCAGGACCCCTGGAGTTTTACGCCTGGCTACACGACATTCACCTTGGGCGCTCATAATGTTCCCCTTCCAAGCGATTCAAGAACCTGTAAGCAACCGCTCAGTTTATGAGTGGCACGACCGCGGCGAAGAGTGCAGTAAGTGAGATCACGGACCCAAGTAATTATCTGTCAGCATGATGCCCGACTTTCAATTCATGGTGCGGACTGCGTTCACCGCGTCGAAAATCCTCCCCTCTTTGGCCATCGCTGCGAGGCGGTTGATGTCATTAAAAAGAGGCCGGTCTTCTTCGAGCTTCTTCACGTAGCTCCGCACCGCCTCGTACGCAGCCTGTGTCGCCGCTGCCGGTTTAACCGGGTAACGGAAATCAAACGCTTGCGCGGCCGCCATGAGTTCAATCGCGATTACATACCAGGCATTCTCGATGATCTGGCGTGTCTTGATGGCACTCGTCATCCCCATCGAGACAAAGTCTTCCTGGTCGGCGGCCGCTGGAATAGATCCTGTTGCCGCCGGGTGGCTTAGCACGCGGTTCTCGCAAACCAACGCTCCGGCCGTGTACTGAGAAAGCATAAGACCAGAGAACATTCCGGCGCCTTTTGTCAGGAACGCCGGCAACCCCGCGGAAAGGTGGGGGTTCATCAGGCGGTTCAATCTCCGCTCCGACAGGGCCGCCACCGTGGTCACAGACATGCCGAGCAGCTCGAGCGCAAACGCCATTGGTGTTCCCTGGAAGTTCGCTCCAGTTAACACGAGCTCTTCGTCGGGGAAGAATGTGGGATTATCTGCGGCATGATTGAGCTCAATCTCAAACATGTGACGCACCCACTTGAAGGCTTCCCGCGCCGCGCCGATGACCTGCGGACTGGAGCGCAAAGAGTACGCGTCTTGCACTTTTTTACCCGGCAGTTTCAGGAGTTCGGATCCCTCTGTGAGCTTGCGTACATTTTCAGCGCATTCCTGTGCCCCGCCATAGCCCCGCACGAAATGGATGCGGGGATCGTAGGCCTGCATATTGGCGTTAAGAGCCTCGAGAGTCATCGCCAGCGCGATCTCCTGCGTCCTCAGCCAGAGCTCGGCGTCGTAAAGTTCCAGGCAGCCTATCCCGCAAATGAAGTTAGAGCCATTGATGGCGGCTAGTCCATCCCTTTCGCGAAACGCAATCGTCGGAATTCCGGCTTCCGCCATCCCCTCCTTCGCTGGCAGCCTGCGACCGCGATAAAAGACCTCACCTTCGCCCATGAGGGTTATGGCCATCTGCGCCATCGGCGACAGATCCCCGCATGCGCCGACAGACCCTTTCTGGCAAACCACCGGCGTCACGCCCCGATTCAGCATCTCCACTTGGGTCTGCAAAACCTCCAGTCTTATGCCAGAGTGCCCCCAGCAGTGAGTGTTAAGGCGGGAGAGCATCGCCGCACGAACGTTTTCCTCGCTGCAGGGTTCGCCGCACCCGGCAGCGTGGGAGTAAAGAAGGTATTTCTGGTATTGTTCGACCTGCTCGGGCGTCAGCACAACCTCAGAGAGCTCGCCAATTCCGGTGTTCACGCCATACATAATTTCGCGCGCTCGAATCTTGCGTTCGAGAAGATCCCGGCATCGGCGAATGCGTGCGATCGCATCAGCCTCCAGGTAGACGGGGCGCCTATTGCGCGCGACGGCAGCGACGTCCTCAATCGTGAGCGACCGTCCGTCTAAAGTGATTGCCTGCTCAGCAGTATCAAGATCACGAATGACTTCTTCCTGCAACACAGTCATGGCTACACCTCGTGGGCTGGGGATATCCATCTTCGAGGCTATCCATTGGAACGGGTATTGGGTAGGACTCGCGTCACGCTTGGACGTGACATTACACAGAGCCACAGGGCAAAGCGCGTGGACGAAGGTTAAGCGTGCCGGAGGCGGGCGCTGCTCTATCGCTTGTAACCGATCTTGCGCAACAGATCGTGGCGCCAGGCGATGTCGGCCTTGCCCTCGACGCCTTTTGGCGGGTTGCCGTCAATCACGCCGAGCACACCTCTGCCTTGCTCGGATTGAGCAACGATGACCTCAACTGGATTGGCGGTCGCACAAAAGATCGAACAGACTTCCGGCACACTCCTGATGGCGTTCAGCACATTGATTGGGTAGGCGTTCTGCAGCAACATCACAAACGTGTGACCACAAGCTAAGGCCTGGGCATTACGAACGGCGAACTCACGCAGCGATGCGTCGTTGCCTTCTGCCCGCGTCAGGCAGGCCCCGGAACTCTCGTTAAAGGCCAACCCGAACTTGGCCTGAGGCACGGTTTCAGTCACCGCTTCGTAGAGATCTTCAACGGTTTTGATGAAATGCGATTGACCGACAATTATGTTGGCGTCGGCCGGAAATTCCATTCTGACCGCTTTTATCTCCAGCATCCTGTTCGCTCCTGGGTGTGACTGTTGGCCCTACGCCACGCGTTTGTGTTCTCCCCGTGCCCGCTCAACATAGTCGCCGGTTGTCACGTCAACTCTCACGGTTTCCCCGGGAGCGATGAAGAGCGGAACGCGAATCTCGCAACCATTTTCAAGCGTGGCTTGCTTCCAGGCGATGGCCTGCTGCGAATGTGACGGTGGAGCTGTCTTCGCGATGCGGGCTTCGGCGATCGCGGGGAAAACCACGCTCATGGGATCGTTGTCAAAAAACTCCACCGGCACTTCCATCCCCGCTTGCAAAAACTTCCGCGCCGGGCCGACAATCGCGGAGGGAACGCCGATTTGTTCGAAAGTGTCCGGACGCATAAACGTGCAGAAGTCACTTTCAGCGTAGAGGAACTCCATCATGTGCCGTTCCAGTTCCAGGTCTTCCAGCCGTTCCTGTGGCCGAAAATGAGTCTCCCACATCCGGCCACTCTTGACATTGATGAGCCTGGTTTTCACCACTCCGCCCATCTTCGCTGCTCCAGCTTTGGATTGCACGTCCAATACCTTGTAGATTTGGCCCTCGAGACGAACAATCGTTCCTTCGCGTAACTCCGATGCTATGGTCATGATCGCGTCACCTCGGACCGTAATCTCATTAGCTCAACAAACATTCTCCCAGGGTTCATTTCCGCTGCCGCGATTCCGCATAGCAGCTCATAAACGGCGCTATCGCGCATATCTGGGCCAGCGTTCTATCCACAACGGGTTACCGTTCGGCTCTCGAAAGGCAAACGTCTGATCTCCACGCGTGACCTTCTGGGCGATCATTGCGGGGTGGCCCTGGTACGTAACCATTGATCCCAGCACTGTGACCTGATCTCCCTCGCTAAAGTTCACGCCATTGCCGCGCAGAAAGCGGCGAGGCGCTACGTGCACCTGCAGAACCGTGCCTTCAGTTTTGAGCATCAGGTGGGTTCCTTCGTCGCCGTTGATAGGACACCAGAACTGTTGCACCTCCTGGACTACGCCTTCGACTTGCACCACAGTCGCCGCATTATATTGTGACCCTCGCTGGCCCGGTCCGTTGCGAGTGACCAGAATCGCCACAAGGATGAAGGCTAACAGTGCGAGCATCTTGAGCATTCTCATTGGCTTGCTCCTTTCGTTTCTGCGAGAAAAAGTTGGTAAGCCTCGGGAAGCCGCAGGCCAACACCTGCCCGGCTCTCCTTAATTGTCTAGACAAACCTCGAGCTGTTTTCTGTGATCCCGCGCACCTTCAAGCGGGGCTAACGTTTAGGTTGCTGAATGGTTGAATCGCACGCCAGACCGTGATTGCCATCACTGCGGAGTTCTTCGATGAAGCTTCAAATGAAGTGGTCGGACCTTGGTCCTCTAACCACAACTGTCGTGAATAGCACAGTTCCATTTCCGAAGCCGCAATGGGAGACCATTCCACGAAACAGGGTGTACACGGAGGTCGCGAAGCAGTTACAAACTCGAATCGTCAATGACCTGAAACCGGGCGATATGCTGCCTCCGGAACGCGAGCTGGTGCAGTTGCTTGGAGTGAGCCGCGGTTCGGTTCGGGAAGCCATACGCAGCTTGGAGTTGATGGGCCTGCTCGAGCCGCAGCAGGGAGTCGGCACCGTGGTGCGCGAGCCGTCGGCTGGCCAGGTGGCCGCACCTATCACGGGCGTTCTGCTGCAAAAACGGGCGATGATTCGCGAGCTTCTGGACGTCCGCAAGGTCATTGAGCCGGCGTTGGCACGGCGTGCTGCCGAGCACGCTTCAGCGGCCGATATCGCCGACCTGGAAGCGGTCCTGGAAAGACAAGAAGTGAAACTTGACAATCGCGAACCCGCGGTCGAGGAGGATTCGGAGTTTCACTATGGCATCGCCCTGGCTGCGAACAACAGCGTCCTTCTTAGAATCGTTGACATTTTGATGGATCTGTTGCGAGAAACACGGGAACGCTCGTTACAAGTGCAGGGCCGCCAGCAAAAATCGCTCGCCGGCCATCGCCGCATTCTTGCCGCGCTCAGGCAAAAGGATGCCGGTAGCGCCGAGAGCGCAATGAGGCGGCATTTGTCTGAGATCGAAAAGATCGTTTTAAAAAAGCTCTAAAAGAATGGAGGTTGGCACATGGGCCAGTTATTCGCGGTTGAAATCATCTACCGTGGAGTCTTTCAGAAGACTCTGGCGAAAAACATCACCCGCGGCATCGTTCTCGCCGCGCACAACGAAGGCAACCTGGGAATCTCATTTGGACGCTATGGAGATTCTCCTGAACGAAACGGCATTCCGGCAAAGAGCTTTGCCATCGTCGCAAGCGATGAGCAGACGCTGGAAGCCGGTATGGCGCAGTATGAACCCAAGCAGGTTGACCTCACTGTGGTTCTCGATGACACGCTCTGCAAAGGCGCGGAGTCGTGGGCCTGGTATGGAGTTCAACCGGTCCATCACGCGCTGAAACCTGGTGGTACGTTGATCGTTGTTTCACTTCAGGATGCTGCCACGCTCATTAACACAATCCACCGGCGTGAAGACCCCTACAAGCTGGGAATTCTGAAAGGCATCCCCAGTTTCTCAGGCATGTGGGTGTACAAGGACGATCACACGGACGTTCGCATCCTGGGCGCGATCGCCAGGGCGCTGCCGAAACTGGTAGCGTTCAAGTCAGTCGAGAAGTTCATCAGCGAAAAGCTGAAGAATTCTCTCAAGGTCACCTCGGCGCGCACCGCTTACGACCGGTTCACGACAGTTGATGTGAAGCCGGGACAGGGTAATCCCGAGCCGCTGCCCGCCTACACGCTGCCTCGTTGGGAAGATATGCGTCATGGCGTATCGATCAAAGGCCAGCCTCAAGGCGGCGAGTATCCGGATCCGGTAACCGGTGAAATCGGCGGCTTTCGTTCAGGCCGTAATGAACTGTTCAAAAAGTACACCAGCCGCACGCAGCGCCCGGTCGTGAACTTTGCGACCTGCACCAAGTGCACCCTGTGCTGGCTTAACTGCCCGGATGGTTCATTTGACGTTACCGTTGCCGGCACTTACGACACCAACTTGGAATCGTGCTGCGGTTGCGGCATCTGCGAAGAGGTTTGCCCGGTGAAGGGTTGCATCACCATGGTGAATGAGTCCGAGTTCACGGACAACAGCAGCCAGTGGGCGGCTTTCGAGAAAGACAAGGAAGCCTACCTGGAGTGGCTGGAAACCACGATCAAGAAAGCCGAACCGTTCGAGAAGAGAACGTATGGCTTCCGCTATCGCGGTCAATACAAAGAACAGGTCCTTGAGGCCCTCGACCTAGTGAAGTAGGGCTAACCGCCCCGAAGGGAACAACCTGAGACAAGGAGATTGAAATGGCGACATTGACAATGTCCGTAGAAGAAAAAAAGAAGACCTCCGAGCAGGAAGCCCTGATCACCGGCGCCGAAGCCATTGCGATTGCATGCAAGCTGGCCAACGTGGATGTGGTCACGGCTTACCCAATTCGTCCCTACGACACAGTGATGCAGTACATCAGCCAGTTGGTCGCAGATGGCGAGATGGATTGCGAGTACATTGTGGCCGAGGGCGAACACTCACAATTTGAAATCGTCAAACACGCTTCGGTTTGCGGCGCTCGCGTATTTTGCGGTTCGAGTGGCGTGGGCTGGATGTATGCCATGGAAGCGCTAACCGTGAGTCCGGCTCTGCGCGTGCCGATGGTTTGCATGGTCGGCAATCGCGCGTTGGATGACCCCGGAGCGTTCGGGGTCGAGCACAACGACGCACTTGCCGTCCGCGATCTGGGATGGCTGCTGACCTGGGTGGACAGCGGCCAGGAAGCGCTCGATACAGCTCTGATGGCGTATCGCATCGCGGAAGATCGCCGCATGATGGTCCCGTTGGCGATCAGCTGCGATGGCGCCTTCCTCACCCACTCACAGTCACTGGTCAAAGTTCCTGCGCAGGAGCAAGTTAAAAACTTCCTGCCTCGATATGACAGAGGTGAACTGCTGCTTCATCCCGACAACGTAATCTCGGTGGCCCCACAGGCCAATGAAGACTGGGTCACGGAAATTCGCCGGCAAAACTATGCGGTCACCGAGCACGCCTGTGACGTAATCCGCGAAGTCTATGCCGACTTCGAGAAGACCTTCGGACGCAAGTACGGCAATCCGTTCTTCGAGGAATACATGACCGAAGACGCGGAGATCGTTCTGCTCGGCATGGGAACGCTCTCTACGCCAGTTCGGGTGGCGGTTCGCAAGCTGCGCGAAGAAGGCAAGAAAGTCGGCTTCGTCCGCTTGCGCTGGTTCCGGCCGTTCGCCGGACCCGAGATCGCCAAATGCCTGGAACGCTACAAGGCCATTGGCGTGATCGACCGCGACTTCTCGTTCGGTTCGCCGAACCTGAGCGGCGTGGTCGCGACCGAAGTTCGTTCAGCTATGTACACCGGCGCGAAGACTCGGCCACCAGTGTTGGGCTTTATCGGTGGACTGGGTGGACGGGAAGTGACGGTGCCGGATGTCGAAAAGATGACCGAAATCGTCTTCGAAGCTGCGAAAGGGAAGACGCAACCCTGGACGCAATGGATCGGGCTGCGGGGGTAATTCCTAGAGCCGGAAAGGACAAAAAAGATGAGCACAACTTTTATAGATGAGAAACCGACGCAGGAACTGGAAGCCTTCAGAGGAGTGAAGAAGGTTCCACACGAGGAGTACTACACTTCCGGCCACCGCACCTGCCAGGGCTGCGAGTCTGCGCAGATCATGAAGCTGATGGCAAAGGCCGCAGGGCCAAGGACGATCGTCCTCGGCGCGACGGGATGCATGTACGTGGCGAACACCTCGTATTATGCGACTCCGTGGGGTGTGCCATGGATGCACACCCAGCTGGGCAGCGCAGGTTCGGGCGCACTTGGCGTAGCGGCAGCACTGCGCGCGCAGATGCGCAAAGGGGCGATGAAAGACGAGCCCATCAACGTCATCGCGTTCTGCGGTGATGGTGGTGGTGCCGACATGGGCTTGAACGCCATCTCGGCCACCATGACCCATCCCGATTACAACCTGCTGATCCTGCTCTATGACAACGAAACGTACGCCAACACGGACATCCAGGTGTCCGGGACGTCACCCTGGGGTGCGAACACCTCGTTCAGCACGCCGGGCAAAGTGAAGAGGATCATGCATCACCGCTGGAAAAAGAACGTGGCGGGACTCATGATCGCCGGCCACCCGACCTGCAAGTACGTGGGCACGATCTCAACGTCGTATCCACTGCAGGCCATGAACAATGTCCGCAAAGCTCTCTCGATTGGCGGGCCAACATTCATTCACTGCCTGAATCCGTGCCCGAAGGGATGGGATTTTGACCCCGTGCTTTCGTTCCAGCTCGGCGAACTGGCCGTCAACACCGGTATTTGGCCACTTTATGAGGTCGAGAACGGCAAGCTGAAACTCTATGGCAAGACTGAGCAGATCGCGAATGGAAGGTTCAAACGCCTTCCGGTGAGCGAATACCTGCTGAAGCAAGGCAGGTTCGCGCACTTCACCGATGAGGACATTGAATTCTTCCAGACCAAAGTCGATGAAATGTGGGAAAAGTGGCTGGTACCGGGAGTGATCCCGCTCCAGAAAGATCTCGCCTGAAGTGGTACCCGCCTGCCGGTTAGGGGGCGGGTTTTCCTGGTTCTGGTGCCCGAGAATGCCGGGTCCGCGGCCTTGGCGGGCATGCCAGTCTCAATCCGTGCGGCTACTGGTTTGGGCCGTCCTTGCTGGTGTCTTGAAGCTACGTCGCTTGTGATCTTGATCACTGAACAGGGGATCAAAGCCGGCTAATATCGTTTTAAGATTGCACGGTACAGCCATCTTCCCCTGGTTTTGTGCGTATGGTTCTGGCAGGCGAGGTGGACGGGAAAGGGTCAATTCTCTCAATCCTTAACGGACTGCTGCATTGAAGGAGAGCCAAGCTGCAAGGAGATGCTGCCAGCCTCAGAATCAACTCCCTCACTTCCCCCAGAGTGATCATAGAAGTTCGATTTTGAATTCCGGCGAAAGAAAAAAGCCCGCCGGAAGGGGGCCGACAGTGCAGAGATATTACCGTTTTATTGGCGGGCTGGGGAAATTCGCCAGGTCGCGCTTTTCGGCTGAGGAGGCGGTCATCACGGCGCGAAGCCTCCTGAAAAAGCGCATCCAATCGCGCGAAGAGAACTTTCTGGTCCTCGCGGAACGGGGTATTTTCGGCTATTCACGCAGCCCGTACCTGAAGCTGCTCGAGCCCAAGCGGATCCGCCTTTCCGATTTCAAATCCTGGGTGCGCAGAGATGGTATTGAATCTACGCTGCTGCGCCTTGCCGATGAGGGGATTCGCTTCACCGTGGATGAGTTCAAGGGCAGGACTCCCGTCATGCGCCAGGGTGTTAATTTTCGCTGCGACGAGCGCATGTTCGATAACCCTTTCCTGGCCCATGCCTATGAAGTTCGCAGCGGCGCTACGCGCAGCGCCGGTACCCGCATCCGGATTGACTTCGACTATCTTCACCAACGGTCTTTTTATGACGCGTTCCTGTTGGATATTCATGGTTGCCTGACGGCGCCGGTGGCAAACTGGTTTCCGGTGTTTCCGGGAGCGCCGGGCATCAACTCCAGCCTGCGTTTTGCTCATATTGGCAACCCGGTGCGACGCTGGTTCTCTCAGGTTGCCGAAGACCAACTCAAGATCAACTGGGAAAAGAGGCTCGGCACCTGGCTCATGTTCACCGTCAGCAGTCTTTTTGGCGCTCCTCTGGCCAGGCCGGAGCATGTAGGACTTAACGACGCCCACAAAATCGTCGAATGGGCGAGGCAGATGCTCGATCAGCAAGGCAAGTGCGTCATCTACACCTTTGCCGGATCAGCGGTGCGCATCTGCATTGCCGCCGCAGAGGCTAATTTGAGCCTCGAGGGAGTGAGGTTTCTGGTCACGGGTGAACCTCTTACACTGCAGAAACGCGCGGAAATCGAGTCAACCGGCGCTACGGCCGTGCCTGTTTACGGGATCTCGGAGGCTGGCGTCATCGCCGCCGGATGCGACTTCCCTCATCCGGAAGGCGACTGCTGCCATCTCTACCAGGACACCACTGCCATTATTCCTTACCCGTACAACATCCCGAATTTAGATTTTTCGGTAAATCAGTTTCTTTTTACGACGCTGCTCTATGAATCTCCAAAGTTACTGGTCAATGTGGGCATGGGAGATTACGGAGAGATTGGCGCCAGCCACTGTGATTGCGGTTTCGGACGGATTGGCTTCCATACTGCCGTCAGCAATATTCGCAGCTACGAAAAACTTACGGGCGAAGGAGTGACATTTGTGGAAAGTGATTTTGTCCGAATTGTGGAAAAACACCTGCCCGAGAGCTTTGGCGGCACAAGCACGGATTATCAACTGGTGGAGGAAGAAGACGGACACGGGTTGACCCAGCTGTGGCTGCTGGTCAGCCCTCGCGTAGGCGAAATCAATGAAAAAGAGGCGCGCAACAAGTTTCTGAATCTGCTGACAACCGCGGAGGATAGCTGGTGGGCACAATCCGGAACCGCGATGTGGAAACAGGCGCAGATGGTGAGAATCAAGCGTGAAGTTCCCATCGCCACGGCGAGCGCCAAGATCTTGCCGTTCTATTTGCTGAAGCCAGCGGGCGTCGTTCCTGCAAAAACTTCGACCCCGGAATTGATGACCAAGTAAAAAGGGAGGAAACGAATATGGGATTTCCCGATCGAAGAATGCGAAGACTACGGCAAAACGAGAAATTCCGCAGTTTGGTTCGCGAAAGCAGTCTGGCGGTTGACGACTTTATCCTTCCCCTGTTTGTAGTTCCCGGGGCCGCAGTCAGAACAGAAATTTCATCACTGCCCGGCAGCTATCAACTCTCCCTTGATTGCCTGGTCGAGGAGGCTCGGAGAGTGCGTGACCTGGGCATATCCGCGGTCCTGCTCTTCGGAGTGCCTGAGCACAAGGACGAATTTGCCTCCGCCGCGTACTCTCCCCACGGAGTGGTGCAGGAGGCGATCCGTGCGCTCAAGCACATGGTTCCGGATCTTCTGATAATCACTGACGTTTGCCTTTGCGAATACACGTCGAGCGGACACTGCGGAATTCTCCAGGACGGCTATCTGGTGAACGATGTTTCGCTGGAGTTATTGGTCAAGACGACTCTGTCTCACGCGGAGGCTGGATGCGACATGGTTGCGCCGGCTGCCATGCTGGACGGCCAGGTCCAGGCCATGCGGCAGGCTTTGGATGTAAGCGGATTCTGCGATCTCCCGATCATGGCTTATTCGGCAAAATACGCGTCCCGGCTCTATGATCCGTTCTTTCATGATGGAACCCAGTCCACTTTGTCATTCGGAGACAAGAAGACCCACCAAATGGATTACTCCAACTCGGATGAGGCCATGCGCGAAATCGCTCTCGATATCGAAGAAGGAGCGGACATTGTGATGGTGAAGCCGGCTCTTTTTTATCTCGATATTGTGTATCGCGCCAAGCGGGAATTCAGAATGCCGCTGGCGGCTTACAACGTTAGCGGGGAATATGCCATGATTGACGCGGCCTCGAGGCTCGGCCGTCTGGACAAGGACGCCATCATGCTGGAGGCCCTTTCCTGTTTGAAGCGCGCCGGGGCTGACTTGATCATCACGTATTTTGCGAAGCGCGCGGCGCAGCTGCTTGCCAGCCGTTCGGCAGTTGACGCAGCCGAAGAAAAGATACATTCGACGCTGGAAATCCGGGCTCGGGAATACGCACTCTAGCCCAGGCGCACTGCAGGACTGCCGTGGCATCCGACACCATTGATCTGCGCGAGTTCATTCGCCGGCTTGGCGGCGCAGGTCACCTGACCCGCATCACACGACCAGTAGACTGGAGGTTCGAAGTCGGGCAGATCACCCGCGAAACTCGGACCCCGCTTCTGTTCGAAAACGTCAAAGACTATCCTGGCCACTGCGTATTCACAAATGGGTTAAGCGATATTGCTTGCATTGGAACCGCTTTGGGCCTCGATCCGGGGGCAGACCGAAAACAGATGATGAGCGAGCTGAAGCGCCGTGTGAGCACGCCTGTAAAGCCAGTTATCGTGGAATCTTCGCCCGCGCTGGCCAATGTCGAATCCAGTCCCCGCTTAGATCTTCTAAAATTTCCGGTTCCGCACTGGAGCGACCAGGAAACGGCGCGTTACATCGGCACGTGGCACATTAACGTCACCCGCGACCCTCAGACCGGAAGCCGTAATGTAGGCGTTTATCGCATGGCGGCGCTTGGACCAGATCGCGCGACCGTGAGCACCTCTCCAAATAGTCATTTGTCGCAACATTTTGCTAAAGCAGAGAAAGAAAGCCTCCCGCTGGAGATGGCAGTTGCGATTGGTGTTCCTGAAAGCGTCGTCATGGCTGCGGGCGCCTCATACCCAGCCGGATGCGATGAATACGAGCTGGCCGGAGCTTTGCAAGGGCATCCCGTTGCGCTCATAAGGTGTCAGACGGTCCGGCTCGAGGTCCCCGCCCATTCAGAGATTGTGATCGAAGGTGAGCTTAGGCCCTGCGCACGCGTGCAGGATGGTCCTTACTTTGACTACTCGGGAAAGCCGGATATCAACCCGAATGCGTTCTTGTTCGAAGCGCGCCGGCTGACGTTCCGCCGCAATCCCATTTTTCGCGGTGCATCCATCGGTGTGGCGGGAGCCGAGGACCACCAGCTTTTCTCGGTTCTCGCCGAACTTGGCCTGGTCGACTTTCACGGACAGCGGCTCAAGCAATCAATCCAGAATGAACTTCTCAGAAGGCATATGTTCCGGGCTTTTCAATGGACGGGAAAGCTCGGTGGAAACATGTCTTGGCATCGCAAGGTGTAGAAGGGCGTTTTCGCAATTCTCGCTTGCGGGGTGTCTTGGCGAAAGTGCCGGTAGCGTCACATTGATGGACTCACCTGACAGCGCCTTCTGTTGAACAAGCATCCAAAAGGTCTAAGTTGAAGTTAGAAGTGGGGGTTCTACATGGCAAATGCCCCACGAAGGTTGAGGATTTGAAAAAGCGAATGGAAGAGGGAGAAGACAAGCGCTAGCTTGGTGCGAAAACTTCAGGACCTTGGCTACCAAGACGTCTGGGCTCTCAAAGGCGGCTTCCAGGCATGGCAGAATGCAGGATTACCGGCCGCCTCAAAGCGGCGGGCGGCGTAGTCTAAAAAGGATGTCGCTTTCAGCTGGCGGGACCGCAAGCCTGTCCTGAAAGAGCACACGCAATGACCCATCCCTGGCACGACCTCACACCCGGACAGCATCTGCCCAAGGAGTTCTATGCCGTGGTCGAGATTCCGCTGGGTTCAAGCGTGAAATACGAACTGGACAAAGAAAGCGGATTGATCAAAGTCGATCGCGTGCTCTATTCGGCGGTTTATTATCCGGCAAATTATGGCTTCATCCCCCAAACCCTGGCTGAAGATGATGACCCCTTGGATGTGCTGGTATTGTCGCAAGAAGCAGCCGTGCCCCTCACTCTTATGCCCGCCAAGGCAATCGGGTTGATGACGATGGTGGATGCAGGAAAGAAAGACCACAAAATTATCGCGGTCGCCACCGGCGATCCGGAATACAACGCCTATCATCAGGCCAGCGAACTTCCGGCGCACCGTCTGCGCGTATTGCGGAGATTCTTTCAGGACTACAAGCAACTTGAAGGCAAAACCGTCGAAGTCGATGACATCGTTCCTGCCGAAGCCGCGTACCCAGTGATTGAGGACGCTTTGCACCGGTATAGCCAACAGCGCCGCCACGGTTTCCGATCTCAGTCAGTGTCTTGATGACATCCGGAAAAGTCGTGCTCGCGGAACCCATGTGGTATGCGGGCAAAAAACCAATACAGCGAACAGGGTATTGCCGGTCCTGCGAGGATCAACGAGTATGGAGTCATAGTGCTGATTTACTTCCAGTCGTAAATCCCTGGAATTGCCATTAACGAGAGGTTCGGACAGATACCCCCGCAAGCGGCTCGGCACGAGCCGTTTGACAACCTTTTCTGGAAAGGAGATTCCCTTATGAAACGAGACGTACGTGAACCAGGCCAGAGTTCGCATTTGTCTGGCGCACAATTGGAAGACGCGATCCGGCGGCGTGCTTATGAGCTATATGAAGGCCGTGGCCGAACCGGCGGGCGTGAACTTGAGGACTGGGTCCAGGCCGAGAGCGAAGTCCGGGAGTCGAGTGAAACCGCAAGAGCTGCATGATCTGAATTTAGAACTACCACGGAGGCCGGGGCTTTCGTCTCCGGCCTCTCGCTCGTCCCGATGATCCTTCTACAGTTGGAACTCCAGTATCATCCCCTCAACTCCTCTGTCGCATCTAAAAGCAGCACATCGAGAAGCAGACGCTGCATGGTTCGAATCATTACCATCGAACGCGAATATGCGACCGGAGCGGGGTCCATCGCGGAAAAGGTCGCGGCTCGCCTGGGCTGGAAAATCTGGAACCAGTCGCTCACTGAAGCGATTGCTCGCCGGGCGCATTGCGAAACCGCGGCAGTCGAAAAAAGGGAAGAGAAGCGCGACTCCCTTTACTATCGCCTGCTCAAGTCATTCATTTTGGGAAGTTATGAAGGAAGCAGGGGCGGTGCGCCCGTGGAAATGCTCGACGCGGATAGCATTGTGAGAGTTTCCCAGCAGGTAGTCGAGCAGGTGGCGAGCACAGGCAACTGCGTAATTGTGGGACAAGGGTCACAGCACTTCTTACGCGATCGCGATGATGCTTTGCGGTTCTTCGTCTACGCCTCGCGGGACGGAAAAATGCAGCGGCTGATCGGGGAGGGTCACAGCAGATCGGAGGCTATGCCAGATTTGCTGCATCGCCGAGGAATTTTGTGGAACGCCCAAATTCGGAGCCGGACTCCGGCACCCCAGTAACAGCGGCTACACCGCTCTGGAACATAAAACAAGCTGCTGAGTACCTACGAATGTCCCAATCGTTGGTCCGGCGGCATCTGCCCGACTTGCCCCACGTCCGCTACGGGCGGTCAATCCGCTTTGATCCTCGCGATTTGGAGCGTACAGTAGCTAACCGGAAGTCGCTGGAACCGAGGAAGGTGAAAACCATGAATCGGAGACAGCGAGGAGGAGCACATCGTGCGCCCGTATGGATGGCTGGACAAAATTGCACTTGCCGAAGCGCATGGACGAAAGGTAGTGAGAACGGAACTAACACCAGAGGAGAGCCTTGGCATCATCGGCAGGCTGAAAGAGCCACATGCAACTTTCGCCCTGCTTCTTGCCTGCCTCGGACGCAGGAGCGAGGAAGCAGCCGCTTTGCATCCTCATGATCTCGACGATGACTGTGTACTGCACTTTCGACGCATCACTTGCAAACGCCGAGTGGAAGAATTGAAGGAGGACGAGCAAATCCACATGCCGCTCGATCCAGTCGAGCACGCGGAACTGATTCAACGCATGCGTAAGCTGGGCGAGGGAAAGAAGTGGATTTTTCAGAACCGTGCGGGAACACCTATCGACCATAACAACGGTCGTAGGCGTTACCTCAAACCAGCGGCGGCGGCGGTCGGTGTGCAGATCGGCGGATGGCACGATTTCCGCCACACGCTGTCACGGACCTTGCGTCGTGCTGGCGTCCACCCAGTCGTTATCAAGGACACCCTCGGTCACAGCAAAGTTGATCTGGCGATGAACGTTTACGACAAATCAAGCCCAGAGGACATCCGTGCAGGGCTGCGAGTTGCGAGTAAGAAGTTGTTAGGCAGCGATTTGCTACCAAAGGATTTGCTACCAGCCCCTGCGAAAGAACGTGAGGGGAGCGAGAGTGCGGCTTAAGTCCCGTGCTTGCAATAAAAGATGGTGGGCGCGGAAGGAATCGAACCTTCAACCTACTGATTAAGAGTTGTTGCACCTCAGCAGGTTCACCTATAGCGATCACCTTCTGAAATCAACCACTTGCCCACAACCTAGCCCGCACGGAAGCACTTTGTCGAGGTAGCGAAAAAGCCCGCATTGGCTCATACCGGCTCGAAGCGTACGGCACATTCTGCGGCACACCTATTCTTGAGTTTGACCTACTGATTTTGGGTCAGACCCGTGGAATAAGGAATGGCTTGCCAGCACTGGTGCGACACCAAATAAGCATTCGGAGTTGATACCTCTCCTACTTCAGTACCAGCAAATTCGAATCCTCACTCCGTGGCAGACGATATCATGTCTCCTCCCACTTCTAGAGGACGTCGTCCCGGAACAAAGAGGCACCCGTCAGACCCCTTTTGACAGTTGCCGACAAGTTCCGGATTGCCCGTCAGAACGAAGCCGCTCGCGCGGCGGACGCTGCCGCGTGGGTGCTGTCGGCCGTCCTGATTATCGGATCAGATAATTTGTGGGTCACAAGGAGGTGTCCCTGTGACCCATCTACGAAAAATCATGCTGGAGGAACTCCAGCGTCGTCATTACTCCGAGGGTACCACACACTATTACATCCGCCATGTCGAAAGGTTCGCACGACATTTCAACTGCTCCCCAGATCGTTTGGGTCCGCAACACATTCGCCAGTACCAAGCCCATCTCTTCGCCAAACGGAAACGGTTTTTCTACATTCAGACGCTCAAAAAACCGTGGAGCATTGCCGACACTCCTTATCCCAAGAAGACGCACCGCTTGCCCACGATTCTCAGCCAGGAAGAGATCGCACAACTCATCGACGCCGCTCCCACTGCGTTTTACCGCACCATACTCATGACTCTGTACGCGACCGGAGTTCGGAACGCGGAGTTGACTCGTCTGAAGGTCAGCGACATTGACAGCCAACGGATGGTGATTCACATCCAGGGCGGCAAAGGTCGCGAAGACCGCGACGTGATGCTCAGCCCCGTTCTGCTGGAGGAACTCCGCGCGCACTGGCGACGGTTGCGCAAAAAATCCAGTCTCTGGCTATTTCCCGGCAATCCCTGGCACAGCGGCGATCAGCCGATCGACACCAAAACGCCGCGTCACGCCTGCCAGTACACCGCTCGCCATGCCGGAATCAAGAAGAAGGTGTATCCCCACGTGCTCCGTCACTGCTTCGCCACGCATATGCTGGAAGCCGGTGCCGACCTGCACACCATTCAGATTCTGTTGGGGCATCACGATCTGAAAGAAACGGCTCGCTATCTCCATCTTTCCGAGCGTCACTTGCACGCCACGGCCAGTCCTCTGGACTCGCTGGTGCTGAAAGGCAGGTCACAACCGGAGCGATAGATGACTCGGCCGCCGCTGGAGGTGGCCGATCTAGTCCGCACCGCAGGCACTCCGTTCATCGAGCGCAATCGTCAGTGGCTCCGTTGGGCACATATCAAGGTCCTGCTCGCTATTGCGCGCTGTCGCACCGCTGCCCTCGGCGGTCACATCGATGAGTGCACGCGCTGTGGACATCGCGCTGCCATCTCGTATAACAGTTGCCGCAATCGCCATTGCCGGAAGTGTCAGACCGGCGCGCGGGAACGCTGGATCCAGGCACGTCGCCGCGAACTTCTGCCTTCGCCCTACGTCCATGTGGTTTTCACTCTGCCTCCGCAACTGGCTTCGCTGGCTTTGCAGAACAAGAAAGTCATCTATGGTTTGCTGCTTCGCGCCAGCGCAGAAACTCTACTCGAAGTGGCTCGTAACCCCAGGCATCTCGGTGCCGAGATCGGCTTCTTCAGCGTGTTGCACACCTGGAACCAGAAACTCCAACTTCATCCCCATGTCCATTGCGTCATCCCCGCGGGTGGGCTCTCCCTCGATCGCACACGCTGGATTCGCTCTCGCCCTCGCTTCTTTCTCCCCATCCAAGTGCTCCGGCGTGTATTTCGCGGGAAGTTCGTCGCTGGGCTCAAGTTGGCCTTTCAGCGAAAGCAGTTGTACCTTTCCGGCAATCTGACTTCCCTCGCGCAACCTAAGGTTTTCGCCTCTTGGCTCCGGCCACTGTTTCGCAAAGATTGGATCATCTATTCCAAACCACCGTTTGGTGGCCCTGACTATGTGCTCCACTATCTCGGCCGTTACACCCACCGCGTGGCCATCCACCGACTGGTTTCCTTCGAGGACGGCCAAGTTATCTTTCGTTGGCGCGACTCCGCTCACAACAATGAGCAGAAGCTGATGGCGTTATCGCTCGATGAGTTCCTGCGTCGCTTCCTGCTGCATCTGCTACCAAAAGGTTTCGTGCGCATCCGCCACTTCGGTTTCCTCGCCAGTCGCCGCAGAGCTCAACTTCTGCCGCTGTGCCTGGCAGCACTGGACGCGCTACCCGGGCAAACCGAAACCGCAACATCCACGGCTCACGATATGAGCTCCCATTCGTTTTGTCCCCACTGTGGCGGCCCCATGGTGATCATCGAACGATTAACTGCCGCTCAGATCCAACTTCGCGCCCCACCCAAGCTGTCGATGGCTGCAGCATGAAGCCTCTATCCCATTTCGAAAAATTCGCGTGCCCCGCCGCGCTAGCTCGACGTGTGTCTTGTCAGCGAAACATTCGTAGCTTCACACGCCTCATGATCAATGCAACCACCCCCAACATCTCGCAACGGCCCTATCGTTCGACTCGCTCACCACTCCCCCGCCGTCCGAGTCCCTCCTTCGACCACATGCAATGCCCATAGCCCCACCGCGTCCGCCGCAAATACGAGCGGCTTCCTTCTGACGGCTTTATCGAACGCACGCACCGACACTCGTTCAGCCACACTCCTCCGCCTTGCGCGCGTCCGATAAAGCACTTACGTCATCCTGCCACAACCTCAATGCTCACGGCTTCCCAGAAACCGACTTCTGGCTTGTCTGCCTCTCCGTTGATTTTAGGCTCGTCAACTGCTCGGCACTGCGGCCTCGGCAGGCCAGCGGTGCCCCTGGGTATTTAATGGCCGACCCACGCGAGGCCATCGGGGTCCTGTCCGGCTTCGATGCGGCCAACAACTTCGAGCGAATGCAAATCGATTACGGCGACGTACCCGTCAGGTGAGCAGGCTACATAGACGCGGGATCCGTCGGGTTGCACAAGAACTCCGGCGGCACCACTTCCCACCTTTATTCGCTTCACCTCTTTTCGGGTGGCTCGGTCAAGAACGGTGACATACGGCTGGCTGAGGCTCGAAATGAACGCAGAATTGCCATCTGGGGTAAACTTCAGCCGATTCGCTCCTTTGACGTTCGCGGCAAGCGTGTCGATGACCTTCTTGCTTGCCACATCGATGATTGAGACCGTTCCGTCGTCGGAGTTGGCAACCCAGATTTCCTTGCCATCCGGAGATACGTCAAATCCCTCTGAGCCGCGGCCCACGGGAACGACGGTCTCGTTCCACTCTCCCGTCAACGGCCCTGTGCCCGCGGCACCCCCGGTCTTTTCCATGATGCTGACGTTGGCGGAATCGACGTTCGTGGTGACAATCTTGTTGAGCTCGGGCGAAACGTAAATTATGTGGGTGCGATTTTGCCCGGTCCCCATGATCCAATCGACCCTCTTGGTTGTGGGATCGTAGCTCCCAATCGCCTTGGCGCCTTCGGCCGTAAACCATACTCTGCCGCCTACGAAGGCCAGTCCGTGCGCGCCGCGCAGTCCACCGAGATCGATCACCGGTAAGACTTTTTTTGCAGAGAGATCAACCACGGTGAGTGTGTTGTAGGCGTCGCCGTAATTCGAGACATATGCCGTCGTTCCATCCGACGAAGCAATCACTTCGTGCGGATCGGGACCGACAGGAAATTTAGCCGTTACTTTGAGGCTTGCTGGGTTGGCGACAAGGAGTGTGTTGTCATCTTTGGCAAGGACCAGCAGAGCATTGTCTCGATCGGTTTGTGCGTCAAGTGCGCATGCTCCCAGCAAAGAGACAACGAGAATGAATAGCAAAGTTCTGACCTTCATCACTATCCTCCAACCAATAACACCCTCCCTCAGTATTGTCACTTTAGGGATTGTCTCGCGAATATTCTCCGCGGAATACAACATTCCAATTACCGCCATTATCGGTTGATCTTTCCCAGGTTTGCTCAACCCTGCTCGGATTCAGCCGTATTACTTTCACTCGATTCAATACGCTCTCTCCGTTCGGTCCGCGGCTGGTGCCTTCAAATTCCGCCGTGCCGTCCGCGACCTTGCCAGAGGCGAAAACATGGACCCGACCTTCGTTGTCGGCGAACATTCCATACCAACTCTTGTCGTCGGCGCTATAGCCAAATACGTTCTGTCGGTTGTGGTCCCTTCCGCCGTCCCAGTTAGCGACTACCAAACACTTGTTGAGCGACAGACTCACAGTGCTGTGAGCACTTCCCGAAGAAGCTTCGGCACCGATCTTCCAGTTGCCGAGCCAATAATCAAGTTGCCGATTTTCGGGATTTGTAGCGCAGGAAGGGTTGGCAGCAAAGCCGCTTGTGGCAAAGGCAAGGAATAGAACGGCGAGAACAATGGAGTGCGAAGTGCCACGATTGAGAATCACGATCAATTTGTTCATACAGCTCCTCCAAGGATCGAATCACCACAACTTTGTTTCACGGGATTCATGTTTTGGCGGGCCGCCCGGTTGGCCGTCGGGCGCGGAATCGAAAAGCTTGCGAGTTCCTCTGCACTTCCAATACTTCGAAGCCCGCCGTCTCCAGTCGCGAGCCGAAAGTATCGGGGCTTACGGGAAGCAGGGTGTCGCCGATGTGAATGATCCTCAGAAACCAGTTCTGAAGACTGTCACTGCCCACGAAAAAACCACCAGGCTGCAAAACCCGGCGCACTTCCACGAGAAGCTTGTCTTGCAGCTCCCGAGTGGGAACGTGATGCAGCATGGTAAACGAAACGACACCCGAGAATTCCGAGTCGGGAAACGGCATCTTTGTCGCATCCCCTTCGATGACCAGAACGTTGCTACCTTTCAGGCGTGAGCTCAGGGAACTGGCCAGTTTCGGATCAATCTCCAGCACTGTGAGGTGAGCCACCGAGGTTCGCAGAAGGTCCGTCGTTAAGCCCGGGCCAGGGCCTATCTCCAAGACGTTCGGGCCAAGATCGGTATTGCCGATTGACCAGGGAAGTCTCTCTGCAATGGTGCAGCGCCAGCGGTCGGAGCGGCATAGCCATTGATGCAAGCGGTTCATATACCCCACGAAACGGTAAACGTTAGCTACAGCTTAGCGATTGCCAAGCTCTGCGCGCTTTCGATAAGGTGACAATAAATGTCGCGAAAGCGCCAAAGCGGAGTTTTTGATCGGTCGGGCGATTCTAAGTCGGCAATCACAACACTCACCTGCGACTATCGAGCGGGCTACGTCATACCGTTGCACTTCCATGATCGAGATCAAATTGTCTATGCCTCGCGTGGGGTGATGACTGTTCGCACTCGGGATGGAACTTGGGTTGTTCCTCCATATCGCGCCGTGTGGATTCCGGCCGCGATTCCGCACACTATCACCATGTCAGGTTTAGTGGCGATGCGGACACTATATCTGAAACCGAGGTTGGCAAAAGGGCTGCCACGGGATTGTTGTGTGATCAATGTTTCAGCTTTGCTCAAGGAACTCATTCTTCATGCTTGTACTGTGCGCGCGTTGCAGAAAACGGTGAAATGGCAAGCCCATCTTGTCACGGTCATTCTCCACCAACTCGAGGTGGCGCCGACGATCCCATTGCAACTTCCGCATGTGTCCGATCCCAGGCTGGTTCGGATTGCAGAAATACTGACCAGGAATCCCCGCGACTGTCGAACGCTCGCTGAGCTTTGTAGAGTGACGGGAGCGGGAAAGCGCTCTGTCGAAAGGCTGTTTCAACAAGAAATCGGAATGAGCTTTGGGAAATGGCGGCAGCAAGTTCGGCTTATGCAGGGGATGAGGCTTTTAGCTGAGGGCGCAAAAGTCACGCATGCCGCTCTGGAGTCTGGTTACAACACGCCGAGCGCTTTCATTTCCATGTTCCGGAAGGCCTTAGGAATCACGCCCACTTCATATTTTAGGTGAATGCTGAACATAACTTCTGGTTCAAGCGAATGGGCGTCGAGGTGGAGTTGGATCTCGCTCTGGCAGTTCTCTCAATAGATCGGCTCAACTCGGCAGGGATAGACCCTACTGCCACGGATACAATTACCGCGGATTTTGCCCGCGTGGCCGCCGGTCGGAAGTTGTCCGGAAACGGGCTTGGAGTCCGCGAAGCCGACTTTTGGCCAATCTGGTTTGCGTGGCTTGACTTCCGAGTTGCCCGTCACTCGGCCAAAGCGGGCGGAGTCCCGGAGAGCCGAACACTTCGATTCTTCGTCGATGTGGATAGGTCCGCGGCCGACCTCCGGAGCAAGCCTGGCAGTACTATCAGATGAAATTGTTATCAGAAATTCTGCGTTGGAAAGTGTCAGCTAGATCAATTTTATAAAAACGAGTCTCAACGCGCACTTCCGGGCGACACAGGTTGAAACTTCCACATTGTCGCCCGTAAGCCAATCTTGAGCGCCATCACTTGGCCGTCCGGCGTCCAACCGATGGACTGATAGTCGCTGAGGTTGTCAGACGGAATGCGCGTGATGCGGCCCGTCGAGGTGTTGATTACACCGGGAGGATTGAACCACGAATCGCGCAACAACAGCGAGGTCAGCAGCCGGCCATCGGCGCGCAGGGCGTTGGGCGACAGAGGAAGAGGAGCCACGGGAAAGGAGTTCTCCACGGGAATTTCGCGCTCAGGTCCTCCATCCAGCGGCACGCTCAACAGGCGTAGCTGGCGGCTCTCCAGTGCCTGGACGATGAGGCGGCTCCCCGACGGGTCCGCGACAACGCCATCACCCGCGCGGATTTCTCGCGCCTGACTTCCGGACGAAAGTCCAGAGGAGGGAATAGTCCAGATGATGCCACGGGCGGCGAAATAGACCGTCTTGCCATCGGGCGAGCAGGAGATCGACTCCATAGGCCCTTTGCCCGGCGCGATCGTGCGGACCATCCGGCCGGAGGCGGGTTCGGCCAACGCGATGGTCTCGTGCGGAGCGGGCCCGATCATGAAGGCGATTTCGCGTGGGCCGCATGTTGTCACGGGGGCGGCGGTCTCCTCGATGGTATTCACCAAAGGCTCAGGATCTTTTCCTTTCTGAACCGCCATAAGCCGGACTTGGGAGGATGCCCGAACAGGAAGGACGGCTCGCCCGTCGGGAAGAACCGTCATGGTGGTGAGGTCCGGTGCCTGGGGAAAGGTTGCGAGCCTTTCCGGGTGAGTTCCGTCCGGCGGAAACTCGACCACATCCACCGACCGGTCAACCATGTTGGCGTAAAAACTGTCGCCCGGACCAGCGTCCAGGAACCACACGGTGCTGGTCGTCGTAATAAGCTGCGTCGGCACTTGCGCGCCGCTTATCGGAAAACGAAAGATCCTGGTGAGCGCGCCGGAATGCACAAAGGTCAAGATCGACTCCCCATCCAGGGAAACCGTGAAATTCTTGCCACCGTCCGTTTCGTCCACTCCGTGCGACTCTAACCGCTTGGCCGCCCCAGAAAAGAGATCGATTAAATAGAAGCCGGGTGAGGACGTCGACTGGCCAAGCGGTTCGCCCCACGCCACGGCCATTTTGCCGTCCGGGAGAGCTTTGACATGCACGTTGTAAAAACCCTGGCTCATGCGAAACGGGAGCGCTTCCATGCGGCCGGTTCCGGCCCAGAAGCGATGCAATTGGAATTGCCCCTCGGTGCCCAGCTTGACAATGAGAAGGCTTCCGTCCGAGAGCGGCTCCGGCGAAAAGGCATTCTCCACAACCAGGCGCTCGTCACCGCCCAAAACCGGTACGCTGAAGATCCCGTGCGACACATCGGTATAACGATCGTAGTAAATTAACGCTCCATCTGCAGACCAACTGTGGTTCAGGACCGGTCCGTGTTGCCGGCCTCGCGTGAGTACCGACCAGTTTCCGGATTCGGGCTTCATCACCGCGATTTGCGTAACGCCGTCTACCATAGCCTCGAATGCCAGCAGGTGTCCGTCCGGGGAAAGACGCGGATTGAGAGCGATTTCAGATCCGCCCAGCATGATGCCCGCCCATTCTCGTGGCTCGGATTTGCGCCATAGCAAGCGGGCAGCGCCGAATGAAGTCGCTGCGATCGCGAGAAGCGCCAGGAGTGCGGCTCCCCACACGCGCCACCGCGGGCGCTGTCTCGCCGGATGCGCGAATGTCGATTGCGGGCTGCTCCCGCTCGCTTCCGACAGCCGCTCGCGGGCTAGCCTCAACTCGCGATACAGATCGCGGGTGGAATCGTAGCGCTCCGCAGGATCTTTGGCTAGGCACCGCTCCACCACCCAGCGGAAGGGCGTAGGGACCGAAGGCGGCAAGGGTTCCACCTCATCGCGAATGATGGCCGCCATGGTTTCAGCGGCGCTGGGGCGAACAAACGCGCGCTTGCCCGCGGCCAGTTCATATACGATCAACCCGAAGGAAAACTGGTCGCTGCGCGCATCCACCTCCTTGCCGAGCGCCTGTTCAGGACTCATGTAGCAAACCGTCCCCAGCACAGTCCCTGGATGGGTGATGGCAGCTACAGTCTGTGTGATCTCGGTCTGGCCGATGGCTCCGCCGCGCTTGGCGAGTCCGAAATCCAGAATTTTGACCCGACCCGGATGGGAACTGTGAGGCCCGGTGACCAGGACGTTATCCGGCTTTAGATCTCGGTGTGTAAAGCCAGCCGCATGGGCCGCCGCCAACCCGTCCGCAATTTGTGCGGCAAGATCCAACAGCTTGCGGGGCGAATCGACGGGGGCAATCGGCGAGCCGTCGATGTACTCCATGACCAGGTAGCCGCCACCGTCAGGCAGAGTCCCCAGGTCGTAAAGCTGGCAAATGTTGGGATGATTCAGCGCAGCAACGGCGCGTGCCTCGCGCGTGAACCGTTCCGAAAACTCCATCTTCGAAGTTTTGATCGCAACAATCCGATCCAGCCGCGTGTCGTTGGCCTTGTACACCTCTCCCATGCCGCCGGCGCCGATCGGTGCGAGGATTTCGTAAGGGCCAAACTTGTAACCAACGGAAAGGGGCATGGGGAATCAACCTAGTTTACCGGGTCGAGTCAAGGAGTGAAGCACGTAACGACGCGTCCGGAGTAATCTACGCGCGGACGCATTACGGTCCTATCCGTAGAATGTGTGGTCGCTCTGAGCGCATCGTCGGCTAACCTTCTGTTACCGGATTAGGGAAGGGTTGCCCGCTATCCGGGCACAAACCCGAAATCCGCCGCTAATCAGGCGCGAAAAAAGTGAACTTCTACTTGTGGCCGACTGCACGGCCTGTAAACGAATGCGCCGTAAACCAGGGCGTGTTAGTCGGGAAGTAACCCTCTTTGCAAAAAGTAACGACGACACCGCTGTTATTGACAATTGTTCGCCAGTCCAAACCGAGACGCCGGTGACTTTGACCTGCGACGTATGATAGTTGAGCGGGGGTTGGCTCGCCGGGTCGCTCGGATGAGGATAGATGCATGGCATCGCTGAAACTCCTTGTTGTAGAGGATGACATTGCAAGCCTGGAATTGATGACCGAGGTTTTTGCGTCTCTTGAGGCCGAGGTCCGCCCGGTTTCCGATAGTCGGGAAGCTGCCCGCCTGATCGATAAGGAAAAGTTCGATGGCATCTTCCTCGACTTGGAAATGCCCAACCTGAATGGGTTCGAGCTTGCCAAGCGAATCCGCAATTCGTCCTGGAATAAGGTCACTCCAATTGTCATCGTGACCGGGCGGGATGAAAGACAGACCATGCAAGATGCATTTGCCATCGGGGCCACGTTTTTTCTCCAGAAGCCCGTGGATAGGCAAAAGCTGAGCATCCTGTTCCGGGCCGTGCGCGGCGGAATGTTGGAGAACCGGCGGCGGTCCACTCGTGTTCCCCTCCAGACCGACGTCACTTGCGAGGTCGGCTCTCGAACCGTGCGCGGAGTGACTTGGAATATTAGTCAGGGCGGAATGCAGGTAGAAGCTGACGGCTTGCAAGCGGGAGAAGCGGTGCGGTTGTCATTTCGCCTACCGGTTTCGCACATCGATATAACTGCTGCCGGCACCGTGGTTTGGGCGAAAGATACCCGGCAGGGAATCCATTTCGCGAAGGTGAGTGAGCAGAATCAGCAGTCGATTCGGGATTTCATAGCAGCGCTAGAAAATTAAGTGCGGTGCCCATGATCGAGAACTGCGATTTTCCACTACTTGCCGTTGGCTGCCGCTCGTGCTGTCCCCTCTCGTTTGCTCAAGAAGCGATCGAGCTCTTCCCCAAGCTCACGTGCATTGATGGGCTTCGATAGGTAGCCATCAAACCCAGCACTCAGTATCTTTTCCCGGTCACCCTGCATCGCATACGCAGTAATGGCCAACGCGGGCAGTTTCGTTAAGCGAGGATCCTCGCGCAGCGCGCGTAGGACGCCAAAGCCATCGAGTACAGGCATGCCAATGTCAACCAGCAGTATGTCCGGCTGAGCCTGTTCCGTCATCTGGATTGCCTCTTGGCCGTCACAGGCCTCCACAACAAGGTATCCACGCGCCTCCAGTAGTTCGCGGAGCAGCTCGCGGTTAACCGCGTTATCTTCGGCAACAAGCACTGTGGTCATGACTGCCCCGCCGATTTTGCCAGTTGGCGGCCTTTAACGACTTTTCCAACCTCGACGATGAGCTGTTTTTGCCAAGAGCCGTTCTTTTGAAACAGCGCCTGGGTCTCGTGACTGAGAAGATTGATCTCCTCCTGCGCCAGTGTCTTGGCTGTCATGACAAAAATAGGCAGGTCTCTCAGAGTGGGCTCTTTCCGCACCTGGCGGATAACCTCAAACCCGTTCATACCGGGCATCAGCAAATCGAGTAAAACGGCGCTGACCAGTTTAGAGGACAGCACTTCCAGCGCTCTGGCGCCGCTTTGCACGCTCTGTGTCTCGTAGCCCGCGGAGCGGAGGGTTTCCTCCAACAACTCCAGAGTTCTGGGGTCATCGTCAACCAGCAGAAGCGCCGAATCATCGTCCGCGGTGGGCAGCACATGTTTGCGGATGGCTTCCAGAAGCACCGGTTTGCGAACCGGCTTGATTAAATAGTCTGCCGCGCCCAAAGCAAAACCCACATGTTTCTGATCTACGATGGAAACGATAATGATGGGAATATTTGCCGTCTCAGGGGCTTTTCTGAGTGCGACTAGAGTTTCGAAGCCGCTACCGCCGGGCATCAACACATCCAGGGTAATTGCGTCCGGGCGTAGTTGTTGCGCCTTCGTGACCGCTTCTGCTCCCGACTCGGCCATGACAATGCGATATTCCGAGTCCAGATAGCTGGCCAGAAGCTCGCGGGCAGGGAGTTCGTCGTCCACAACCAAAATGAGCGGCTTCCGGCGGCCTGGGTCGGCCGCTATGGGGGAACTTACGGGCTCTCTGACGGGGTAAATTATCGACGAAGGCTGGGATCCTACGGGCAGCGTAAAGGAAAATCGGCTGCCTTTGCCCGGTTCGCTCTCCAATGAGACTTTTCCACCTTGTTGTTCGACCAGACGCTTCGTGATCGCCAGTCCCAATCCAGTGCCTTCATGCGCTGCACCGCTGTTTACTTCCACTTGCCGGAATTCTTCGAAAATAACTGCTTGATCCTCGGCCCGGATGCCTATCCCCGTATCGCTGACCGACAAGCGAACGAAATTCCCTTCTTCAGCACACTCGATGCTGATGCGTCCGTTCTTGGGCGTGAATTTGACTGCGTTGCTCAACAGGTTATACAAGACTTGCTTGAAACGAACCCGATCAGCATAGACGGCTCGATCCGCCTCCAGCTTATGTTGAACTTGGATGTTTTTTGCCATTGCCAACGGACGAATAGTGGAAAGAACCTCTGGCAAGGCATCTTTGACCTGAAAATCCTCGCATCGCAGTTCCAGTTGTCCGGCCTCGATCTTCGATAGGTCCAGAATGTCGTTGATGAGTTGTAATAGATGTGCCGACCCTTTTTTGATGTGGTCGACGAAGCGTTTCTGCTTTACGTTGAGCTCACCCGGAGTTCCCTCGGCCAGCAGATCGGAAAAGCCGACAATTGCGTTCAGCGGAGTTCGTAGCTCGTGGCTCATGCTGGCGAGGAACTTGCTCTTCAAGTGGGTAGCGCGTTCAACTTCGCGGTTACGAAGCTCGAGTTCGCGGTTGGCAGCTTCCAGGCTCTCGGTAAATCTCCGGCGTTCTTCTTCGGCTCGTTTGCGTTCTGTTATGTCGACTGCGATCACAAAGTCAGCAGGACGGCCGGCAAATGCGAGGGAATAAGATGTGATCTCGACGTAGATGACGCTTCCATCCTTCTTGCGATGCCGCCAGAAGCTGAGCGCGTGTTGTCCGTCACGAAGATGGGCCACCCGGTCGATAAGAGCGGGAACGTCATCAGGTGGTCGAATATCCCGAATTGTCATCGCCAAGAATTCTTCTTTTGAATATCCATACTTCTCGACAGCAGCCTGATTCACCGCCAGAAAGCGCAGTGTCTCGCGCTCGAAAATCCAGGCAGGCTGCGGATTCAGTTCGAACAATTTCTTGTACCGGTCTTCACTTGCCCGCAGCTCTTCTTCAGCATGCTTGCGTTGCGTTATATCACGCGCGATGGCATAGATGAGATCCTGCTCTGGCACCGCCACCGCATTCCACAAAAACCACTTGTACGACCCGTCTTTGCACAGATAACGGTTCTCAAATGCAATTGTCACTTCGCGGTTTCGGAGACGGCCGTCCTCTGCCACCGTCGCGCCGCGATCCTCTGGATGGATGAATTCCAGATAAGGCTTGGCCATAAGGTCGGCAGTGGTAAAACCTAGCGTTTTCTCAAAGGCCGGGTTCAGGGTCTTGAAGAATCCGTCGTAACCGGCGGTGCAAAACATATCGATCGACAGATCGAGGAACCGATTGCCAGTGTCAAGCTGGGCGTACAAGGACCCCATGAAGGCGCTTACCACGAGGCCAACCGCCAGAAACATCAGCCCTAGAAACCAAACCCGCCTTTCGACGACCCAAATACCCTGGTGCACCGCTGCCGATGGCTGTTCCACCAGAACGCCCCACCCGTACTGAAGCAGCGGTTCGAAACCCACAAAAAACGTGGTGCCGTCGCGCCCAAAAGTTCCGTTGCCAGCCAGGCCGGCTCGGGTTTGCTTCACGGGCTCGTACGCAGTTAGGTCAACCGCAGGCGAAAAAGAATCTATGTTCGGCCTGGCCGATAGGTGCCCGCCCTGGTCCACCAGCGAGATTGTCCATCCTCCTTCAAGCTTCGTGTTCAACAACTGGCGACTCAGGGCGTCAAGCGCAAACGGAGCCATGAGAATTCCAATCGGTTTGCCCCCGTCGTCCATCACTGGAACCACAATGGCTGTGACTAACTGATAAGGAGGAACCGCAGTCTGATAGACCTCCGAGACGTATGGCTTCCATCGGCCCGCGATGCCCTTGTACCAGTTGCGGAACTCGAAATTGCGGTTCAGCAACGCTGGCTGTGGAGGGTAAATTCCGCGCATGGTGCCATCGAGGTCGTACACACTGACGAAGGCAAAATCAGGACGCAGATCACTCGCTTGGCGCAGGTCCCATCCGACTGAATTCAGGTCCCTCTGTGCCCACGCCTCGCGAAACTTACGGCGGCTGGCAATTGACTCCAGAAATTCGGTGCTCTCCCGGAAGTGTCCTTCGACCAGAGCAGCCGAGACGCGTGCAATCTGCGTGCTCTCTGCGGCTGCCTGAGCTTCGGCTCGGTGTCTTAGAACCTGTCCTACGGAATAAGCGAAAACCGCAATCGGCACAACCATCAATAAGACGATTAGGGCGTACAGGCGTAACCGGCTTTTGGACATCCATTTCCCCACCTTGGCGGGTATTACCATGCGACCCTCGAATTCTTTTCAGGATATTTCACTCGCGCTGTATGCTCTCGCTGTTAGTGTCCACTTGCCGCGCTTTTGGACAGGGGGTTTGCCGGGCCGCTGGTCACAAGCCGATGGAACTGGGCGAAAATCTGGGGATCCCACCAGCCTTTGGCGACTTCCTCTTTCATGATCCGTAGCGCATCGGCGGTGGAAAAGGCTTTCTTGTAGGGTCGTTCGCTCGTCAGCGCATCATAGACATCAACGATCTGCATCACCCTAGCGGTGACCGGGGTTGCGTCTCCTCGCAGCCCGTCGGGATACCCCGATCCGTCGTACTTCTCGTGATGGTGCCGGATGATCGGAAGCACCAAGCGGAATGACTTCAAAGGCGCACAGATGCGCTCTCCAACAATAGGATGTTCACGCATCACTTTCCATTCCTCTTCGGTCAGACGGCCAAGCTTCAGAAGAATGGCATCGGGCACCGCAACCTTCCCAATGTCATGCACGACTCCCGCACGGCGGAGAGCGGTAATTTGATCCTCTGGGAGGCCGAGATGCTCGGCTAGACTGATCGAGTACTCCGACAATCGTTCACAATGCCCGTGGGTGTGTGGGTCCTTGCCCTCGATGCTGCGGGCCAAGGAAAAAAGGACCGATTCAGCCCGTTCCAGCTCGTCGGTACGGTACTTAAGCCGTAAGAGCGACCGTACGCGGGCGAGCAGCTCGGGCCGGTCCACTGGCCGGGTCAGGAAATCATCTGCACCGCCCTTGATGCCCTCGATTCGATCTTGTTTGTCCGAGAGCGCGGTAATCAAAACTACCGGTATCAGATAGGTTTCTGGGTTGGTCTTTATCTTTTCGCACACCTCGAACCCATTGAGGTCGGGCATCATCACATCCAACAGCACCAGGTCGATCTGGGTGTTAGCCACTTCTCGAAGAGCCGCAGAACCGTCTGAAACAGAGACGACTTTGAAACCTTCCCTAGTGAGAAGTTCTTCCAGCAGCTCACGGTTCGAAGCTTGATCGTCGGCAACTAAAATGGTTCCGGTGACGGGCCGGCATGACCGATGCAACATCTTCACATCCGTTTATTTCCGCACGATTGCGGTTAGGATGGCATGGAAAGCAGGGCAAAGCTAATTACCGAAGTTATGAGCTCGAGGTTGCGTGAGGGCAAGGTTGGGATTTGGCTAACCCGGGATAATTCCCGAGTCGTCGGCGATCCGGACATTGGGATTTGATCTCCGCTGCAGAGCTAAATTCATTGCCGAATCGACACTCCCGGTTGAGCCTTCAGCACCAGCAGGAGAAAATGGCTGAGAGCAGGACGAGAGAGCCGTCTCCGAGACGATCTGCGCTAGCCCAGCCCTTACCCACCATCCGATCGCTCACTGCCTCGGGGCGATTCTCCAAATCTGATCGAGCAAGGCCTGCGGCGAGACGGGGCGTCCGAGAAACTGTCTCAGCAACGTGGAAGTATCGAGTTCCTCGCCGAAGCGGAGCAGGTGCCCGCTGGTCCAGGAGTACCACTGCTGATTGCCGACTTCAAACGGCCCCGAGGCTTCTCGCGTGTGTTGCCGTATGTCGGCGGTGAGCACCGAACCCAGGCCGTAATTCACCATGTATCCCGGCATCTGCACGAGTTGTACGCGCATGGCCCACCAGGAGAGTTCGGGATGCGGAACGATGTGCAGGTAGCGGCTGGTGATTTCGGTCCACACTGCGTTGGGGTCGACCCCAGGGCTGTGTAGCATGCGGCATTCGAACAAGGCCCAGGCGACATCAAGCATGACGGAGGAGAATAGACCGCGCAGCGACACGGCTTCGGGCGCCGCCCGACCCAGATATTTCCGCTGCCAGGCAGGCTCGTATGTATTCCAGGAAGGAACATCGGCGAAAGCCTCGACGAACAGCGCGTCGCCCAGATCCATGAAAGCAGGGCGCACGTGAATCGCCATCATGTGAACGGCGTGGCCATTCTCGTGGATGAGTTCGTTTAGTAGGCCGAGTCCGCCAGTCGCGTAGCTGCCGGAGATGCGCACGACGGTGGGGCGCCACTTGCCGTCCACCAGCCGGCCGCGGGTGACGTAGTCGGTGTAGGCGAGAGGTGCCTTGCCGGGACGCACTTCGAGATCGTAGAGAACACCCAACTGCTGGAGATCGGCGCCCAGATCGCGATAGTAACGCTGGTTCACAGAGACAAAAGAATCTTTCGGGGTTACGGAGCTGAGCAGCCTAGTAGCTTCTCCGCCGCGATAGCCAAAGTTCCAGGGCTCGACCATCTCCCCGCCATCGACCTGGCGTGCAAGCTGGCGTGTTGCAAAAGCAGAATGGCGAGGAAGCGCTCTCAAGCAATGTAGGCCTGTGGAGCACATCTCCACAGCGTCAACCTACCACCGTACGGAAAGGTAACAGCTTAGGGCGTGTCGAGCATGTTCTCTACACGTCTTTTACACGTTCGGACGTTGATGTCGGTGTGTGGAACGTGAACTCCTATGATGTGCAATTGCATCGAGAAGCAAGTGCCCTATGCGTGTTGCAAAGCGGTGAAAGCCAATCAGATCGGTCCTTCAAGGCGGTCCGTCACAACCTTATCCACAGTTCTTGTTGAAAATGCGGCACCAACGTCGCACAGTCAGCGTCATCTGTCGCCGTCCAAGTGGATGCGAAGTGGATTGGAGGAATTCTAAGCCTGAAAATGGGAAAGGCTGCGACCTTGGTTATGCTCCAGCCATCTGCTCCTGCGAGAGAGCAGCTAGCGTGGATACATGTACCGTCGCAGCCCTTGATGTGATTACTGCTTTCGCAGTTCCAAACCCCGGCCCCTCCTCGCAGAGTCAGCCGGTTTTTTCGGGTCCGGTTGCTCTTCAGGTCGCCCTGTCGAGCAGATCACTCAGCCTACTTCGGATGGACAAATTTTACTTCGCCAATCCTTTCAGCCGTCGACGCCAGACAAACTAAATAGTTGCTTGATTGATGTCAATGCAATTCTCAGGGCGAAAACAAGATATCTGTGAATGGAATTGTGGAAAACGCCGCTCGGATGCACTCACCTGCGGCCAGTATTGCTGCCATCCAACGGTTGATCCCGGATTTTGCCGAAAGTCATCCTACATTTATCATTCTCCCCGATTAGGATGAAGTGCTCTTAGTTGTGGTCCACCCGCGTGACGCGCACTTGAAAATGAATCAGAAGCAGATGCGGGATCCAAGCCGCCGGCGCTTTCTCAAAAGAGCAATGCTGACAGGTGGCGGTGCCTTGTTGGGGGTAGCTGCCCTGAACGAATTCTCCCCTGAAATTTGGCCTGAGCCAACTGTGTTTGAATCGAATGGCAGCTTTTGGGCCAGGAGTCAGCCACCTCAAAATCCTCCTCTCCGGGAGAACATGTCTGTAGACGTCGCCATTATCGGCGGCGGTCTTACCGGACTATCTGCCGCGTACTACATTCTTAGTCTCTCGCCCGGTAAGCGGGTCGTCGTCTTGGAGGCCAAAGGTTGTGGGAATGGAGCATCGGGACGGAATGGCGCCATGGTGCTGACCATGACCGCCGATCGCTACATGGCTTTCAGTTCTGTTCCAGCAATCGATAAGGAAATTTATGACCTGACAGTTGCGAACATCCGTAGGTTGTCTGAGCTCAGCACCGCGACCGGCATCGACTGCGAGTTGGAAACGAACGGGGCTCTGCAAGTGTTGAATACCGTCGCCACATGTTTCATTTCCCATGGTCGAGTCTTGTAACGATAGGGACCGGACGTGAGGGCACCAACGGGACAGATGTCAATGCACATGCCGCACTCTTCACACTCGAGGTAGTCACCTTTGTTAGGAACGATCAGCTGAGATGAGTTGCGGTTGGCAATGCCGAGGGCCCAAACATCCATTCCCTCTCCACAGACGCGTACGCAGCGATAGCACATGATGCAACGCGGCCGATCGAAATAGACGATGGGAGACCATTGCTGCTCGTCCTTGTGATTCTTTGGATCAATTAGCCTGGACTCTCCCGGACCGTAACTGAGAGTCGCGTCTTGCAGTTCGCATTGCCCTCCGGCGTCGCAAACTGGACAATCCAGGGGATGGTTCTGCAGCACAAACTCAAGCATCGCCTTGCGCGCCTGCCTGACGATGTTGCTCTCGGTTGTAACCACCATCCCCTCGCTGATCGAAGTCGTGCAGGCAGTCTGCAGCTTGGGCATCTTGGCGATTTCCACGAGGCACATCCGGCAGGCGCCCTGCAAAGATAAGCCAGGGTAATAGCAGAAAGACGGAATCTCGATTCCCACACTCTTGCAGGCTTCGATCAGCAGTGTTCCGGCGGGTTGAACTACTTTCTTTCCGTCGACCGTTATGGTTACATCAGCCATTCCTGCATCAGTTTGGGTTAGCGGCAATACTGTCATCTCGCATCGTGTCGCTCTTTTTTTGTAGCTCCCGGCCAGGAGACCGTGAGCAGGAAAGCACTCTCTTCGAGAGCCTCGACGTCGTGTTTTATGCCATAGTCGATGACCAGCAGTTCCCCGGCAGAAAGTTCGACCTGTTGATCCGGCAGATGGACACGGATCTTGCCCTCCAGCGAATGAATCGAAATCCGGGCGTCGGCATGATGCTCTTTCATTTGCGTGTTGGCCCTCATGAGCACTAGGACGATCCGGAAGTCCGGATATTTCGCCAGGGTCCTTGAGCTACGCCCCGTCTCGCGGTGCCATGCGTCTTCTTCCCGAAGCCTTCGAAGCTCGTCTCGAAGGTTGAAGCGCAGTAATGGAGCGGCCAAGTGCGGCAAACGATTCAGAGCTTCGCTTACCTCAACATGCTCCTTAACTGCTGCTCGTGTCGCCATCACCTTCCCTCCGTCGAACTGATTAATTTATTATATATCGTGTCACGATATACTCTACTGGACTAGCGGCGAATACATTCGAGAACAGCAACAACGCTCGCTCGGACACCGCTCAAGCGCTTGGCAACCGTGTGATGAGAGACACTACGATTCGGGTCTTTTGTCGAAACGTTAGCGTGTGGGAAACGAATGCTTTGGTTACGCATGGCCCAGAGACTCAGCCATGATTCCATTCGATTCCGCGCACACGGCAGTGCACTATCCCAAGGATCGCCGCTTTCGGATCTGGGTTCGCCCCTCCATTCTCATCGGAATCGGAGCCGCGGTCCTGGCTGCGGTCCTGGCCTCCTGGATTGAAGTTGCGATTGCTGGTCTGCCTACCGTTCCTCCGGTCCCTCAGATCTATCCGAATAACTTCGCTGGACCGCACGGGTTCCCACTCTGGGTGCGCTACTGCCATTTCTTCAATTTGTTTTTCGTCATGCTCCTCATCCGAAGCGGCCTCTCAATCCTGTTTGATCATCCCCGTCTCTATTTCAATGATGACTGCACGCCCGGAAGCGAATGGATCCGGTTTACGCCGCTCAAGGTTCCTCGTGATCGCATCTGGACGGCAAAAGATGATTCCCGCTATCTGTCGCCGATGATTGGCACGCCCGGTTACAGGCACACCATCGGCATTGCGAGGGTTTGGCACTTCATCGACGTCCACGGATTCATCTTCACCGGCATTTTCTTCGTCATCATGCTGTTCGATACCGAGCAGTGGCGGCGGATCGTCCCCACATCCGTGACGGTTCTTTTGCAGGCATGGAATACATGGGTGCACTACGCGACCTTCCATATGCCTCCGGAGCCGAACGGCTTCTATGGCTACAACGCTCTTCAACAGATCGCGTATTTCACTGTCGTATTTGTGTTTGGTCCATTGGCCATTGCAACTGGCATCGCGATGTCCCCGGCCGTGGTCAACCGTTTCCCCTGGTACGCCAAGATCTTTGGTGGCAGGCAGTCGGCTCGATCCATCCATTTCCTTACGATGCTCAGTTTCCTGGCTTTTCTTGTCGTGCACGTCACGCTGGTTGTGATGACAGGGTTTGCTAGGAACATGAACCACATTGTGATGGGCACGGATGATCAGAATCCGATCGGGATGTATCTGGGATTCGTGGGAATTGCTGTGGTTCTCCTCTCGTGGATCGCAGCGCATTACATTTCATGGAATCATCCACGTGGTCTGCAACACGCGCTGAAAACCGTAACGTACCCCATGCAACTGCTCACCTTGAACCGACTCGTTCCGCACCAGAACTATTCTGAGCAGGATATCTCGCCGTACTTCTGGCCCAATGGGAAGATGCCAGTACGAGAGGATTGGAAACGCCTAGCGGAGTGCGGCTTCCACGATTTCAAGTTGCAGGTTAGCGGTCTCGTCGAACGCTGGTCTTCGACGCCGCTGGACTGGCGCTCTTTGCGGTGGCTGGTGCAGGTAAGGCGCTGGCATTTCACGCCGGTCCGGTTGCGGCGACGCTGTTGGGTATGCTGACAGGAATCGGTGGCGGCATGGTGCGCGACATCCTCGTAATAGAAATACCCAACGTGTTGCGAACCGAGCTCTACGCAGTCGCGGCCCTAATTGGCGCGGCTGTGATGGTAATGGGAAAACTGCTGCATTTCCCCACTTCCGGGGCCGCGACTACCGGCGCTGTCCTCTGCTTTGGACTGCGATTTATTGCCATGCGACGAGGCTGGCAGCTCCCCATCGCACGCCCTCCAGAAAAATTGGGCTGAGTAGCTCTTCAGGATCGTTCAACGCAATCTAAATCGTCCGTGGTGCGCGCCTCCTGGTTGGTCGGCCATCGGGAAGTTGACTTCTGGTTTGCCCGTCATCCACCCACGATCGGCAGCAGGCGCATGCAATGCCCACTGGCCACAAGGCGGCCTTTACCACTTCCGCAAATTTTCATTTCCGAATGAAGGGAGTACTTGCCGAGGCATTGGATGAATTATCAGGCTGGAGTATGCTCGCTTCATGTTGCGGTCTATCATCGGTTGCTTGTTCGCCGTCGTGCTTTCAATGGAACTTCGCGGCGCTTCGCAGCCAGCGGCCACATCGCACACACCTGACCGACTTCTACAGTCCGGGCACGCATCGTCGATTCGAGCGTTGGCGCTTAGCTCCGACGGCCGCTGGATGGCCTCGGGAGGCGACGACAAAGCCGTTATCGTGTGGAATGCCGCGACGGGAGAAGAGCAATGGAGACTCACCGGATACTCCGACCCGATCATCGCCCTTGCCTTCAGTCCCAATGGCAGACGCCTAGCGTCGGCGAGCACCGGGGGGCGGGTGAAGGTCTGGGACGTTCAGACGGGTGTGTCCAACTACTCGGCAAACATGCACTCAGCCGTAAGGGCCATTGATTTCAGCAGTGATGGCCAGCTTTGGGCGGCTGGCGTGGACGCGGTCAAGGAAGGTGCCACCGCAAAGATTGAGATCCGCAACGCAGACTCTGGAAAGGTGATCCGCACCGTTAGCACACCTTGGGGTTCAGTAACCGCACTTACGCTCACACCGGAAGGATTGATGGTGGCATCCGGCGGCATCGGCGAAGACGAGGAGGAAGAGGGATCGGTCCAGATTTGGAACGTTGCCTCTGGCGAAGCAGTGAAAACCTATCCGGTGATTGCCAACGCGTTCAGCCGCAACGGCCGCTTCATGGCCCGAATAGATTATATGAAGGATCCGAAGAGGATTGTGGTGTCCGATTTGACCACCGGACAGCAGAAGCAAGCCTTCGACGCGAGCAATGCGGGGGCTGTATTTTTCGATGCGGATGGGCAGAAGATCGCGGTCACGGACCCTATGAAGTCGGAGCTAAGGATTTGGTCGGTGACGACGGGTGCCGAGATCAAGACGTTACCAGCTGATCAGTCAATCGGGGAGCTTGGGTTGAATGTGGCAGCATTCAGCGGCGATGGAGGAACCGTTGTGGCGGCGCCTTACCCGGGTTACTCGATTAAGATGTGGGATCTGGCGACAGGGCGCGAACTGCGCAGATTTGAAGGCCAGTCGATGGTTCAGGGACTTGCCGTCACGCCGAACGCTCGATGGCTGGTGGTCAGCTCAAAGTTGGGCGTGAATCTTTGGGACGTAGCGGCAGAGAACAAAGTTGCCAGCCTCTCGCACGGACCGGTCAACTTTTTGGTTCTAAGCGGCGACGGCCGCTGGCTGGCTACGAATCCCGGTGTGCAATTCTCTGGCGAAATGCTGCGAGTTTGGGACATGAAAGGCCGAACTCCCGCGGCGGATTTCACGTTTGGCAAGGGTGGCACCCCTATGCTGGCGATGGCTTTTGTGCCGCCGGGCTCGCCTCTGACCAGCCTGGGTCCGATTTCACGGTCGTGGGAATTCACGGCTGATGATGGCAAGCACGCAATTTGGAGCGGACCATCGCCCATTGCCTCCAGCCCCGATCAGAAACTGCTGGTCGCGCAATCTGGCATACGCGGCAACCTGGATGTCTGGGACATGGTGTCAGGTCACAAATTAACCACTCTTTTGGCCCACAGCATCGGCGTCAGCACTCTGAGTTTTAGCCCAGACGGTCGTTTGCTGGTGAGTACTGGACAGGAGAGTCCTCCGACGGGCAATTTCGCCGGCGGAAATCGCGGAAACGAGTGGGGCATGAAAGTGTGGGACGTGGTCACGTGGAAACCACGGGTGTCAATTTCGTTCTTCCGCGTAGGCGCTCCGTGCGCTGCCTTCTCGCCAGACGGGCGGCAGGTGGCGGTGGAGAAATCGTGGGAAACGGTTGAGCTTTTGGATGTGGATAATGGCGCCTCGCTCGATGTCCTGACTGCAACCGATCCACAACCGCAATTTCATCAGTTCACCTCAAGAAACTTGGCGTTTAGCGCCGATGGAAGGTTGTTATTCCAGGGCGCACAAAACGGCGTCCGCGTCTGGAAACTGGCGCCGCGCTGAAACCTTGCGCTATGCCTTTCAGTGTCAAATCGCGCTCATAACTTTACTGGCGTGCAGTACCGGGTCGTTGACCTCTTCGGCCCATGCCTTTAGATGACGAGCCGCACCGCGAGAAATATCCGCCATGGATTCGGCACCGCGATAATTCCCGAGTCGTCGGCCAACGGAAGTAATCCCACCGTCTTGGCAGCACTCAGATTGTCGGTCCGCTTTCGGGCTAAATGCCTTTGACCAGATCATCCCAGCAATCACGCTCGGCCTGTTCAAAATCGCGTGTTGACGGACCCCAGTGATGCCGGCCCTCGGCCAGCATTTCGATCCTGCGGCCCTTTCCCTCTGTTCCCATGCCCCATGTATGCTAGATCTCATGCGTGCAGTTCTTGCCCTCCTTCTCTTATCGTCCCTCGTCGGACGCGGACAGGAATTCAAGCCTCTGATCATTTCCTCCGCCGCCTCCTCCTCTACTGCTTCCGGCCCTGACTTCACCTCCTTCGAGTTTCAGCGGCTGGCTTTTGGGCGCGAAGGTCCCGACTACACCCATCTCGAGGGCGAACCCTCCCAAGGCCACCGCCAGATAGCCATCGCGCACGTTTACAACACCGAGTCCCTCGGGAGCGTCCGCTTCCGCCTGCTCGACGAGCAGGGCCAGGAACTCCAGCTGCTGACTGCCCTCCGCATTAACAACTCGTCCCAGGACGCCGAATTCATGCTCGCGGTGGACGTACCGCTGCGCCCGTTCCGCGTGGCGATGGAAGCTGAAGACCTCCAGGGCAGCCGCTCCCAGCGCGTGTTCAAGCAGCTCTTCCGGCCCAAGAAGGGACCGCTGCCTCTGATGCGGTACCCCGAAGGTCTCGCCTCCGACCGGCTCGCTCGGCTGCAACAACTCACCAGCAACTCGGAGAACGAAACGCAAAAGCGTCTCGAGCAACAGCGCGCCGCGCATCCCGACGGCACCGTCACCCTGCCGCACGCCCGCATCCGCCAAGCCGAATACGCGCCGCTGCTCTCCGAGCACGGCAATCCCCTCGGCGTCCGCGTGCGCTACACCATTACCTTTTCCGAAGACGGCTACTACCAGGCCTCACCGTACGTCTCCCCGGTGTTTCGCAACTTCGACTGGCGCGGCGTCGTGAGCCTGCGCCTGCTCGATACGCGGCTCGAGCCCGCCCCGCCCGCCGATCCCAGCGGCCAGGCGGCTCTAGCCCTGCAGTACGGCGGCCTGGTGCCGTACAAGGCCAACGTGGACTACCAGTTCACCGCGGACTTCATTCCCAGCTACGTCATCCGTAACGACGCACGCACTAAATTCTGCCTCAACGAACAGTTGATCGGCAGCCAGCCGCTGCAGATCTCTCGCTGGCAGGCCATCAAAGCCAGCGCGGAGCCGATGCCCTACAGTGTGGCCATTTTCGACTTCGGCTTCTCCGCTATGACCGGCGACCTGCCGCCCGTAGGCGTTTTTCACGAAGACTTCATCAAGGAAGGCGCCCAACACTGCGGCCCCACCCCCAATCGGAATTTCTAAATGTAGACTGTTGGTTGAGGCTGATCGCACGATGGCAGATCTGGAGTTTGAGACCACGTGCATGGCGGGCGGCCAAGCCTGCCCTGAGACCAAGGCATGCCGTGGACTAGCATCGGCGCTGTAGCCGCTTCGGTACGGGTCGCGCTCCGCTAGTCAGTAAACGGTAGCGGTAGGGTGGCACTCCTGTGAGCCGGCGAAACGTGGTTGTGAAATGGCTCTGGTCCCAGAATCCGCAAGCCAGTCCGATTTCTGAAATTTGACTTCAACGGCGACGGACATCCCGATTTTTTCGCTCCAGCCTATTATTCGAACACCACCACTGTGTGCCTGAATCGAGGAGACGGTACATTCACGACAGCTAGTCATCCGTTCGCTGGCACAGGACCATCCTTCGCAGCCGTGGGAGATTTTAATCATGACGGGAAACTGGATGTTGTTGTCATCAATGCAGATTCAGGTGGCTCGATGGCCACCCTTCTTGGCAACGGCGATGGCACCTTCCAGCCTCTTATCGATACACCTGTGAATGGCATCGGGGTTCCCAATGTACAGCCGCTCGTCGTAGGCGACTTCAATCGCGACGGTAAATTGGATGTAACACTCCTATATGCCGCTTACGGAACAGGTGCAACTCTACTGGGTAACGGCGATGGGACCTTCCGGTCAATAAGCAGCGGCGCTGGAGGCGTTATCGTAGCCGCTGGGGACCTCAACGGGGATGGAATCCTTGACTTGGCAACATCTGACTACGGCCTCTCCGTGACAACTTATAAGGGAAATGGCGACGGCACTTTTCGGGGTCTCTCCACGTATACGACCTGTGCTGGATCGCAAAATTTTGCTTTCAACGCTGGATTAAATATTGTCGACGTAAACCACGATGGAAAGCTCGATGTAGTCTCCGCTTACGATGAATACTTCTCCACTGGGTACATGGGCTGCGCAAGCGTGTATATCGGCAACGGCGACGGCACCTTGAGCGCTGGCGTAAGCTACCAGGCTGGCCAGCAGGCTCAATATGCTACAGTGGCCGACTACGATGGTGATGGTAACCCCGACATTGCGTTTTCTCTGGAGTTCGGCGTTGGCCTGCTGCTGGGCAACCCGGACGGAACTTTCCAAAACGTAGTTGACTATTTGGCTCCGCAATCGGATTACATCACCGTAGCAGACGTTAACGGTGATGGCTTGAATGATGTCGTCATTACTTCGGCAGAGGGTTTTACGCATGTGTTGCTGAGCCTCGGAGAGTCCTCAGCCGCGACGCTTTCCCAGTCTCGCCTAACCTTCGGGGACCAAATCGTTGGCACATCCAGCGTTCCTAAGTCCGTAACTCTAACCAGCACCGGGAAAGGACCTCTCAAGATCACATCGATCGTCGCTAGTGCTTCCTACGCGCAGACGAATAACTGCGGCTCGGTAGTAGAACCAGGTGCAAGCTGCCAAATCAGTATCCGGTTCCTGCCGCGAAGCCGTGGCCCTGAGGCGGGAAGTGTGACGATCTCGGACAATGCTGCGAACAGCCCCCAGGTAATCCAACTGAAAGGGACGGGAACTGTTGTTCAATGCACACCTGTCTCGGTTGATTTCGGGAGCGAGAGAGTAGGGCACACAAGCCCGCCAGCGACAGTAACGCTGACGAACCTTGGCAAATCCTCGCTTTCCATCTCCGGCGTGTCGATCGAAGGCCCTGACGCCGGGGACTTTGCCCAGACTAATACATGTGGATCTAGTGTTCTCCCAGGGGCAGATTGCTTCATTACAGTCACCTTCACACCTTCGGCCAGAGGAAAGAGGAAGGCGGAGGTCTCAGTCGGCGACAACGGCGGCGGCAGTCCGCAGCAGGTGGCGCTCACCGGGACAGGCACCTAGGCAACAGGGTTTTCCGCCTGTGCATGTGTTGCGAAGAGTTGTCCTGTCTTGGAGTCAAAAGGAGGATTCACCCATGCCAAGCAAGAGGCTTTCCATCGGACTGAGAGCGATTCTGGCGGTGTATGCGGTGAACCTGTTCGTGACAGGAGCCGCAGCGAGCCAGGAGAAGGTGCTGCATAGCTTCGACAACAACGGTATAACTTCCACGGCAAGGATGGTGCTGAGCCCCACTCCGGCGTAATTTTTGATTCTGCAGGAAATCTCTACGGCACGACCGGGGAGGGCGGCGCTAACGGTTACGGCACAGTGTTCGAAATCACGCCGTGACATCACGCAGAGATGGAATTGCAATGCAGCCTTAAGAACCTTGAGAAAAGGTGTGGGCCAGAACCTTTTTTAGAACGGAGCGACCCCAGCTATGGCAGTTGAAGAAAACATCCACTTGATGAGGCGTTGGTTCCGTGATGTTTGGAACGAGGCTAGGACACAAACTGTTTACGACCTGCTCGCTCCGAATGCTATTGCCAGGGGACAAGCCGGACCTAATGAGGACATACATGGCCCGGAGCAATTCGTGGCCTTTGTCGAGCGCATTCGCAGTGCTTTCCCAGACATCAAAGTCACAATCGAAGACATCTTCGGAGCTGACGACAAGGTCGTCGTGCGCTGGTCAGCGAATATGACGCACCGCGGAGATGCTCTGGGCATAGCCGCGACGGGCAAACCAGTTCGGTTTACCGGAATCACCATTGCCCGGATTGTCAGTGGACAAATTGTCGAGGGCTGGGACAATTGGGACCAGCTTGCTATGTTGGAGCAAATCGGCGCCTACAGGCAACAAGATGATAATGTGCTTGGCAAGAGCGCATGAGTTGCCTCGCGGTGCGGCCCAAAAACCTTCTCGTCGGCACGTCTGCAACTGCTTGTATCTGTAGAACGCAAAGTTGACGATTCGACCGTCCCAGAAACACATGTTTTTGACCCACTGCGCGCGAATCCCATGTAACGTCACCTCGCCAAGATCGGCAACCGAATCCTTGCAGAGGTTTAGGGCACTGTTCCTGCAAACGGAGCCACATTGCTGGAAAACCTCAGCGCGGAGGGGTTCACGATCAAGCTGAACAGCCTTGGAAAATTGTCGGTTCGCCACAAGCGGGGAATATTAAGAAAAATCCCGTTCACTGGTCAGGTAAAGCTGATCGCACCAAAGCGCAAAATAAAGTTCGTGAGTTTGGGAATGCTGCGGCGATGCGAGACGACGGCCTAGAACTGCAGGGAACTCGCCGCCCCCTGGGCGTTATCGTGCGGTGCGTGCCACTTTCCGGGTTGCCGACCAACCGGACTCAGGATGGCGGTGTGACTTTACGGATGGTTAAGTTTTGTTTCCCAATCTGAGAGCAGCGTCAGAGGGGACGACGTATTAGCCGGCAATGAGTTTACGAGTAGGCGATTGTCGGGCGCGACGGCGTACTGGAACCAGCCAAACATCGTAA
>Ga0335078_10000162_pt1 | contig 112377 bp, 104 predicted proteins | sample Lox_Sample_32_FD_206711 | JGI IMG/M metagenome (GOLD analysis project Ga0335078, IMG submission 206711) | Soil microbial communities from Loxahatchee National Wildlife Refuge, Florida, United States - Lox_Sample_3.2 | ecosystem: Environmental > Terrestrial > Soil > Wetlands | place: USA... | reverse complement strand
CAGGTCGTAATATATATTTTTATTATAAAAAAAGTGCGCATTGACATCCTGTGTTCTTACAGGTTCCTTATCCTGTTGTAGCCGCTGAATTATAGGATTATTCTTGTCATAATAATCGGAAAAATTTATATAATTAATGAATTTTGTGTCAACTCTATATAAATCTATAAAACATAAAATTGCAATGAGAGAAATAAAAATATACGGTCTTTTAATTTTTGAATGTAATGTTAAATAAACAATAAATAATGTTAATGAAGCGATTACAACAAAAAAAATTAGGTCTTTCGTTATCGGAGGCATTACTAAAGAGATAAAATCAGGTGTAGCTATTTTTTTCCACACAGAAAAGTAGGTATCGCCGATAAAATTTGACAATCGCTCAGTATTTGAAATAAATAATAGCATTATAAGAAAAATAAAACCCGTAATGATCGAAGTCCATATCCATGTTTTGTGGAATAAATTTAACTCGTTTTTATCTGTTGATTTTTTTAAAATAGACAAAATGTTATTAATAGCAATCGAGGACAATAATATTACGAAAATATCAAAAAAGTATATTGACCGTAAAGGTGTCCTGAATTTATTAAATACAGGTATATAAAAAAGCAATTTACATAATGGTGTAAAACCGCCTAATCCTATTATATAAAATACTATGGCACAAACAGCAACAAAAACAGCTAATCTTCTGTTCCTTTTTTGTAAAAACGCAAAAGGAATCAGAAGAAAAGGAATTATTCCTGTGAAGAGCGTCGTCGAATTAGGCGCCTCAAAACCAAAATAAGTATTGTCTTTCAGCCCGTAAAAGTTAGGAAAAATAAACGATATGGTTTCTTTCGGATTAAAAGACCATTGAATAAAATTATCGTAAGTAAAATCTCCTCTCCAGGAATAATTGAGATAACCTGCTGATTGAAAAAATTGTAATGAACCGAATATAATAACCATTATCGATGAAATAATAAAGTATACTGCAATTTTACGTATTCTTTTCGGATTTACTTTATTTCCAGCAAAAAATAATTCATAAATTATGTACATAAAAACACCAATATATGTATAAAAAAGTAATTGCATGCCAATACAAAGTATCATTAAAGCAGAAAATATAGCAGCATTAAAAAAATGTATCACTTTTTCATGTTTAATGCCTTTGTTGATAAAATAAAAGATATAGGGAATTAAGGCGATCGCTTTTATATTTCCCCAATGACCGGCATTTACCAACGATATAAAAAAGCCCCCTATCATAAATATAAAAGAACCGAACAATGATCCTTCTTTTGACATTTCAAATTGTCTCAAAAGCAAATACATACCGAATGCAGCGATAATCATGTGCAAGATGATGTCAATTGTATAGGTATAATAAAGTGGAATGGGCAAGAGCATATATAACAAATTCGTTGGATAAAAATAAATCAAATTAGTTGAATCTATAAGTGGTATACCGCCGAATAAGTGAGGTAACCACAAAGGTAGGTCGTGATATTGCCATAACATTTTTTGCGCAAATAATCGAAAAGGGAAATCCAATGAAATTGTATCACTTGCATATGGAATTTTACCTTGTTGAAAACCGTTTTTAAAAAGCAAAAACGGGACTAATATAAATACAATCGCAATAATTACTTTTTCTAATTTTATATTTTTCATCAACCCACCGATTTTATTTTTATGCTGTTTCTATTATTCTGTTTCTATATTAATTTAACATAAAAAACAGTGTTTTAAAATGTGTTTTTTCATCGTCAGGAAGATGTAAAAAGTCTTGTTAAAATTAAATCCTGAAAGGGAATTTCTATGTAGTTTGTTCTTTTTTATCATACCAGTGTTCAGTATATGAAAGGTATCAGCATTTTAGTCCTTTTCATATATTCTTCGTACTTCCCGCCGAAATGCCCGAGCAGGACTACTTCTTCTGCCCTAATCCTTGCAAGCAGTGTCAGCGTGTAAGGGAAAAAAATAACGATAAAGCTGAGCCAGTTGCCGAAGCTTATGCCCAGGCCGAAAGCCGAGATTATTGCGCCCAGATAAGACGGGTGCCTGGTGTATTTGTAAAGCCCCTTTTGCACTATCTCATGTCCGTCCCTTATGGTGACATTCACAGTGAAATATCTTTTTAGTGTGAGTATTGCGGCCCAGCGCACTGCCATGCCGGCGAGCATTATGGCTGAACCCGCGCACGGGAATATCTTTGACCCGTTATAGAGAAAATGCATTTGCCTAGCCTCCGCGTATACGCCGATGAATATGCCTGCGCCGAAACCCAGCCATGCGGACAGGAATATCAGCCTGTAACTTACCCTGTCCAGGCCGTCTTTGTCTTTTGTCCTGCATATCATGGACAAAACCACCTCGGACAGCCCCCATGAAATCCCAATGTACATAACAAGATAACTGTAAAAAGTCATGCCTGTACCTCCTCAGCCCATCAGTCTTTTCAGCTTTTCCCTCATCGCAACATAGTGCGTGCCGTGCCAGAATACCCTGCCGCAGTTCTTGCAGGTATAAAACTCGTCCAAAGAAGCATAGACCTTTGCCGGTATTTTGTCCTTTGCTTTTTCCTTTTCCACTTTTATTAGCGGCTTGTTGCAGTTTACGCACAAGGTAAAGGCATTTTTGTAGTCAAGGTTGAATTCTGTCGTTACTTTTTTGATTTGCTCTTCAGGCATGTTTTCAGAAAGAAAGTACACTCTTGTATCCGGTGTTTTTATTTTAGGGTCTTTTGTAATTATTACTCTTTGTTCGGCAACCCCGAGCTTTACCAGCTTATCCCTTTCATTATGTTTGACATAAGCCGTATCATAGCCTGCCATGCGCAGGAACTTTGCCAGCTTTCCAAACATATTATCGAGTATAAATTTCATAAGCCCCATTTTTTTATAAACAAAGGGCCCGGCAGCTTGCGGTCCCGGGCCCTTTTTATATCATACATACATTTTTTACAAAGCAAAGCTGTTGTCAATATATTGCCGCTTACTGTGACCACCATACGTCATTTAAAACAGAGTAACTGCTGTCAAATCCTGCTATCACCCACATCTCATTGTTATATGCCAAACTTGTATGATAAACTCTCGGGCTGAATGCCGCGCTGCCTGCAGCTTCATACCAGTTTGTACCGTCGTTTGAATACCATACGTCATTCTTAAAATTCCCGTCGTATCCTCCTATTACATAAATATAATTGTTATATACAATACTTGTAGGGCTGGTTCTTGCTGAAAATGCCGCGCTGCCTGTAGCTTTATTCCAGTTTATGCCGTCGCTTGAATACCATGCATCATTTAACAGGGAGGCAGAGGTGTTTATCCCTGCTATTACCCACATTTCATTGTTATATACTACGCTTACATGCTGCTGCCTTCCGCTGAATGCCGCGTTGCCTGTGGCTTCGTACCAGTTTGCGCCGTCGCTTGAATGCCATGCGTCATTTAAATAAGTCCCGCTGCCGTTTCCTCCAATAACCCACATCTCATTGTTAAATACTACACTGGTATGCATGCATCGTGCCCCGAATGCCGCTGCCGTTGTCGTGCATCCCCAGTTCATGCCGTCGCTTGAATACCATACGTCGCTTAAATTGCCGAAGCTTGTGGTCTGTCCTCCAATGACCCACATCTCATTGTTATATGATACGCTTGTATGCTGTTGTCTTATGCTGAATGCCGCCGCCGTTGTCGTGCATCCCCAGTTTATCCCGTTGTTTGAATACCATACGTCATTCAACAGTGAACCGCCGCCGTTTACCCCTGCTATTACCCATATTTGGTTATTAAATACTATGCTGGCATGAGTGTCCCTGGCCGGGAATGCAGCTGTGCCTGTTGCCTCTGTCCACGCGCTTCCAGGCGCCGGTGTCGATGTAATTGTAACCGTTGATGTCGGCATCGGCGTACATGTCCATGTCCCTGTCGGCGTTACTGTCGGAGAAATTGTATTTGTCAATGTTGGTATCATTGTCCCTGTCTTTGAGGCTGTCGGTGTAGTTGTAGCTGTCGATGTCGGCACCGCCGTAAATGTCCTCAACGCTGTCGGTGTCACTGTTGCTGTCGCTGCCGGCGGAGCCTCTGTCGGTGCCGGTGCCGCAGGATTTGACTTTTTCTTGCTGCAAGCCGAAAACATGCCTGCTGTCACTGCTACTGCAAAAACCAAAACTAAAACTATTGCTTTTTTCATTTTTTCCTCCCGAAGTAATAATTTTCAAACAAAAAATATTATCATAATAACCGTCCAATTTCAACAATCACCTACCACTCCTACTTTTCTCTTATCTTTCCCTTACCACTTATTACTCACCCTCCGTAGTTCAGCGCTTCTGTTATTATTTCCGAATAAGACGGATGTATGTGCACAGCGTCCACGACCTGCTGGACCGTCATTTTATTCTTCACTATAACGGACAGCTCATTCATCATGTCTGCTATTTCCTCGCCCACTGCGCTTGCGCCGAAAATCACGCCCGTTGCCTTGTCCGTCATTATTTTAATAAACCCGCTGTCTTTTCCTTCCACAGCAGCTTTTCCAATCGCCTTAAAAAAATATTTGTATATTTTGCAGTCCATGTTCTTTTCTTTTGCTGTTTTTTCGCTTATTCCTATGCTTCCAAGCTGCGGCATGGAAAAAACAAGCTTTGGTATTACTGCGTAATCAATATTTCCGGCTTTGCCTTCTGCGATGTGTGACACGGCAGTCTCTGCTTCCTTATATGCCGTATAAGCCAGCATGGGTGTCTCTATGCAGTCTCCGGCAGCGTAAATATTCGGCACATTCGTCTGCATGCTTGCGTTTACTTCCACAAATTTATTTTTTGTGAGCTTTACCCCTGCCTTGCCCAGTCCTATTATTTCGGTATTCGGTTTCCTGCCTGTTGCCTCAAAAATCATGTCAAATTTCTCATTTATCTCGCTGTCAGGAGTTTTTAATATTACGGTATTATCGTTTGTTATTTCTTTTACTTTGCTTTTTTCAAGCAGCCTTATGCCCTTTTTTTTGAACTCGCGCGATATTGTCCTGACTGCTTCCTCGTCCTCGCCGAAGAGTATGGTATCCATGACCTCTACGACCGTCACTTCCACGCCTACATTTTTCAGAAACGACGCGTATTCGCAGCCTATCACACCCCCGCCTATTATCAGCGCCTTTTGCGGCACCGCGTCCAGGCTGAATATCTTCTCGGAAGAAAAAACATTCGGCCTGTCAAATATCCTTTTTGCCGATGAACCTGTGGCGACAATATAGTATTTTGCCCTTATTTTCCTGTCTCCTGCCTCCAGTTCTGTGCTAGACACAAACCTTGCCTCTGCGTTTATTATCTCAATCTTGTGCATCTCAAGCCTGGATTTCAGGCCCGCTTGTATCTGCCTCGCCCTTTTCATAACGTCATCTTTTATTTTAAAATAGTCCTTCTCATGGATTGAGTAATACAGCAGGCCTTTCAGCGGTATGCAGCCCTCGTTCAGGCAAACTCCGCCGAGCATTGCAGGGTCTTTTTCTACAAGCGCTGTTTTCAGCCTGTGCTTTGCGGCCTCAAGCGCCGCGGTATATCCCGCAGGCCCTGAGCCGATAATTGCAAGGTCAAAATCCATTTCCTGCTGTTTCACCTGAACACATCCCTTATATATTTGATGTCATCCTTTGTCAGCGCCATATCAACGCCGGCAAGGTTTGCCTCTACCTGCTTTTTATTTCTGAATCCCGGTATCACGCATCCGACGACGTCATAGCTCAGTACATACTGCAGTGCAACCCTTGACAGGTCCTTTATTTCCGTGCCAAATCTTTGTTTTAGTTTTTCCACCTTTGGTTCGAGCTTTGCTATTTCCTCTGCCGTGAACCTCTGGTCGCCTTTTCTGTGGTCGCCTTCCTCGAACTTCGGCGGGGTCTTTGAACTGTATTTCCCAAGCAGCAGACCCTGCGCGAGCGGCGAAAAAGCCACAAAGGACATTTTCCTTTCCTTTAATAGCTTATTTACAGGCATGTTTTCCCTGATAAACTGGTCGTCCGTAATGTTTGCCCAGCTTTGTAAAACATCCGGCTTTATTGTCGGCGACAGCCTGAGAAAGTCGTTCGAGGAATACGACGAAAGCCCGATATGCCTGATTTTGCCCTGCGCTTTCAGCTTATACATGGCAGCCACGGCATCGATTAAATACTTGTCGTTTTCGCCGAAGTTGCCGTGATGGAAATAGTACAGGTCGATATAATCGCGTTTTAAGTTTACCAGCGACTGCTCGCACTGGTGTATTATGTGCTGCGGCTCGTACGCGTTTGCAGCTGTACCCGGGAACCAGCCGATTTTCGTGGCTATTATGACTTTCTTGCTCCTGTCGCCGAGCACTTTTGCGAGCATCTGCTCTGCTTTGCCGTTGCCGTAAACGTCCGCGTTGTCGAAATGGTTCACGCCTTTCTCAATGGCATAATTTATGGCATCTGTTACGTCTTTCTCGTCCACATTTGCCCAGCCGTTCGGCTCGCCGTTTACCCAGTTTAATCCCCCAAGTGTCCAGCATCCGAGCGAAATCTCCGATACCTCTAAATCCGTTGTCCCTAGTTTCCTGTATTTCATGTTTTTCACCTCAATCAAATCTTTATAAAATTACATGGTGAACTAATATTTTTATTTATGTTTTCTTATTTTAAAGATGTCTTTTCCTGAGTCTTGAATTCTTATAGCTGAATAAGAATATTCCATCCCATCATAATCAATCACGTCTCCTGGTTTTAGGTAATCTGATAAATGAGAACCTTTAGTAGCTTTTAATGCAATGTTTGACCCTACTTCCAAAAAAGAAACTAAATTGTTTTCTACATTATAAATTATTTCATATCCATTACCAATCGTAAACTTATTAGAACTTGTTACCATCCATTGTCCGAATTTTCTTTTAGGTTTAACCATAGAAAATGCAATTTGTAAATGTCGTTTTGACTTTTGTTCTCTGGGATTTAAATTATACCAAACCAATTTCAGATGATTATCATCCAGTATCTTCCAGTCTTCCTTGCCGGGATACATTGTGATCTTATATTTGGATTCTTCCAAGAAACTTGGCCATAATAAATCTTTTGCTGTTAATCCATCGTTTAGTTTAACATCAACAATTAAATTGCCAATAATGCCATGCCATGTAGCAGCTGTATGAAGTATATAATAAAAAAAACTTGAATTGTCAAATGATATACCATTTTTCGTTTTATAATGCCGTTCTACAACCTTCTCGCCATCAGGAGGGATAGATAATTCAATTATATACCATCCCATTTTTAGACCTTTATCATCATTCGACGGCACCCAGAAATCGGTATAATATTTAACATAACCAAATTTAAGTGGCGAATCAATAGCTTTCCCATCTACAAATGTTTCAATATTTTCTATTTTACCTATTACAGTGTTCGGCCTAGCGAATGCCTCATCAGGAAAACCACTCATTTGAATCACTGTTGATTTGGGATCTGTATTTTTAAACCAAAACTTTGCGATTACTTTGGTATATTTTTTCCCAAACTCAAAGTATAAATACTCCTTTTTCATCTGAATTTTGCTTTCCATGCCTTTTGACACATCAAAAGGCACAATCCCATAAGCTCCATCATTCACTGCACCGTCGTCAGCTAAAACGGGACATGCCATTAATAAACACAATAAAAACAAAACCCAGACAAAGTAGTATTCCCTCGTGTCTTTTGCCAATTGATTTTTATATTTTTTAATTTTTAACACCTCCTAAAATATTATATCCCCATGAATAACGATTTTCAATGATAAACTCCGTTTGGCACTTAACCGACAGATAAAACAAAAGCCCGGAGATTGCGGCTCCGGGCTTATTACACTTATTTTCAGGCCTGTTGGAACCGGCTCATGTACCGATTCCGAATACCCAGCCGATGCTGATGCCGATCGCCGGATCCCCCACCGTAATCGATGAACTCGAGTAATTAAAAAAGTGCACAAACGCGTCCAGCAGCAGCCCCTCTGAATTTTCCGCTGATGAGAACAAAATCCCCAGCGTGCCTGTCAGTACCAGGTCAAACCCCGGCCCGCTGTTCCACGCCCCTACGCCGGCAAGCACCGAGGCCGTGAGCCTCCCTTTTATGTCGCCCATGTCAAAAGTCGGGTTCCGTGGAAAGTAGCGTCCGCCGAGCTTTATTCCTGCGCTGATTATGTTGTTTTCCGTTCCGCCATCCAGTACTGAGCCGTCAATTGCCAGCCCGTACAGCTCCTCACAGACCAGGACATCTTTATCGGCCTTTGAAAAAAATTGCAGCCCGAGCTCTTTATATAATTCCGGTGTCGAAGGTGTCGTGGAGTTTTTTATGTTTACAGTCCCTAACTGGCCGTAAAGCAGCGCGTAAAAAGGCCCTACCGGCCCGCTGCTCCTGGGCTGGTTATAGACGTACACATTAATGTCGTCGCAAAATATTATTGCCGGCAAAAATAACGCAAGTAAACCCAGCACCACAGCAATTAATTTTCTCATTTTGCACCTCGCTGATTTTTAATATCCACAGTAATTATAACGCCCATTAAATCCAAAGTCAATTTATGTTAATCCTTTGCCCTTATCTCTATGGAGACAAAATATAACTCCCACTTTATTGCAGTTTAGATTATTTTCCTCATCCTTATGCTTACATCCTTATATCCGAGCTTTTTATAAAGCCTGTGGGCATTTTTATTATTTATCGCGACCATGAGTTCCGTGCCGCGGACCCCATTACTTTTCATGAACTTGAAGCACTCTTTAAAAAGCTTTGTTGCTATGCCTTTCCCCCTGTACTTTTCCTTTACATAAACATTTTTTATAAGCCCTGTCTTTTTGGACACGGCCCACGAGCCTGTGCCGGGAACGCTGCTGTAAATTTCGCAGAATGCCGTGCCTGCTGTTTCTTTCCCCTCGACTGCAAGGAGTTTAAGTATGTTTTTTGACTTCAGCTCTTTTATGAGTATCTTTTTATAATCCTTTTCCCAGCCAGCAGACTTTTTCCTGCCTGCAATACGGTCATGGAACAGGGCAAACCCCTGCCTTAGTTTCATAAGTTCATCAATGTGTTTGATATTTGCCTTTATAATTTTCATAAATACCTTCTTAAACGGAGCTCCCCTTCTCGGGACTTCAAAAGCTTTTGTATTTTGTAGCCGCACCCTTTATGGGTGCGCGACTTTACTCTCGTCGTTTAAAAACCGCAGGCATAAAGCCTGCGGCTACAACTGCCTAACTACCAATAATTTACTTACTCTGCCACCAGATAACCGCCGGCATTATACGAGCTCCTGACATATGGCCCGCTTTCGACGTGCAGGAACCCCATATCCAGCGCCTTGGCCTTGTATTCCTCAAATTTTGCCGGGTTTATATATTCCACAACCTCATGGTTCTGGCTCGCGGGCCTCAGATACTGGCCTATGCTTAAAAACTCGCACCCAGCCTGCCTCAAATCCTCAAAAACCTTTATGACCTCTTCCTGCTTTTCACCCAGGCCGAGCATAATGCCCGACTTTGTCAGTATATTCGGCTCTTTCCTTGCAAAAGAAAGCACATCAAGGCTCCTCTTATATTCCGCGCCCTTCCTTATATAATATAATGAAGGCACAACCTCAAGGTTATGCCCGAAAATCTCAGGTTTTGCGCCGGTAACGGTCTTTACCGAATCCATATCCCCTTTAAAATCAGGCACAAGCACCTCTACTTTTATGCTAATGTCATACTTTTTTATTGCCCTGATGGTCCTCGCGAATATCCCTGCCCCGCCGTCCTGCATGTCATCCCTTGTGACAGACGTGATGACGACATATTTAAGTTTCATCCTTTTTACCGCCTTAAGCACCCTTTCAGGCTCTGTTTCATCCGCAGGCTTTGGCTCGCCTTTTGCCACGCTGCAGAAACCGCATTGCCTGGTGCATGTATCGCCCAGTATCAGGAAGGTGGCCGTGCTTTTATGGAAGCATTCCGAGATGTTCGGGCACCTTGCCTGGTGGCATACGGTGTGCAGGCCGAGGTCCTTCATGTAATTATCTGTGCCTGCTATTTTCTTAAAATCTATTTTCTTGTTCAGCCATTCCGGTTTTCTCATTCGTTATTTTCCTGCTTTTTGTCCGCCAGGTCATCCGACCTGTCCGACGGTATTTTATACCTGTCCAGTATCCTTTTATTCGCTTCTTTTGTTTTCGAAACATTGAAAACCATTTTTTCGCCTGATTCCATTTCTATCTGCACATACTCGCCTTTGGCGCCCTCTATTTTTTCTATCATGTCCCTCAATCCTGCCACTGTCTGTCCGTCGACCTTGTCCACCACCATGTTTTTCCACTCGTTATATCCTATATTGATTTCATCAGCCAGCACATACTGCATAATCACCACTTCCTGCTTTTCCTGTGATTTCACGTCGTTCATGTAATGATAAGTCAGCTGCAGGCTGTCCATGCCCAGGTCAGGCGTCTCCAAATAATTGCCTGTAAGCCTGGCAAAAACCGCTCCGCCGTAAATATAATAGTCCGGTTTCACGTCGTACTGCTTCAGGGGGATTATGTCCTCCTCCCTTTTCAGCGTCATTTCAACATCCATGATTTTTTTATCCCTTAATATCTTCGCCTTTATATTGTCGCCTGCGTATTTTGACATAAGCAGGTAGCGCAGGGCTATCCTTTCTTTTTTGCCCCCGAAAGGCACTGTGCCGTCGTTTGCTATCTGCACGCCGTCAAGCTCAAGCAGCACGTCGTTTTCCTTCAGCACTCCCCATGCCGACGCGCCGTAGGCTACCTTGTTTATCTCGACTCCTGTCTGTCCCTTTTTCATGCCCAGGAACTTCCTTTGGTCCTCGTTCTCGAGTTTTTGGATGGATATGCCCATATAGCCGAAGCCCCTGTACCTGTCACCCTTCTTGTCGTTTAAAAAGTGGTTTACTATTGGCGCGGGTATTATGTATCCTATTTTTTCCGCGTACTGGTACAGCTCAAATGCAACGCCTGCGACTTTGCCGTCCAGGAACACCGGCCCGCCGCTGTTGCCCGGGTTTATAGCGGCGTCTATCTGCACTGTCAGGAAGTTTTCCCTGCTGTGCGAATACTCGCCTATTTCTATGCGCGACACTATGCCCTGTGTTACCGACAGCTCATCGCCGCCTATGGGAAATCCGTATACCGTGACCTTGTCGCCCTGCTCAGGCAGTCCGCCTATTTCAAGCGGCTTCGCATTTTTAAAAAAAGAGCCGTCGCTCACGGTCAGCACAGCCAGATCGCAGTCATTGTCTATCTGCTCTATCTGCGCCGTGTACCTGTCGGCCTCGCCGTACTTGCACACCTGTATAAAGGTGCTGTCAGCCACCACGTGGGCGCTGGTCATTATCCTGTTGCCTGATATTATAAAGCCTGACCCGCCGGCGTTTTTCTGGTATCCCATCTGCCACGGCTGCTTGTAATCCGCGCTTTTTAATATGGTAAATATTTTCACAACCGAGTTTTTCATGGCAGGGTCATCGGCAAAAGCAGAATTAATTATTGTTGCTATAATTATTGCTGAAATAAAAAATTTCTTCATATTTAACCACCTTTTTAAAATTTTAGTCTTTCGCCGACTCCGTAACAAAATGAATTTCCATCCAGGCTGCATAAATAAGGGTATATAAGCGGTTTATTATACGCCACATCATTGCTAACTTGCACTTCGTCAACAATTCCCCAGTAAATAAGGCCCACGCCTACAAGACCGAAAAATGTCATCCATACAATTTCCTGTCCACTAAGCAAATTTTTATTTGAAGACTCTCCCGGCGTCCCATTTACAGAAACATCTTTTAGCTCCATAGCTTTTCCCATTGGATACATCAAATCTCCAAGCAAAATCACCGTACCCCCGCCGATTTTACATATTCCAGCAACCAGTTTGTCAACATCAACTTCTTTTGTTTTCTTTTTCTTCATGGCAATAATAACAGTATTGTTTGACCTTGTTTGCTGGTCAATATTTCTTCCGGCATTCTTCGGTTGCAAAGCAAAAACCGGCTGTTCCAGCATAAAAAATATCATCAAAATAATAAATAATGATGTTATTTTTTTCATATTGTCTCCCTGGGTAATATTACGCTTCTACGGTAATATTTTTATAGTTCCACTCGTCCTTCGAGTATTTTTTATTCATCAGTTTTTCCGCGCTGTTTTTCTCGTCGAAAGTCAGGTCTATTTCCTTGAGGGCAAACTTGAACTTGCAGTCAAAAGCCCTGATAAACCTCTCGACAGCCTCGTACAGGGATATTTTCCTGTCTGTAAGCTCCTCAAGCGATGTAAAATTATTGTAATTGATATGCGTCCTGAAATATTTCGAGGTCTTCTCTTCGTCTACCGAAAGCGGTAATGAGCCGTGCTGGAATATGATGTTTTTTCTCCTGGCCTGCGCGTTGCCGCCTATCTTTTTCCCCTCTATCATTACGTCGTATTCCTCGCTGCCTGAAAAGCAAAAGGCAGCCCTTTCGCCGGTCGGGATAGACGGCCTTATGTCCCTGGCATAGCGCGGTTTGAGCTCAAATCCCTTGTAAAACCTGAGTATGAAAGAATTCAGTTTTTCAAAAGATTTTTTTACCGGCATGCCGGCGCAGCCTATGTCTTCCTCGGAACACACCAGCGAGTAAGTCAGCTCGTTATTATGCAGTATTGCCCCGCCGCCTGTCATGCGCCTGACAATGCTCACGCCGTCCTTTTTGCAGTTTTCGATGTTAAGGCACTCTGCCGCGTCCTGGTATTTGCCGATGGAAATGCCGGCCGGCCGCCACGAATACAGCCTGAGCACCGGCAGTTTGCTTTGCTGGTATGACTCTAAAATCGTCTCGTCAAAAGACATGTTCTCAAAAGCATGATATGCTTTATACGGTATAAGTCTCCATGGAATCATTTTTTCTCCCTTATTTTTATTTTTATGCTGTGCCTTACGTAAAACTCAGGCCTGCAATAAAACCCCCTGTGTCCACCTTTATTAAAGGGGATTTTAAAACTTTCCTCCCCCTTAACAAGGGGGAGTCAGAGAGGGTTTACTTTATTGTTCGCAGGTTATCCTTACTTCTTTTGCTGCTTTTGTCTCGTCAGGCCTTGATATTTCGGTTTTAACGGGCGACGACTTTATCTTTTCAGGATCGCTTTGCGCCAGGTTTGCTATCTCTATCATTGCTTCTATAAACCCGTCCAGTGTTTCCTTTGACTCTGTCTCTGTGGGCTCTATCATTATGGCCTCTTCCACAACCAGCGGGAAGTATATAGTAGGCGGGTGGAATCCGCGGTCTATAAGCGCCTTTGCAATATCCACGGCATGCACGCCGTTTTTCGCCTGGTTTTTTGCCGAGAACACGCACTCATGCATGCAAATCCTGTCATAAGGCAGGTAATAATATTCTTTCAGCTTTTCCTGTATGTAATTCGCATTTAATACAGCTTTTTCAGTGGCGTCTATCAATCCTTCTTTTCCAAGCATAATAATATACGCGTATGCCTTGAGCATGACGCCGAAATTCCCGAAAAACGAGGCAACAGCGCCTATTGTGTTTTTCGTGGAAACCACAACGCTGTAATCGCTGCCGTTTTTTTCAACGATTGGAGTCGGCAGGAGGTCGGCCAGCTTTTCCGCCACGCCAACCACTCCGGATCCCGGCCCTCCGCCGCCGTGCGGCGTGGAAAAAGTCTTGTGCAGGTTTATATGCATGATATCAAATCCTATATCTCCGGGCCTCACCTTGCCGAGTATCGCGTTCAGGTTCGCTCCGTCGTAGTACATGAGCGCGTCAAATTTGTGCGCTGTTTCTATTATTTCTTTAACCCTTTCATGAAAAACGCCGACAGTATTCGGCATGGTCATCATGACGCCCGCCACTTCGTTGGTCATTTTTTCCCTGAAAAGCGTCAGGTCCATCTCGCCTTCCTTGTCCACCGGTATGGAAATTACCGTGTATCCGCTCATCGCGGCGCTTGCAGGGTTTGTGCCGTGCGCAGCCTCGGGGACTATTACGTATTTTTTTTTGCTGCCCTTGTTTTTATGGTAAGCGGCCATCAGTAATATGCCGGTCAGCTCTCCGTGCGCGCCCGCGTAAGGCTGTGTCGTGAATTTTTTCATGCCTGTTATTTCGCAGAGCAGGTTTGACAGGTTATATGTAACTTCAAGCGCGCCCTGGCATGACTTCCCGTCTATATTAGACATGTGCGGGTGCAGGTCTGTAAATCCGGGCAGTACGCTGATTGCCTCGTTTATCTTGGGGTTGTATTTCATCGTGCACGAGCCCAGCGGGTAAAAATGGGTGTCCACGGAAAAATTCTTCCGTGACAGGTTGGTGTAGTGCCTTATCACGTCCACCTCTGCCAGTTCAGGCAGTCCGCTGTCAGCCGGGCTTAAATATTTTTTGTCTATTTTGTTTATGATCTGGGGGTTTACCCTGCCTGCATCCACGCCTTTTCTTCCGCTTTTGCTTTTCTCAAAAATTAATTCCATTAAAACTCCTTTTTATTTTCTTTCGTAGAGACAGGTTTAAAACCTGTCTCGCCTTTTTCTTTTTCAGCGCCAGAATATGAGACAGGTCACAGACCTGTCTCTGCAAATTACAGGATTTCCTTTGCTGCTTTTACAAACGCGTCCATTTCATCCTGTGTCCTTTTTTCAGTGGCAGCAACTATCAGGTAATTATTTATGCCTCGGTAAAAAATTGATGCAGGCAAGCCTGAGCTTATGCCTTTTGCCAGCATTTTCCCGGCGAATTCTTTCGCCTCAGCAGGCAGTTTTATAGTGAACTCATTGAAAGTCTGGCCCTGCTTTACTTCTATGCCTTTCACCTGGCTGAGCCTGTTTTTAAGATATTCCGACTTTTCCAGGTTTAACAGCGCCAGGTTCCTGAAACCGTCCTTGCCGAGAAGCGAAAGGTAAACAACGGCGCGCAGGGCGCAAAGCGCCTGGTTTGAGCAGATGTTTGACGTGGCTTTTTCACGGCGTATATGCTGCTCCCTTGCCTGCAGCGTGAGCACAAAGCACCTCTTGCCGTTTTTGTCCTTTGTCTCGCCAACTATCCTGCCCGGCATTTTTCTTACAAGCTTTTTATCCGCAGCCATTATGCCGAGGTACGGCCCGCCGAAAGAAAGCGGAAGCCCGAGCGACTGGCCTTCTGCGACTGCTATATCAGCCTTCATTTCAGCCGGTTTTTTGAGTATGCCCAGCGACACGGGATAAAATGCCAGTATGCTCAGCGCGCCTTTTAAAGCCGCGTATTCAAACAAATCCGAGTAATCGTCTATTATCCCGAAAAAATTCGGGTTCTGCATTATGACGGCAGCTGTATTATCGTCGATTAACGATTTTATTTTTTCCCTGTCTGTGTAAATATCTTTCAGGTCTGCTTCTGCAATTTCAATCTCAAGGTTTATCGTGTATGTTTTAAGTATCCTTGTGTATAAAGGGTTCACGCCCTTATCCACTATAACTTTACCCCTGTTTGTGAATTTCACGGCCATTGCCATTGCCTCGTATAGCGCTGTGCCGCCGTCGTATAGCGAGGCGTTTGCCGCGCCAAGCCCGGTGAGCCTTGCCATCATTGTCTGGTACTCGAATATTGCCTGCAATGTGCCCTGGGATGCCTCGGGCTGGTAAGGCGTGTATGCCGTATAAAACTCGGACCTGTTCGCGATTGCGTCTACCGCGGCAGGTATGAAGTGGTCGTAATAGCCACCGCCCAGGAAATTCGCGTAGCCGGTCCTGTTTTTCGCGGCCAGCCTTTTGAATTCGGCCATTACCTCGTATTCTGTCCTGCCCTGCGGCAGGTCAAAGGACTTCGGCCCGAAGCTTGACGGTATCTCCCTGAACAAATCAGCCATTGAATTAAGGCCTATGCCGGAAAGCATCTGTTTTATTTCATTGTCTGTATGAGGTGTGAAAACCGCCATTTGTTATTCAAGCCCTTCTATATATTTTTTATACGCTGCCGAATCCATGAGGTTCTTTGTCTCTGAAGCGTCTTTAATTTCAATCTCGGCTATCCATCCGCCTGTATAGGTCTCCTTATTGACAAGTTCCGGCGCTGTCTCAAGGCCGCTGTTTACCGCTGATACCTTGCCCGACAAAGGCGCGTACACGTCGCTCGCCGCTTTTACCGACTCAAGGCCTGTCAATACGTCAAACTGTTTCACCTGTTTTCCTGCCGCAGGCAGCTCGACAAAAGTAATGTCCCCCAGCTTGTGCTGGGCATAGTCTGAAATCCCAATTTTTGCCTTTTTGCCGTCTATCTTTGCCCACTCGTGTTCTTTCGTGAAAAAATAATTATCAGGTACGTTCATTTTTCAAACCTCCGTATATTTTATCGAAGTATTCTTAATAAAAGGCAGGGCAGTGACCGCAGCCTCAACCTCGCCCCTTTCAAGCTGTATTGTCAGTTTGCAGCCTTCATTTGCATTTTCCTTGTCTACATATGCGAACGCAATGCCCTTGTTTATATGCGGCGAAAAAACTCCGCTTGTTATAAATCCTTTTTCCCTGCCGCCAACATTGATTTTATTCAGGTGCCTCGGCGTGCGCCTACCCTCCACTGATAATCCTATGAGTTTTCTTTTTGTTCCGGATGCCTTTTGCTTTAAAAGCGCTTCCTTGCCAATAAAATCCTTTTCAAAATCCAGGAATTTTTCCATGCCCGCGTCAAGCGGCGTGGTCTCTTCTGTAAGCTCATCGCCGTAAAGCGGAAGCCCTGCTTCAAGCCTCAGTATGTCCCTTGCGCCCAGGCCAGCGGGTTTTACACCGTCTTCGTTTAAAAGTTTTTTCCACAGTTCAACGCCTTTGTCTGTGCCGATATAAACCTCAAATCCAAGTTCCCCCGTATATCCGGTCCTGCTTATTATATGCTTTCCTCCGAAAAAATCAAAATGGCTGAAAGTATAGTACTTCAGGTTTTTAATCCCGTCTCCTGCTATTTTCTTCATGACAGCCATGCTCGTGGGCCCCTGCACATCGAGCTTGACTGTCCCGCTGGAAATGTTTTCAAACGACGCGTTTTTTGAAAGGCCTTTGCTTATAATATCCGCGTCCCGCTGCTCGTTTGACGCGTTCACGACTATCATCCACTCGTCGTCCTTCTTCCTGTATATGATAAGATCGTCTATTATCGTGCCGTTTTGGTTCAAGAGGAACCCGTACCTGCATGCGCCTATTTTCATTTTAACGACAGGGTTTGTTATTATCGTATTCAGCGAGGACTTTTCAGGATTTTCCTTTACCAGAAATTCGCCCATATGGCAGATGTCGAAAACCGATGTCTTTGTCCTGGTATGTTTTGCTTCGTCGATGATGCTGCCGTAGTGTATCGGCATGTTCCAGCCGGCAAACGGCGCCATGAGTGCTGTTAGTTTTAAATGTTCTTCATATAATATTGTATTTTTAGGTTCCATTAAATTATCCTTCATGCCTTAAGGACGGGATCAGCCAAATTGAATTGCGACTATTGTATAATAAAACCGTTAAAGACGTCAAGGATTTATATTTTGATTTAAATCATCTTCAATCTCTAATAAATTCTTATGGGCAATATGATGAATATTATGCCCTTTTTGTAAAGCTGCCTTTGAAGTTCAAAAACAATATAGTTGTGGAGCAGATTTTCGGCAAAAGTATCTTTAAGGAATACAAGCTGGCCTCCAAAAAAAACAGGGTCTGGAAATTTCTTTTGTATAGCGGGAAGCAGCTTTAATGTCTCCTCCACCACATCCGTGCCGACAGCCGTCATGCTTTCCGCGTAATATGATTGTCTCTCGACAAAATCCACGTACATTTGCGTTTCTTTTTGTATGTGTTCCTTCAGGTTTTCGATTTCAGCCGTTCCCTTGAAATTGCCTGTGTCTATTATGCCAACCTGCAAAAAAACAAAATTTTTGAATATTTTCCCGAATGTTTTTATTACGTTCAAGAGCGTATGTATACCCAGCCCGTTAAAATCGTTGACGAGAAGCACCGCTGTCTTTTCGCCTTTTTTGAAAACCGGCCTTTCCTTTTTCATACTTTTATCGTCAAACATATCAGGTTCTTTTGTTACAGTCGCTTCTACAAGCGCGTCAAGCTTTTTGATGAGTTTGCCGGTTTCATTATAGTGTCTCTTGATAACGAGTGCCAGTATTATTAACGCTCCCGTAATGGCCATAGTGACCCATCCGCCTTCGCCGAACTTGAAAACGACGACCGTGACAAGAATAAATGTGGACATCAGGCAGCCTATTACATTTATCGCAAGCTTGCCTTTCCATTTTTTTTCTTCCTTCTTTACGTTCCACCAGTGCACCACCATGCCCAGTTGAGACATGGTAAAGGTAATAAACACGTTTATGCTGTACAGCACTACCAGAAGGCCCACCGACCCTTTGGTAAGTATCACGGTCAGCAAAGCCGCTGCGCCGAAGATCAGTATCCCGTTTTGAGCGACGAGCTTGTCGCTGAGCGAAGAAAAACGCATGGGCATCCACTTGTCCTTTGCCATGTTTGACAGCACCCTGGGGCCGTCTACAAAACCAGCCTGCGCTGCCACAAAAAGAAGGGCTGCTTCCGATATCAGTATTATGAGGACAAATACCGAAGCCACCCCGTGGTTCCAGTTTTTTGTAGCCATTTCAAAAAGCACGGCATTCAGCGTCTTGCCTTCCTGCGGCCTGACTCCGAAGATAACGTAAGAAAACATTATACCAAGCACCACTATGCTCAGGGACGAGGCCATATACGCCATGACTTTTTTGGCTGTTTCGACTTTGGGCTCCCTGAGTATCGATATGCCGTTGCTGACCGCCTCTATTCCGGTAAATGTGCCGGCGCCCATGCTGTAGGCACGTAACACAAGGAATATCATGGCGGCAAATCCCAAGCCTGAGCCGGATTGGCCCGCACTCGCAAAACTGGCATTGAAAGCCGTGCCTAAATGCGTGAAATTTTTTACCAGGATATAAGCCAGAATGAACGCATGGCTGACGACAAAAGTAATGAAGATAGGGACAAGCGGCATTATTGTTTCCTTTACTCCGCGCATATTAAGTATTGTCAATATTATAATTCCTGCAATCGCAACCATAAATTTGTACGGATTTATTTGGGCAGGCAGGTAGCTGAAAATCGCATCAGCGCCGCTCACTATTGATATGCTGATTGTGAGCACATAATCTATCATGAGCGCGCTTCCCGAAACAACCCCTGCAGTCGGTGAAAGCAGTTTACTTGCCACAAGATACCCGCCGCCGCCCGTCGGAAAAAATTCGACTATTTGCGCATAGCTCATGCTTATTATAACCACGGTCAGCGCAGTGGCTATAGCTACAAAAATGCCCAGGTACGAATATTGGCCAAGTGTCTTAAATGCTTCTTCCGGGCCGTAGCATGATGAGCTCAGTCCGTCGGACCCCAGCCCGACCCAGGCAAAAAACGCTATTAAGGATATCCTGTGGAAAACGTTCGGGTCGCTTATGTTCCTGCTTTTTCCCAATATAAATTCTGTTAATTTTTTCGGTGTTTCATTTAATCCCATCGATTTTCAACTCCTGCATGCATGCGTTTTGCCGGTGTATTAAACAGTTGGCATTATATAATTTTTCTAATTTTATATTGTTTTATAACGGAGAGTAATATCACAAATCCTTAAAAAGTCAATAGTGCTTTGGATTTTTGAAGAATTGTTGATTTGTCCGGGTAAAAGACTGTTATTTGCTTTGTTTTTGATTGTTCTGGCTTATTATCCTGGCGCATTTCTCAGCTGCTATTGCCGCGAAATCCGTGATTGCCGTTAATATATACTTGTCCTGCGGCAGAAGCAGCGCATAATCAGTCTTGAGCGCAACGACTCCGACCGTTGCATTTTTTGTGTTCATGGGTATAAAAACAAACTCCGACGCCACAAGAGAGCGCGTTCCTTTGCCTGCGGGCTCGCCTTTTTCATACACCCACGACGCTATCGCGTAATCGTTCTGCGCGATGTTTATTTCGCCTTCAGACCTCGCCCATATCTTTATCTTCCCGTCCATATCCTTGAATATGACCATGTTCGGAGATTTGACTGCCTTTGCAAGGTACCCTGATATTATTCCCGCAATCTGCTCGAGTATATCTATGTTTATCAGCTGTATGGTCTCGACCATTTCCTGGTTTTTGCTTTCCATGGAAGTATCAAGCACCTGCTCTATTGTCGGCACTCCCAGGAGCTCCCTGCCCATCTGCTCCAGCACCCTTATGTTCTCCAGGCGCAGCCTGAGCGCCTCCTGCTGCCTCCGGAAAAGCCTTGCTATCTCGCCGACAATCGTTGCTGTAACCAGGAATATGATGAATTCCACCGCGTATTCGGGCTTCGCGATGGTAAGGCTGTATATAGGCGGCACAAATAAAAAATCGTATGCTAAGATCGACATGACCGAGACAAAAAACGACGGCCATGTGCCGAACATATAGGCGCTTGCTACAACTGCTATTATGAATATCGTGGAAAAATTTTCTATCCTGAAAGTGTATTTTAGAAGAAAACCAAGGGCCACAACAGGCACAAGCATCAGCAGGCTGAATAAATAGTCCATCGGCCTGAAAACCGGCATGGTTTTTTTATGTTCAGGTTCTTTTTCTTTTTCCGCTGTTTCAAGGCTTGGCTCTATGAGATATATATCTATATCTTTCCTGTAACTGATCAGCCTGTCTACCGGCGACTGCATGAAAAAATTGAAAAATGTTTTCCTGTCCGGCTTTCCTATCATTATCCTTGTTATTTTTTCCTGGTCGCAGAAGTGTATTAGTTCCTCGGACACGTCGTTGCCGGAAATGGTCCTGACCTTGGCGCCGAGCTCCTCGGCGTATTCCAGGGTAGAGGCGAGCTTTGCCCTGTCCTGCACTCCGAGCTGCAGCTGCGAGATCGAATCCACGTACACGGCGTACCACTCTGCTTTTATCTCCTCCGCGAGCTGGAAAGACTTGCGGATGAGCTGTTTCGCGTACGGGCTGGGCGATACGCATACAAGCAGGCGCTCGGTGACCGGCCACGGGCCAACGATTGCTTTTGCCTTCATGTAATTCACAAGTTCCGAGTCCAGTTTTGTCGCCACCCTGCGCAGCGTAATTTCGCGCAGCGCAAGCAGGTTTGAACGCTTGAAAAACTGGTCAACAGCCAGCCTTGCCTGCTCAGGAATGTAGACTTTGCCCTCTTTGAGCCTAACGTGAAGCTCCTCTATAGGTATGTCCACCACTTCTATTTCGCCGGCCTCATCGAGCATGGAATCAGGCACGGTTTCCTGGACTTTTATACCGGTAACCCCGGCGACTATATCGTTTACGCTTTCAAAATGCTGTATATTTATTGTGGTATATACGTCGATATTGTTTTCGGCAAGCTCGAGTACGTCCTGGTATCTTTTCAAATGGGTGCTGCCAGGCGCGTTTGTGTGCGCAAGCTCGTCAACAAGCACGAGCTTTGGCCTGCGTTTTATGACCGCGGCAGTGTCAAATTCCTTCAGCGTGACATTTTTATAATTTGCTTCCTTAAGTGGTATAATTTCAAAACCTTCAAGGAGCGCCTGTGTGTCTGACCTTTTATGGGTTTCGACGACTCCTATAACAACGTCTACACCGCGCTGTTTTAATGCGCGCGCCTGCTCGAGCATGGAGTATGTCTTTCCTACGCCCGGTGCGTAGCCCAGGAATATCTTAACCGCCCCTTTCGTCTGCCTGTCTTTTTTAAGTTCCCCTAACAGGGCCTCAGGATCGGGTTTCAGGGTATCGTCGTCTGCCATTGTTTTTCTCCATCTTATAATTTTTCCCATTATATCAGTTGTTTTCTTTTAGTCAACTGGCCTTAAAGGGAAAAACAGGGTGGAAGAATATGCAGGATTATTTTTCCTGAAGATTTATATTGACTGTCTGCTCCGCAAGTTTCATCTCGGTCTTGACCTGTCCGAGCAGATTCATTGCTTTCTGGGCGTGGCCTTCGGCATCAAACTCCTCTGCTTTCTGGGCATCCAGAATTTTGGCGTATGCCCTTTTCACGAGCCTTAACGCCGCGGTAATATTGGGATGAGTGTCATTATTATCCGGTACAGCTATAGCAAAAATAATATTGGCAATCAATATAAGTAAATTTACGATGCACGCAAAAATTATTATTTTTTTCATTTTTACTCCTTTAAATATCCTGAAAGTCTTTATTTTGCTGACTTCGGAACCAGGTCAAAATCCGCGTCAAGCTGAAACGTCATTAATACTTTCGAACTGCCTGCAAACTGTTTTGAAAGAGGAAATACCGGCCCGATTATAATGCCTACATTGTCTGCCAAAAACGCAGTTACTGCTATTCCTCCCGCTGAAAGAATGTTATTGCCGCTCATATAATCAGCTATGATATTGAATTTCGAAAACTGGGGTGATGTCCAGCTTGCCATAAAACCTGAATTATCAACCTTGCCTTTGTCATTTATAAGGAGTTTGTCATTGCCTGCATATCCGCCGATGCATATATTTCCAACATAATCAAATGTTTTTCCTATTTCGGCATGAAACACGTCATAATTCGTTGCATTTGCATCAATGCCTGCATCGAATATCCCGATTGAAAAACCTATAGGCGATAAGCTGTTTTCCGGCGTGCCTATTTTGGCATTGAAATAATTGGAATCGCTGAATGTTTGCGGAGAAAACACCGGCAGCAGCGTGTCATATCCTATCTCTGCCTGTACCTGGCTGAAGGGAAGCAGACCGACGAGGAATCCATAATCCACAGGAAGCGCGTTTGTATCGCGTGTGTACATGTCGGTGTCAATATGCCCTTTTAAAAAGGGCTGGATAGAAGTGGTGCACGGCGTCCAGTCCACTGTGGAAGGAGTCGCGTAAACCTGCGTTACTGATAAAGCCAGAAACATCAAAATCAGCATTACAAAAAACTTTTTCTTCATTTTAAATCCTCCCTTGATTTCGTTTATTTTGCCAAACCTTCAACAGGCGCAATCAGAGCATTACGAAATCATTTACCCGCTCCAATCCAGGCTCTATCCGAATAAGCGGTAATTTTCATTTGGTATTTAAATCCAAAATTGCTTTATATTTAAAGTATATTCGATTTTACTTGAACGGCCAAGTCAATTTTACGTCAAAAAATATCAAAAAAAATAGGATTCAACAGATTTAATTTTTTAGTGTTATTGGTTTATGCCTGCATTAAAATCCTTTTATCCCCTTGTTTATAAAAAATATTCCGCTTGCCTTTACTCCTCCTCCGCCAGCCTGTACCCCACTCCCGGCTCAGTCAGTATATAAACCGGCCTGTCTGGGTTTGTTTCTATCTTGTTCCTTAGATTGCTCATGGTAACTCTGAGTAGGTGCATTGCGTCTTCAAAACCCTCATCCTTGCCCCATATCTCTTTCAATATCTGCTTGTGCGTAATGACCTTACCCGGGTTAACAAGGAACATTTTCATTATGTCGTATTCCACTGGCGTCAATTTTACAGGCTTCTTTTTCAATTCCAAACTGTGCCTTGAGACATCCATCACGAGTTTCCCGTCTTTGAATACCGTGCTTTCCTCGTTTACGGTAAGTCGCCTCATGATGGTTCTTATCCTTGCCATAAGTTCGCCTGCATTGAATGGTTTTGTAAGGTAATCGTCAGCGCCTGCATCAAGCGCAGCTATCTTGTCCGATTCATCCTCCCTGACCGACAATATAATAACAGGAACTTTTGAGTGTTCCCTTACTTTTTTTACCACATCAATACCGTCCATATCCGGCAGCCCCAAGTCCAGTACAATAACGTCCGGATGTGCCGATATAGAGGCTTCAAGCGCTTCTGCGCCGTCTTCTGCTTCAGCCACAGCAAAGCCATTTGATTCAAGCGTAGCCCTCAAGAACCTCCTTATTGTCCTTTCATCGTCGACGACCAGTATCCTAAGGCCTGCCTTTTTTTCTTTTTTCATTTGCCTTCATCCTTTTTCATAGGCAGTATAATATTTATTGTCGCTCCCTTATCCTTGTTGTTAACCGCCCATATCCTGCCGTGATGCGCTTCTATAATTCCTTTGCATATCGAAAGCCCGAGCCCTGTTCCAGACACCTGTTTAGGCTTCACCGCCCTGTAAAACTTGTCAAAAACGTGTTCCAGGTCGCCTTCGGGTATGCCGAAACCCTTGTCGTTGACGCTTATGAGCACGTCGTTGCCCTGTTTTTCCGCGCTTATTTCTATTTCCGAATTAGGCGGAGAGTATTTCGCCGCGTTGTCTATCAGGTTTATGAAAACCCTCATCATAAGCGAAAAATCCATGGGTATCTCAAAAATGTCGCCCGGTATATTTATTTTTACATCCCTTTTTTCCAGTTTGTCTTTCAGCGCCTGAAGGGCCGCGCCTATCACATCCCTGAGCTCGCACGGCTTTATGTTTATTTTCAAGGTGCCTGCCTCGACCCTTGTCATATCAAGCAGGTTTGCCACAAGCCTGTTCAGCCGTGTTGATTCCTCAAACGCGTTTTCCAGAAGTTCTTTGCGCGCTTTCTCCTCTATGCCTCCGTAGTCCTCCTTTAGCGTGCTTAAAGCGCCTGTTATAGAAACAAGCGGCGTGCGCAGGTCATGGGATATGGAGTTAAGGAGCGTTGCCTGGAGCTTTTCCGTCTGCTTTGCCAGCTCCATCTGCCTAGATGCGTCGGCAAGTTTCGCGCGCTGCACTGCCACGGCCGACTGGCTGGCAAGCGCGTTTAAGAGATCCATTTCTTTTGTTTCAAGCCCGGCCTTTTCGTCCCTGAAATATATCCCTATTACACCGGCCGCGCCCTGGGCCGTCAAAAGGGGTACATAAAGCCCCCGGGCAGACCTGAGCGTATCCGTGCCCCTGCCTGCAGCTTTCCCGTTTTTGTAAACCCAGCCTGCTATTGAATTTTCATGCTCATTTACAGGGAAATCATCGTCATAGGCAACAGGCTCCTCAGACATGAATACCGCAACAGAACAGCCCATTATCTCGCCGACATTCTTCCTTATTATGCCAAGTACCTCATTGCCGGTCTCGCACGCGGCAAGCTCGCTGCTGAACCTGTAAAGCACTGCCGTGCGCGCTTCGCGCTCGCCTGCTTCTATTGCCTGCTTCCTGGCCCTTGACGCCAAAAGGCCAACGGCAATGGCTATTGCAAGGAAACCTGCGAAAGTGTAAAGGTATCGGAAGTCGCTGACTGCGAAAGAATTATACGGGGGCACAAAAAAGAAATCAAAAACCATTACACCCAACACAGCTGACAGCACGGACGGGCCGGTCCCCCACCACACCGCGCTCATTACCACTATTACAAGGTATAAAACCGTAAAATTCGCAGGCTCAATGCTTTTCCTGAAAAACAGGCCTATAACAGTCATTGCTGAGACAAGGAGGATGCTGTATATGTAGTGTAATAATTCTGTTTTTGTTTTTATCTTTTTATCCATAAGAATAAGCTTAAATTCATTTCACGCCGCCGTCAAGATAAATATTAAGCTCAAGCACATTTACCATTTCCGGGCCTATAAAACCTAAAAAAGGCTTTTGTGTAAATTTATTTATTGCGTCTATGATGCTTATTTCGTCAAGTTTGCGCGCTTTTGCCACGCGCGCCGCCTGCCATATGGCGGCCTCTTTTGTTATTTCAGGGTCGAGGCCGCTCGCCGATGCAGTGAGCATGTCGTCAGGTACAACCTTGCCTGTGTTGTCCGGATTCAGCTTTTTTTCCGCGTCCAGCCTTTTCATAACAGCAGTCACAAGGTCCGGGTTGGTAGGCGCCATGCATGACCCGCCCGAGTTTACAGCATTAAAAGTGTTTACATTGTAGTCAGGGTCTATCGCAGACGGCCTTGCATTGAAATATCCAGGCTGTTCGAACTTCTGCGCTATCAGCTTACTGCCGATAATCGTGCCGTCCTTTTTGATAAGGCTGCCTTCTGCCTGTTTCGGGAATACAAGCTTTGCCACTCCCCAAATAAATACAGGGTAAATTATGCCTGTCAGTAGCGTAAAAATCCCGAGCATTACAAGCGAAGTAATCAGTATCTTTTTCATCTCAAATCCTCCTTATATATTTTAACTGCTATAAAACCCCCTGTCATCCCACTTTATTAAAGGGGGAATGTTAAACTCTCCCCCTTAACAAGGGGGAGTCAGAGGGGGTTTGTTCTAAATTTCAGTTTCTAACAAATCCCGTATCTCGTTTCCCGGCTTAATGTGTTATTCCCATCATCACTATCAGCATATCTATTATCTTTATTCCTATAAACGGCAGTATCACCCCGCCGAGGCCGTAAATAAAAAGGTTTACCCTCAGAAGGCTCGCTGCTGACTGCGGTTTGTACGGCACGCCGCGCAAGGCAAGCGGTATAAGCATGGGTATGACTATTGCGTTAAAAATGATTGCCGACAGTATCGCGCTTGACGGCGATGTAAGTTTCATTATATTAAGCGACACCATTGCCGGGAACATGCCCATGAGCATGGCCGGTATTATGGCGAAATATTTTGCCACGTCGTTTGCTATTGAAAAAGTCGTAAGCGAGCCGCGTGTTATCAGTATCTGCTTACCCACTTCCACGACTTCTATTACTTTTGTCGGGTTTGAGTCCAGGTCAAGCATGTTTCCTGCTTCCCTTGCTGCGGACGTGCCTGTGTTCATGGCTATCCCGACGTCTGCCTGCGCAAGCGCCGGCGCGTCGTTTGTGCCGTCGCCTATCATGGCTACCATGTGCCCCTCTGCCTGGTACTTCCTTATAAGAGCGAGCTTTGCCTCGGGCTTCGCGTTTGAGAGGAAGTCGTTCACGCCTGCCTCTGCTGCTATTGACGCCGCTGTCACCGGGTTATCGCCTGTTATCATTACGCTTTTTATTCCCATAAGGTTAAGTTGGGACAGCCTTTCCTTTATGCCTCCTTTTAAAATATCCTTTAAATAAATCACGCCGAGTATCCTGGCATTTTTTGCTACAACCAGCGGTGTGCCGCCTTTTACAGCGACCGACTCTACAATGGATTTCAAATCTTCGGGTATGGCTGCTTTCCTGTCCATGGACAATACGAATTCCTCTATCGAGTCGGCAGCGCCCTTCCTTATCTTTTCGCCGTTCACGTCCACTCCGCTCATGCGTGATTCGGCTGTAAATGGTATGAAACTCACCTTGTCCGATGACCCGAATTCATGCTGTCGTATGTTGAATCTCCTTTTTGCCAGCACCACTACCGACCTGCCCTCAGGAGTGTCGTCAGACAAAGACGAATACTGAGCCGCAAGCGCGAGCTCCTCTTCCTGAACTCCCTTGACCGGCAAAAACTGGTCAGCCTGCCTGTTTCCCAGCGTTATTGTACCTGTCTTGTCAAGAAGCACCGCGTCCACGTCTCCTGCTGCCTCGACCGACCTGCCGGAAAAAGCAAGCACGTTTATCTTAAGCAGCCTGTTCATGCCGGCTATGCCTATTGCCGAAAGCAGCGCGCCGATAGTGGTTGGCGCGAGCGCGACAAAAAGCGAGACAAGCTGTGTTATGGTAAAGGTTCCTTTTAAAAACTGCGCGTAAGGCTGCAGTGTCGCGGTCGCAAGCAGGAATATGAAAGTAAGCGCGATCAACACGAGGTTCAGCGCGATTTCATTCGGGGTTTTTTTCCTGACAGCGCCCTCGACCAGCGCAATCATTTTGTCCAGGAAACTCTCGCCCGGGTTTGACGTTATCATGTACACTATCCTGTCGGACAGCACTTTTGTGCCGCCTATGACGCTCGATCTGTCGCCGCCGGCTTCCCTTATTACCGGCGCTGACTCGCCCGTCACAGCCGACTCGTCTATGCTAGCTATTCCTTTTATTATTTCCCCGTCGCCAGCGATTATGTCGCCGGGCTCGCCGATGCACAGGTCTCCCTTCCTGAGCGATGATGCCGGCGCCATTTCAAAAGCCGTGGAGTCTTTGTCCTGCGTCTTTTTTGCCATTAAATCCTTTTTTGTCTTTTTCAGGGAATCCGCCGTAGCCTTTCCCCTGCTTTCTGCCATAGCTTCGGCAAAATTCGCGAATACCACGGTCAGCCACAGCCATACGCTGATGTGCAAAGTCAGTATATTTCCTGCCCTATCCGCGCCGGACAGTATTCCGTATACAAAATATACTGTCGTAAGTATTGCGCCGACCTCCACGGTAAACATAACCGGGTTTTTCCACATCTCTGCCGGGTTCAGCTTGATAAATGAATTGCCAGTTGCTTCCTTCCATATTTCCCTGTTGATTTCTTTTGTTTTTTCTTTGTTATCCATGTTATTTTTCCTCTCTACCGGACAATGCCGCTGAAAAGCTGCATGTGTTCTGCAATCGGTCCCATAGTCAATGCAGGCAGGAACGTGAGCCCGCCTACCAATAAAATTATCATTACAAGCAAAAAAGCAAAAAGTGCGTCGTTTGTCGTAAGTGTGCCTACAGACGACGGCGTTATTTTCTTTGCTGCCAGCCTTCCGGCCAAAGCCAGCACCAGCACAAGCGGCACGAACCTCCCGAAAAACATGTTGATACTGAGTGTGATGTTCCAGAAGTCAATGTTCGCGTTAAGCCCGGCAAATGCAGAGCCGTTGTTGCCCGCAGCGGACGTAGCCGCGTAAAGCAGCTGCGAAAACCCGTGCGGTCCCGGATTAGATGTTGACTTGATTGCGTCAGGAACATAAGTCGCGACAGCGGAAAGCAAAAGAATAAGAATCGAGGAAAATATCGCGGCAGCCACTGTCAGCTGTATCTCGACCGGTCCTATTTTTTTGCCAAGGTATTCCGGGGTCCTGCCTACCATGAGCCCTGCAATAAAAACCGTGATTATGGCGTAAAGCAAAAGTGTGTAAAGCCCTGAACCTACTCCTCCGGGTATGAGCTCGCCGACCTGTATGTCAAAAAGCTCTATCAGCCCGGTCAAAGGCATGTCGCTGTCATGCACGTTATTTACCGCGCCGCATGATGTTACAGTCGTCAGCACTGAAAACAGTGGCGACTGCCCGCCCAGGAACCTGGTCTCCTTGCCCTCTGTATTTCCGTTCAGGAAAGAAACACTGCTTCCGCCGGCTTTTACAAGCAACGGGTTTGGCGTGCTTTCCGCAAAGACCGCGCCCATCACAAGCAGCACAACCGTGACAAAAACAGCGTAAAAAAGGGCCCTGCCCTGTTTTATGTCTCCACTGTACCTGCCGAAAGTAAATATGAGCCCCATGGATATAAGGAATATGAAAAACATTTCAAGCATGTTTGTCAAAGACGTAGGGTTTTCGTACGGGTGCGCGGAATTTGCGTTGAAAAAACCGCCTCCGTTTGTGCCGAGCATTTTTATTGCAATCTGCGACGCCGCGGGCCCCTGCGGTATTATCTGCGTGGCGCCTTCCAGGGTCTTTGCCTGCGTGTAATCCGAAAAATTCTGCGGTACTCCCTGCCATACCAGTACCAGCGCGCCTATAATACAGACCGGTATGAGTATATATAATGTACAGCGGGTCAAATCAACCCAGAAGTTCCCTATTGCCTGCGTTTCCCTGCGCACAAGGCCCCTGACAAGCGCTATTGACGCGGCAATGCCGGTCGCAGCAGACAGAAAATTCTGCACCGCAAGCCCCGCCATCTGCGAAAAATAACTCATGGTTGTTTCAGGCGTATAAGCCTGCCAGTTTGTATTTGTTACAAAAGATACTGCGGTATTCAAAGCCATCCACGCGTTCTGAGCACCCTGTTTCATGGGGTTAAACGGCAGGAACCCCTGAAGCATGATTATTGCGAAAAGCAATACAATACCCATAAGGTTAAACACCATTAATGACAGGGCATAACCCACCCAGGTCTGCTCGCTGTCGCGCTCCACTCCCGACAGCTTATATATAATATTTTCAAGGGGAAGAAATACAGGCGATAAAAATGTCTTCTTGCCCGAGAACACATTATACATATATGAGCCAAAGGGCCTCGCCGAGACTATAATCAAAAGAAAAAAGAAAAGTACCTCAAACAATGATTTCCAGTTCATATGCAACACCGCCTATTCTTTAACATTAAAAAAAGCGTAAATTAAGTAAACAAATAAAAACACAGCTACAATCAGGGCAAGTAACCACATATAAAACCTCCATAAAATAATCTCAAGTTCTCAAAATTTAAATTTGTTTGAAATATATCCCCGCAAGGATGGATTATCAAGTCAATTTTCCGTCAAAAATTCGTTTTCAGGTTCGGTGTATTATTACCGTCTCGGCCTTCGGCCGCTGTTTTCCGAGTCGTTCATCATGGATAATTTATATGCGCCGAGAATAGCGTTAATGTGCCTGTATTTATCGCCGTCAAGGAATAAAGCCTTGCATTCCCCGCATACATCGACCTGCATCGGTCCAAGCCTTTTTGTTTCCATTTTTTTGCCGCAGTATGGGCATATCAGGAAAGGCGGCCTGTCGCGTTTTTCAAAATATGGAGGAGTCTGGTGTTCCTTTTCCTGCTCGCCTGTTTCCAGTTTTTTTTCATCGTTCGCCCGCATTTTCATCAGTACTTCCCTTTTATACGCCGTACCGCCGCACTCCGCGCAGTGCAGGATGTCAAACTCGTTCATTTTGCCGGGATATATCGGTATCTTGCATATCGGGCAGTCGGTGAGTTTTTGCGGTGTGCTGGCAGGGCCTGTTTTCAGGAATATTTTTTTGCAGTTCGGGCATATGTTCTTGTCGACAGGTACATTTTCCCCGCACCTCGGGCACTGTATATATTGTGTTTTTTCCATTTATGGTTCTTTTATTTGAGGGATTATTTTTCTCATCGCGGCTTTCCTCCAGCAGGAATTTTTATGGATGAAAAAAGTATACTCTTGCATTATGTGATTTTCAATCTTATTTATGTGGTATATAAAACGAAAAAGGCCCTCCCGGCTAGGAGAGCCTTTTTTACCGCCGCCGTTGTTAGGTGTGAGCCGCCTTTCAGCGGCAAATGATATAAGGGGGTATATCAAAAGGTGTGAGGCGGCGGTATTGGTAAAACAGTCCAGGTCTTTTATGCCTCATTTATCCTTATCATCTTTATTTTGTATCAAATATCATTTATTATCTTATGGCACAATATTGCCATAATTTTTAATATTTGTCAAGATATTTTTTAAAATATTTGCATTTAAAATACTATTGTACCGTCAGGTATTTAAAGACATTTTTGTTCTTTTATAACTATTTAAATGCATTTAAATGTTGTGATGTAAAATGTCAGATTATTTTATATATTAATATGAGGTTATTTGATATTTTTACCGGTTTTTACCAACTGGATAACCTTATCAAATACTGACGATTTATCCAGTAGTTCAAAATTTTTATCCTTCCTCAACTTGATTTCTACCTTGCCGTCTTTGAAATTTTTTTCTCCGACAGTTACACGGAGCGGGAACCCTATTAAATCCGCGTCCTTGAATTTCGCGCCAGGAGACATGTCCCTGTCATCTATAATTACATCTATACCTGCGCCCTTTAATTTTTCATACAGGTCAAAAGAATAATGCAGGCCTTCCTCATATTTCATATTCACAACAGTTATCACAACTTCATAGGGTGCTATCGCAAATGGCCATATTATCCCGTTTTCGTCATTGTTCTGCTCAATTGATGCTGCCACTATTCTGGTGATACCGATTCCATAACAGCCCATGACAAACTCCTTTGACTTGCCATCCTCGTCAAGATAAGTTGCTTTCATTGATTTGCTGTATTTTGTACCGAGATAAAATACCTGTCCTGCCTCAATACCGCGGAGCTCTCCTATCTCGCTGCCGCACTTTACGCATGTATCGCCTTTTTTGACCTTTATGACATCAATTACCTTGTCTTCTTTGAAATCCCTTCCCCTGCTTACCCCGGTAAAATGATAATCCTCTTCGTTCCCGCCTGTCACAGCGCTTTTCATGCTTTCAACGCTCTTATCGATAAAAAGTTTAATGCCTTTTTCCTTGATGCCTATCGGCCCCGCAAACCCGACAGCTGCCCCTGTTTTTTCCTTTATTTCCTCGGGCGTGGCCAGCCTTAGTTCCTTTGACCTGAGGAAGTTCCTGAGCTTTATTTCGTTTATCTCCCTGTCACCGCGCATCATCACTGCAACCATCTTGTTATCCGACATGTAAAGTATTGTTTTTGCCGTATTTTCCGGCTTTTTTCCCAGGAAAGCAGCAAGCTCCTCCACTGTCCTGATATTAGGCGTGTGCACTTTTTTAAGTTCCTCTTCCGCGCCTCCGCCTATCGGCTGAATCAGGCCTTCAGCCTTTTCCACATTTGCCGCGTAGTCGCACTTCGTGCAGTACACTATGGTATCCTCACCTGTTTCTGCCAGCACCATGAACTCTGCGGAAGCCGAACCGCCTATCGGCCCTGTATCCGCGTCCACTGCCCTGAAATTAAAACCTATACGGTTAAAAATCCTTTTATATGTATTGAACATTAAATCATAACTTTTAAGTGCTCCTGCTTCATCGCGGTCAAACGAATACGCGTCTTTCATCATAAACTCCCTGCCGCGTATTATCCCGAACCTCGGCCTTATCTCGTCGCGAAACTTTACCTGCATCTGGTAAAGGTTCACCGGCAGTTGCTTATACGAACTCACCTGCCTGCGGACGATGTCCGTGATTACCTCTTCGTGCGTTGGCCCCAGTGCCCATTCCTTGTCGTGCCTGTCCTTCACGCGCATCATTTCCTTTCCGTATACGTCCCATCTGCCGGATTCCTGCCACAGTTCGGCAGGGGAAAGTACCGGCATAAGGACTTCCTGGGCGCCGGCATTGTTCATTTCTTCTCTTATTATATTGATCACTTTCATCGTTGACTTCCAGCCAAGCGGCAGCAGGTCATAAACACCTGCTCCTACTTTCAGTATAAGTCCGGCCCTGAGCATCAGTTTATGGCTTATGGTCTCAGCCTCTTTTGGCGTCTCCCTGATCGTGTTTATAAAAGCCTTTGTCCACTGCATTGGTCGTCCTCCATAGAGTCAATTTTTAGTAAAAGCAAAATATCTACATTCCTTCCGGAAACATCATCGCCATATCGTGCTTTATCCTTTCGACTTTTACTGCATCGCCTTTTCTTTCATAAATTTGGACTACAATTTCATAAAGTGATTTTGACTTTGCCTTGTCGCCTAATTCAAAATAGGCTTTTGCAAGAGGCTCCACTATATAAGGATCCTCAGGAAACTCTTTCATTAAATTCTCATACTCTGTTATTGCCTTTGGCCAGTTTTTAGTGCTTATATAAACCCTGGCGCACCTCAGGAATATCAGCTTTGACTTCTCATCCAGAAAAATTCATTCCTTTCCATCCACAATTTTCCCCAGCTCGTTTTCGAAAACCCGCAAAAGATCTTTCTTGCTTACTTTCTTTACCATGCTGCCCTTTTTGAAAATTATGCCTATTCCTCTGCCTCCGGCTATACCTATATCCGCCTCCCTTGCCTCGCCCGGCCCGTTGACGCTGCATCCCATGACCGCTATTTTAAGCGGTTTATTTATTTTTATTGCCATTGCCTCTACCTTATGCGCCAGTGATATTACGTCTATCTCCGTCCTTGCGCATGTCGGGCAGGATATGATATCAACTCCCCTTTTGCGCAGCCCGAGGTCGCCAAGTATCCTGTAAGCCGCGTACACTTCTTTTTCGGGGGCCGCTGTAAGCGATACCCTTACAGTGTCTCCAAGTCCTTCGTGAAGCAGTATCCCCAGCCCGACGGATGACTTTATAAGTCCGCCGAGCTCTGTGCCTGCCTCGGTGATGCCTATGTGCATGGGGTAGTCCCTGTACTGCGAAAAAAGCCTGTACGCCGCCACTGTTGTATTCACATCAGAAGCTTTCAATGAAACCACAATGCTATAAAAATCCTGTTTTTCAAAAAACGAAACATATTCAAGCAGCGATGCCACCATCATGTCTGCCTTTTTGTTGCCGCTTTTTTCCTTCAGGGCTGCTGCCGTGCTTTGCTTTAACGACCCTGAATTCACGCCTATCCTTATTGCTGTTTTCCTTTTTTTTGCCTCATTTATAATCAAGTTTACTTTTTCAGCAGAGCCGATGTTTCCGGGGTTTATCCTTATCTTATCTGCGCCTGCCTTTATTGATTCTATTGCCAGCCTGTAATCGTAGTGTATGTCCGCCACAATGGGTATATTGATCTTCTTTTTAATGCCGGCTATTGCCTGTGCCGAGTCCATGTCAGGCACGCCGACTCTTATTATCTCGCATCCTGCAGATTCAAGGCTCTTTATCTGTCTAACTGTTGTGTTAATGTCTTTGGTTTTCGTGCATGTCATCGACTGTACGCGTATGGGCGTGCCGCCGCCGATGTGCAGGCTGCCTATTCTTACTTTTCTCGTCTTCATCTTATATTAACCGCCTTTAATTATCCTAAGGATATCATGGTAGGTTACAAATATGATAAGTACTATTACAAACGCCCAGCCAATCTGCATAAGCGCCTCCTGCACCTTAAGGCTTACCCTTTTTCTGGTGAAGAGCTCGATTAAAAATATCAGGATCAGCCCGCCGTCAAACGGCATTACCGGCATAAGGTTAAAAAGCGCAAGGTTAATGTTTATTATTGAAATCAGCATCAAAAGGTTTATAAGCCCCGTCTTCGCTACTTTCCATGTTATTTGTGCCACGCCTATCGGGCCCGCAATGTCAGGCGCTATTTTCCTGGTAATCATCTTGTACACGCCCTTGACCGTAAGCACGGTAAAATACCACGTCTGGTCCACGGCCCTTTTTGCCGCAGCGGTAACGCCGATCTTTTCCACTACCATGTCCTGCTCCGACGGCATTATTCCTATAAATGCCCTGTTGCTTTTGTCCTTTATCACGTCCTCAATTTCTTCCACTTTCGGGGTAATTTTAAAATCTATTGTCTTGCCTCCCCTTTTGATTTTTACCGTTATCGCAGTGCCCGTATTTTTTGTAATCTCGTCGGTAAGTTCGTCCCAGTATTTTATTTGTTTGCCGTTTACTTCTATTATTTCATCGCCCTTTTGCAGACCGGCCGCTTCCGCAGGATATCCTTTTTTAAGATCTCCCACTACAGGCTTCAGGTTCGGTATGCCTGCCAGAAAAACCACAAACATAAGCAAAATCGCCAGTATATAGTTTTGCACCACACCTGCCAAGCCTACAGCTATTTTTTTATATGACGGCTGGTTTAAAAAAGCGCCCTCACCTACTTTATCAGCTTCCTCAGGCTGCTCTCCTGCAAGCTTTACATATCCTCCGAGGAATACGAAAAGGGACACTATATATTCGGTCTCCTTGCGCTTGAACCCGAAAATTCTAGGGCCCCAGCCTATCGAGAAACTCTCAACTTTTATGCCGAGACCTTTTGCCACAATAAAATGACCGAACTCGTGCACGAATATCGTAAGCCCGAGCGTTATTATTATATAAATGATCTCAAGCATTTATCATGTCCTCCGTGTATTTTCTTGCCGCCATATCAGCGGTTATTATATCGCCCAACCCTGCATTTTTTACGGTTTTATGCGCTTTCATTGTCTTTTCTATATAATACGGTATGCAGTCAAATGAAATTTTGCCTTTTAAAAAATATTTTACCGCTATTTCATTTGCCGCGTTCATGCATGCCGGCATAGTGCCGCCTGTCTTGCCTGCCGAGAGTGCCAGCCCGAAAGCCCTGAACTTTTTCACGTCAACCGGGTGAAATTCGAGCTTTTTCAGTTCCGTAAGTTTCAGCGGTTTTATTACTCCATGCGCACGTTCGGGAAATGTAAGCGCATACATTATCGGCAGCCTCATGTCAGGGTTTGACATCTGCGCTATTACAGAACCGTCAATATACTCTACCATCGAGTGTATTATGCTCTGCGGATGTATGACAACCTCAATTTTTTCGTACGGTATGCCGAATAAATGGTGAGCCTCTATAACCTCAAGCCCTTTGTTCATGAGAGTTGCAGAGTCGATCGTTATCTTTCTGCCCATTTTCCATGTAGGATGCTTTAAAGCCTGGCTTACTGTGATATTTTTCAAATGCTCTTTTTTTACGTTTTTAAACGGCCCTCCGGAAGCAGTTATTATGATTTTTTTCACATATTCCTTTTTGCAGCCCTGCAAAGCCTGCATTATGGCGCTGTGCTCGCTGTCAACAGGTATGATACACGCATTTTTGCTCTTTTTGAGTTCACCGTTTATTATGTAGCCTGCTATTACGAGCGCCTCTTTGTTTGCAAGTGCTATTTTTTTGCCGGCCCTTATCGCGGCCAGAAGCGGGTGTATTGCTGCCGCACCAACGATGCTTATCAGCACAGCGTCGGTTTCTTTGATGGATGCTATTTTTTCCATGCCGGCTGTGCCTGAAAACACCTTTGTCCTGCCCGCATTTTTGCGCAAAAAATCCAGCTTTGTTTCATCCATGATAGCCGCGTATTTCGGCTTATACTTTTTTATCTGCTGCAGCAGGTCTTTTGCGTTTTCATTTGCGGTAAGCGCCAGTATCCTGCTGTCGGCCAGTGCCGAGTCAAAAAGCGACACTGCCGCCTTGCCAATCGAGCCTGTAGAGCCCATTATCGCGATATTTTTTTTGTCCATGGTGGCCCGTCAGTGCTTTAATATCAAAAATTTTATATAAAAATAAATTACAGGCGCGTTGAAAAGAAGCGAATCGATCTTGTCCATTACTCCGCCCATTTCAGGAAGCAGGTTTGAGGAGTTTTTTACTCCTGTGTATCTTTTTATCACTGACTCTGCTATATCGCCGGCCTGGCCGGTGAACGACAGCAGCACGGCGAGTATTATAAGGTGTGCCATCGGGAAAAGCTGGAAAAACTCCTTGAATAACAGCATCCTTAATATTACAGCAGCCGCAATATTTACGATTATGCCGCCGATAAACCCTTCGACCGATTTTTTTGGTGAAAGCTCGGCAATAAGCTTGTGCCTGCCGAAAGCCACGCCTGTAAAATAAGCACCCGCATCATAAATCCATGTGAACATAATCAGCGAAAATATCCAGTAATTCCCCTGGGGAAGTTTCCTTATAAGTATAAAAAATGTGCCCAGTGCCGTAAGGTAAGCAAAAGGAAATACCGTGTTCAGGACTTTCGGCATGTCCCTTTCGACATTTTTTGTTATAAGAATGATCGAAAGAAGTACCATGACCATAGCGGCAGAAACGTAAAACATATACGCAGGGTTTCCCGCGTATGCCGTAAGCAGATATGTTATAACTGCAGCGCCAAGCCCTATATACATGAATGAGCCCATTTTTTTGACTTTAAACATGCAGTAGATTTCAATTAACCCCGCTGAAAAAACGGCTGTTATAAACAGGTAAAACGGCCAGGGTGTCGCAGCCATGATGATAAAATAAATTATCGGGCATGCTATTATTGCTATTATTATCCTTTTAATCATCATACACCGCCGAAGCGCCGCTCGCGCTTTTTATATTCTTCTATTGCCGCAATGAGCTCTTCTTTCCTGAAGTCCGGCCATAATACCGGCGTCACGTATATTTCAGCATAGGCAATCTGCCATAAAAGGAAGTTTGATATTCTCATCTCCCCGCTTGTCCTTATCATAAGGTCCGGCTCGGGAATTCCGGTTGTATACAGGTGTTTTGATATGGTATCTTCGGATATCAAGTTTATCGGCAGCCTTCCGCTTTTTGCTTCTGCCGCTATTTTTCTCACAGCTTTTGTTATTTCATCCTTTGATCCGTAATTAAGCGCAAGTATAAGCTTCAGTCCGGTGTTTTTGGATGTTTTTTTCTTAACTTCGCCTATTTTGTCAATAAGCTTTTTTGGCAGCCGTCTTATGTCCCCTATGGTCAGGAGCCTCACGTTATTTTTCATCATTGTTGGAAGCTCATTTTTCAGGCTTTCCTTCAGCATACCCATCAAAAATTTAACTTCTTTCTCAGGCCGTTTCCAGTTCTCGGTGGAAAACGCATAAAGTGTCAGGTACTTAATTCCCAGCTCTGCCGCGGCTTCGATTATAGCCCTTACCGATTTTGCGCCTTCTTTATGTCCGAAAACCCTGGGCATGTTCCTTTTCTTGGCCCACCTCCCGTTTCCGTCCATTATGATCGCTATATGAGCTGGTAATTTCCCGTCATTTTCCATCTTGCACCTCTTGATTTCGTTTACTTTGCCAAGCTGTCAACAGGCGCTGGCAAAGTATTACGAAATCATGTACCCACTCCAGTCCGAAGCCAATAGGCTGAGGACAAACGGTATCTGACTATCCCTGTCTCTACCGGCTGGAATTTTCGCGAAGTGTGATTTTTAAATTTTGTGTTTTGGATTTTTATTGGCATTATATGGTCATTAAATCTTGTTCTTTTACCTTTGCTATATCGTCGATATCCTTGATGAATTTATCCGTAGACTTCTGAACCCTGGCCTCGGCATGCTTTAAATCATCCTCGGATATTTCCTTGTTTTTTTGTTTTTCCTTGAGCTTATCGTTTGTGTCCCTTCTCACGTTCCTTATGTTGACTTTTGTTTCTTCAGCCATTTTCTTTACCTTTTTTACAAGCTCTTTCCTGGTTTCCTCAGTAAGCTCGGGGAATTTCACCTTAAGGGAATCGCCGGTATTTACCACGGACAACCCTATGTTTGCGGCTGTTATTGCCTTTTCAATCTCCGCAAGCACCGACCTGTCCCATGGCTTAATGTCTATGGTTTTTGCCTCAATGACTGCTACGCTTGCCACCTGGTTTATCGGCATGGCGCTTCCGTAATACTGCACCTTGACCGCGTCCAGTACGCTTGTGTTTGCCCTGCCTGTCCTTATGTTTGAAAGCTCTTTCTGGTAAACCTCTATGGTCTTGCCCATTTTGCTTTCTGAATCCTTGAAGATTTCCTCCATAATGCATCCTCCTGTTATGAAGTTATTATTGTCCCGATATTCTTTTTCTGCACTACTTTTTTTATGTTTCCCTTTTCCTTGAGGTTGAATATTATAATCGGTATTTTATTATCCATGCACAGCGATATTGCCGTGGCGTCCATTACCTTGAGCTGCTTGTTTAAAACATCTATATAGGAGAGCTTCGAGAACCTTTTTGCGTTCTTGTCTATTTCCGGGTCTCCGCTGTAAACGCCCGACACTTTTGTGGCCTTGAGTATGACGTCGGCGCCCATTTCTATGGCCCTCAGCGCCGCAGCCGTATCTGTCGTAAAATAAGGATTTCCTGTGCCGCTGCCGAATATTACTACCCTGCCTTTTTCAAGGTGCCTCTGCGCCCTTCTTCTGATAAAAGGCTCGGCTATCTCGTGCATCTCAATGGCTGTGAGCACCCTTGTCTGCACTCCCATCTGCTCGAGTATGTCCTGCAGCGCAATAGAGTTAATGACCGTGGCCAGCATACCCATATAGTCGCCGACTACCCTGTCAATTTTGAAATTTTTGCCTCTGCCGCCCCTGAATATGTTCCCTCCGCCGATCACTACGCCTATCTCCACGCCCATCCTTCGTATTTCTTTTATTTCCTTGGCTATATTGTAAACTGTGTCATAATCGATGCCCGTAGATTTTTCGCCGGCGAGCGCTTCGCCTGAAATTTTAAGCATTATGCGCTTATAATTATTGCTTTTCGCCATGTAAAAACCTCCGTATTTGATTTTAAAAAAGCCTCAGTTCTCTCCCACCTTGAATCTCGCGAACCTTTTAACCACGATATTTTCACCGATCTTCGCGATTTTTTCTTTTATCAAACTATCAATTGTTTTTGCGTCATCTTTTATATAGGCTTGTTCAAGCAGGCAAATATCCTTGTAAAATTTATCCAGTTTGCCCTCGATTATTTTTTCAAGCACTTTTTCCGGCTTGCCGGAATCTTTCATCTGAGCCTTATAAATTTCCTTTTCTTTAGCGACTACGTCTGCAGGAACGTCCTCTCTTTTCACAAACTGCGGTGACATTGCCGCTATCTGCATGGATATTTCTTTTGCCAGTTCCTGAAATTCTTCAGTTCTGGCAACAAAATCCGTCTCGCAGTTTATCTCGAGCATGGCGCCGAGCTTGTTGTTCGGGTGTATGTAAGTGTACACAAGCCCTTCTTTGGCGGTCCTGTCGCTTTTTTTCGCGGCTGCTGCCATGCCTTTTTCCCTCAGGTAATCCACTGCTTTTTCGATATTTCCGCTTGTTTCCATAAGGGCCTTTTTGCAGTCATTCATGCCTGCCCCTGTTTTTTCCCTTAGTTCCTTCACCATTTCTATTGTAATTTCTGCCATGTTCTTGTCTCCATATTTAATGTTTTAAATTAAAAGTTAGTCTTTGTCTTTTCAACCTAAAATCTAAAATTTCTTCAGTTTACCGTCGGTTCTGTCTTTGGTGATTCTGTCTTTTCCGGTTCTGCCTTTGCCTGTTCTTCTGTAAAAACTCCCTCGAAATTCATGTTTGCCCCTTCAAATGCCGCGGCTTTTTCACCGGACCCGTCGGTTTTTTCCGCGATTGCACTAGGAGCTGTCTCCTGCTCGATTTTCACCTCAGCCGCTTTCTCCCTTTCTATCGCGACTTTCTCCTCTATTATGGTATCGGCCATTATCTTGCACATGAGCCTCACGGCCCTTATCGCGTCGTCATTGCCCGGTATCAGGAAATCTATCCCGTCAGGGTCGCAGTTTGTGTCAACCACTCCCACCGTAGGTATGCCGAGTCTGTTTGCCTCTTTTACCGCGTTTTCTTCCCTTTTCACGTCAATAACAAAAATAGCGCCCGGAAGTATATCCATATCCTTCAGCCCTTCAAGGTTATTTTTCAGTTTTTTGAATTCCTTCTGAATGGACATTTTCTCTTTTATCGGATATTTTTCAAATCCTCCCGTTGCGTCCATTTCCTCGAGCTCTTTGAGGTAATCGACCCTCTTTTTTATGGTAACGAAATTCGTGAGGATGCCGCCCAGCCACCTGTTGTTCACATACGGCATTCCGCATCTGATTGCTTCCTCTTTAATTGCGTCCTTGGATTGTTTTTTGGTGCCGACAAAAAGAACCCTTTTACCGTTTCTTACTACCTGCTTCAAAAACTGAACTGCTTCTCTTGTGTAACGAAGGGTTTTTTGAAGGTCTACGATGTAAATACCGTTCCTTGCGGCGAAAATGTAGGGTTTCATTTTGGGGTTCCATCTTTTTGTCTGATGCCCGAAGTGGACCCCGCTTTCGAGAAGTGCTTTCATGGAAATCTGTGGCATAAATCAACCTCCTTAAGGTTTTTGCCTCTGCCGCCTTCATCTTTCATGCGCCCGGTTTTGGCCGGGACCCGCATAGAAATCGGTGCAGCATGTGATTTTAACTGCTTAAAAACTGGTAAATGTTATCATACCAACTATTAATTTGCAAGAAATTTCTTTGTTTTTGGCAATATCCGGATTTTTTCACGCCCGTAAGCGCTAAACGCCGTCATATTATTTTATTGTTCTTTTGACATTCAGTGTATTATCAAGAACAACGAACTCTGCCCTAAACCCGGATTTTATCTGTCCGGCTTTTATTTTCAGTACTTTTGCCGGGTTATATGTTGCCATCTGCAGCGCTTCCTCGGTACCCAGTCCGCATATTTTTTTCATGCGTCTTACAAGCTCAATTAAAGGCAGGTTTGTGCCTATTTCCCGGGCTGCGCCGTAAAAAGTTTTTGCTCCTGTAGCGTCGCTGATAAGGACGATTCTGCCCCTTCCGAATTTTTTATAAACAATCCTCATAATATCCGGAGGTACATGCCTTCCGTCCGCTATTAATTCTATCATTACCCGCCTGTCTGCAAGAATGGCTTTAAAAGGCACGTCGCCGTCATGTATTTTGCGCATGCCGTTAAATAAGTGGGTCACATGGGTGATGCCCCATTTGATTCCGTGCAGCGCCTGCGCAGACCCTGCATCAGAGTGCCCGAACGCAGCTGTGATATTTTTGCTTTTAAGGTACTTTATTACCCGCTCCGCGCCAGTCAGTTCCGGCGCAACGGTCATAACGCGTAAAAGCGGATAATTTTTTAATACTCTTTTAATTTCCAATTCCGGATTATTACCCTTATAAATATACATTTCCCTGATTGCGCCTTTTCTGGCAGGATTTATAAACGGACTTTCGAGATAGACGCCAAGGCATCTTGCGCCTGTTTTTATTTTTTGGATTCCCCTTATTGTCTTCATCCTGTTTTTATCTTTCGCAGAATAAAGGGTTGTAGCCAGAAAGGATGTCACGCCCTGATTTAAATACGCCTTTTTGATTTTAATTATGTCGTTCTTTGTCCTCACGCTCAAAAAATCAAGCTTAGCCGCAGCATGGGTATGCATGTCTATAAGCCCGGGCGAAAGTATTTTTCCGCCAAGGTCTACGCTGCCTTCCGGCTTTTTAACGCTGTAATAAACAGCTGTTATCAATCCGTTGTCGGACTTAACAGTATTTTCTACAATGAATTTTATCCCGTTAAAAATTTTGCAATTGGTTAAAATCATTTTATCTCCGGGTGGTTGCTTAGGCGGTTATGTTTTGGTTTCCGGCGGAATCACGGCATCAATCTGATGTTATATCTCGTACTTAAACAATGTCATTTTATCTTTATACTTCTCTGTTTTGCCGAACTTTTTGAATATCCCTTCAAATACCCTTTTTACCTGGGCCGGCATACGCAGGAGGTACCTGTAATCAGCCGGCATCTCGACTTTTGCAGGATTCAATATCTTATCCGTTGTATAAGGCAGGTTTAAAACCCATACATTTGAGCTCTTTATCTTGAAAAGCGTTATCATAGGGTATTTCCCGTTTATCGTCACAAGGTCTTTCCCGCCGTTGACGGTATATCCAAGGAAAATATTCTCGTCCAGCTTTATTTTCTTGTTTTTAACGTCCACAGTCTCTGCTTTTACGTCCTTGTCCAGCTTTTTTAATTCTATTTTTTTGCTGGCGCGGCCGGCAAAACCCGCGGTGATAATCATGTCTTTTTTCTGCTTTAAAAAATACGCAAAAAGCTTTTCCTGCTCCCCGTCTGCCGCGGACTGGGCAGTAAGCACAACTCCTTTTGACTGTGCTTTGATATTCGGGGTTAAATAACCTGGCAGCCCGAGCATTAAAAGGTATTGGTGAAGCTTCTCATCGCCGTATGTGTTTAATTTTCTTATGATAGGCACCGAAAAAATATTTTTATTTTCGGCTGCGCTGTCTATGCTGTTCGTGTTATGCAGGAGCGACTCGACAAGCGGCCTTGTCTTTGCCGTCGGCATGTTGCCCGCGCAAAAAAGTATTATTTCATCAGCGCCCGCAAGCGCTGCCTGGTAAGCCTGCTCCGGGTATATCTTTTCATCGCACGAATACGGGTCAAACCATGCTTTTTTTACCTTGCCGCCTGCAATTTCCCTGATGTACCTGTGGAGCATTGACCCGTAAACAGGCAGCAGCCTTGCCTTATTATAATCCCTGGTCTCGACCCCTACAGCAATCTCATCAAACTCAGGGATAAGTTTTGCCAGGTCATAGCCCCTATCGTAAAAAGCCTCCATCCAGTTTGGCACTTTTAATATGAGCCTGGTTTCCTTGTTGGCACCTTTTGCCGGATTTATAATATAATTTTTTGCGGCATCAAAGAGCAGCTCGCTCCTGAACTCCTGCCAAGACTTGTTGTGCCTCATTTTTACGCAGTTTGCGCACTTGCATACCGTGAAATACCAGTCATCTATTATTATTTCATCAAAAATTTCGGCCGTATACCTGAATATCTCGGCCATTCTCTCGTTTCCACGCCTGTCGGTAAAACATGTAGTCGGGCTCGGGAACTCGTTATATTTTGCCCTGTTTGAAAAATGTGTCGGTGTCACCGCCCCGGAAACCGTGATGCCCTTGCCTTCCAGCACTTCTTTTGCGTAATAAACTGTGTTCTCGTCCGCCAAATATCCGTCCCTGTATGTTTCCAGGTATGCTTTTTTTATATTTAAAGGCGTAAAAATATCTATAAAATCTTCCATAATTTTATGATAATCCCTGACGTCAAAGGCTGTGAAATACAGGGAATAATTGAAATTTTCGGGGGTTACTTTTTTCCCCCGGAACGGCAGAAAATCCGTTACAAGAGCGTCGGCCGGTACAGACACAGGCTGAAGTCCAAGCGGCCGCTGGTCCTTTGTCGGATAGCTGAGCGCGCTTGAAAATTCCTGCTGTTTTTCCTTTTTTGCCTTTTTTTTCTTTTTCACCATTTTTCCTCTTCTTTGTCCAAAATTGCTCCACATTATAACTATATGCCATTTCATTTACAAGAGAAAAATGGCGGGCTATAACAATCATGGGGATTGGGGATCGTGAAAGCATTGTTGAATTTGATTATTATTACTTTTTTGAGCTTCCAATCATCCAAGCTTATGAACTTCTGTTCCTCAAACCTTCCAACTATCCAACCGTCCAATCATCATCATTTTAAGCTTCCATGCATCTGAACTTCGGCTTTTTTAGGCAGACTACTCCCTTGTATACCCTGATTTACCTTATATGCGCCAGCTTTGCTATCACTTTTGCATGCTCGTTCAGTTCTGTAACGGCCTCTATCTCATATATATATATACCCGATGCTATCGGCCTGCCATACTGGTTTTTCCCGTTCCAGTAAAACTTATTGTTGCCTTTTGTTCCTTGTATTCCTGATTGCGTCAGCACTACTTCTCCTGACACATCGTATATCGTAAGCTTTACTGTTGCATTCCTTGACAGCCAGAATATTATATTGACGTCGTCATGGAATATATTCGGGAATCCGCCTCTCAGGTTCAGCGGCACAGGCGTTTGCGTGAAAGTTGGGGTTATGGTATAAGTCGGGGTTATTGAAGGCGTCGGGCTTATAGTCGGGCTCGGAGTGCATGTAGCGCTTATTGTAGGAGTGGCAAGCAGGACACCCTGGTTCAAACCGTAATAAGCAATCCATGTAAGGCTTTGTCCTGATGGCAAAGCATAACTTGTACTTAAATCGCCGCCGTTTCCGTTTGTCCACCATAGCTCGACAGCACTATCTTCTGTTGGGTCGTTAATTGAGAAGCTGGTGGAAACCAGACTCCAAGGCATATCGAAAGGTAATCCAGATTCAAAATTAATCCCAAGCAGACAGGATAATCTTGCCCAATTTCCCACAACAAAAATGTCAGGTTCTGTTGCCGGATCACAGAAAGGATTATTAAATAAATGCCCTCGCCCTACAAGATTCGGCGTTCCATTTTTCGGGTCCACATCATAATCCCACCAATCAGGCGGCATAATTGAAGATTTGTAATAAATAGTATTATTACCCAGGGTTGTTAAACCATCATCTGTTGAAATAGTCGCTCCATCTTTTCCATTTACCTCTGTATCAATCATAATCATTAAAGAAATGCTATGAGTATTTCCGCTGATATTATTGGCTATCATCTCATATTCTACTGTGTCGGGAGTTATTCCCGTTGATGGATTATTGACAAACTTATAATGCAGCTGCAAATATATTTCATTATTTATTACTTTAGTTCCCCATATTTCCGTCCCTGTATTAGCGATTCCTCCGACTAGATTTTGATTCGCTATATTACATGGAACGCCGTCAATATTCATAAAAACAGCACTTGTATAATTATCAAACATCCTGCAAGAACTTTGATAGCCATATACCAACTCTGCATCAGCTAAAGCGCATGCATCGCATGTGCCGAAGCTTGTCAAAAGTTCAAAATCGTCCACATTAACTGCAAGGTTATTATTTTCCATACATTGAATGGCAAAAATGCACGAATTGCCGGTTATGAGTAAAACCATGAAAATAAATACCGCTTTTTTCATTTAAAATCCCTTTTTATTGGTTTGCTCTCTCACAAAATAAGTATAACATTAAAATTTTGGTTTTTCAAATTCAATATTGTTATGATTTTATAGGATTTAAATGGTAATCGACAGATATTCATTCCCGCCTTTTATAAACTCGTAACCGGCCTTTTTTATTGCAAAGTTCACCCTGCTAAACCTGCTTTCTTTCATTATCATATCCACAAATGCGCTTCTTTGAAAACGCAGGTTGGCAACGGGAAAAATCCTTATCTCTTCCTTTGTTATCCTGATAAGTTCTGAAATTGCGTCCAAATGAAAATTATAGTCAAGGTGCTCGTCGTAAAGGAATAAAAAATGCGACATGAGCGTAATATCGAATTCCTTATCCAGAAAAACCGTATTAGGAAAAGCTGTGTTTATATATGATTTTGTTTTGCTTATATTATAGTCTTCCAGGAAAGTCTTATATGCCTTTTCCCTGTACTTGCGCAGTCCCTGCTCGTCCCCGTAAAAATCCCACTTATAATTGTGCCTTACCGGCTTCAGCGTCACAAACATTTGTTCCAGGTCTGTCTTGCATTTTCGTCCAAGCTCGTCATGATCAAAACAATAAATCCTGTCACTAGACTTTGCGGACAGGCCTGCCGCATTTGCCTCTGCCGTAAACGAGCTTACCCCTCCGCCGGCGTCAAGTATCTGCGCGCCTTTTAGCTTATTAACGTCGAGGTCAAACATGCGCCTGTACTCGTCAAAAGTCCGGCCAATCAAGATGATATCTTTAATATCGAATTTGTTTGTCATTTTCTCCACTTAAATTATTTACCAATCTTCCAACTTTCCAATCATCCGCCTTTATCTTTTATCGTCCGTCACTCCCGGCCATGTGTCAGTGCGGAAAGGTGAGGCTGCAAGGCCTTCCTTATTATATAAGTTGCACTCCGGGTTGTCTGCCCAGGCATATCTCACTGCCTTAGGGTCCTTTATATCATCGCTCCAAACAACCACGGTATTGTCTTTTATCTCTGCCTTTGCCCATTTGAACTGCCTGTCATCTCCTGCTATTGCAAAGCCTTTCAAATCCCCGTCTTTTGCCGTAAGCCCTGAGCCTGTGTTTGTAAATGTAATGATGATTTTATTTTTGTCTATGGACATCGACTTATAAACCGGGCCTGTTGCCGGGCCCTGCTTCCCGTAAGCCATTACCATTGCCGCGTTTGCCAGCCTTCCTGCCACCGGCTTTTTTACACGCGGATGGATGTCATTCGCGTCGCCGATATCTATCGTGGAAACAACAGCGGTATTTGAAAGTCCAAGCGCCACGAGCTGCGCGTCGCGCAGTTCAGCCCATGCGCTCTCAGACGGCTGTGTCTTGCGTGCCATGTAATTCGGCAGCTGCACAATAATAAATGGGAAATCCCCTTCCAGCCATGCCTTGCGCCAGCTTGATATCATTTCCGGAAGCAGCATGCTGTATTGAACCGCCCGGTCGGCGTTTGTCTCGCCCTGGTACCATATGACTCCTTTTATTTTAAATCTTTCAAACGGAGCGACCATGCCGTTATACAGCGATGACGGCAGCTCCACAGTCGCGGACTTTATATTAAACTGAAACTGTTTTATTGCGTTCTGGGTAAATGGCTTTGCCACGCCCCATCCGCCCTGCTTAAAAGCAGTCATGGGTATGCTTATGTCTTTCCATGATTTTTCCGCGTCGTAATCCGGCGAAGAATAGTAATCGAAGTCTGTTATGGTATTCTGGTCGAGAGAAACCGAGAATTTTCCTATGCCCCTCACTTTGAAAATAATCTTGTCGTAAGCGGACAAATCCACTTCCTGCCCGTTATTCAGCACCGTGCCTGCGCCTGCCCAGGCGTTAAACCCCATGATGCCGGATAAATCGCCTGTTTTGCCCGTACTTTTGAAATCAGCTGTAGAGCCCGGCTTTGCCCACGTGGTCCATGTGCCGCCGAATGTGCCCTGTGCAGACTGGTACACCTTTACATACGCCGGCTGCTCCTTGCCTGGCGAGGATATAAATTGTATATCCTTAACTTCTATTTTATAATTCATGCCTTTGCCGTAATTCCAGTTTTTCCAGTCAAACACGGGATTTGCTTTCCACCTATCCACTATAGGCTGCGTTATTGGATTGCCTTTAAGCAGGCTTTCGTCCATCCATATTTCTATCGGCGTGCCTCCCCATGACGAGTCTATGAGCCCTATCGGCACGTTGAGTTCTTTCTGTAGATCAGAACCGAAAAAGTAAGCCACTGCCGAGAAATTGCCTGCGTTTTCCGCGTCGCACACTGTCCATGCGCCGCCCGCGTCTTTTGCGGGCTTTGGCTTTGCTATCTGCTCCTGCAGGAAAAGCCTTATATTCGGGTTTGTCTTGAAATTTTTCAGCTCTTCCATGCCGTCTGTTGCGTGCATGAGCTGCCATTCCATGTTTGACTGGCCCGAGCAAAACCACACGTCTCCGACAAGCACATCTTTTATAACAACGGTGTCGTTCTTTCCTTTTATCGTCATTTCATAGGGCCCGCCGGCTTTCAGGGGCTGGAGTTCTGCCGTCCATGAGCCGTCCTTGCCTGCTTTTGCAGTGGCTGTCTGGCCTGCCATCTCTACCGTTATTTCCTCACCCTTGCCCGCGTCTCCGAATACCGCAACAGGCATGTCGCGCTGCAGCACCATATGGTCGCCGAATACAGCGGCAACTTTGAGTTTATTGCTTTGGCTTGCGGCAAAAATGTATAATACAAAGATAAAAACCATTAAAAAAACAATAATCATAATTTTCCCGGTGTTCATGAAAACCTCCCTGAGTTTATTCCATGGTTGCGAATGCCGCAGGTCTTGGCCTGCCCAGATGCGACTATCCTAGCATATCGTGATCAATGCGCGAAGCGCAAACCCATCGGAACAAGAATATCCCGCACCTTGATGCGGGATATTCTTATTTAAGCAAAATCTACTTTTTCATTATCGAATAAGAATATATCGAGGCAATAGACAAAGGCACTATTATCGTGAATACCAGGATAAAAAAAGCTCCTTTTTCAAAAAACAGCCCCAAAAGCGGCAAAGGAGAAAACAGCATGAAAATAAGTCCGGCAAATTTATGCGTCTTGTCCCACGCCTCGTCGCTTGAGAGCGTCCACGCTGTCCTTATGCCTATGAAATGATTCCTTTTTGTCCTGCCCAGAAGGATACCCATAAAAAAAATCAGCAGGGCAAAAACAGGCGACAGGAAAATATTTATTTTCAATTTGACTCCCAGCCCCCACAGCACCACATACGCAAACACCGTCATCAAAAAGACCAGCAGCATTATAGCAAACAAATAATAGGTTTCAATAAACCTATTTATATTTTCCTTTGATGGCGCAAATCTTGGTATGGCTATAAATACAACCGAAATAATAAGCATCATAACAGGCATAGAATATAGTCCCATTGCCTTTGGCATATATCCGTTTACGTTGCCGTTTATATTCCAGTGGGACGCCATTTTAGCAGGCAGCGCCGGATATATGAAAAATGCGGCTGCAAAGCATGCAGCGGTCAACAAAAGCAGTATTACGTCTCCAATTTTCATTTGTTCTCCATTTCACAAAATAGAACAGGGGCAATTTTTCAATTGCCCCTGAGAATTTATTATATTGACGGCCTCTTATCCAAGCCGCTTATAATAAAATTTAGAACCTTCTGTTGTCGCGCCTGTTGCCTTTGTCTTTCGGCGGTCTTGCTTCGTCGATCTTAAGCGGCCTGCCCTTAAAGTCCTTGCTGTTAAGCTCGGCTTTGGCCTTCTCCGCATCGGCTGGTGTGCCCATTTCGACAAATCCAAAACCCTTGCCTTCGATGATTGTTATTTCTTTTACTTCACCGAATGGCGCGAACAGCTCTTGAATCTCTTCTTTCGTTACCGAATAGTTGAGATTCCCTACGTAAAGTTTGCTGCCCTGCATAATTCTGTCCTCCTTGTTCTCTTCATTCAAGATTGTCCTATTGGAGGTTATGCAAAACAGCGACATAGCCTTCTCGGGCATACTGAATAAAGGTTTCTCAGGTTTATTAACCTGATCTTTCATGGCATATACTGTATCATAAAATTATCCGGTTGGAAAGAACATTTTTGCATTTAATTTTAATGTCGCTGTTATCTGCTGGCTACTTATAATCCTCAACAGGCATTATGCCCTGTTCCAGCCAGGCATAATCTCCTGCCAGGACTTTCTGCGCAAGGGAATAATGTCTCCTGTCATCGTTGCTGCCTATGCCGTGAAACCCGTCCCTGACGCGCCTGCGCGCAAGCATGGCAAACTGGTCCGCCAGTTCGATTGAGTCCGGCCTGTTTTCATGTTCAGCCATATGCCTTGCATACGAGCACGTACAAGCCACGGCAAAAAGGTCCACGCCTATGCCTACTACCCGGCCAAGTAGCTCCTCTTTTTTTTCCAGCGCTGCCCCGTTTATGGCCATCAAATGGAACAGTTTGCGCGCCAGCTTATTGGACTGCGCAGTGGCCCAGCGCATATGCCTGGCAAGCCTGCCGTATTTGCCGAACATCCATGGCAGGGTTTTCGGGATCCACCTGTCCGGATACCACAGTGTGTAAAAAGAAGCTGCCCTGAGCGCGTCCTTGAAAATGTCTCCTGCGCCTCCTGCTGATTTCGGGTTTATGACCGAACCCAGCATTTTCAAATGTTTGTCCATTGCCTCGCGTATGATAAAAAGGTTCATTATTTCAGTCGAACCCTCTAGTATCCTGTTTATCCGGTAATCGCGCATCACACGTTCAACCGGGTATCCCATTTCGCCCCTTTTGCGCAAAGAGGACTGGGTCTCGTAGCCCCTGCCGCCCATTATCTGCATGGTTTCGTCTATTATTTTCCAGGTTGACTCGCTGGCAAAAAGTTTTGCTATCGCAGCCTCAAGCCTGATGTCGGCGGAATGCGAGTCTGCCAGCGCGCTTATGTAAAGGCTCACTGCTTCCATTGCAAAGGCAGTCGCTGCCATGGTCCCGATTTTTTGCGCAATGGCGTCGTGTTTTCCTATTGAATCGCCCCACTGTACGCGGTGAACTGCAAACCTCCGCGCCATGCCAATGCATGCCTTCGCGACTCCAGAACTGGCTGCCGCAAGCGTCATGCGTCCGGTATTGAGCGTTGTGAACGCCAGCTTAAGACCCTGACCCTCGCCTGCAAGCATATTTTCGCGCGGGACTTTTACGTTTGTAAAACGTATGATGCCGTTTTGTATCGCGTGGATTCCCATGAACCTGCACCGCGACACTGCCTCGAAGCCCGGGGTTTTCGTATCCACTATAAAGGCTGTTATCTGCCTACGCATTTTCCCGTGTATTTCCCGGTCTGGCGTACGTGCCATCACCACCAGCACATCTGCCACAAGGCCGTTTGTGCACCACTGCTTCTCGCCGTTAATGAGGAAATATTTCCCGTCCTCGATTGGTGTGGCAGTCGTGCTTATCTTTGCCGGGTCAGAACCCGCACCTGCCTCGGTAAGCGCGAATCCGGATATTTTTTCGCCTTTTGCCAGCAAAGGAAACCATTTTGCTCTCTGTTCCTCTGTGCCGACCAACATCAAAGGCTGCGGAACACCGATGGACTGATGTGCCGACAGCCATACAGCAGTGGAACCACAATGGCTGCCTACAAGCGAAATAACCCGGTTGTAGTTTATCTGGGATAGGCCGAGCCCGCCGTATTTTTTCGGTATTTTCATGCCGAAAAGCCCCATCCCTGCCAGGCCTTTCAAAATGCTCTGCGGCATTTCCTGTTCGCGGTCTATAGCGTCCGCGTCCACGTTCTTTACAAGGAAATCCTCTACTTTGGCCATTAGTTCGTCGCCGATTTTTTTATCCTCAGCCGGCTGCGCAGGGAAAGGCCATAACAGCGGTTCGCTGAATTTGCCCATGAAAAGCTCGGCCGCGAAGCTTGGCTGCGTCCATTCTGCCTGGCGCGCGCCCTCTACCACCTCGTATGCTTCCTGTTTTCCTTTGTTCATCTTGCTTGTGTCTATCATTGCCATGTTTGACCTCCTTAGAGTCCGTTGATTTTGCCAAGCGTCAACAGCGAAGGCAAAATCTTACGGAGTCTTACACCCGATCTAGTCCGAGGCCTTTTAGGCCGAGGACAAGTGGTGCTGATCATCATGCATTCTGCCAACGCCGAAACTGTCATTGCGAGCCCCGTTTTTATTTTTACAGGGCGTGGCAATCTCGCTTTTTTGCTTTAAATACGAGATTGCTTCGTCGCTTTGCTCCTCGCAATGACACTATCTTCTATTGCCACTTATTATTTTTTTGCTCTTTTCGCTTCCTCTTCCCTTAATTTCCTGCGCAAAACCTTTCCTATCAGGTTCTTGGGCAAAGACTTGCGGAACTCAAATTCCTGCGGTATCTCGAACTTTGCCAGAAACTTCCTGCAGTAAGCATCGAGCTCTTCTATGTTAATCCTGTTCCCTTTACATGGAATTATATAGGCCTTTATTTTTTCACCCAGCGCATCGTCAGGCAGGCCCACAACCACGGCATCCGCCACAGCCGGATGCTTCCTTAACACTTCTTCTATATTGCGCGGGTAAACATTTTCCCCGCGTGTTTTTATCATATCTTTTTTGCGCTCCAGGATTCGGAAATATCCGTCCTGGTCCATCACTGCCAAATCGCCGGTATACAGCCAGCCCTTACGAAGCGCTTTGCTGGTGTCTTCCGGTTTGTTCCAGTATCCTTTCATTACCTGCGGCCCCCTGACTATCAGTTCACCGTGTTCTCCTGTCTTAAGTTCTTTCTCGCCGTGGACATGGTCCACTATCTTCGCCTCAGTGTCTGAAACAGGCACGCCTATTGACCCGATTTTGCGTTCCCCGAAAACCGGGTTGCAGTGCGTGACAGGCGACGCTTCTGTGAGCCCGTAACCCTCAACCACCCTCCCGCCTGTAAGTGACTCGAATTTTTCCTGCACTGCCTGGTACAGCGGGCCTGCACCGCTTATGCATGCCCTTATAGAAGTGAGATATCCGCGGGCGCTTTTCTTTGAATGGTTCAAAGCATTGTACATGAGTTCCACGCCGGGAAAAATTGTGCACTTGTATTTTTTTATTGTCTCCACAACATTGTCTACAATGAACCGCGGCAAAAGTACCATGGTGCACCCTGTATAAATTCCCAGGTTCATTACCACGGTCATGCCGTATACGTGGAAAAAAGGCGTGACGCCCATAATAACATCCCCGCCCGGCCCTGTCTTCATTTCATTGAACCATGCCCTGCACTGCAGGGTATTGGCAACAAGGTTTGCGTGGGTGAGTATGACGCCTTTCGGGTTTCCTGTAGTGCCGCCTGTATATTGTATTAATGCCGTATCTTCAGGCGAAGGCCCTTTGTGTTTTGTTTTCGCTGCGTCCGGCGCTGCTGCAAGTATGTCGTCAAACTGGACTATGCCCGGGCCCTTGCTTTTTCCTTTGTGCACGCGGTGAATGAAACTATCCAGTGCTATTAACATCTTATACATCGGCGAAGCGTAATCGCCCACGTCGGTCAGCACCACCGTACAGATTGTGCCCTGCTCAAGAAGTGGCGCATAGACATTCTCATACCGCGGCAAAGTAATCATTATCTTGGCGCCTGAATCTCCTATTATATATCCTGCCTCAGGCGGCGAGAGCAGCGGGTTCACCTGCACCACAATCCCGCGGGCCTTCAGTACCCCGTAATATGCCGCTACTATCTGCGGGCAGTTCGGCAGCATTATTGCCACCCTGTCTCCCGGTTCCAGGCCAAGGTCTGGCAATGCGCGGCTGACACAGCCTGCCATGGTATTTAATTCCTTAAATGTTATTTTTTCGTCGAAATAATATATTGCTGCATGATCCGGATGTTTTTTAGCAGACTCTTCTAAAAACCAGTTCAGCGGCTGGTCGGGATATTTCAGGGATGCAGGCACACCTTTTTCATAATACTTCAGCCATGGTTTTTTCATTTTTGCGCCTTTCTTTCAGGCATGGGACAGGATGCCCCGCTTTCCAATACAATGCATGTAACAATAGCCAGCGCCAGCAAATCCTTTGTTCCTGTTTTGGTAAGCCTGACTTCCCAGACCATGCTGTTTTTACCCCTGTGCAAGAGTTTGGCTTCTGAATCAACCGAACCCTGCTTGATATTCCTGAAAAAATTAATCTTCAATTCTGCCGTAAGTGCCGGCGCCCCTCCAGCAAGATAAAACGTGCCCACTCCTGCCGTGGTATCAGCCAGCGCTGTAAGCGCGCCGCCATGTATCAGTCCCTGTCCCTGGCTGGCTTTCTGCGACCATGGCATCCGGCCCTTTACCGTGTCCTTGCCGAATGAAATCAGCTTCATGTCCAGTGTCTGTGCCAGCCCTGACCGCCGCAGGCCATACTGTGTTAAAATGTCTTCATTATGTTTCATATACTTCCTCCTATTTATAGAATAATGACTTATCATCAGCCATTTGCTTCAGCAACGCCGGCGGCACAAACCTGTCTCCGTATTTTGCTGCTAAATCATTTGCCAGCCTTTCTGTTTCCGCAATGCCGCGGCTGTCTGCTTCAGCCAAGGGCCCTCCCCTGAACGCAGGGAACCCGATGCCGTAAACCATGCTGAGGTCAAGCATGCCCGGTCCTGCAACAACGCCCTCTTCCAGACAGCGCACGCTCTCGATTAGAAGCGCCGTAGACAGCCTGTCCCTGATATCTGCCACGGGAATTTTCGGGTCGCTTTTATTGACCCATCCTGATATTATTTTTCCGTTTACTATCCATTTGTTGTCCTTGGCCCTGGCAAAAGCGCCGGCCAAATCTTCCCTGCTGACCCAGCCGGGCGCAGCCATATTTTTCCCGTAAGCTCCCTGCAGCTGGTGCAATACCTTACGCATGACCTCGACTCCTACTTCAGCCATCAGGCGAATCGGGCCCATTGGCATGCCGTATTCCTCAGCTATGCAGTCGACTTTACTGACAGGCGTCCCTTCTTCCACCATCTGGGCCGCCTCCAGCATATAAGCAGCCAGCACCCGGTTGACCAGGAACCCGGCCACATCCTTTACCACCACAGGCACTTTGCCCATTGCCAGCGCAAGGTCGACAACAGTTGCAATAGTTTGCGGTGATGTTTTTTCGCCTGGTATGACTTCCACCAGAGGCATGACTTCTGCAGGCATAAAAAAATGCATGCCGATAAACCGTTCCGGATGCTCAGCTCCCTCTGCCAGTTTTGAAATAGGCAGGCTTGAGGTATTGCTTGCTATGACGGTTTCCGGCCTGACAACTGCCTCGACTTCCCCGAATATCTTGCGCTTAAAATCCATTATTTCAGGTACTGCTTCTATCACTATATCAGCGCGCTGGAAACTTCCGTAGCCTGTACCGGTTGAAATGAGATTAAACTGCCTTACAGCGTCCAGCTCGCTCATCTGGTGCCGCTTTACCCTCTTTTTTCCCTGGTCCCATGTTTTCTTAAGCGCGCGTCCAAGGACAGCAATGTCCGTATCCTTAAGCATTGTCCTTATCCCTGCGCGGCTTGTCATGGCCACTCCAATACCTGAACCCATGAGGCCTGAGCCGACTATGCCTGCCAGCTCAATTTGCCTGCCTTTTATCCCGCCGGTCTGCTTCTTGGCGTCCCGTGAAAGAAAAAACATGCGTAAAAGATTCGCGCATACTTTTGTCGCCATGGTGTTGCCTAGCGACATTCTTTCCGCTGCCATTGCGCTTTTACGGCTCTTGCCGAATCCGCTTGTAACAAGGCTGATTAGCCCGGGCAATGCCGGATATGTCCCGTGCGTTTTTTTCATTACACCTGAGTAAGCAACCTGCGCAGCGATATGCCTGAGACCCGGCAGGCCAATGAGCCTTTCAATTATAGGCACAGCTTTTTTTCTCTTTGCCTTTATAAGTGATTTTTGTTTTTGGTCAAGAAGCTTCAGCGCGAGTTCCTGCGCAACCTGAGGCATTTGTTCCTTGAAACACAAGTCGTCCACAAGCCCCTGTTTAAGCGCTGATTTCCCGTCAAAATTTTTTGATGTAAGTATGGTAGTTAAACCGCGCGTGAATCCTATAAGCCTTGGCAGCCGCCATGTGCCGCCGAACCCCGGAGTAATGCCGAGTTTTAATTCAGGCAAACCCAGCTTTGTTATCGGGTCATTGGAAGCCACCCTGCCGCTGCAGGAAAGCGCAAGCTCCAGCCCGCCGCCGAGGCACGGCCCGTGTATTGCCGCAACCACAGGCTTGGGAAAATCCTCTAAGCGGTTCATGAGTTCCTGTCCTGCCAAAGATGCGGTTTGTCCGCCTTCGCGCGCGTCAGGAGAAAGCGCAATTGCCTGTATCTCATTAATGTCCGCGCCTGCTATGAATACCGAATGTTTCGCCGAACGGATAACAATTGCTTTAACTGCTTCATCTTTTTCAAGCGAATCAAACCTCGAGTTAAGCTCTGCAAGCATTTCCCTGCCGAGCATGTTGACCTTTTTATCCTGGTCGTCCAATATTATGTGCGCAACCGGTCCTGTCGTCTCCAGCCGTGTCTTTTTGTATTCAATAACTGTCATTGCGTGTAACCTGTCCTTTCAAGCACGAATGCCGCTCCCTGTCCGCCGCCCACGCATAATGCAGCAAGGCCTGTCTGGAGGTTTCGGTTTCGGAGTTCAATTGCAAGCGTTAGGAGGAGTCTGCCGCCGCTTGATGCCACAGGATGCCCCAGCGCTACGGCTCCGCCGTTTACGTTTAAAATGGATCTGTCTATTGCTCCGAGCGCCTTCGGGATCCCCAGGTAATCCGCACTAAGCTTGTCTGATTCAAAAACCCTGAGGCACGCAATGACCTGCGCGGCAAAAGCTTCATTTATTTCTATAATCTGCATTTCAGAAATCCGCCTTCCCAGTTTTCCAAAAAGTTTAGCAGCGGAATATACAGGCCCGAGCCCCATGCGCCGCGGCTCAAGCCCTGCGTACGCATTACCTACAATTTTTATCAGCGGTTTTATTCCCCATGCCTCTGCCCGTTCCCTTGTCGTAATTACCATGGCAACTGCGCCGTCTGTTATCTGGCTTGAATTCCCCGGCGTAACTGTTCCGTGGCGCCTGTCAAACACAGGCCTCAGTTTTGCCAGCTGTTCCATGGACTGTCCTTCGCGTATGCCGTTATCTTCGTTAATGGGAATAAAATCAGGCGGTGAATACAATGGTATAATTTCTTCCGAAAACCTCCCGCTTTTCCTTGCCTTTGCAGCCTTGTTGTGGGATTCAAGGGAAAACTCGTCCTGTTCCTTCCTGCTTATCCCCATCTCGCGCGACAGCAGTTCCGCCGTGTCTCCCATTATCATTCCGCAGGTAGGGTCAGTCAGCCCTTCCATTATTCCTATGCGCGGGTTCAGCATTTTCAGGCGGAAACTCAGCATTGCTGCCAGCTTTTGCGGGAATGTCTTTGCCTTCCCGAGGCGGGTAAAAAAATCCGTAAAATATTTGTTATAAATAAGCGGCGCGTTGGAAAGCGACTCTGTCCCTCCTGCCACTACGACCTCTGCAGTGCCGGCCTCTATCATCTCAATTGCGTTTGTCACTGCCTGCATGGATGATGAGCAGTTGCGCTGTACTGTGTATGCCGGGATTGACAGAGGATATCCGGCGTTGATGGCTGATACGCGTGCTATATTCGTGGCGTCTATGGGCTGGGCCACACACCCCATGATGACCTGGTCTATTTCTGTCGGGTTGATAGGCACCTTTTTTAACAGCGCAGCCAGCACCTGCCGTCCCAGTTCCTGCGCAGAAAGGTTTTTCGCCAGCGTGCCTGCTTTTACAAAAGGCGTCCTTATGCCTTCAACAATCACTATCTCCTTCATGTTTCCTCCTCGATAGCGTTTATTTTGTCAAGCCAAAGGCGCCGGCAAAATATTATGCTATCATGTACCCGCTCCAGTCTGGGGCTTTAGCTGGCAACAAGCGGTATCAATTCCTAGCCAATACTTTTTTGCAATTCTTTTAATTTCAGCAAATTCCCGTTATTTATCCCCAGATCGGCTGCATCGTTTATCAGGAAATCCAGAAATAAATTAATTTCCTGTCCGGTATTTGTTATCTCTAGAAATTCTTTTTTCGTGACTTTCCTGTTATGCATGCGTTCAAATATAACCACTGCATCCGGATCCTCGGCATCTCCAAATGCGCTTTTTAAAGTCATCATTTCCTTGTCAAACTCTTCCCTGTATTTTTTTGTTTGCTGCTTTCCCAGAATATCTTTTATTCCCTTCTCCATGTTTTTCACACTGCGTACCTCCATTTTAATATTATTTATAAAAACTCTCTCTACATACGGCCGTCCATATATTTATAATGCAAATTAACTTTTACTTAATAATTTTTGTATCCCGAAATTCCCCATATAATTGACTTTTTTATCTTCGGATTATTATGTATCTTTACAGAAGCGCGGATTATTTTTTTTATTTTTGATATAAACTTTTTTTTAATCTTTTTCGTCTAATTAATGTAAAAAAAAGAAACTATTATCGAAAGGAGAAAGGTATGAAAAGAAAATATTTGTTATTTGCGTTTGTTACTGCAGTTGTTCTTATTGTATTTTGTTTTTACAGTGCTCCTGTTTCTGCGCGCACGGCTCATTTTGGCGGCAATGGTTTTGTTTCCCATTCCTATGGTTTCCATGGCTACCGCGGGTATAGCAGGACGTTCAGTACAAGCAGATGGCATGGAGGCTGGGCAAGCTGGGGCGGAGTGCCGCGCGTAGGTGTTATTTTCCCTGCATTGCCGTTTGGCTGTACACGGATATTTATAGGCGGTTATCCTTATTATTTTTACGATGGTGTTTATTTCAGCCCCTGTCCGGTGGGATATATCGTGGTTCCTGCGCCTGATGTGGATGATGAATCATCTGCCGTGGTGCCTGACAACACCAGCAGCCAGGCTGATACCGCCAGTGGAACGACTATCACAATAAATATCCCTAAATCAAAAGGCGGTTATAAATCAATAACGCTTACCAAGAAAGACGGCGGATATATAGGACCCCAGGGCGAGTTTTATCCGGGCCATCCGACTGTATCACAGCTTAAGGCGCTTTACGGCGAATAAACTAAATAAAATAAAAAAGCCCGCCTTTAAGGCGGGCTTTTTTATTTTACGGGAGTTATATTTTATCTTTTAACTTTTCAAACAAATATGTCAAAAATCCGGCCGATAACGGCACTGTTACCAGCAAACCTACCAGCATCAGTTTAAAACCCACAAGATTAATAAGCGTAATGCAGAGCATTATCACAAAATGTACGACCAGCCCGTTTTTCATCACAACCCTGTAACTTGACGCAAGCGACTCACTGAGCCCTTTGTCCGAATAAGCAAGAAAAAAAGGCGCATATATCCATACCGTCAGTACAAAAAAGCCCGGAACCAAAAGCAGCATTCCCAGCAGGGCTGTAAAAAAAATTATCAATCCCTGTAATATAAGCGGCATGAGCTCTTTTTTATAAAAAAACAGCGAGTCGTTCAGGTTATCAAGCGATACTTCCTCATTGCTCCTGACTTTCAGGAAAATCCGTCCCATTCCCATATACAAAAAAGGCCACAATAAGCCTATTGTCAGCCCGCTTAATACCACTGTGATCAGGGCTGACACCAGTATTACAACGGGTTGTTTGATTATTGCGTCTATAGTGTCTTTTATTGCCTTATCTATTTCCATTGTTCACAGCTGAAATTCTTTTTTATGTATTTAATGTCTTTCCTTATCTGCATTATAAGCTCTTCTTTATTCCTGAATTTTTTTTCATCTCTTATCTTTTCCAGAAACCTTATTTTCAGTTTTTTGCCGTAGATATTCCTGTGGAACCCAAGCAAAAAAGCCTCAATCAGCGGCCTTGGTTCATTTTTTAAAGTCGGTGAAAACCCGATGTTTACAGCTGCGTGGAAGCATCTGTTTCCGTAGTTCACAAGGGCCGCCCATACTCCTACCGCCGGTATTTCCTCATACGCTATCCTGATATTAGCCGTAGGGAACCCGAGTTTAAACCCGATGTGCCTGCCGTGAATGACGGTGCCCTCTATCTCATATTTGCGGCCCAGCATATGCTCGGCTTTTTTGATGTCGCCTTTTTTAAGGTAATGCCTTATCGCCTGGCTGCTTATTTTTTCCTTTTTTAACTTTATATCGCCTAAAACATTTACCTTGAAATTGTATTTGCGGGAAATGCTTTTCAGAAACCGCACATTGCCTTTTCCGGATTTCCCGAATATAAAATCGCTTCCGGCGGCAATGTATTTCATTTTGAATTTTTTTATAAGGATTTCTTTTACAAATTCTTCCGCCTGCATCCCGGCCACTTTCTTAAAATCCAGCACCGCTATATAATCGACCGCGTATCTTGAAAGCAGCCTTATCCTGTCGCCGAGGCTTTTTATGTATTTCAGGTCTTTTGTTTTTTTCAGGAATGTATCGGGATGCTGTTTAAATGTTACTACTATGCTTTGCCCGCCGTTTTGCCTGGCCCAACTTTTAATACTCTCTATAAGCTTTGCGTGGCCTATATGGACACCGTCAAATACGCCTATAGTTATTGCGGATTTTTTTATTTCATCAGGAATGCTGTTGAGCGAGTGTATTAGCTTCATAACCCTTATTTTATTTGCCTTCTTACCTCTGCGAGCAGCAGCTTTTCAGCTGTGTCTATCGGGCTTTTAATCACGCATCCGGCCGCGTGTTTGTGCCCGCCTCCTCCGAATTTCTGCGCTATTTTATTTACATCATGCCCGTTTCTCGACCTCAGGCTTGCCTTAACCCTGTCCCTGGCAGTCTCCTTAAAAAGTATCGCAATTTCCACTTCCTTGATTGATCGGATTGAGTTTATGAAGTTATCAGTATCAGATTCGGCGGCGCCTGTGTCCCTGAACATTCTTTGTGTAAGCCTGCTCCAGCCGATTTTTCCCTGTATCTTCAGGGACGTGAGCATTTTCATCAGCAATGCTGTGCTTGCCTTCGTGGTTGCGTAAACCTCAAAAGCGATATACTCAGGATCCGCCCCGGCGCGCAAAAGCTCGGCCGCTACCATATGCACTTCCGGCGTGGTGTTTGAGTACCTGAAGGATCCCGTGTCGGTTATTATGGCCGTATAAATGCATGAGGCAATGTCCTTATCTATTTCCCATTTCAGCCTTTTCATGATCTCATATACCTGTAATCCGACTGCCGCCGCTTTGCTGTCCACTATTCTCAGGTCGCCGTACATGTCGTTGTCAGGATGGTGGTCTATATTTATCAGTGTCTTTGCCTGTTTTTTATAGTCTATTATATTGCCGTTTCTCCCGAAATCCGGGCATTCAAGCAGAATGACCGCATCCCATACCCCGCTGATATTTTTCATATTTTTTATTTTCGAGCTGTTTGGAAGGAACTCATAAATGGAAGGCATTTTGTCCCTGTTGATAAAGTCTACCTTTTTCCCCATTTTTATGAATTTCCTCATAAGCGCCAGTCCGGTGCCGATCCCGTCGCCGTCCGGGTTTAAATGCGTTGTCAGCAGTATGTTTTTTGCGTTCTTTATTATTTCGCCGAACCTGCGGACTTCTCTGCCTGTCATCGTTTATTTCCTCTCATCTTCTATGGTTTTCAAAAGTTTCATTATTCTTTCACGCTCTTCCTGCGTATCGTCCAGCTTAAAAATAATTTCAGGCGTATAACGCAGCTTTATCACATCACCGACCTGTTTCCTGATGAATCCCGACGCGCTTTTCAGGCCCTCCATACTTTTTTCTTTTGCTTCATTATCGCCCATTATGCTTACATATACATGGGCTATGCGCAGGTCGTTTGTCAGGCTCACATGCGTCACGCTCACAAATCCTATCCTGGGATCCTTCAGATCCCTTAGTATCAATGTGCTTATTTCCCTTCTTATCGCGCTCTCTACTCTCTGTTTCCTTATATTGTTCATTTTATTTTTCTCTTAACCTTTCGCTATTGCCAATCTTTCATTCTATCAATTTATATTATTTCGAATTCATCCTTTAAAATTTCAAACCCGCTTTTATTTTCTTCAATAAAATCCAGAATTTTGTCGAATGTGCTGTTCAAGAGCCTGTCGTCATTGCTTATCCCTGCTATTGCAAGGACGCTTCTCTGCCATTTGTCCTGGAAGCCCGCCTCTATTACCGATATATTGAAGCGTTTTCTTAATTTATCCTTTAGCTGCTGTATTATGAACCTTTTTTGTTTCAGGGAGTGTGTGTCGTGAAGAAAAAGTTCGATATTCAGTATGCCTATCTTCATAGTTTCTTGACTTTTTGTCTCTCCTCGTAGAAAACTATGACGTCGCCTTCCTTTGGCTCACGGTACCCTTCTATTATAACGCCGCACTCGTAGCCTTCCTTGACTTCCTTTACTGTGTCCTTGAACCTGCGCAGGGATGAAACGTTGCCTTTTAATATCTCGTAGCCGCCCCTGTATACCGACGCTATCGAGTCGTTATACGCGTTCCCGCTTTTTACATAGCTACCCGCTATGAACTTGTCCTCGCTTACGACCTTGAATATCTGCCTTACCTCGGCCTCCCCGATTTTTACCTGCTCGTACTCCGGCTCCAGCATTCCTTCCATAGCCGCTTTAATTGCGTCCACGACTTCATATATTATGTGGTATATTTTTATTTCAACCCCTTCTTTTTTCGCCAGTTCCTTTGCTGCCGAGTTGATTGCCACAAAAAATCCTATTATAACGGCGTTTGACGCGTCCGCGAGAAGCACGTCGCTTTCGGTGATGTCGCCCACATCGGAGTGTATTATATTCACGTTTATGTCGCTTTCGGCTGAAAGCTTGCTTATTGAGTCGGACAGCGCGCCTATGGAGCCTTGGCTGTCGCCTTTTAATATAAGGAAAAGTTTTTTCTCCGCTCCCATTTTTATTTTCGCGGCCAGGTCCTCGAGCGTTATTTTCTTTTTCTTCCTTTCTTCGGCCATCCTCCTGAGATCTTCCCCGCGGCGCTCCGATATCTGGCGTACTTCCTTTTCGCTTTCCATAACCCTGAATTTGTCGCCGGCGTTGGGCACCTCGTCAAAACCAAGCACCTCGACAGGTATGACAGCTCCAGCCTCCTTCAGCCTGCTGCCCTTGTCGTCTATCAGTGCCTTTACTTTTCCGAATGTATAGTTTGTAATAAAAGGGTCCCCTATGGCAATTTTTCCTTTTTGAATCAGCACTGTGCCTATTGGCCCCCTGCCCTTGTCGAGCTTTCCTTCTATTATGACTCCTATGGCTTTTTTATGAAGGTTTGTTTTTAATTCCAGCATTTCCGCCTCGAGCAGGATTTTATCCAGCAGCTCGTCAATGCCTATTTTCTTTTTTGCGGAAATAAGCACAAACTGCGTCTTTCCTCCCCACTCCTCGGAAATTAGGTTGTATTTTGTGAGCTCCTGCTTCACCCTGTCCGGCTGTGCCCCATCCTTGTCTATCTTGTTTATGGCGACTATTATCGGCGCGCCTGCAGCCTTGGCATGGTCGATTGCCTCAACTGTCTGCGGCATTACGCCGTCGTCAGCCGCGACTATCAGTATGACGATATCCGTTGCCTGTGCTCCCCTTGCGCGCATCGCTGTGAAAGCCTCGTGGCCCGGCGTGTCTATAAATACTATGTCTCCCTTTTTCGTCTGCACCCTGTACGCGCCTATTTTCTGTGTTATACCGCCGTGCTCTTTAGATACAATGTCAGACTGCCTCACGGCGTCAAGAAGCGATGTCTTGCCGTGGTCGACGTGCCCCATGATAGTGACTATCGGCGCCCTAGGCTTCATATCCTCTGGCTTGTCCTCCGCCTCGTCAAATATAGAATCGCCGTATATGTCCTTGAATTTTACTTCCTTGCCGAATTCCTCGGCAACAAGCTGTATGACGTCCTCGCCCATGGTCTGGTTTATGGACGCAAGAACTCCCATGGACATAAGTTTTTTTATTAGTTCGGTTGATTTTATCTCGAGCCTCTGTGCCAGTTCGCCTACTGTTACGCCGCGGTTTACCTCAATGAGTTCTTTTACCGGCACTGCAGGCGGTGCAGGAACTGCAGGCGTTACAGGCATTGCAGGTGCCGGCGCCTGGACTGCCGGTGCCTTTATTTCAGGCGCAGGTGCTTCCGGCGCTGGTGCCGGCTTTTGCTCAGGCCTGGCTGTCTTTGGCTCTGCAGGCTTTTCAGCATGCTGCGTTTCTTCTTTTTTGACTGCTTTTTTCGCCTCAGGTGCGTGTTTTATTTCGTGCTTTTCTTCCTTTTGGTGCGCCGGATGGTGCGGCTTTGCCTTTTCAGTCTCTGCAATTTTGCCTTTATGCGCCGCCACCTTTTTCTCAACAAAATCAACCAGCTCATCCGGTATCGCGCTCATGTGGCTTTTTGCCTCCACGCCCTTTTCCTCCAGGATGCTGATTATTTCCTTGCTCTCTATGTCGTATTTTTTTGCCAGCTCGTGTATTCTCATTCGGTTTTACCGCCGCTTTTTTCAATAAACTCTTTTGCTTTTCCCTTGAGCTTGTTTATCTCTTCCGGCCCTGCGCCTATTATCTCCGCAAGGGTGTTGTCCTCGGCAGCAACGAAATCCTTCAGGTTCTTGACGCCGGCCTCTTTTATTTTTCTCAGGATTTTTACAGGTATATCTGTATTCAGCTTGAAAAGGTCAAACTCTACCTGCTCCTCTATGCCTTTTTTCATCTGCCCTATTTTTTCCTCGGTAAACTCGCTCTCGCGGAGCACGGATACTTTCCATTTCGTAATCTTCGCGACCAGCCTCATGTTTACCCCGCCCTTTCCTATTACCTGGGAAAACTGCTCGTCGGGTACGGCAATGACGGCGTACTTGTTTGCGTCGTCGATATAAATATTTTTAAGGGCTATAGGCGCTATCGCGCTTTCCAGGTATTTTTTGATATCGTCGCTGTAAAGCACGACGTCTATTTTTTCGCCCTGCAGCTCCCTGATGACCGTCTGTATCCTGCTTCCCTTCACTCCTATGCAGGCTCCCACAGGGTCTATATGCGGGTCGTGTGACGTGACAACTACCTTGCTTTTCACCCCGGGCTCCCTGGCGACATATTTTATTTCCACAACTCCCTGGTCGATTTCGGTCACCTCTGTCGCGAATATCTTCTTGATGAAATTCGGGTGCGTCCTTGAAAGCTCAAGCTCGGCGCCGTCCCTGTTCCTTTTCACGGAAAGTATCAGGGCTTTTATCCTCTGTCCTATCTTGTATTCTTCCTTCGCCACCTGTTCTTTTGCCCTGAGGATACCCTCGATTATCCCGAGGTCTATAATCAGGTTCCCGTTTTCTATGTTGTGCACGGTGCCTGTTATAAGTTCCCCTTCTTTTTTTGAGTACTCAAGGAACAGCTGGTCTTTTTCCACTTCCCGTATTTTCTGGGTTATTACCTGTTTTGTGGTCTGGGCCGCTATCCTGCCGAATTCCTTCGGGTAAAAAAGCACCTCTATGTCCTCTCCCAGCTGCACTTCGGGTTTTATCGCTTTTGCTTCTTCAAGGGAAATCTCCGTGTAATCGTTTTCAGCCTTTTCAACCACTTTTTTTATCCAGAAAAACTTTATTTCGCCTTCCTGCGCGTCGACCCTGATATTAGGCCTGACGCCGTAAACCTTTTTTGCAGCGGAGGCAATGCCGCGCTCAAAAGCCTTTACCAGCTCGTTCTTGTCTATATTTTTCAGCCTTTCAATCTGTTGGAAAATCTCGGTTATTTCGTTTGACATTTTACTCAACCTCTCTTCTTCAGGTCATCTTCGGCAGTGTCAAGGTTTGCCTTTTTGATGTCGCTGAAGCTTATCTCTGTGATCTTTCCTTCATTTTCTATCATTACTTTATCGTCTGTAACTTCCTGTATATATCCTGTATAAGCCGGCTGGCTGTTAACAAGCTGGTGAAGCACTATCTTTACCCTCTGTCCCTTGAAGCGCCGGAAATCCTCGTTTTTTTTAAGCGGCCTGTCCGTGCCCGGAGATGAAACCTCCAGGAAATACCGCTCAGGTATCACGTCGTTCATATCCAGCTCGAGGGCAATCTGCTCGCTTATTTTGGCGCAATCGTCCAGGCTCACGCTTCCTTTAAGCTTGTCAATAACCACTTTTAGATGGTAATTGCCGGACTTATAAAGCTCGATATCGGCTATTTCCATGAAATTATCCTTTATTATCGGCTCAACCAGCTCTTTTACTTTTTCCTTTATAAGCTCAAGCGATGACATGTTTCACCTAATAAAAATCAAAAAGTGGGGTTTAATCTTGCCCCACTTCGCGTGTTAAAGGCTCATTCTCTAAAGCTCGTTGTCGGTCAAAATAATACTACCACAAATCACATTAGTTTTCAAGCTGGTTTTTCAAGCAGGTTTTATCCTGTAGAACGCCTTTGCAAAACAGGCGCCTTATTTTCCAGCATATTTTCGCCGATTTTAATGCTTCATATATTCTTATTTTACTTTACTTTTCATTTGAGCAGCAATAAAATAAATACAAATTTACTATAAGGAGGCTTACATGGTTGATTACACAGCAAAATTCTTCAGGATTGCGGAAAGAAAATCAAATATAAGGACCGAAATAATCGCGGGCTCAACGACTTTTTTGACTATGGCATACATTATTTTTGTCGAGCCTTCTGTTTTGCAAAATGCGGGCATGGATTTTGGCGCTGTCATGACAGCCACCTGCCTTGGCGCTGCAATACTGTGCATATTAATGGGACTTATAGCCAATTACCCAATAGCCGGCGCGCCTCTCATGGGTGAAAATTTCTTTTTTGTTTTCACGATAGTTATTTCGATGAAGTTTTCTTTCCAGGCAGCGCTTGCGGCTGTGCTTATAGAAGGCGTGCTTTTCTTGATCCTCACATCCCTGAAACTGCGCGAGCTTATACTTGACGCCATCCCCCGGTCTTTAAAGCATGCGATGGCAATAGGCATAGGTATTTTTATAGCTTTTATCGGCCTCAAATGGTCGGGGCTTATTGTCGCAAACGCCGCAACCACCGTTTCGCTCGGCAATGTAAAATCACCGGCTGTAATTTCATCCCTGCTCGGACTTTTTGTGACCGCCAGCCTGCTGGTAAAAAAAGTGAAAGGCTCGCTTATGTGGGGGATGCTTTTCACGACAATCACAGCCCTTTTCACCGGCGTTGCAAAATTCTCCGGTGTTATCAGCACACCGCCTTCAATTGCCCCTGTTTTTTTCAGGTTTAATTTTTCAGAAATATTAAACCCCAACTTCATTATGGTTGTCTTCCTGCTTTTATACATGGAGATATTCGACACAATAGGAACTATAATAAGCGTTGCGGAAGAAGGCGGCTTCATGAAAAACAATAAGCTTCCGGGCGTTGATAAAGTTCTTCTGGTGGACGCATTCGGCACATCCCTCGGCGCCATGCTCGGCACTTCTACAGTATCCAGCTTCATTGAAAGCAATACGGGCGTCACCCAGGGCGCAAGGACAGGCTTTGCGAATATAGTTACCGGCGCGTTGTTTTTGCTGTCATTGCTGTTTTTCCCGCTGGTTAAAATGATAGGCGGCGGGTTTGAGGTCTCGAGCGGCAATTTTATTTATCCTATAGTCGCGCCTGCGCTGATACTTGTAGGCTTCCTGATGATAAAAAATATAACAAAACTTGATTTTTCAGACCTTACCGAGTCTTTACCTGCCTACCTTACTATAATAGGTATCCCGCTCACATTTAATATAGCCGACGGCATAGCATTCGGCATAATCTCTTATCCTGTTATCAAAGTTTTGGCCGGGAAAGCAAGGGATGTTTCAATACTGATCTACATTCTGGCAGGAATTTTTATTTTAAAATATATTTTCTTTTAGCAGTCTGTTATTTAACGTCCCCTGTGTGCAGGCATCTCATTGCATCATTGTCTTTTATAATTATATAATCCCCGCATACTAAAAGGCTGTATTGAAGTGTCTTCGCAGGCAGATAATCCCATTTTTTTTTGCCGTCAGCAGGGTCTATGCAGAACAGTTTCACATCCCCGCTTGACCCGCTGTTTTCCAGGTATTTCGCATCCCCCGACCACATAATCAGCTTATCCTTGAATATTTTCGGCTGAAAATCCCATCCATTAAAGTCGGCCACTGCCTGAATTCGCCATGTTTCCCTGCCGCTTTCCGCGTCCAGAGCCAGCAGAAATCCCGGCATAAAATCTTTTTCAGGCTGGCTGATAAAAAACAGCGTGCCTTTCAATTCAACCGGCTGGAATAAATCTCCTTTTGGAAAATCCTTTTTCCAGATTGTTTTTCCTGTCTGCTGGTTTATCGAAATCAAGTAAGAGTCTTCGTCACTTTTCCCTGAAATATAGACCTGGCTTTTGCCCAATTCCATAAGTTGAAGCGTCGAATCAGGTAAAGCTGTTTTCCACAGTATCTTCCCGTTGACAGCCGAAAGCGCCATGACGTACTTTCCCGCGCGCAGGAAAACACCGTTGCCTGATACCGCAAGGTTGACAATGCTTCCAAACTTTAACTGCCATAAAATTTTCCCGCTTCTCGCGTCAACGGCATTTAACTCATCGTGATTCTTACCCTTGGCAAGCAGCGCAATATCCCCGCATGTTTCAAGAAGCACAGGCGCCCAGTTCCTGCAATCCGCTGAAGCCTGTGTTGTTTCCCAAAGCAATTTGCCCGTCTTCATGTCAAAGGCGTTCCAGCAATACTCATACGAACAATCAGATTCTTCTTCATTTCCGGTCGACTGGCTCGCGAATATTACTGCACCCGCAGAAAACTTTATCTGCTTTATGTCATTCCCGAAATATTCAGAAGCAAAATGCCTTATCACTTTTCCTGTCATCAGGTTTATCTCGCCGTTTCCGCAGTAAATATTGCCGTCACACACTGCAACCGCAGCATCTCCCGTCATGCGAAATTGGTTATCCAGATTGCTTGACCAAATAGTTTTTATGTTTTCATCAGCCATAACAAATCCCGGTAATGCCAGCAGCAACATCAAAATTTTAAGCACTTTCTCCTCCGTATGGTTAATTTTTTATCTGTCAGCGATTATACATGAGGCTAAAGCCATGTCAATATAATGAATTTTTCTTGACTGGTTATATTTTTATGCTATTATTTCGGCCACGGGATGGAGTTCCCTGTTAACCGCCGTATTCCGGCTGATGACTCCTACAAAACTAATTAACGAGGTGAACTCCATGCTTGTACCTTATCTTACCGCTGCAGTCTGGCTCTCTCTCGCATTAATCTCCACCATGCTCGCATACCGCATTAAAATTGCTACAACATTAATGGAAATCTGCGTCGGTGTTGCGGCAGCATACTTTATCACAAGGTTTTTCCCCGCAATACCGATAGGCTCAAACACTGAATGGCTGAAGTTTCTCGCCGGCATTGGCGCGGTCCTGCTCACTTTCCTGTCAGGCACCGAGCTTGACCCGTCAACAATGAAAAAAAAGGTCAAAGAAGTTTCCGCCATAGGCATAGTCGGGTTTTTTGCTCCTTTCATCGGCTGCGCACTTATAGCAAAATTTTTTCTCCACTGGGACACGCGCGCAAGCCTTCTCGCCGGAGTTGCTTTATCCACTACCTCTATGGCCGTAGTTTACGCCGTCATGCTTGAATACGGGTTTAACAAAACCGATTACGGCAAGGGCATACTCGGCTCCTGCTTTGTGAATGACCTTGGAACGGTAATAGCGCTTGGTTTGATATTTTCCCCGTTTACCTATAAAACCGTGATTTTTATAGTTGTTACAGTTGTTGTAATATTTGCTTTGCCATATATGACTGAAAAAATAGTCCATATTTACGGCAATAAAACATATGCCATCAGGACAAAATGGATACTGTTTTTGCTGTTCGGCCTCGGCGCGCTGGCAGTCTGGTCCGGAAGCGAGGCAGTGCTCCCTGCTTATCTCGTGGGCATGGCGCTCGCGACTGTCATTGGCAGCGACCACGTTTATATTAAAAGGCTCAGGACTCTTACCATAGGCTTTTTGACCCCGTTTTATTTTCTGCGCGCGGGCTCGCTTGTTTCCTTGCCTGCTATCGCCGCTGCGCCGTTTGTTTTTCTAGCGCTTTTCGCCGGAAAAATAGTGACAAAAATCTTTGGGCTCTATCCTGTCATTGGGTTATTTAAAGGGCATAAAAAAGAAAGATGGTATTACACACTCTTGATGTCAACCGGGCTTACATTTGGCACAATATCTGCGCTTTACGGCCTCACAAACAATATTATTACACAGGCGCAGTATTCTTTTCTTGTCGCCACAGTAATAGCCAGCGCCGTCATACCTACGGCAATCGCGAATTTCAAATTTTTGCCTTCGCATTTGCTTGAGGCCCCTATGGCCGATGACGACGTGCCGCAGGAAGATATTAACGGTGATTCAGGTAATTAAAAAATAGCGTCGGCCTTATCAAAATGTACGGTTAAGCAGCAACATCGCGCCGATCGTAAGGACCAGAAAGACAAAAAATACAATAATAGCTGTTTCAGCAGCAGGGCGCAGTGCCTTTCTTTTCTCATTAAAATGATGTTTGTATTCCTCGTAAACTATGGCTCCGGCCATAAACGCACCGATTAAACAAAACGGGATACCGATAATCAGTATGGTAACAGCGGTCTGTTTCATTTATCTTATCGTTTCCATCTTCGCTGCTTTTCGAATTTCTTCCCGGAAATGAGTTCCACGGCATCAATCCACGCCTTTTTCTCAGTATCGCTTAATTTTTCCGCCCCTTTCTGGTAATTATAACTGTCAATCAGCGCATTAAGCGTTGTCGAGGTAAAATTTTTCAGATTATTTTCCTGTATTTCCTTTAATTCCTTAGCCTTAAGGGGATCTTCTTTAGCGAGCCTGTCAAGTATCATAATAAAATGCTCCATACAAAAAGGAAAAGCGTCATTTCTTTTAATGTCATAAAAAAAATCGCCTATAAAATCAACGAAAATTCCTCCATACCGTTCAAACGCGGCTTTTTCATTCAGGCACGCAGGGCAATACCTGGTCTGTTTTTCCTTATATCCTCTGAATTCAGATAAAAATTTTGTTGTTGATTTTTTTCCGGCAAATTTGTTGATTTGCCCGATAACGCGCTGGTAAAGCAGGGCTATCCCCATCGCGTCCTTAAAATCAAGCAGTGTCCCTGCGTGCCTTTGGCAATAACCGTTTGATTTCAGCAATTCCGCATTTACTTTCATGTCGTTGACGCCTTCATAAAGCAAGTCATCAAAATATTTCAGCGTGCTCTTTTCCAGTATGTTGCAGAAAGCGCATCCGCGCTGCTCAAAAGCCTCTTTTAAATTGTAATAACCTGTATGCCTTTCCGGCGCCATCTTATCCAATCCTTTCAGAAATTGAAGAAATGTTTTTAAATAAATGCTGGACTTTGCTCATTTTCTCCTTGCCTGAGCTTTCAATTTCCGTTTTCGTTTGTTTTACTGATTCGACAGCATTTATAATTGCTTTCTTCATCTCCTCGAATTTATCATTATAATACTCCTCATATTTGATGAAAGTGTTCTGCATGTTCTGGATTAAGGCCCATCTTATATTACCTGCGTCCCTTAAAACAATATTTTCAAAATCGCTTTTCAACTTTATAGATAAAACGTGCTGTTTTAAAGCCCCCGGAAGTATTTTAATGAATAAATTATCTTTGATAGTCTTGTATGTCATTTCGCTGCTTCTGTCAATCCAGTAAGGAGACCGCTCAAACTCAAACTTCACCGCTTCTTCTGGTATTTTAATATTAACATGAAAAAAATCAGCCGCGGCCTTTTTTATCTGTTTTAAAGGCTCTTCAAAGGCAGTTTTTAGTTCATTCAGGATATCAAGCGCCTTATCCTCTATTTCATCCGATAATACTTTATATTTATCCTCAAAGTAATCCGAAATTTTATTTATCGTATTCCCAACGGACGTTTCATCAATAGTGCCGTTTTTTACAGAAGATGAAAATAATCCTAAAAACTTTGAAAGGGCTTCTATCTTTGCGGATTCCAGGCTGTCGTCAAGCTGTCTGGTTATCCTGTTTTGCCGCAGCACAAGCGTATCCGGCATGTTCTCGGATGCTGTTTCTATTTCCGCAAGTTTTTCAGTGAACAATTGAATGTTTTTTTCAAATTTTTCAACAGGCATTTTGAGCGTGTTAAGCACGACTTCAATCTCGGATTTAACCAGGTCAATTAGTCCCTTTAACCTGCTTGAGGTTGTATTAATCAATATCGCGTCTTTTTTAACGGCAAGGTAGGATAATACGGCTTTTTTCAGTTCTCTAACGCCATGATTTTTACCGAAAGCTGAATGTTTTGAGGAAACGCAGAAAATGCGCCCTGCTCCGAGGCCGCCTGTTATTTTTGCAAGTATCGAAGAGTAAAAATACTTGACTTTTTTTAAATCTTTACCTGAAACAGTGTCCATCTTGTTGATTACGAAAAATGCAGTGCTTATGTTTGGCAGGACTGATTTAAAATAGTTCTGTTCGATTTCAGTAAACGGCGGGTCAGGCGAGACGACAAATATGCCTATGTCGCTTTTTGGTATTACCTCCTCGGCCGCCTTTGTGTTATGGCTGAAAACAGAACCTATCCCCGGCGTATCGACTATCAGGATGCTGTCTTTCAAAAAATCGGCAGGATAATACAGTTTTATGTCCTTTACTTTCTTCCTGTTCACCGGATTGCCTTCTTCTGTCGCAAAATCAAGCAGGGCTTTTCTTATACCTGTTTCGGAATCTGCCGTTATATTATTGCCGCCGGATATGAATTTCAGCGATTTTATTTTTCCGTAGGAAATAAATACAGGAACAGACGTCAGCGGCAAGACAGATACCGGCAATATTTCTTTGCCAAGGAACGCGTTTATGAGCGAACTTTTTCCCCTTTTGAACTGGCCCAATACGGATATGACTAATTGTCGGTTTTGCAATTTATCGAGAAGTTCAGGCGCTTTTTGGTTAAAAACCTCAAATCTAAGCCCGCTTTTTTCCAGTATCATACGAATTTCTTCTATTACATCGATTAGTGTTGCTATTTTATTTCGTTTGTTTCCGGCCTTGTTCCGCATACAGCAACTCCCGTGTGTTAATTGCAGGAGTTATCAGCCGATAAGGGGCGGTTATAGGAGAACTCCATCTCCTTAATTTATATTATAACATAAAATTAATATCCCAAATCCAATTTTACGCGTTATTGCTTGGTATTACTTCATTTATTTTCCTGTCCAGTTCCATAAGGCGCATATCAAACGAGCCGTTTTTGTTGTATTTCTGGTCTCTCGCGAGCATGCACAACGCTTTTATTAGACCTGGATTGCCGCCGGAATATTTGATAATATCATGTTTAAATTCATCTGCTTTTTCAGTTTTGATATCGAATTCTTTGATAAAAAAATCAATTAGCAAACAGGAATTTTTTTTGTCAAAATTGGTTAATTCAATTGTATTAAACGCAAATGAAACCCAACGCAGGTGCCCTATATGCTGTTTTTCAAGGCCGCGGCATGTTATCAAAAGAGGAATTTTCTTGTCTATTAAATAATTGAGAAATGAGTTGAATTTGGGTTTGACCCTTCCAAGGTTGTCAAATACGACAAATTCAGGGGTTTTGGATATAAGGCCATAAAAAATTGTTTTCAACGCGTCAATATTTTGTTCCCTGATATTTTTCTTATATCCGCCGGATATGGCAAGATTCGCAAACGAATCCTTAATATCCTTGCTTTCTTTGGAAAAAAGGTATGTGCCGGCATTTTTGCCCGACACAAAAGTCCTGACAAGCTCGCTTTTGCCCGTGCCTTTTTCGCCGAAAATCATCACGTTTTCCTTCTTCGCGATAAAATCATTGATTAGTTTTAGTTCCGCGTCCCTGCCAATCAGGATATTATTATTCATCTGCTGTTCCCTGTCTGCCGGCTAATTTTTCCACAGCGAAAAACCACGAAGTTTTTTCATCATGAGTTAATTCTCCCCGGAGCATTTTTTTCTTTTTGTAAACGAAATTTGCAGCGTTTGTCTTTAATCTTTCAAGCTGTTTTATCTCCGTATCCAGCAAAAACCGGATTAACGAGCTGTCTTTCGCGTACGCCGCTATTTGAATCAAATGCGGAATACATAAACCGTATTTTTTTTCATACTGGCTTTTATTGCTGTCCAGTAAGGCAATAAATTTTTTTATATATGTAATTTCAGCCTTTTTTAGGTCGTCGCATATAGGACAATGACGGCCATGGCGGTATTTTACAAGAGCCGGCAGCAGTCTGGAAACTTTTTCTTTGCGTAAAATATTGGCTATCTTTTCGATAAGACCGTCACATATGACTGCAATCCCATCGTTTGAGTTGATTTGTGTTAATTGCCAGAAATGATAATTGCAGAATCCGCGTGATTTTAACAGCCTTGCTCTTTCTTTTGTCAGTCCGAATTTTTCATCGCTTACGCCAACCCATTTACAGAAAATGTCAAACTCATCTTTTTGCAGTAAAGCGCAGATCTGACATCTATTGTTTAAAAAAGTGTCGGCAATTTTTTTATTTTCCATTATTGTTATTGTTCCTTCCGCAAATGTCGCATGTTAATAGGAAAAAGGCAGGGTAAAAAGCCCGTTTTCATATTCCAGGACGCTTATCTCGCCGGTATCAATTTTTATCCACCCAAAATAGGAATTATCCAGCAAAAGAGCGATACATATAATTATTTTTATAATTACCCTGTGTGAAACTATTGCTATATTTTCCCCGCCTTGGTCTAATATTCGGTCCAGAGCTTTTGAAACACGCGACCTTACCAAATCCAGATTTTCGCCGTTCGGAATTTCTGCCTTTTGCGGTTCATTCATCCAGCGCATATATAGGTCGGGATACAATTTACTGATTTCCTCCTCCGGAATGCCCTGCCATTTCCCAAAATCAAAATCCGTAAAATCTTCCTCTATTATTGTTTTAATATTTAATTTATCCGCTATTATCCCGGCTGTTTCAACAGCGCGTTTAAGGGGGCTTGAATAAAGTTTTTTTATATTATAAGCCGACAACTTTTCCGCCGCGGCCAGCGCCTGTTCTTTTCCTCTTTCATTCAACGGGACATCCAGCCTTCCGCGGAATACGCCTTTTTCATTCAAATCAGTTTGCCCATGCCGCACTAAAAATATCTTCATCCGGCCTCCTTTAAAAATTCTTTTATTATTGTTGTTTTGCCCGTGCCTGAAGGCGCAGATACGGCAAATACAAAGTCCTGTTTCATTTCGGTCTTTTTCTCCTTTGCTTCATTCCATGTTTTGCGATTGTTCCCTTATTTTATCGATATTTTCTTTTATTATTATAGAGTTATAAACGATATCTGAACTGTCTATTTTGCTGGTTATTGTATTTGCTTCCCTGTGCATTTCCTGCGCCAGGAAATCAAGTTTCTTGCCTACTAATTTTTCGTTTTTCAGTATGCAAAATGCCTGCTTTAAATGCGACTGCAGCCTGACTATTTCCTCGGTTATGTCGTATTTGTCGAGTACTTCCACTATATCGGCGCGCAAAAAATTCTGGTTTTCCTGTGCGGATTCATGCCCGGCAAAAACCGTTTTAATCCTTTCCCTTGCTTTTTTCATGTATTTATCCTTAAACGTCTCGTACTTTCCTTTTATTTTAAGCGTTTGCTTTTCTATTACGGCAAGTTTTTTCTCCGTATCTGCCGCAATATCCCTGCCTTCCTTTTCTTTCATTTTATTAAAACCTGACAGTGCCTTTGCAAAATTCTTTTTTACCCTTGCCCAGTCGAATATTTCCCGGTCTGCTGCGTCCTCGAGCGTTATTATGCCATCTACGTTTGAAAATATAATGTTCAAAGGCATTTCCTTTTTATATTTCACCGACCCGAGAAGCTTTTTCAGGGAATCACAGGTGCTTTTAAAGAGTTTTTTGTTCAAAACAACTTTTTTCTCAAGTTTTGCGCTGTTGATGTCGACATATACATCAACTTTTCCCCTGGTTATATTGTCGTTCAAATATTTATAAATCAGCGGCTCAATGGCAAAAAATTCATGCGGCATATGGAGAAAAATTTCTCTATACTTCGAGTTCAGCCCTTTTATTGTTATTGTGTATTTCAGGGTCTTGCAGGAGCCCCAGCCTGTCATGCTTAAAGCCATTAATCTTTCTCCTTTACTTTGCGTTACTGCGGCACAGGCTTCTGTCAATCCTATTAAAGCTATGCAGCCTATGACAACTATTGCGCACGGGATTTTGTCGCCCGTAACAGTATGTTATCTTCTGATAAAAATGTATGTTCCTATAAGACCTTAAAATAAATCATCACCCACATCAATATGCAGCCCTGAACTCCGGAGATGGCGTCGTCGGCCATGATGCCGTTCCCGCCGGGCAATGCCTGCGCCTGATACGCCGGAAAAGGCTTGATAATGTCGAGTATTCTTGCGAGAAAAAAACCCGTAATCAGCCTTTTCCATGTAAATGTTATAAGAAACATCGTAATCAAAAAACCGACCACCTCGTCTATCACGACTTCCGACGGGTCTTTTTCCCTGAAATAAACCGCGGCATAATTCGAGACCCATATGCCGGTAAAATACAGCCCTGCGGTAATCGCGGCGTATAGATATGGATTCATATTCCTGAACAGGAAATAATAAAACGGCAAAAAGCAGAACACCGCGAATGTTCCCGATCCTTTTGGTAAATAACCGGCATAAAAGAAGGTAGCAATAATTAATTGGATTTTTTTCATTTTTATCTTCTCAATATATCTTGGGTTTCATTCAGCAATGTAGTTATTTTTTCAACAGCCGGGTCCAGGACTTCTTTCAACGACCCGTCCACAGCTCCGTAATTGGACAGCCTTTTGCTTTTAAGTTCGCATACCATTTCCCACAGCGACGTCAAATGGCTGCTGATAAACTGTCTTGTTTCATCCTTTTGTTTTTTTAAACAAAAATATTTGTTTAAATGCCTTAAATTCTTCCTTATTTCATTGAATTTTGTTTTGATTTTGTGTTTTTCATGTCTGCTTAGGTTGTTGACGTTTATATAGAATATCCCCGTTTTGCTTTTAGCGCCGCATGATTTTTCCAGTTCATCCATGGTTCTATCAAGAATGGCTAAATATGTCCCTATTGGATTTTCCTGCGATCTGGTAATGACTGGTTTTTTAATCCGCGTCTTCACGGCTGAATTTACCTCCTGGAAATCATTTTGCAGGAGTCGTCAGCCTTAAAGGCGGTTAAAAGGAGAACTCCATCTCCTGAATTTCAATAAATAAATTGCCAATATTCTTAAAGCAAATATATGTGACTGCGTTTTAAACTATTTACCCGGCAGGAATAAATATTCCTGCCGGGTAAGGCAGCTATCTTAAATTGTAAAACACATTCTTTCCCTTAAAAACAGCTATTGCTCCCAGTTCTTCTTCTATTCTCAGCAGCTGGTTGTATTTTGCTATCCTGTCCGTACGCGACAGAGAGCCTGTCTTTATCTGGCCTGTTCCCGTCGCAACAACAAGGTCTGCAATGGTCGTATCTTCGGTTTCCCCTGAACGGTGGGACACTACCGCGGTGTATCCGGCCCTTTTTGCCATTTCAATGGTATCAAGTGTCTCGGTCAATGTTCCTATCTGATTCAGCTTGATAAGTATTGAATTGCATATGCCTTCCTTAATTCCTCTTTCGAATATTTTTGGGTTTGTAACAAAAATATCGTCGCCCATAACCTGTATTTTTTTCCCGAACTTTTCGGTCATGAGCTTAAAACCCTCCCAGTCGTCTTCCGCATGCCCGTCTTCTATTGAAACGATAGGGTATTTATTTACGAGTTTTGCATAAAAATCCACCATCTCAGCCGGTGTTTTTGTTACGCCGCTGCCTTCCCCTTCCAATACATATTTCCCGTTTTCATAAAAAGAACTTGCCGCCGGATCCAGTGCGATAGATATCTGCTGCCCCGGTTTATATCCGGCCATCTCAATCGCCTTTACCATGACCTCAAGCGGTTCCTCATTTGATTTCAAATTCGGCGCGAATCCTCCTTCATCTCCCACGGATGTGTTAAGCCCCTTGTCTTTTAACACTTTTTTCAGTGCGTGAAACGCTTCGGCGTTCCATCTTATCGCCTCTGAGAAAGAAGATGCTCCTATTGGCATGAACATAAATTCCTGAAGGTCAACGTTGTTATCCGCGTGCGCCCCGCCGTTGATTACATTTGACATAGGCACGGGAAGTTCTTTGACGTTGGTGCCGCCTATATACCTGTAAAGAGGCAGGCCGTGGCAGGCAGCCGCGGCCTTGGCGGAAGCGATGGAAACTCCCAAAATCGCGTTTGCTCCTAATTTTGCCTTGTTTTCAGTGCCGTCAAGCTCTATCATCCTCTTGTCAAGCTTGACCTGGTCTGTCACATTCATTCCTATAACTTCTTTTGAGATAACCGTATTTACGTTCTTTACCGCATTTAATACTCCCTTGCCCTGATACCTTGCTTTGTCGCCGTCCCTTAATTCAACTGCTTCGTGCTCTCCTGTCGATGCGCCCGAAGGTACTATTGCCCTGCCGACTATACCTTCGTCTGTCATCACTTCCACTTCAACCGTAGGATTTCCTCTTGAATCAAGCACTTCTCTTGCGTGTACACCTTTAATCTTGCTCATAGATACACCTCCAGAATGGATTTTTGTTGGCAGGAGTTATCAGCCGGTGGGGCGGTTAGAGGAGAACTCCATCTCCGCAATGTGTATTATACTAAATTATATTGTATTTTCAACGCTAATTTTATTGCGGATTGATTTCATAAAAATTTGATTAATACCGCAGGTTTGGCTTATAACAATTATTAATATTTTACCCTAAGAATTTCTTATTAACTGCCTGTTCCACGTCTCTAAGCCATCTTTTTCTTTGCTCCGGTGTGCTCGTAACTATGACACCGTATGTCTTCCTATAAAAATTTTTTACCCCACACAGGCCGAATACACAGTTTTTCCATAATGTCTCCAGCGGATCCTTGAATACTTTCTTTTCCCTTGCCGGCTTCGTATTTGAAGTGTTAAAAACAATTGCGGTCTTTGCTTTTAGCAGCCCCACAGGCACGCCCTCGCCTTTATCGCCTTCCGTGAATTTATACGCAACTCCTGCCCTCACCACCCTGTCTATCCAGCCTTTCAGTATTGCAGGCGGCATGCCCCACCAGTTTGGGTGAACAATTATGATGCCGTCAGCTTCCTGCATTTCCTTGCAGTATTTTTTTATTATAGCAGGCAGCTTAGTGTTCCTTTTATCCTCGCCTTCAGGCATAACCGGCGGAAATTTTTCTTTGTATAAGTCGTGAACAATTACTGTGCAGCCTTTTTTCTTAAGCGCATTTTCCGACGTTTTGGCTATTGCCTTGCAGAAGCTTTTTTTATTCGGATTTGCCAGGATTATAAGTATTTTCATTTCATTTCCCCGTTAAACCATTCCTTTATTTGTACTGCTTTGTCCCCCTGTATTTCTATGGTGCCGTTTTTGACTGTCCCACCCACAGCAAGCGCTGTTTTTATATCTTTTGCCATTTTTTCCAGCCTGTCCGGGCCGTAAGTGTGCAGGCCTTTTATTATGGTCACATATTTTCCGCTGCGTTTTTCAATGAATATTTTTGGTTTTGGAGAAACGCCTTTATCCGTCATCTTTTACCTCTTATGAATTTTTTTAATTATAGCACGGTCGCCAGAGTTGGACAAGTCAGATAAAAAACTGTAAAAATAGAAAAAAAATGTTAAAATAATGCCAATAAAAATCAGCAGGGACTATATATGATAGAAATCAAAATTAAAAACATAAATGATGACTATGGTAAATATTACAGGATATTAATTTCCTATTTGTTTTCCCTGTCATTAACATATTATATTTATTCCATCATAGCGCGCACCGGAAAACTGATTTATGGCTTTCCTCTGAATAACGACCTTATAAACAATGCAACATTAAACAGGTATCTGTTATTAATAGTCTTTGTCCCTATTGCTTTCATTTCATATTTCCTGTACAAAAAATCAGTTATATTCCTAATGCACGCGGTATCGCTGGTACTTATATGTGTTTTAGTACTCAGCATGTATCTAAATTCGTGGTTTGAATATCAAAATGTACTCATAAGTTCCCTTGTTATATTCGGGATGGTACTGTACATATATTCGCTTATAATAAAATTATCAGGGGTTATCCGGTTCAGGATGCCTCCCAAAACAGGCCTTATGTCGGTATGTGCCTTATTATTATTCAGCCTTATTTATTGTTTTTATTTTATTCACCTGGCTGTATTGAGGCACAACATGTTCATGTCGCACAGGCTAGACCTTGCCTGGGAAAACCAGGCGCTTTACAACCTTACCTTTACCGGCATACCGTATTCCAGCCTTGGCAAGTCCCCGAACAATCTCGGCGACCACACTTCCTTCATTTATTATTTATTGTCTGTTTTTTACAGGTTTTACCCAAGGCCGGAGTTCCTGGTTATAACCCAGGTTCTCGCCATATTGTTTTCGGCTTTTGCCGTTTTCCTGATTGCGGATTTTCATCTGAAAAGTAAAATCAAAAGCCCGGTGATTGCGTTTATTTTCCTGCTTTTCCCTTCAGTGCAGGGGCTCATGCTTTTCGACTTCCACCCCATAGTGCTCGCGCTCCCCTTTTTATTTTTCAGCATGTATTTCCTGGACAAAGGCAATTTCCGGCTTTTCCTTGTATTTTTCCTTATGGTTTTTACAGTGCGCGAAGACATTGCTTTCTGCTCGGTATTCCTTGTCCCGTACTTAATAGCCTCTAAAAAAATATCTTTTAAAAAAGGAATGGTTTTATTCGGCGCAGCCCTGCTGGTTATAGCCGCAATATTTTTCACCCTGCTTTCCCTCGGCAAAGGCTTTGCCAACTCGGACAGGTTTTATTATCTGTTCCCGAACCAGGCAGGAATACTTGCTTTGATTGTAACAAACCCGTTGTTTGAACTGATAACCCTTGCCACGCAGCAAAAAGCCGAGTTTATCCTGCTCTTTTCCCTGCCGCTTTTGTTTATGTACATTTTCAAAAAAGAAAATTACATACTTTTGTTCCCGGCCCTGCTTTTTACCGTGTTTTCAAGGCACATGCCGCAGTATACCATAGGCTATGAATACAGCGTATTTTTCATATTTGCCGCGTTTTACCTGTCCATAGATTACATGAAAAATCCGGCCGCCATCCACCTGAAGTTCTTCAAATCAAACAGCAATCTGCTAGTTTTCATGATTGTCTTTTCCCTTGCGTGGAACTTCCTTTACGGCAGCTTTTTGTCAAAGTCATATAAGCTTACCTGGCTCGGCGAAAATTTCCCGTTTGTAAAAGCCAACTACTACTATAACGGCTGGGTCGGTTGCTTTAAAAAAGCTCCAAACGCCGGTTATGTGGATTATGACGCGCTGCGCCTGCTCGGCAGCATCCCCGCAGATTATTCCGTAAAGGTTGACGACAACATAATGCCGCACGTCTCGGGCAGGAAAGGGCTTTACCTTATACTTTCCGGCATTGACACGGACTTTGCGATAGTCCTGAACCACCGTACATATTACGATTTGCTGAAGAATGGCCTGCTTGGGAAAAATTACGTAAAATACGCGGAAACAAAAAAAATAATTGTGTTTGTGAATACCAGGTTAAAGGATATAAAACTTAAATAAAAGGCCCGGGTCTTTCGCCCGGGCTTTTTATTTTTTTTTGAATTTTCTTACTGCACTTCTGTCTCAGCCGCTTTCGTTTCCTTTTCTTCCGCGTTTGTCTGCTTGGCAGGTTTTGTCTTCATGCCTTTCTCTATCGCCTTGATTGTCGCGTCGTCCCATGTGTTCTCGTCCGGGTTATACAGCCTGCTCTGGTCGTTTGCGAAGTCCCAGTAGCACCACGGTATGCCGTTTTCCTCGCACGTGGAAACAATGAAACCTATCCACTTCAGCCTGTCTTCAGGCACTGACTTTACAGGAAAGGACGTGAACTCGCCGTTCCACAGCTTGTAATTATGCTCCTTTGCCCATTTTGTCATGACATAAAACTTGTATTTTATCGTATCTTTTTCATCCTTGCTGCCTTTCCACCTTATGCCGCTCGTGCTTTCAAAGCCGCTGCCCTGCGCGCCCTGGAAGCAGAAATTCTCCGGGTAATAAAAATGGAACTGCATTATTTTGTTCGGGTCCTTGTCCAGGTCATCAGGTATTACCAGGTGCGTCAGCGTATTCGGGCTTGCCCAGTTCGGCCCTGATATGACTATGGTGCGGAGCGGGTTTGATTCGCGGATCACCCTGAAAGCCTCGGGCCATATTTTGTTCCACACGTCCTCGTCCTCGAGTGTGCCTGCCTTGTCTTCCTGATGCGAGCCCGGCTCGTTGTAAAGCTCGAACATGAGGTTGTCCGGATATTTCGCGAAGTGCTCTGCCACCTGTTTCCACAGGGCGAGCCACCGCTCTTTTTGCTGCATCGGGTTATTTTCAAACTCAGTGTGGTGGTGCATGTTCAGCACCGCGTAAAATCCTTTGTTCAATGCGCTCGACACTGCCCAGTCCACCCTTTTCATGAAAGCAGGGTCTATGGTGTAAGGCGGCTTATCCATGGAGTGCGTTTCCCACCTGCATGGTATCCTGATGGTGTCGAATATTCCCTTATTTTTTATTATGTCAAAATAGTCGGGCCTCAGCTCCGGCCCCCACTCGCCCTCATTCGGCGCGTCAAGCGTGTTTCCGAAGTTCACGCCGTGCATCATCTTCGGCGCAAAAGGCTTCGGGAACTCGGTTGGTATAGTCAGCTCGGGCGGCGCTCCCATATTTACAATGCTTACGTTTGTAATATATACCTCACCCTTGCCCGCAGTACCCATCTGGAATTGTATGCTTGAATTTGCCTCGCTGTCGCTTTTCATGGTAAATGAAAATGTGTAATCTTTCATTTTATCGGCCAGTTTTATAAACCGTCCGGAATAATTCGTGTAAGGCGCGTCCGCTTTCTGGATAACCACCTTTATCGGGTTTGGCGTGTCGCCTTTTGCCGAGAATTTCACGGTGTACACCGTGCCTTTTACCAGGTTTATGCTTGACTGCCCTGCCGCAATCGACCATGGGTTCAGTCCGGGATTTGTCAGCTTGACTTTGAGCATGTCGTTTTCAACGCCCGGAATGTATGATCCCTCGTCATTTTTATAGTCAAACCATCCGGTATATCCGTTCTTAAAATCCCCGTTCTTTACCAGGTTTTCCCGGTCGGCAAAAACCGGAACCGCTAAAAAAGCCAAAAACATGATTGCTGCAGCCATAACAATGCATTTCCTCATATCGCACCTCGCAGATTGAATTTTGTTTTCTGTATTATATACGAATTAAGGCATAAAAGGTTGCAATTTTTGTATTTTTACAAGTGCCCTAAATCCTCCTGTATCCTCCTTTGCATTAAATACTCAACAATTTCATTGTTGAACAAAGCTGCGATATGCCGCCGGCATATCTCGCCTCTCGGGATTTTATTGAAGCTCCCCCGACTTTGCCGGGGGCTTCAAAAGCTTGTGTAGCCGCACCTTTTATAGGTGCGTGCTTTCATTTAATCCAGAAAGAAATCCCCCAACTTCAGTTGGTGGAATGATTATACCTTTCCGGAGGGAACTCTTTATAACCTCCGGCCCCGCTATGCTTTGACGCTTCGGGGACGTCGCAAGATAATTATAGTGCTCCGGTGGGTTTTAGAGGAGCCGCCGACTTCAGTCGGCGGGGTTCCACTCTTTTAAGAACCCGCAGGCACTGGAACACATATTCGAAATCTATCATATGTGACGTCCGTAGAAGCAGAATGCGCAGACGGATAAAGCCTGCGCCTGCAACTATCCGACCGCCGGCTAAAGTCGGTGGATTCGCGGACATTGATCATATTTTATTTTGTTTCATACGAGGCGTCTTTAATTGCCGGGTTCATTTGCAGGGCTGTCCAGTATTCTTTTTCGGCTTTATCTTTCATTCCTTTTGCTTTATAAACATCCCCAAGGTGAAGATGCGAAACCGCGTCGTTTGATACTGCCAGCGCTTTTTGAAGCTCAAGCTCAGCCCCGTCATACATTTTGTTCATATATAGACTTTTTGCAATATTGTTGTAAACGATCGGGTTTTCAATTATCAGAGTCAGAGCTTTTCCGTTTTCTTTTTCATTTTCTTTGACAAATGCCGGGTTGGCATAGATACAAAACTCCCCTTTCTCAAAAACTTTTATCCAGCCATCGGATTCCATGGCATAAAGTATGTTAAAAACTCCGTCCTGAAAAGCTGTCCATCTTCTTGCGATATTATCCCTGACGAAATACCTGGCATTTCCGTAAAAACTGTCGAATGTAAACCTTGCCTGATCCATCGGAAGCGGAAAAATTTGGTTTGTGTATCCCTGCTGTACCGATGAAAAAAGAAGGTCCGTTGACCTGCACTTGATGAGCCACATCATGTCAAAGCTGGTCAGGACAATATCAGAATCAACAGTGTTTGCGTTTATATATGCGGCGGCGGCTTCAGCGTCCCCTGGATTATCTACAGCCAGCAAATCCGCCGTTTTCGTATTAAACCCGCCGGACACCCCTTTACAATCTGTAATTACCGCCGGTAAAAACGGCACAAGCATAACGGCAAGTACATAAATAGGCAGTTTCCTTTTTATGATTTTTTCCGCCGACAAAAAAATAAAATTGACCAGCATGGCCAGCCCGATGCATATCATTGGCGTTAAAATAACCGCGGGATAAAACATTATAGGTATATTCGACCTTTGCCTGAAAATCTCAAGGGAAAGAAGGATGAATATGGAAATAAGCGCTTTTTTTTCAGCCATTTTCGGCGTAAAAAACATTCCCAGCGTGCCCAGCGCTATAAAGTAATCAATTCTGAAAAAATAAAAATAATTGTAGACAATGAATAAAAAGATATTTTGATACTTTGCGCCCGCCTGCGCCATCGCCAGCGTCGATTTCAGGTCAAAAGCCAGATCCCCCCTGAAATTAATCACCGCCCAGATAAAAAAAACAATGAACGGCAGAACAGCGGCCGGCACGACAGTCTTAAGCTGCCTTTTATCGGCGAAAAGGAAAAAACCGAATAAAAACACAAAAAGCCCTATTACCCAGTAGCTCGTAAGGCTCGCGGCACCGCATGAGGCGGCGGCAATGTACATCCATTTTTTCTCTTTTGTATTTTTATATTTTATACATCCGTAAAAAACAAGCGCTATAAAAAGCATCGCCTGATTATGCGGCCACGCGCGCCTGTTGCACATAACGGCCTGGGGATAAACCGCGAAGAAAAACGAGGAAAGCAGCCCGGCGTATTTGTTCGCCAGCTCCTTGCCGAGAAAATATATTAACACGGTTGTTAAAACCCCGCATAATGCCACCCATAACCTCATGCTTGCTATATCGTATTTAACAAGAAGTAAAAGTCCGTTAATCAGGCTGAATAGCGGAGGATTCGGCAGTACCGACGTAAAAAACGTCCATTTAATATTGCCTATCTGCAGCAGGCCGTGTATCAGGTTCCATGCGGCGTTCAGATACACAAACTCGTCGCTGTACCATTTTGGGTTTGTCCTCAGCCCGTAAAAGCGGAAAAAAGCCGATAAAAAAATTATAGCGATAAACACAGCCAGGTTGTATTTTGTCAGTCTCCCGTCTTCATCCGGACGATTTTTATTTTTCACAGGCATTTTACCATCCCATACCGTCAAATTGTATTATATATAATTTATCACACAGTAATTATTTTTTCAGTAAAATTAATTTTTTTGCTGTTTACCGCCTGCCTGCCGCCTTTTTTTATGTATCTCAGCTGAATTATAAACCATATTTGGATAAAATCAAACAGGAGTTAATAAATGCCGTCTGCTCCACTTTGCCAAACCGGACATTTGTGCAAACAAAAAGCCCGGAGCTTTCGCCCCGGGCCTGTTGCTTAACATTATTCCATTTGGTTTTTCTTTAACAACTCTTCCCGAACATCTTTAAAGAACTATATTTGAACTATTTCCGAACATCCATCCCTCCGAGCTTCCATTCCTCCATTCCTCCGTTCCTCCGCTCTTCCAATCCTCCAACCTTCCAACCCTCCAATCTTCTAACCCTCCATCCCTCCAACCTTGCCAACCTTCCAACTATCCAACCCTCCGCCTTTCCAACCCTCCAACCTTCCAACCCTCCAACCTTCCAACCCTCCAACCTTCCAACCCTCCAACCCTCTGCTTTTACAGCCTGCTGCTTATATTATTTTGCTGTCTTTACCGGTATCAGGAACGCTTTCCTCAGCTTTACTCCGGTCCCGAACTTTTGCCTGAAAAGCAGGACCTCCCTGTTATAGTTATCCTCGAGCACTATCCTTGTTATATGCTGGAACTCGTCCCTGTAAAAATGCACCGTCCCTATGTATACAGCCTTGTCCCCAGGCTGTATGTCCACCTTTGCATTGAACGGGTAATAAGCGGCATCTATTACCATGTCGGCCGACCTCGGCCCTGTCAGGATGCTTTTGGCTTTCATGTAAATCGCGCCCTGGAGGAAGTACAGGGGCTGGTTCGGCACAAGCGCGTAAAAAGTCTCGCCAAGCGGCGCCTCTATCCTGTTGTTCAGGTCGCTCATTTGCGGGGAAGGGTCGGATGTATCAACCTCCCTGTAATTTGTATCATTAATAATGATCATAGTGTTCTTGAACCCGCCCCAGCCTATGCCGTCAAGCTGCTGTTCGTCCTCGGCTATCGGCGGGCTCACGACAATCTTGCCCACAACCACGGTGTCGCCGTCTCCTATCTGCCCGCCGTCCTGCAGCAGCTGGCGCGAGACGCCCGCGCATGAGCCGAACATTATAATCGCCAGGAACGCTGATAATATAAGGGATGGTTTTTTCATTTTTTGCCCGCCTTTCTGAGCTGTTCCAGTTTCCATTTGATGTATTTTTCCCATTCCGAACCCTTTTCAGTGTTTGCAAGTATCTTTTCCAGGACCTCGGTCTCTGTCGGCGAATTAACCGGCACCACCTCAAACTTGCTTTCCTGGAACCAGCCTCCGGATTCCTTTACCTTATAGGAACCCATGAAATACATTGTTGCATATTTGAGCCTGAACCCGTTGTCCTGCGAGCCGAACGTGTAAATGCACCTCTCGCCCCCAAAGTTGCAGCATCCGATGTTCAGCCCGCTCATGCCGCCGAAGCCGTCCACCGAGTATGATCCCGGCTCAAGGCTGTCGTAAAAAACACCGTCGCTCACCCATGCGTGATGGTACGGCTCATCGGTTTTCGGCAGGACCTGCTTGAAATCAAAGTATGACACGCCGGAAGAAGCCTCGCTCATGTCCAGGTACCCATAAACAAGCGACGCCTGCTTGCTTGACCTTACCCCGAGCGGCTCGGCGCATCCGGAAATGATTGCCGCCAGGACAACAGCAAGAGCAAAAAACAGGAACTTTTTCATAAATCCTCCTTTAACACCGGAATATTTTAAAATTCGTATATAAACAGGTCTGCTTTGTATATTTCAAGCTGCCCTGCGTACTTTTCCGCCTTTGCCCTGTTGTAAAGCATAACTGCGTTTGCTGTGCCGTATAAATTTGCAGAGTACGACAGCGCAGAAGCAGCGCCCCAGGCCCAGCCTGCCGCGCTGCGGTTTTTTATCGACAGGGCCGTATTCGTAATAAATAACGCGTTGACTGCCATGCTCAGCAGCCCGTCAAAAAACCTGTTGCAGTAAAAATAGCCCGTGCCCGGCACTACAGCCGACATGACGACACCCGGCAGGACCGGCTTTTCTTCGGGAAAGCCGGTTTTTTGCATATAGCCGGCTATCCCGGACGCTGAGCCTGCAAAAATCCCGTCCCTGATGCCGAGCATCGCTTTCTCGGCTTTTTCCCATTCGCCTTCATATATATAATTCCACGCGGCCAGGTAATTGATATTATCGTTTGGTTTGTTCTTTTCCGCCGCAGCATCCATGAGCCTTAATTCCGATTCCGATGCGCCGTAATCGCCGGACAGGCTCATGCCAAGCGCCTGGTTGTATACGATAACCGACCTTTTATATCCGGTAAACCGCTCTTCCATTTCCTTGAACCACGACATTGCGTCGTCATATTTCCCCGCCTTAATGTAGCAAAGGCCTATCCTGTAATTAATGGAATCGGCTTTCTGCTGCTGCCTGCTTCCGGGTTTTGGCTCCATGCCCTTTGTCATCTCATAAATCTGCCTTTTGTACTCGCCTATCGCCCTGTAGTAATCCTGCTGCTTGAAAAGATAATCCGCAAAACCGGTTGTTTCGCCGAAAGCATATGACCCTGCCGCCGACAGGGCAAATAACGCCGCAAGGAATATTTTTTTCACGGCTAAAAATCCAGCCAGTTGAATAAAGGCTCCAGCAGGCTGTCGTCCCCGGGCGGGTCGTAAAGCAGGCCTTTTTTATCGCTCCATTTGTACGGCGCGAATCTCGCGGACCCGTTGCATCTTATCAGCCTGTCGAAAGTCATGATGCAGCCTTTTATTACTCCGTACCTGCTGATACAGTCCGACGAATACCTCGAGCATGAAGGATAAAAATTGCATGACGAGCTTATATTGGGCGAAATAAAAACCTGGTAGCCTTTCAGCAGGAAAAGCGCGCCGAGCTTTGCCGGGGACGTCTCGCCGCTTATCATCCTGTCTGTGCTGTACTCCTGGTCGTTGCCGGCCCGGCTGTCCCACGCGCATTCCCACGAAGCGTAAAGGGGCAGGAAAAATACCGCAGCCGCCGTTGCCATAATTATTTTTTTCAATTTATTTTCCTAAAATTTGAACATTACGCCGGTTCCGAAAGTAAGTCCGGCGCTGAAATAATCTATCCCTGTATTTATCAGCTGGTAGTAATCGAAATTCTGCAAAGGCAGGCTGATAAAGCCTGTCTCGAGGCGTATTGCGATATCGCTGCCAAGCGCGAACTCAAGCCCGCAATCCGCGTCCATGGTAAAAATGCCGTATTGGTGTGTCTTTGGCCCTGTGATTGCCGTTGAATTCAGCGTGTCAAAAGCCATGCCAAACCCGAGCCCGCCCCCTATAAACGGCAGCACCACGGGCTTTTTCCCGATGTTCCACTTAAAGGCGCCGTCGAGGATCATAGTGTATACCCCGTGGTCCACAGGCACCTGCACATAACCGGTGTTGTTATAATAATTCGTTGAGCCCGTCGCATCGCCGCCGAGAAAAGTGAAACCAAGCATATATTTCTTGTCGTTCATGCCGAACTGGAACCCGTAAAGGGCCATGCCTTTCCCGAATATTGCCTGCGTCGAATCATCCCCGAACAGCATGTATTTTACTTCAGGCATCACATACCAGCCGCTTTTCCTCACGAGCCTTTCTTTCACCGTCTGCTGCTCTTCCTTGAACTCCTGCTCCTGCTCTTCGCCTGTGGTCTCCCAGCTCACGTCCGCTATCTGGCTCTCATCCACATTGTAAGTGCCTGTGGTTGTCTTTATCGTGTATGTGTTATCCCTTATTTCTGTTATCCTGCCTTTTAAGACCTTCCCGTTTTTCATTTTTATCGTATCCGCCGCCGCAGGCGCGCAGATCATGGAAATTATTATTATAACAACGGCAAAAATCCGGGCAAGCCTCATTCACGGCCTCCTTGCATCATCATATGAGTACGCCGATAGACGGCATGATAAGCATCGGCCTTCCCTCTATCATCGGCGCTTTTATCTCGAGCAAAACCTCAAAATGGCTCTGTATCGAGAACTTTAACCCTGCGCACGGCACGAGCATCAAAGAGCTTTTGCCGGCAAACGCGAAATTGAACATCCTGCCGGCCTCTATTGCGGCAAACGGGGAAAAAGCGCCCGGCAGCAGGTAATAACCGGCCGTAACATATATAGGTATTTTAAAAGCCGGGAAATCATCCTCATCCCAGTTCTTAAGCGCTTCCATCCAGAGGCCGAATCCTATGCCTACCGAAAGGTCCCTGTTGAAAAAATAGTCCGCTTCCTGGTCCAGGCAGTAAATATTTACACCGTCGCCTGAGTTTATCGCGTATCCCAGCGTCTCCGTATACCTCACGCCGGATGATTTATGTATGTTGAAATCATAGGAAAAGGCCCCGCACGAAAAAAACGCAAATAAAAAAAGAAAGAAAAATGCTTTTCTCACAAATTTACCTTCCTCTATCAGGCAGATTTTAAAGCGCTTTTAAAAAATATTAACATAAAAAACCCATATTTCAATTATAAAAAGCCTGTTAAATTAGACAGTCATAAAGTTTTTTTTGCTGCAAAAATATTTGATATTATTTAAGATTTTTTATACAGGCTAAAGCAATGGTAAAAACAAAGGTTAAATAAGGTGATATTTTATGGATCATGGGAATCACTTTATTTTCAGGCTTGTCCAGGCTGAGCATTGCGCCGGTTGCAAACAATGCGATAAAAAGCGCTCCCAATATTACGGCAGCAATCAAAACAAGTCCCTTATTTCCGGAATTTTTGAACAAGCTGAACAAGGCAACCGCAGCCATTGCAACAGTCGCAAGCGCTATGAGCTTGTGCGCCGTAAATATGAGCTGGTTGTAAGGCTTTCCGGCTTTTGACAGCCATATCCCGGACGCTATTGTAAAAACCACAAGAATGATTGTTGCTGTTGTTTTCATTTTTTCTCCTCATATGTTATTTGCTGTCTGTATAAAATCCCCGGCTTTTCAGGATTAGCATTTTTTATCACAATGTCGGCCGTTGAGCATGGGTCGACTGCCTCAATATATATTTTCTGCCCGGGGATATACCTTTTTAAAAATCTTTCCCTGACCTTGTCCCCGCTTCCTAAAAGATATAAATCTCTCTTAACAGCGCGTTTCAGGACCGTGTCGAAGTTAATATCGAGCCATATTTTGTAATCCCAGAAGCCGATAAGCTCAGGCCTCATGAGAAAAACCCCGTCGAACAGCAGCACGCTGTTTTTGCCTGCTTTTTCAGATTTTGGTTTAATAGGTTTATCCGCTCTGAAATCATACACTGCCTTTATGCATCTCCTGCTCCCGCCTGGCCCGAGCGGCTTAAGGAGCTTGTTTATGATGGCGTCATGGTTGAATGATTTGGTGTAATAGCCCTCACCCGAGTCTTTGCCCATGCTGTACCTGGTTTTCGCCGGGTTATGGAAGCCGTCTATGCAAGCCCTTATGACTTTAACTCCGCGTTCTTTCATATATCCGGCCAGCTCGTCCGCGAAAGTGGTCTTGCCTGCGCAGTCCACGCCGTCAATGGCAACCCTTATAGTATGATTCCTGCGTATTTCCAGGATGCTGCCTGTTACTTTTTCCAGAAGCTCATGCCTTGTCATTTTTCCTTCCTTTTCTTATAGTACTTTTCTATGCCGCCGTAGCCGACCATGCTGCCGGTTTCGCTTGTTTTTATCAGGTTGGCAAGCCTCTTTTTAAACTCATCGGGCCTTTTCCTTGCACCGTCGACATAGGCCACGCGCAGCCTTTTATAAACATCGGGATATTCCAGGAATCCCGCCCATGCAGCCCTGTCCTTTTTTATTTTCGAAATAATGTCCGGAGGGAATACAAATTTTTGTTTAATTATGCCCGCCGTTGCTTTTTTCACTTCAGGCACCAGCATGCCCTGCCTGCCAAGCAGCTTGAGCCTTTCTATATTCGCCTGGGAATAATTGCTTTTTGGTTTCCTGGGCGTGAATCTCTGGGCGGAAAAATTTTTGTTTACATTCCTTACCGTGCTGTCTATCCACCCGAAGCACAGCGCCTCTTCCACAGTGTCGTTATACGGTATGCGTTTTTTGCCCGAAGCCGTGTGCGGGTTCAGGAGCCATATTTCCTTTTCCGTCTTGTAGTTCTTTTTGAGCCAGGCTCTCCACTCCTGCCTGTTTTTTGCGTAAAATGTCTTCATTTGCAGTACCGCCGCCTTTTCTTTAAGCATTTAAAACAATTATAAACTATATTCGGATAAAATCAAATAAGAGTTAATTAATATCTTCTGTTCCCCCTTGCAAAAGCAGGGACACGCCATGGCGTGTCTCTACTTTTAATTATTCTTTTTTTTTACCCACAAAAACAAAAAAGCCCGGAGCTTTCGCCCCGGGCCTGTTGCTTAACATTATTCCATTTGGCTTTTCTTTAACAACTCTTCCCGAACATCTTTAAAGAACTATATTTGAACTATTTCCGAACATCCATCCCTCCGAGCTTCCATTCCTCCGTTCCTCCGCTCTTCCAACCCTCCAACCTTCCAACCCTCCGCCTTTCCAACCTTCCAATCTTCCATTCCTCTATGCCTCCGTGCCTCCAACCCTCTATCCTTCCAACCCTCCAACCTTCCAATCTTTCGAACGTTCCTGCATGCCTAAAGCTCCTTTCTGCATATTTATTGTACCCGTTCCAGTCCGGGGCTATAATAGCCACGGACAAGCGGGGTCAGTTTGTCTGCTCTGAAGTCCCTTAATTAAATGATATGCCTCTTTCAATCCAAATTTCCTGGCTTTAATTTCATCTTCCTTGGAACCTTTCTTATCGCCTGATTCATATTTAGCAATTTCACGATTAAAATAAATTGACCCACTTTTAGGGGCAAGCTCTATTGCTTTGTTATAGTCCTTAATTGCTCCAGCATAATCTCCTAATTCATCTTTAGCAACACCTCTGTTGTTATAACCAACCGCAGCCTTCGGATTAAGCTCTATTTCCTTGCTGTAGTCCTGAATTGCTTCACTATGCTTAAGTAATTCATCTTTAGCAAGCCCTCTGTTATTATAAGCATCCGCATAGTCAGGATTAAGCTCTATTGCCTTGCTATAATCTTCAATTGCTTTTTTATATTCATGCCTATTATATTCAGCATTTCCTCGGGCGAAATAGGCAATTAAATATTCAGGGTTAAGCTCTATTGCCTTGCTGTAATCTTCAATCGCGGCTTTTTTGTCGTTGGATAGAGATTCTGCAGCCCCGCGGTAAAAATAAATTATCGCATTCTTTGAGTCGAGCTCTATTGCCTTGGTATAATCCAAAATAGCTGTCGGATAGTCTGATCTTTTAATGCTATCCTTTCCTAATTTTAAATATTTTTCCGCTTCACTATTTTTAGAATAGGCAAAAATACTAGAACAAAACAAAAAGATAATTAAAGGTAAAAGTTTTTTCATAACCGCCTCCCTTGATGATGTTTATTTTGTAAAGCTACGCTGCAACAAAATATTACAGCACTCAAGCACCCGGTCCAGTCCTGAGCTTGCGAAGGACGAGAGGTGTTTATAGCGTTAGTTTTGTCAAGCCGTCGACAGGCACAGACAAAACATTACGCTATCTTAGTACCCGCTCAAGTCCGAGGCTATAGCCAAGGACAAGCGGTGGTTTGCATTATTCCATTTTGTATTTGGCATTCGATCCCAAATTCCAAATCCAAAATTACCAAATCGAATTCATTAAAAATTGACAATTCTTAATTGGTAATTATTTTAATTATACCCCTTCTTTTTTCGCTGTCAATTCCCCCACTTTTGCGTTGAACTTTTGAGCCTTAAGCCTTGAACTTCTTCATTCCGGGCGAAGTAGAAGGATTTTTTTGAATTCCACGTTGAACTTTTGAGCCTTGAACTTTGAACCTTTCTTCTATCTCTCGCCAACGGCGGAGGGGCAAAGTATGTTATTTATGATAATTTCAGAATTAATTTGCCATATTTACATTCTTTATTAAAAATACAATCAGGGCATAAAGGCTTTATTGGTTTGCAGACTAGGGCGGTAAAATCAAGAATGGCAAATAATAATAGTTTTGTATTTTTGAAGGTAAAAATTTGTCCGGCGTAATTGATTATCTTTTTATTTCTTCTAATTTCCCCTGAAAGTTTTAATCCATAATATCTGTCAATGAATCTCGCTATATTGCTGTCAACCACATATTCTTTTTTATTAAAACTGGCCGTAAGTATTGCCCCCGCCGCATAGTCGCCTATTCCCGGAATTTTTCTTAAATCTTTCCTGTTTGCGGGAATTTGTCCGTGATATTCATCGATTATATATTCAGCGGCTTTTTTATAATGTTTTATTCGCCAGTGCAAACCCAGATTTTTCGTAACGAATCGTAATTTTGCGGCACGCGCCTTTGAAAGGGCCTTTATGCCGGGATATATTTTTATGAATTTTTTATAGACAGGCTCGACCTGTTCCGCCCTTGTCCTGTTGAGCATAAATTCGGCAATCATTATTTTATAAGGGGTTATTTGATGCCGCCAGATGAAATCACGATAATATCTTTTATGCTTCGCAACAAGTTTTGAAGCAATATTACCGGACATCGGTTCTGATTTTTGTAAAAGAAATAAACTTTTGCAATGAAAGTATTTTGCTTCTGTACGGTTCCGGGAAGTGTTGAATATATTCGGCGGGGCTGACGAGTATCACGTTGCTTTTTTCCATTTCCTTTAATTGATTGCTTGATATTCCCTGCTGGAGGGTCATAAGGTGCTTTATTTTTATTCTGTCGGCCTCGCTTAAAATCTGCCTCCACCGATCCTTGCAGGTGGTTTTGGCCGCGAGAAAAACCAGTTTTTTGCTGTATTTATCCTGAAAATAATATTTAATCCCGGGAAAAATAAAATCCGGTTCCTGATTCAATTCGGTGACGGCATGCTGGTCAAATTTTAATTTATTGTATCGGAAAATTTGTGCGAGATGATGTTCGAGCGACTTTCCCGCCCGGCTTTTTCTTCTGTTTAAAATGACATTTGCCACGGAAATAAGTCTGTCCATATCCTCGAACGGTTTTGTTACGTAATCATGATAAAAATGGTTTTCAAGCGCTTTGAATAAATTATATTCCGTATGGGCCCATTCCAGAAGAATTTCATCGGGATTTTTCGTTGATTCTTTTTCGTTATTTCTCGAATATATCTTTTCAAATATTTCCCTTGCTTTCAACGCAACATCTTCCGTTGATGGGAAACCAGAAGATAAGGTCCTGATAAATTCATCAAACAATCTTTCGGGATCTTTCATGTCTTTTATTACATTTGATGTTTCAATAATTTTATTGGTATCCACGGGAGACATGCTGAATGCGGCTAAAAAACTGTCGATATCATCGTCATTGCTGAAAACAAAGCCGTCGTAAAAATCGTCATCTTGCTTTGCAAGTATGAATAAGTTGCCGGTACTGTCTTTATTGAGCAGTTCAAAACCTTTGCCGAAACGCGTTATTCTGTATTCATTCCTTGTTTTTTGCCCGTAATATATAAAACGACTTTCGGTTATCCGGCCATCGTCGTTTTGCCATCGAATCTGTACCGGCCTGTCTTTCAGTTCTCCTTTTTGACCGGGTTTATCAAAAAGCAACGGAATGGAATTTTTGGGTATATATAAACCGCTCTGATGTCCCCCGGTCTCGCCGGAATCGTTGGCCGATATGAATTTACAGAAGCACATTTTGCTTTTTTTGCAGGATTCGACAGCCTGAAAGACAAGATTATCTTGCGGCATATTCCTTCTCCTTTTCTTTAATTTCCATTGCGTCAACAAGCTTTTTTGCAACCGCTTTAATAAGCGGCACAACGACCGAATTCCCGAATTGCCTGTATGCCTGCGTATCTGAAACGAGTATTTTAAAAGTATCCGGGAAACCCTGTAATCTTGCGCATTCCCTCGGCGTCAATCGTCGTGGATTTTTGCCGTTTTGAGGTATGAGTATCTCCGATCCGTCTTTATAATATCTTGCGCTGAGAGTTCTGCTTATGCCGTTTAAATCCGTCATTCCAAACCCGAATCCGTTCCCTTTCAATCTGTGTTTTTCCGCGTAATCCTGCAGATATTTCCACAAATGATTCGTAAGCGTGTATTTTTCAGAAACGTTTTCTTCAAGAATATCCTTTATTTTCAATTGTTTTCTCGGCGGTTCCGGAAAGCTGAATATCTCTTTATCCCCATAAATGCGCCTGTCCATCCCGACAATTATCGTTCTTTCCCTGTGCTGCGGCACATAATATTTACCATCCATAACTTTTGTATAAATTTTATAATTAAGCCTTTCAAGCGACTCCACAATGACTTTAAATGTTTTTCCTTCATCATGTCCCGTTAAGTTTTTAACGTTCTCCAGCAAAAATGTCCTGGGGCGTTTTTCATTTATAATGCGTACTATGTCAAAAAATAACGTTCCCTGCGTTTTATCCAGAAATCCGTGTTCTCTGCCCAGCGCATTTTTCTTCGAAACTCCGGCGATTGAAAACGGCTGGCATGGAAATCCCGCCGCTAAAATATCGTGGTCGGGTATTTTTTTCTCATTGATTTTTGTAATATCCCCTGCCGGCACCTCTCTAAAATTTACCCAGTAAGTCGCCTGGCAGTATTTATCATACTCGGAAGAAAAAACGCATTGCCCGCCTGTTGATTCGAATGCTATTCGTATACCCCCAATCCCCGCGAATAAATCAATAAATTTAAATTTCTTCCCATAATCAACTAATTCTTCATTCACATCACTATGTTCATAATCACGTATTGCCTTGATTATATAATCCTGAAGGGTTTGTTTTGAATTTTTGAGTTTCTTTTTTATGGAATTGAGAGTTTCCTGATCAAGTCTTATATGTACCTGTTGTTTTGTTTTTCTTTCCCTGGGTATTTTCATATACCTATTTTATACCTGTGTTAAATTTATGTCAAATATTTAATGGAATTAATCCGAATTATTTGCTTGATTAGAAATGCAATAAGAACGGGACAAAGTGTGTATATTATATGAATGTTAATTTTAATATTTATACAAAATAAGGCATGATATATTGCTATAAATTTTTTTTGAATATTTCTAGGTTATAGACTAATTTGACTATGCCCACTGGGTAATTGTTTTCCTGGAACAATTAGTTTTTGAATTTTATTAACCATCTCCGTTTCAATTTTTTTATCTTCACGTTTAAATTTATTCTCATATTCTGTATCAGTTATATTAGTCCATAAAGAAAAAAGGAATTTACGAATATTCTTATTTATATAAGCAACTTCTGCTCGTCGATGTATTTTTTTTGCTTGATTATCAAGAACTTGTGCAATATTTATTTCAAGTTTATAGCCACTATAATCTCTTGAATGCCAATAACCTGCATCTTTTTGAGCACGAACTCCAAAAAAAGCCAAATTATCATTTACTACTTTTATTATTGTATCATCCCTAGTTAATATTATTACTTGATTATGAGGTTCTGGATGTATAATTTTTAATTCTAAAGCCATTGACAAAAGTATTATATCCAATCCGCTCATAGGTCTAGCATATTTTTTTGTTGTATTTTTTTGTTGAAGCAAATAACCTTCATCCCAAGAATTCCACGAGAGATAATTCTTCTCATAAATTTTGTGAGCATTTAAATTATGATATCTATGTAAATCATAGATATAAATTATCTTTCTTTCATGTATATGTTCTTCAAAACTTTTACAAAAAGATTCATAATGAATATCATCTATTTTTTGATGTGGTTCTGTATCATTTGCATAACGAAGTTTAGCAAAAGTATTGAATACTTCAGGGATGCAGGATTGAGGCATATAAAGAAATGCTTGACCACAGTCTTTTTCTAAAACACATGAATTTTTCCCGTTTTGAACTGCCCAAACCCAAAAAGATGTATCTAAGAGATAGTACTTCATTTATTTAAGATAATATTTAAGTTCTTTATAAGCCTCTGTAAGAGAAACACCACTTTCTTTAACTAAACAATGCATCTTATTAAAAATTTCTACGCCTTCATATTTACTTTTTTTACAGGGTTTAGTTGATTTAATTTTCTCTGTCTTAATTTTTCCTAAATGTTTCGTTTTCATTAAAACACCTCCTTAAAATTATTATTATTTATAATTTCATTATCGCTAAATTACTTCAAAAAGAATATCATAATTAAATTATTAAGTAAATACGATTCCAAAAAAGCGGCTTTTTATGCAAGAAAATATTATCTAAAAGAAAAAGCGCAAAACCTTACTAATTGACCTTTCATCTTCCTAACTTTACACTACAATCTTCAATGCCTCTATGTCTTCACTATGTATTTATTGAAACTTTTTTATTTATATAATTAAGAATGTTTTTGTTTTAAATTCACAAAATTATTATTTGCAAGAAGTATTATTTTCATTATCTTTTTTTTCATTAAAAAAAATTTCCATTTCTTGCCATTTAACTTTTTGTTTTAAAATATTACTTTCATCCCAAATTGAATTTTGATTCTTAGATAATTCAATTGCAGTTTCTACTACATCTCTAGAAGATATTTTATTTGTGGGTTGCTGTTCCATTTATTAAACCTCCTTTATCGAACCAATAATTGTTAATTCATCTATAAACTTAAATAAATCGCAAAAAATATTTTCTATTTCGCTGGTTGTATCGCTAATAATTATACTTTTTACACAATTTGATTTAAAAATTGTTTTAGCTTCATTTTTATCGATAGGGAACCTATGCGTTGGATATTTTTCTACTAAATGACGAGCAATTCTTTTTGCTTCATCTTCAGAATGATAATTTGGTTTTAAAAGTCTAATAGCATATTCTTCTGCTTCTTTAAGATCTCTAGATTTTTTTGTAAAATCTATCGTATCTATCTTTTCAAGTAATGGTCTAACAAAATTAGTAGTGTATTCAAGAACGTATGGTAGTAATGTATCTATTTTTTTATTAGTTCTTATTAAAAGCAATTGCATTATTTGATCTATCGCAGTTAATGAGAATGCATTTAATCGTTCCAGGGATTGAACAGCATCAAGTGCAGAACCAACTTCTTCTCTTTGAATATCTAAAATTTGAACATCCAATGGTCCAAATTCAGCATCTATACTCATTAATATTTCTTTCGCACCTAAAGACAATAATGTTGCAGCACTCTTTGCATATTGTGGAATTATTGTCATAAAACTTTTGGAATGAGTTTGAAATAATCTTGAGATTTTATAAGAACAATGAGCACAACCTCCAGGAGAATCGATAAGTAAAGCTATATTTTTATTATCCATATCTTTTTTATGATCTCTAAAACTTCTACAAAGTTCACCAGAAATTGATTTTTCCCAACTGTCATCTTTGTCGTCTCCATTTTGAATCAATAACCAAATTTCTACATTAAGAATTTTCTCTAATTTTTTGATTAATTTTACAAAATCTGTTGGGATTGGTTTGTCTGGTCCTGGATAAATTGAAGCATAATACTTTTTATTTGTATTTTTTTTCGTTTTATTTGAAGTTGGCATTTCATAACACCTCCATAGCATATTTCTTTAATGTAATTATATTATTATATATTATTAGATTATTCAAGTTATTTTATGTTAATTGTTTAAATCTTGTTTCTACTTAAATTACAATAATGATCACATTTATCGAAATAAAAAGATAATAAAATGTGTCAGATTTTGCTTCGTGCGTTTTAAATCCTGAAAAGAAAGTTGAAATCTTTTCATTGCCGCCACCTTTAAATAATTTTCAATTTCCAATTGCCAATTTTCAATTAACTACTTCAAAAACTATTCGGAATTTGGAATTTAGCATTTGGAATTCATGAACCCTTCATTTTATTCCTTTGATTATTTTTTCTATTTGCACGGCTGCCGGTAGTTCTTTTTTCAGATTACCGGGCAGTATTTTAGTTATCTGATATGAAGCTACTCCAATAGGCTTTTTAGATTGTCTTAAAGCGTATTCTACCGTGGTTTTATCTTTTGTCCTGCAGATTATTATGCCTATGGAGAAGTTTTCATTTTTACTCCTGACTCGTTCGTCAAGCGCAGTAAGGTAAAACTGCATTTTGCCGGAATACTCCGGCAAAAATTCCCCTGTCTTAAGTTCAAGCGCCACAAGACAGTTAAGGTGCCGGTGAAATAAAAGTATGTCTATGAAATACTCTTTCCCGGAAACTTCCAGCCTGAATTGCCTGCCGACATAGGCGAAAGCGCCTCCCATTTCCTTTAAAAAATCGTCCATGCTGCTTATAAGCGCATCTTCAAGCTGCCTTTCGCTGTGGTCCTCGGCCATCTCGAGAAAATCAAAAGTATATTCGTCTTTTACCGCCAACTTTGCCTGGTTGCGTATATTTGCGGGAAGTGTTTTGCTGAAATTAGTATGCCCTGTTATTGTCTTTTCATATGTTTTATTGTCAATCTGGTGCGCAAGGACATTTTTTGTCCAGCCGTATTTCCTTGTCATCCTGATATAAAACTCGCGTTCAAGCCGGTCTTTACACCGGGCCATAATTATAAGATGTTTTGTCCAGCTTATTTCTCCAACCAATGGTTGGAGATTTGGTAGTTTGCTGTATTCAAGGTAAAACTGCCTCATATACCATAAATTTTGCGGCGAGAACCCGCTTATCCCCGGAAATTCTTTTTGCAGGTCAGATGCCATTTTTTCGACAATAGATTTTCCATGTGTGCTTTTAATTTGGCTCTCTGATATCAATTTACCAAGCCCCCAATACATGCCTATCAGTCCCTTATTAACAGCCTTCAGGGCGTCATATTGCGATTGCCTGATGATTCCTTTGGCCTGTATAAGCAACTCGGGATATTTAATTATTTTCTTCATTTTCTGCCCGGACTCCATTCATTAATTTTTCCTCTTTCAGGTTATCTTAATTTATCACTTTTCTATTATTTTCTCAATTGCATTCCAATCACGAACCCTTCTCATTAAAGATATTCAGTAATTCGGCATTCGGAATTCAGGATTCCAAAAATTCTCAATGAACTGCCATAAAAAAGACCTTCATTTTCCACAACTTTTCGCGCCGGGGATAAATCACAAAATCATCCGCTAATGTTTTTACAGATATTGATAATCCTCTCATGGGCCTCGCTTATTCCCAGGTCGCCGGCTGTTTTATAATCTTTCAGGGCGTCATTGTGGAGGCCCGCGGCATCCTTCAGTACCGCCCTTCCGAAATAAGCCTCTGCAAACGTCGGGTCGAGCCTGATGGCGTCATTGAAGTCGTCAAGGGCGCTCGGGTAATATTTTATCGCAGTCTTTGCCATCCCCCTGTAGGTAAGCCCCTGCACATTGCTGAAATTATCCCTGTCGACGCCTTTGTCGAATTCATTGATGGCTCCCTGGTAATCCTTCAGGCTCATTTTCATCAGGCCGCAGTTGATATAAGCATCTATGAATTCAGGATTTACGGCAATCGCCTTTTCAAAATCTTCCATGGCTCCTTTTATGTCGCCAAGCCTGTATTTTATCCGGCCCCGCGCGTTCAGGGCCCATTCGTTTTCAGGCGCCAGTTCCAGCGACCTGTCATAATCCGCCATGGCTCCTTTATTGTCTTCCGTATCCCCTTTGAGCGCCCCTCGGCCCATATAAGCCTGCGCACATCCCGGGTCAGTCTCAATTGCCCGGTTAAAATCCTGCATGGCTCCGTCTGTATCGTCATGCTCTATCTTATTAATGCCGCTGTTAAAATATTCCAGCGCTTTTTCCCTGTTCATAATTCCTCCTCAGTAAAAACCATTTTGGATTTGGCATTCCCATAGTTCAAAACTCCTGCCCCTGCCTTTGCCAACTCTCCATCTTTTTGGCCTTCCATCTCTCCGTTTTTCCCTCCTTTGCCATTCCTCCGCTCTTCCGATCCTCTGAGCTTCCGTAGTGCCAACCCTCTGCTCTTCATCCCCCTTGCCACTTACCCCATCCCCGCCTTGCGCTTCCTGGGCTATGCCCAAGGCCCTATCATATATAGAAGGCAACTGTTCGCCAAAGATATTGCCTTTCCCTGCTTCTGGCGGTCTTTGCTTCAGCTTCAGTCCTTCCACAGCCGCCATTGCCCCATAGGCCGCTACAAGGGCGTTTCCAGCGTTTTGCTTCTTTATAAGAATATCGTATGTCCCGTCTTTAGCCTGTTTGACACTGATTATGTTGCCCGGCAGCCCCTGCCAGTCCTGTTCCAGCGGGTCTGTCTTGCCCTGCCCTTGTAGGGATAGCGCTCCAGCGCTGTCCGAAACTCCTGTCTTTTTACCCATTTCACCAAAGGTCTCTGGTGCATTGCCTGCTTTTATCCACTCCGCCAGCTTTTTGGCCTTTTTTTCAGTCATTTTCCGGGCTATAAGTACATTTATAGCCCTTTCCATAAGCTCTATATTGGCAGGAGTAGGCTCAAAACCAGTTGTCAGGGTAATTATAGCCCTTTTAGACACTTCTCAGTCTTTGGATTTTACTGCAATGCAGTAAATTGCCTCCCTAGCCCCCTTATTTAGGATGGGTAAAACCCTGGAAGCCTCACTTATATCCTGTTGGGACACTCCCAACCTGTCCGCAACCTCTTTTTGGGTCAATTTTGGGTTTATTTTCAGCATTTCCCCTATAACCTCGTACCATTCCAGCCACATCATGTCCTTATCTATATTATCCCCTACTTCCTCATCAAATTTCTCTGCCAGGCTGCCGTACTTCCTGATTATGGCGTCTATTTCCGTCCATCCCAGCTTCTGGCAGGCATAAAACCGTAAATGCCCGCTTATAATCTCATAGTCGTGCTCGGGGTCTTCTGCCTTCTCCGCCGCTGTCAGCTCCCTTACTTTTATAGGGTTCAGCAGCCGTCCCACTGACTTAATGTTCGCCGCCAGGCCGTCTAATGCGCTGGGTTTGATGACATGCCGCGGGTTGTTTGGATTTGGCCGGATCCTTGAGATTGGGATTTTCATGGGTTATCCTCCTTTTAAGTGTACCGGCGTTCCCCCGCCGGCAGCAATGGACAAAATATATAACTAAACAGCCATACAGTCAAGCAAAAAAACTCCAGGGTCAAAAAGCAAGGGAACGCCTGAAAGAAGTCGGGCCTGGATACAACGAGTGGGTAAAACAGCTTGAGAGTGAATCGAACGGAGAAATGATTGGCTATTTTTTATTTATTCCCTGCGCCTGTACTATCTTGTTATATAAATTTGTCAATTGCGGGTCGTTACTAAAGGATTGCATTGCTTTTTTTAGTATACTTAATGCTTTGTCCGGCTGCCCTAATTTATAATAAGTATAGGATATATATTCCTCGACTTCAGCATTATCTCCCCATTCCTTTACTTTTTGGAAGTAATCCAATGCATCGTTATAATTATTTTTTTTTAAATTATATACTCCAAGATTTTTATATATATCAGCCGTCCTGTAGTGATATTCAAGCAAAAAATCAAATAAATCCATTACTTTCAGGTATTTGCCGGAAGATAATAGCACAACAGCCTGGCTGAATATTGCTTCACATTGCGCCTGCATGTCGATATTGCCAATCTGGTTTATGTATTGTTGCAATGCAACTTTATTTTCGCTGCCATATTGAATAGCTTTTTCCAGCATGTCTTTTGCCATTGGCCATAGCTTTTCATTGTAATAAATCATACCTAACAATTCATATGCCTGATAATAATCCCTTTTAATACTTACTGCTTTTTTTAAATAAATAATTTGATCGTCGTTATCGTTTAAATCTTTATAAGCGAAAGATAAATTATAATAAATTTCGGCATCAAAATATTTCCATTTATCATTTAATGGAAAATATAACGCCTTTTTATATGCTTCTATGGCTTCAGACGGCCTTTTATCCTGTAAAAGATCATCCCCCTGAAGTCTTATTGCTTCCATATACCAATTATTAATAAATTCACTTGCTGAATTGTTATTGATATATTTTCCCGGGAAACCCCGGTCATATGTATATAGTTTCAATATGTTCGGCGATATTTGTAAATCTTTTCTCAAATATTTGCGAAGCAAACCTTTTTGTTTGCAAATGTACGGTAATTCCATTTTATCTAAATAAAATCCATATGTACTCCTGTAAATATCAGAATTATCAATAAAAGTTTTAATTATTATATCTAAATTATTGGCAATTTCGTTTTCTTTCATGGGTATTTTACCGTATTTAATGATAAAATTTCTAATACCCCATTCAAAATCCAAGTCAAGAACAGGCACTAATTTTATATCCTGTCTTTTTCTTTCCACCAGCGTCAGATAATTAAGAGGAAAAATAAAGGCATCACCTTCGCCAAGATATACGCTGCCATTTTCGAGCGTAGATAAAATATTGCTGCCAAAATCATAAGAATAATAATCATTTCTGCTGTTATTTTGGATAAAACTTTTATATCCTAAATATAATATTATAATCCCGCAAATAAATAATAAAAGATATTTAAGTATTTTAAGTTTAAATAATTTTATTGTCCAATTACAGCCGATTATTATAAAAATAAATAAAATATAGAGTGCCGGTATTAAAAAAATATCGATAATAAATATCAGGTTTTCATCCGTCCTATTATAAAAAACAACCATAGCTATTGTTATTAATACTGCAGTTATATAAAAAACAAATATTTTTTTATTTCTTTTCCATAATGCATACCCTCCAGCGAATATCAGAATCCATAGAAAAGAAAAATTACTTGTAAATATTTTGAAAAATTCTGCGATTTGGTAATGGTAAAGATATGCTGTAGGCGGTAAATTTGTTGTATATCCAGACCTGGATAAAACCCACCAAAAATTTTCCCAGTTATTGGGGTTTCCTATATTAATAACGGCTGATGCAGATGCCCTTATAGGTAAATATAAATATGGACTTAAGCCAAGCACAAATAGAATTAAAACGGCAAATATTTTGCGCCTATTCAAAATATTCCTATATTTAATATATAAATATGCAAAAACCGGGAAAAGTATTATCATGCTCGGCCAATGATTTGCCATAGACAGCCCATAAATAAATGATACAAGGTAAAGATTTTTAATGTTCGGTTCTTTAAAAAGCTTTATGCTCAAATATAATAATATGGCTAGAAATAAAAGATTTAATATATATATCCCGCCTTTTGCTTCAATCGTTTGGTTCCAGAATATTAAAGAAAAGGCCAAAATAAAAACGCCTAAAAAATTTATTGTTTTATTTTCATTCCCAAAAACAATACGATTATTTTGTCTTATTAAAAAATAAGACAATAATAAAACCAGCATGCCAAGAAATATTGCAAATAAATTAATTCTGAAAGCAGGCGAGCCAAACGATAAATAGGAAAATATTTTTGCCATTAAAGAAAATAAAGGATATCCGGGTGGATGACCAACACTGAGGGTATATGCTATTGTTATGATTTCAGGCGAATCATTACCATTAAATACAGGAAACATTGTATAAAGATATAATTGGAATACGGCGAGTAAACATATTAATAAAATTATGATGTCTTTGTATTTTTTTATCATTTTAACCCTTTTAATTCTTTATATACTTTTTTGTTTCTTATTTGTTTCAAAAAAATACACTGAAACATAAATTAAAATACCTAATATTGTTAATAATAAACTCATTAGTATTTTCATCCTGCTGTAATAGAATTCTATTTCATGTATTCCTTTATCAACCGGTATTCCCATTATCGCGTAATCGACATTATAAATTTTTTCCGGTTTACCATCTATTTTTGCTCGCCAGGAGGGGTAATAATTATTCGAAAGCACGAGTACACCTGCTTTATTACTGTTAAGGTTAATTTTTATTCTGTTAGGAGTGTATTCCGTTATTTGCAGGTCATATTGCAGTTTTTCAGGGCTCCAATCTATAAAAATATTATCGGTTGTAGCGACCGATGCAAGATCAAACCGTTCCGACGACAAAAGAGAAAGAATCTGGTCGTCGCTGTCAAGTTTAACTACTTTGTCCAGAAATAACGCCCGCGGCAATGTTTTTGTGTCCTCTATTATCTTTATTGGACCGTCGAATATCTTTTTTAAACCGTCAACGTTTATGTCGTTTTGTGAAAGATAATATTTTATATTAAAAATCCTTGGAATGTTCAGGGTATTAAACGGCCGATTGCTTATAGTATAGTATTTAAAAGGCGCTAATCCGTGGTAACCGGACATAAACTCGAGGCCGTAGTATATATTTTTATTTGCAGGCAGATTGAAGTTCATATCTGTACTCCTGAATATCCCTTTATCCTGCTGTAGTCGCTGAATTATTGGGTTATTTTCTTCAAAATGGTCAGATATGTCGTCAAACCTGATGAATTGACTGTCAACCCTGTATAAATCAATAAAAGATAATACTGCAATTAAGCCCAAGAATACATATGTTTGATTTATTTTTTTGCGCAGCTGCAAATAAATAATGATTAAAAAGGAAAAAGCTATTGCGCCAAAATATATTACATCGGGCATGATTTCTTTAATCCTTGAAGATATAAAATCGTCGGAAGGAGATGGTTTATTTGTAAAAGTATTTGTAAAAGAGGATGTTTGTTTGATAAAAGCATAAAGAAAATCCGTGTTTGAAGCAATGCTCAACATTATAAAAAGAATTATTCCAGCCATTATTGTTAGCCATAGCCATATTTTGAAAAGTATGTTTTTCTTAAAATTTGCATTATAATTCTGTTCCTGTACTGCAAGAATGATATTGTTCATCCCCACAGCCGAAAGTATTATTATAAAAAGGTCAAAAATATATATAAACCGCAGGGGAACCCTGAATTTATTAAATACAGGAAAATAAAAAAATATGTTATAAACCGGAGTAAAACGTCCGCATCCAAGGATAAAAAATATTACCGCAATTATAGTTGAAAATATGGCAAACTTCCTGAATTTTCCAAGTATAAAAGCAAAAGGTACCAGCATAAACGGTATTATTCCCATATAAAAGGTCGTCATGTTATTCTCCATCGGGCCCCAATAAGTAGGATCTTTTAACCCAAAAAAATTCGGGAATAAAAAAGTTATGGCCTCCTTAGGATTAAAAGACCACAAAACAAAATTTTCATAGGTAAAATTGCCTCTGAATGAATATGGTAAATATGTTGTTGACTGGAAAAATTGCACCGCACTCAATAAAACAATCATGCCGGTCGACAGAATAAAAAATATTGTTGTTTTTTTTGCTTTTTTAAGATTTCTCTCCTTCGTTGAAAAGAAAATTTCGTACAATATGTACAGAAAAACCCCTATATATGCGTATGCCATTATCTGCATGCCAAGGCAAAGTACGCAAAGCGCGCAGAATATTGATGCGTTTAAAAAATGAAAAAATTTGCCTTCTTTTATTCCCCTGCTGATAAAATAAAATATATACGGCATGAGAGCAACTGCTTTTGTATTGCCGGAATGTCCGGCATATACAAGAGAAATAAGAAAAGCGCCTGTCATAAAAACAAACCCGCCGAATAGAGAGGCTGCTTTTTTCAATTCGAACTGTTTCAAAAGCAAATACATTCCAAACGCGGCAATTAGCATGTGAATGATTATGTCTATTGTGTAGGTATAGTAAAGCGGCACAGGCAGCAGCATATAAAGAAGGTTTGTAGGGTAAAAATATATTAAATTTGACGAGTCTATCAGTGGTATACCGCCTAATATATAAGGCATCCATAAAGGCAGGTCGTGGTATTGCTGGAACATTCTTTGAGCGAACAGCCTGAATGGAAAATCAAGCTGGATTGTATCTTGGCCATAAAGAATTTTACCATGCTGAAAACCGTCTTTAAAAAGCAGAACTGGTATTAAAATAAAAATAAAGGCGACAATTATTTTTTCCAGCTTCTTAATTTGCATTTTTGAACCATTCTGTATGTCGTTGCGTAATTAGTGCCTCAAATAAATGTAAACCTGCAAAGTTGTCACACCGATAACAAGATTTATTTTTCATTCTTTACCCTTTTAATTAGTTTAAAAGTTATCACTGATTAATTTAGCATTAAATAATGTTTTTTTCATTAAAATTTTACAGATAGTTTTTCTATTTGTAAAAAATAAAGGCGTACTTAGATATCCGCCTTTAAAACGTCTTAGTGTATTTTTTTATATATTATAGTTGAGGTTTTTGCACTATTATTACTTCGTTACCTGCATCGTTGCCGCACAGGCAATGCAACAGCTGCAATTTTTTTGAATGTACTACCTTTTTGGCTTTTAACGTTGCTTCCAGCATTTCTTTTGGAGTTTCTGTTTTCGTTACCGCTGCAGGTGCAATTCCCCCCACAAAACAAAAAGCCCGGGCTTATCGCCCGGGCCTGGTGCTTTATATTATTCTATTCTGTATCCGGCCTTTGCCAGCCATCCGGCCTTTTTGTTCATCTGTTCTCTTGCCTTTGCTAACCATCCAAACTTCCGAACTTCCAACCTTCCAAGCGCTACGGTGTCGGCGTCGCAGTAGGCGTTGATGTCGGCGTGCCGACTACCTGCGCGCCGGACGTGACAAACACTTCCCACGACGCGCTATACTGCGTATAGAAATAGCTGTTTGGTGAAGTGCCTGCAAATGTAACGGCATTTTCGTAATTATCACTTTCAAGGTCTATGTTCACTATATATTCCCCGTACTGCCCGGATGTCGCGTAAACCGTTGAAAGGTTGACGGAATTCTGGCTGTTGTCATTGCCGCTGTCTGACTGGTAAAAAGCCTGCGAGGAGTCCGGGTTCTCTACTGTAATATTGTTGTTGTTGCCGTTGTTCTGCCAGGATAACGTGCCGCCGCTTGGGCTTATCTGCGCTGCGCCCGGCGCAACAGACTGGGCAGTATAAGTGACCCCGGCGTACAGGACATCCACTTCATATTTATCCCCCGGGACATACACAGGGTTTTGGACGGTATATTGTCCTCCATTATAAGGAGCGCTTACCTGAGACGCGGCTGTAAGATTTTTGATTGTCACACTGGCTGTTGATATCAGGTTATTGCCCATGTCCATCACGGATACGTATTCGCTGGTACTTATGCCTCCTGTCTGGCTTTGCGACTCATTTATATAGGCATAAATTTTGATAAAGGGCGTAGCCGTCGGTGTCGCGACACCCTGGGAGCCGGCCGTGACATTTACATTCCATGACGCGGAATACTGCAGGCTAAAATAGCTGTTTTGTGAAGTCCCGGCAAAAGCTCCGTTGCTTCCGTAAAAATAACTGCTGAGGTTTACGTTTACCTGGTACTCACCATACTGCCCGGATTTGGAATAAACCGCTGCAATAACAGCTTCACCCGAGGTGTTGTCAGTGCCGCTGTCCGACTGGGAAAAAGCCTGCGTGCCGTTGGGGTTTATAACTGAAACAGAATTACTGCTGTTTCCGCTGTTCTGCCAGGTAACTGTATTGCCGCCTGCATCCATCTGCGCCGGTCCCGGCGCAATTGCCTGCGCAGTATAGGTCGCCCCGCTGTACAGGACATCCACTTCATACTTATGCCCGGCGTTATATACCGGGCTTTGAATATAATAATCGTTTCCATTTGCAGTAAGCGTAACCTGCGTAGCCGCGGTGATGTCCTTTATTATCACTCCTGCGTTTGTTATTGCGTTGTTGTTGCCGTCATAAACATATACATATTGGTTGGAAGATATGGCTCCGCCGGACTGGGAACTGCCGTTTATATACGCAACGATTCTCAGGGCAGGGGTCGGGGTCACCGACGGCGTCGTAACGGTCTGGGAACCTGATGTGACATCCACATCCCATGACACATTGTACTGCAGCGCCAGATAGCTGTTTGACGAAGCGCCTGTAAACATACTGTTACTTTCGGGGATATAACTGTAGAGGCCCGTGTTTACCATATATTGCCCGTCCTGCCCGGATGCCGCGTAAACCGATGAAATATCAACTGAGTCCTGGCCGTTATCAGTGCCGCTGTCAGACTGGGAAAAAGCCTGCGTGCCGTCGGGGTTTGTAACCGACACAGAATTACCGTTGTTCCCGCCGTTCTGCCAGGAAACAGTATTGCCCTCTGCGTCAATCTGCGCGGGCCCCGGCGCGACAGAATGTGCGGTATAAGTGATTCCTTTATACAGTACATCCACTTCATAATTATCCCCCGGGATATACGCCGGGTTTTGCACGTAATAATATGATCCTCCGTTGTTGGGGGCGCCGGCCTGAGTCGCGGCTGTGAGGTCCTTTATTGTTATTGCCGCGTTTGTGATCGCGTTGCCTGCGCCGTCAAAAACATACACGTATTCATTTGCCGACATGCCGCCTTCCTGGTCGTTGCCGTATATATTGGCGTAAATTTGTATTACAGGCGTAGGCGTGGACGTAGGCGTGCCTGCATTTTGCGAACCCGGCTCTACATACACCGACCATGCTGTGCCGTAATTCAGGTTAATATAGCTGTTTTGTGAAGTGCCGGTAAAAGCGCCGTTGCTTTCGCTGTAAGAGTCCTCAAGCTGTACATCTACCGTATATTCCCCGTATTGGCCCGATGTCGCGTAAACCGATGAAATATCGGCCGAGGTCGGGTTGTTGTCCGACCCGCTGTCTGACTGGTTAAAAGCCTGGGTGCCGTCAGGGTTGTAAACCGTAACAGAGTCACTGTAACATTTGCTCTGCCAGGAAACCGTGTTGCCTTCGGCGTCTATCTGCGCCGGCCCCGGCATAACAGACTGCGCCGAGTAGGTAACGCCGTTGACGCAGACATCCACTTCATACATGTCCCCGGGATTGACCGCAGGGCTTTCTACATAATATTCATCGTAATTTGGATAGTACGGGACATTAATCTGCGATAATTGTGAGATATCTTTGATTGTTACGCCTGCTGTTGTTATCGGGTTATTGTTGTTATCTTTGACTACTATCTCTTCATCGGCATAAATACCGTTTATATCGTCGTTGACTTCCAGGTAAGCGTATATAACAACGGCTGTGTTTGTCGGCGCAACAGTCGCTGTCGGCGTTATTGTGGCTGTGCGGGTGATGGTCGCTGTAGGCGGCATGGATAATACCGGCGTCAAAGTCGCTCCTGCCGGTGCCGTCGCTGTCTCCTGTTCTCCCGGCGACGAGGGCGAGGAAGTCTTTTTCTTGCTGCAGCTTACAATGACATTGGACAGGACAATAACTGCGGCCAAAACAAGAACCATTGCTAATTTTTTCATTTGTTGCCTCCCTTATATTTTATAACTGGTTTTTTTAACCGGAGAAATTATATCATTTCAAAACGCATTGTCAAGTATAGGAATCTCCCGCGCCGGAGCGGAACGCGAAAGCTGACAAAACAAAAAGCCCGGAATTTCTATCGGGCCTGGTGCTTAACATTATTCCATTTGGTTTTTCTTTAACAACTCTTTCCGAACATCTTTAAAGAACTATATTCGAACTATTTCCGAACATCCATTCCTCCATCCTTCCATTCCTCTAACCCTCTAATCTGCCATCCTTCCATCCTTCCATTTCTAGCCTTTACTTCCCCTGTATTTCCTTGATTTTGTCTTTTGCTTGTTTATCTCCCAGTTCATCCGCCTTGTTCAGGTCCGCAATCGCGCCCTCTTTGTCGCCAAGTTTATACTTGACCAGGGCTCGCTCGTAATATGACGCGCCGCGCTTCGGTTCAAGCTCGATTAGCTTGTCATAATCCTTAAGGGATGCTTTGTAGTCCCCCAGCAGGTATTTGTACCAGCCGCGGTCGTAATAATACCCGTAATACCCCGGGTCAAGCAATATTGCCCTGTCGTCATCCTTGACGGCCCCTTTATAGTCGCCTAATTTGTATTTAAACAGTCCCCTGTCATAATAAGCCTTAGCGTATTTTGGGTTCAGCGCGATTGCCTTGTCGTCGTCCCTGATGGCCCCTTTATAGTCCCCTGACTTGTATCTGGCGTAACCGCGCTCGTAATAAGCCTGGGCATTATTTGGGTCCAGTTTGATTGCCATGTCATAATCCTTGACCGCGCCGGCATAGTCCCCGTCGGAAACCTTGTCCTGTCCGCTGTCAATAAATGTTCCGGCCGTTTCCGCAAAAGCAGGCAAAAAAAAGCCGAATACAATTAAAATCAAAAACAATAATCTTTTCATATCTGTCTCCGTTTTCAAATAATTTTCAATTCTCAGTTTCCAATTATCAATTAAATGACTTAATAGCTGTTTTTTATTTTTTTCATTGAAAAGTGAAGCTCCCCCGACTTTGTCGGGGTCTTCAAAAACTCCCCTTCCCCCTCGATGGGGGAAGGGGTGAATATTCCAGTATAATATTCACTGATGAGAATCAATAAAATTTATAATCAAGAACTTCTCGTCAGGAACGGGATGGGGGTGAAGTAGCAGCTAATACTGTGTCACTTCACTCCATCAACGCCAGACTACAAAAATTTATTATTCCTTATTTCGCATCTATCTTTCAATTCAAAGTATAGTTGTTGCCGCTACTTCACCCTCTCCTTTGTCCTCTCCCATCGAGGGAGAGGAGACCACCAACTTTGTTGGTGGTCAACAAGGTGTGGTGTTTGCAACCCCACGCCCACCACCGACTAAAGTCGGTGGATTCGCGGACATTGATAATTGCCTTGATTATATTGTCCCTGACACCAGGCACTGTCCGCAGGAACTGTTATCCCGCCACGGGCTGCCGTCCTCGTATATTACTACATAAATGCCGTTGCAGGCCGGGTTGCTGTACCAGATTTCCACTTTTGTCCCGCTTTTTACCGTATACGTGGGGGATGTCCACGGGCTGGATGAGCTGAGGGATGATAGGGTTGTATTGTACGAGGAGCTGCCCACGGTCCAGTTAAAAGTATTGGAACTGGAGCATGAACCTTCTGCTA
>Ga0335078_10000161_pt1 | contig 113223 bp, 88 predicted proteins | sample Lox_Sample_32_FD_206711 | JGI IMG/M metagenome (GOLD analysis project Ga0335078, IMG submission 206711) | Soil microbial communities from Loxahatchee National Wildlife Refuge, Florida, United States - Lox_Sample_3.2 | ecosystem: Environmental > Terrestrial > Soil > Wetlands | place: USA... | reverse complement strand
CCCAGGGCAAAGCGAATTCTGCCGCACTGGAAGAACGACATGCCGCCGGCGTCGAACAAGTATTGGATGCCGAGCGTGTTCTGGTAGAAGTTTTTGGAGCGCGCCAAGTCGCTGACGGTCAGGGCGACCTGGCCGATTTCGTCAAGCTGGAGCGGGGATGTAACCGCTGAAGCGCCGTTGCTCATACTTTCTCTCCTGGACTGCGTAACCTGAGGCCCGGGTTCAGACCGTGGTGTGGAGATGCGCAGGGATTTCAATGGAGACCAGCGTACCACGGCCGGGATTGCTGACCACGTTGAAGCGCGCCTGGTTGCCGTAGAGAACTTCGAGCCGCTCCTGCACGTTTTTCATGCCGATGCCGGCGCCGGAGCCGCGCAGCGAGGAGTGGGACCGGGTGTTGATGCCCACGCCGTCATCGGCCACCTCGATGGCGATGCGGTCGCCCTCCAGACGGCTGCGCAAAGTGACGGTGCCGCCGTGGATGCGCGGCTCCAGGCCGTGCTTGATGCTGTTTTCGATGAGCGGCTGCAACAGGATGCTGGGAACGAGCACTTCGAGCGTGCGCGGATCGATCTCCTTTTCGACGCGCAGCTTGTCGGCGCCGAAACGCACCACCTCGATGTCGAGATAATCGTCGGTGAATTTCAGCTCCTCGCGCAGCGGGACGTAGGAGTCGTGCTGCTCTTTGAGCAGCGCGCGCAGAATGTTGGCCAGCTTAATCGTTATCCTGCGGGCTGCCTCGGGCTGAGTGCGCACCAGCGCGGCCACTGAGTTGAGCGTGTTGAACAGGAAATGGGGATTGATCTGGCGCTGCAGGGCGTCGAGGCGGGCTTCGAGCACAAGCCGCTTCTGTTCTTCGAGCGACATCTCGGTGCGCAGCGCGTTCCACACCTTGAGCGCGATGCCTACCACGATGGGAGCGCTGAGCCAGACCATCGCCTGCAGCCAAAGCTTGTCAGAGAGCAGGGCGAAGAGGCGATGCGGAAAGGTGTGAGCCAGCCAGTCGCGAGCCATTTCCATTACGGCGATTAGAACCAGCAGCAGAATCTGGGAGTCAATGCGCGGCCTGCGCAGGGCGCGACGGATCCAGCGGTAGAGACTGAGATCTATGAAAGGTGTGAAGGACCAGATTTCTTCAGTTCCAACGAAGCGGCCGATCATGCCGGCAGCCAGGCCAACGAGGACGTCGAAAGGCAGCGCCAGAAATTCGCCGTGCAGCATGGCGGGCAAAGATAAGACCGCGCCGCTGAGCATGGCCCACCCGGGGCCGATGAGCAGGCCCAGGAGAATGACGGTCTCAAAGGAGATGTCGGCGGCGAGGAAGTTGGGGACGGCAAAGCGGATCCATACGCCCAGCGTGAGCGGTACCAGGAAAAACGCCAGCAGACCGAGCGTCTGGGCGGGGCGGCGTTCTTCAGCGAAGAACAGCCTGCGGAAAGTGAAAACGCGCGCCAGGATGCTGGCGACCGAAGCCATAACGCCCAGCTTCACCAGCAAGGTGACATAAAGGAGCGTATCCGTCACAGGATCAATGTATCGCCATCCCCCACCCTAAACGCAAAAATGCGCATAGACTGGGGCACCCGGATGGTGCGAGATCTACAGCTTAATGCGGATCAGGATCGGGTCCTGGGAGTTCTGCGCGACGGACGTGGACTGAACGGGAGCGCCGGTTCCCGCGCGTTCAAAGCCCATGCGGTCATACAGCGTGAGCGCGTTTCGCATCTCGGGCATGGTGTCGCCCACGATTTCGCGGTATCCGGCGGCGCGGGCCTCGGCCATCACCCACTCCATCAAGGCGCGGCCAAGACCGTGGCCGCGAAACTCCGGACGCACGTAAAGGCGCTTGGCTTCGGCGCGGGTGGCGTCGACGCGGCGCAGGGCGATGCAGCCGGCCGGCTGCCCGTTGATGGCGGCCAGAGCGAGGCGTCCCGTGGGTGGCGCGTAGGCTCCAGGAAGTCCCGCAAGCTCGTCGCCGAAGTTCTGGAAGCACGGAGTGAAGCCGAAGGAGTCCCAATACTCCTGGAGCAGCGAGCGCACCGCGCCGATTTCGGCCTGGCCTCGGGCGGAATCGATCTGCCAGATTGCGTTCATCGCGGATGGCCTAATTCGAGATTACCCGGAGCGGCATGTCAAGCAGTTGCGTCGACGCCAGAATTGCGCGCACCGTAGAATGAAAGCATGGCATTGGAAAGCGTGAAGAAGGTGGCCGAGGCTGATTTTCCCACGCGCTGGGGCCGCTTTCGCATTCTGGGATTTGAAGGCGTGCGGGCAGGGGCCCTTGCAAACTGCGAGCCGGGGCGGGCAACTGAGGTCATGGCCGAGGGCCTGGTGGCTTTGGTCATGGGCGACATTCACGCGGCGCCGCCGCTGGTGCGCATCCACTCGCAGTGCCTCACCGGTGACGTGTTCGGCTCGCTGCGCTGCGATTGCCGGCTGCAACTGGAACTGGCGCTCACCCGGATCGCTGGGGAGGGCGCCGGTATTCTGCTGTACGAGCAGCAGGAGGGCCGAGGCATCGGCCTGATGGCCAAGCTGAAGGCTTACCAACTCCAGGACCAGGGGCTCGACACCGTGGAAGCGAACGAGGAGCTGGGCTTTGCCGCCGATTGCCGCGACTACGACCTGGCGGCGGGCGCGCTGAAGCTGCTGGGCGTGAGCCGGGTGCGGCTGATGACGAACAATCCCGACAAGGTGAGCGCGCTGGAAGCTGCGGGCATCAAGGTGACGGAGCGCGTGTCGGCCGCGGTGGAAGCGCAAGAGAGCTTTGAACGCTATCTAAAGACGAAGCAGGAAAAAATGGGCCACATCTTCGAGGACGCGAACGCCATCAATGGAGTGGAGTGAGGTTTTCCGCCTCCTGTGGGCATCACGTCGCGGATTTTTCGATGCGCCTCGCCACACGCCGGGAAGGCTGCATAACGGGCATCGCCGGCGGCCGATGACATTTCCGTGACAATTCGGCTTTCGCCCGTTCAAAACGCGCTACCGGCGCGTTGAGACAACTCTTGCAGCCTCTTGCACATCCTTTTCGGTTGTACTCCGGGCCAATTGTGAAAAAAGTACTGGTCAGAGAGAGACACACCTGCTAAGCTCGTGGCACTGGACGGTCCACCCTCAAGGTGATTTCTTCTCCGTCAATGTTCCCCAGGTATTAGCGGCGACCAAGATTCAGAAGGACAGGCTTCTCTATCTTCAGAGAAAGTACCTCCGGGTTCCCAGGCAGGCCATACATCCGCTTTGATTCTGCAGGTAAAGGCGGAATTCAGAGGTACGCGGCAGCACTTCGACCAACACTCATTCGCGGCACTTGAGGTTGCGAGGGAAATGTCCGGCGCCCGCGTGCCGATGATTTGCTCTGCGACGCAGAATCACTGCAAGTTCCGAGGGGGTATCACGATGAACTTCCCTTCCCGTCTCGTTTCAGCAGCGGTGGCGTTTCTTCTCGTTCTGGGCTTCGGCTGGCAAGCCGCGAACGGGCAACAATCTTCCAGTCAGTCTTCCGATCAGACGCAGGCCGGAGCGGCGGGCGACAGGTCAACGGCCGGCCAACCGGCGCAGACCATCGTCATCCCGGGGCCGCTGCGTTCGCTGCTGCGCATGACCGGCTTGAGCCAGGAGGCACCACCAAAAGAGATCCTGCCGCTGATGGCGCGGAACGCGTTCCTCTACGGCCACGTCGGGCCGCGCCGCACGGAGTACCTGGTGCTGGCCGACAGGTACGTGCACCAGGCGCGGGAACTGGAGGCGCTGGCTGGACCGGACGGAAAGATTCATGTTTCGGGTTGCGGCGACGCGGTGCAGCTGATCCAGATCCTCGGTTACAGATTTGAAAACGGCTGCGGCCCCAAGGACGCCTCGCTGGTAACCGCGGATGCGGAGCGGGCTTTCGTTACCGTCGATTCCGGTTTCCCGTTGACGCAGCTGGAGCAAGCGCTGCAGGAGGGAACTCCGTTTTCCTACGATTTCCCTTCTTCACGCGTGCCCATTCTTTTCAGTGAAAAGGACTGGGTGGCGCTGGTGCCCTCGAAGGAGCGAGGCGGGACGACGCTGCTTGACCTGCTGATGAACGACCAGAACGTGGATCGGCTGTACTCGGCCCTGGCGAGGCTCGACCCCGAGACGCAGCAAGCGCTGCTCCACGAGCCGGGGTTGAAAAGGCTTCTTGCCTACTCTCCCATCCTTGATTTCTACGGCAGCCGGATTTGCATTCGCTCCGGCGCCGTCGAATTGCCGGGAGGAACGGCCGCAGAACACGCCTGGGCGGAGCTGGTGGGCGCAAATCCTGCGTCGTCAGGCGATTTTGTCTACCACTTGATCGCCAAAGACCAGGGCTGGCTGGCGTCCTATTTTGACGCCTTGTCGCGCGTAGCCCCTGAGCAGCAGGCGCATCTGGTTGCGGGGCAGCGCCTGAAGCGTCTCTACGATGCCTACAAGTCATCGCTTCCCAATGTGAGCGCCGGCACCAGCGTCTTTCCCAAAAATGCCAGCCTCCTGCTGCTCTTCATGCGCCTGCAATGGGATACGGCGGGCGAGCCGCTGGTTCCTGGCGATCCCCATCTTTGGGAACAGCTTTTCGCGCAAGTGGATCGGACCAGCCATCTCCATGGGCGGAGCCGCTTTGACCGCGACGCGAGCAACGCGGATCGGCTGCTGGAAACGCTCGTGGCCTATAGCAACTTGCAGACCACTGACGGACCGGTCCAGGTTTATCTGGCGCTGTCGGCCATCGACAGCGGGCGGCCGCCTGAGAAGCACTTGTCGGCCGACGCCATGCGCATGCTTGCCACGCGCTATGGAGAACTGAGCGATTGGTATCCGATCTTCGTTGAATTCTCTGCCCTGGACGGCGCATCAATCACCCATTTCATCCAGACGGTGGATCACCTGAACGGCATCTCTAATCCGGCTTTGCGGTCCAATGCCATGGGAGCGTTCCAGGCCGAAGTGGGGATCTGGCAAATCCTGGCACGGCAGCAACAGATTTCCGACACCGCGTTGCGCAGCTCCTGGGAGGCTGCCATTCAGCCGTACGCCGGCCTGGGCACGTCGAATCAGCTCTTCGATGCCGCGCGCAAATCGCTACAGTCGCTGCTGACGGCGGCTGGAGCCAAGGGCAACGCGACGCAGGACGAGGTGGTGGACCTGCTTGCAGGCCCCGCACAAAACAACCCCGATGGCATGCGCGTGCACCAGGAGATAGCGCGGCGCATGCGCACCGTGCTCGATGACCAGCGGCTGGTTTCACTGGATACGCTGTTCGGCCTCTACGACGGGTTGGGCCAGATGGCTCATGGCGCGGCCATCGGTGACAGCCTGCTCCCGCTGGCCGGCGCGTTGCGCGAATTCGAAATGCCGCGGCCCATCTTTACCGAAGGCGAACGCGTGTCGTGGTCGCCGGTGGTTTACGTCAGCCGCCACGCCGAACTGCAGGTACGCACGGATTTGACCAAGGTGATCAAGACGCCGGGCACGCCCGCGCAACTGGAGGCTGCCCGCGCGCGGCTGGCGCCGTTCCTGCGCGACACGCTGGTGGGGCTGAACTACGCCTATTACGAACCGCCGGGCGCCCAGGTGCTGCACAGCAATCCGCTGTTCGTGCGCTCGCATGACTTCGCGGGCGCTTCCATCCAGGGCATCAGCGATGTGTGGGGCGAGCCCATGCTGATCGGCATCGGCGCCACCGCGGGTGGCGGCGCCTACCTGATCGGGTCACTGGCCGATCTGCCTTACGTGCTGGCGCTCACCGAAGAGGATTTCATCTCGCCGGAGAAGATTCAGGCGCTAATCTGGCGGGAGACAGTGCCTGAGCTGCTGATCAACGCTGTTCTGCCGCGGTGGTGGAACGTAACCCCCAACGAGCTTCATGCCGCCGATTTATACCAGCGCGGCGGCGAAGAACTGCTTCGAGCTGCGGCAACTCATGCGGATCTGCGGCGAGAAGTTGAGGGCATTTTTTCCGATCGCGTGAGCTGGGCGCGAGCCGACGAGATCGATCAGGCGCTGCAGCAGGAAGACTCTGCGGCGGCGCTGGCGGCTCACCTGCTTCCGTGCGACGTCTTTTATCTTGAAGCCGGCTTTCGCAAGCTCTATCCCGGCGACGCGGCGCAATGGGGCCCGGCCAACAAGCAACTCGATGAGCTGGTGAGCAAGGATCCGGCAGAAACCTCGCCACAGAGGCTGGCCGGAGATTTTGGCGCACCGCATCCGACGCTGGCTGATTCCAACTCCCGCGCGCTGATCACTTCGGAGCCGTTCCCGGTTTCAGGCGGGTACGGCAGCCGGCTCTTTGGAGAATCGTGGGAGTCGAACAACTTGTATTGGGCGCGGCTGGCCGACGAAAAGGGCTATCCTCCCGTGATGCTCAATGTGCTGATTCCCGAGCTGACGCGGCAGATGATCGCCAACATCTCGGCCACCAGCATCGACGATTGGCCTGCCTTGCTGCGCGCCATGCGCCAGACCGGAGATGAATTCCTCGAGGGCAAAATCACCATCCATACTGCAAGCCCGCCGTCGGCCAACCAGAACGTAGCAAATGGGGGTACACAGAACGATGAATAGGACAAACAGGATTATCGTCGCCATTGGAATCTGCTTCTGCGTCCTGCTTTTCCTGGCCGGCGAACCGCGATTCGCGGCCCAGGATGACACTACGCGCTTGCACGTGAACGTGGTTCTGGTGCAACTGAGCGTGGCCGTAACCGATCACAAGGGGAATTACATCACCGGCCTGCGCCCTGAGGATTTCCAGATTACCGAAGACAAGATTCCCCAGAAAATAGCCACGTTTGAAGAGGGAACCGGGACCACGGGGTCGCCGGACCAGAACAAGGGACCCGCGGAACCTGCGCCCGTTGCGCCGGCAATCCAGCCGGCCGCATTGGAAAGCTCCTCAGACGGATCGAGCGGCGTGAAGATTTCGCCGTTAGCCGGGGCGAACATCTTCATCCTATTCGACACCAGCAACTATATGTACCGGGGATTCGTGTTCGCACAGGACGCCATCGCGGACTTTGTACGCTCGCTGGATGACGCCAGCAAGATCGCGTTCTATTCCTACAGCCGCGACCTGTCACGGGCCACGATGCTGACCCCGGATCGCTTCCGGGTGGTGAGTGGCGTGCGCAGCACGGTGGCCGGCGACGACGCTGCCTTGTACAATTCGCTGCTGCTCACCGTGAAGGATGCCGCGCCGCTGACCGGACGCAAGGCCATCGTGGTGTTTTCCAACGGCCCCGACAATGCAAGCTCGGTGCCGCCCGAGGATGTGGCGGAACTGGCGCAGTCGACAGGCACGATTGTCTACATTGTGAGCACGCGCCTGGCGCAGGAAGACCCTGTTTCGACAGCCGCGTTCGAACGCATGAGCAGAGCTACCGGAGGCAAGGCGTACTTTGCCGGCACCTGGCGCAAGGAAAAGCAGGCTTTCGACTCCATCCGCGAGGACCTTGGGCACCTGTATTCGATCAGCTATTACCCGCAGTACAATGCCAACCGCGGTTGGCGCTCGATCAGCGTAAAGCTGGTGGGCAAGGACCTGCAGAAGTATCGCATCCGCACACGCGACGGATACAGCCTGCAGGAGCAGACGCAGGTGAACAGCGAGGCCTATCTCGCGCCCGAAGGCGCCGTGGACCTGGATCCGAAGTAGGGACGGCGATCGCAGGTTGCGGCGCCACCCGTCCGCCGCAGCATCGGCCCCGTTGTACCGCCGGTCACCAGACCGGCTGTACTGGCCGCGTCCACGCAGCTAGATCATGCAAATTGTCGACATCACGGGGGGGCCCGGAGACCCGCACGACCGCCGGTCAGGAGACCGGCAGTACAAGTTCTAACTAATCCCGCAGCGCTTTGATCGCCTTGGCCGTGGTGACTACCTGGCCCACGTGGCGCTGCGTGTGATCGGCGACATGGATGAGCGCGCCTCCGATGGATGTGGGCAACTGCTTGCGGCCCACGAAGCGCGGCGTGTCGAGGTCGGCTGTGGCCAGCACGCGAATGCGTTCACCCGCGACGCTGAAGGCCGCCTCCACGTCGGCCATCAGCTCTGCCAGCGTTTCCTGCTTCCCTTCTCCGCCCGGCTCGGCTTTCAGCGCGGCAAGCTGCTCGGCCGTCAACTGCTCGCCCTCGGCATAGGTAAGGATGCGGTCCGTCGAGCGCGCGATGTGGCGCAGATGAAACGCCATGGGCGTCAAGCCCAGCGGCGAGGAGTGAATCTCGGCATCGCTCAGGCCCGCGGTCCACCTGGTCAGATCGTCGAGCGCCAGATCGAGCGCGTGCAGAACGGCGCGGCCCGCTGCGGGAACGTCGGCGTAGGTGCCGCGCAGCCACGGCTCGATGAAAGGGTTGGTGGAAGTGCTCATGACCGCAGTTTAAAGCCCGGAATCAGCCATTCCGCAGGCTCCCACCTCGGTCATCCTTCGTCGGTCGCCGCGGGGACCGGCGAAGGATCTGCGGCTGCTTCGGAAGCGCAACACTGCGCGCTTCCGCGACAGAGCAATGACGTCCTGTCCGGCGATTACCTGCCGCAAACTCGCTTATCATTGGGACGGCCGATGACCGGCGGTTCTTTCGGTGACCGGTTGAAAGAGAGGCGCAGCTTGCGAATCCGTCATGATGTGACTTTCGTATCGTGTGTGCTTTTCACCATCGCCTTGATTTGGTTCATCCGTCCAGCATGGTGGTATATCCCCTGTGGCTATGGCGGCATGAGGGGGCTCGACCCGTGGAGGAGGGCCGCTTTGCAGTCATCTGGTGAAGTTGGCATGCTTATGCTGGCGCTCATTTTCATCGGTCTCATAGTTGCATGGACGGGATACCTCGACAAGGTTCGCTGGACCTGGTTTGTCATGCTCGTCGTGGTGTCTGGCTTGACAATCCCACTCCGCATATTGCCGTTCTTTATGCATCCCAAAGTATTCTTGGATACGCCCGGGCTGCTTGTAGATGCCTGGTGAGGGGATCCGGTTGCACGGATCGTCCTGGAGGAAATCTCGATCTTCTTGCTTATGGTGATTGCTCTGCTCTTGCCCGTGAAATCATTCTTTTCCCGGCGTACCGGCCCTGTCATCGGATCAGGTCACTAATCGGGGCGGCCCCAGAGACCTGGTGGATTCCCTGCACCTGCGCAGCTTTTATAAATAGGCGTGGGAGTCCTCGGCCGAAATCCCGAGCGACTAATTGGCAAAGCGGAAACAATGACGGAATTCAATCGCGGATCCTTCAGCTGCGCCTCAGGATGACAGAGCGTTCCAATTCACCTAAATCGGACTCGGAAGCCTACGGGGTTTCTACCCCGCGCTCTTCACCCTCACCACGGTGATCTTCTCAAAGCCCTCTTCGAAGACCGGCGGCTTGAGTTTTTCGGCCATGCGGCGCATGGCGTCCTCACTCACCGAGCGATCGCGCTGGCGGTTGCGCTCCAGGCACACATCAAGGGGCACGTCGAAGAACACCGCCTGCACCTCGTAGCCGAAGCTCTTGGCCATCTTGATCCATTGGCGGCGCTCGTGCACGGAGAGATTCGTGGCGTCCACGTAGTTCATGGGCATGCGCGCGATGAGCCGCGCGCGCAGCAGCGAGCGCAGCGTGGAAAAGACCAGGCCCTGGTAGCGCTGCTCCTCGACATCGTCGAAGAGGATGCCGCGCAGCAGGTCGGACGAGAGGGGGGTAATGCCGCGGCGGCCGAACCAGGTGGTCTTGCCGGAGCCGGGCAGTCCGATGGCCAGCACCACCGTGCCTTTGGGGCCCTGCGCGTTGGGCCGGGGCGTGGGAGCGGGCGGCATCTCGGGCTGGGTTTCCACCTCCAGGCGGCCCGAGCCGGGCGGGACATTCCATTCCTGCCGGGCTGCCTGTTGAGGCCGCTGTGCCTGATGCTGCTGCCGATGCGACTGCGGCTGGGCCGCCGCCGGTTCGGGGTAGAGGGGCACCAGCGGAGCCGGTTGATTGGAGGGGAGTTCCTGACCGATCTTGCCTGTGGATTCCGAGGTGTTGGGACCTCGCCTTGAACGTCTTCTTCTCATGTTGATTTGGTTCCTTACAAAAAGCCTTGCCTTTCACCCGAATACCACACCGGGCGAGGGCGCTGCAAATGATGTGCACTCCATCACATACAGCGGCGCTTTTGGGACTCATCCTATCGGGAGGGAATTGTGTGCGCGGAGGGAAGCTGTTCGCGCTTCTCAGCCACGGCCCGCATGGTACGATCAAGGGTTTGGTGAAAGTCTCTTTTGAGACGCCGCAGAACTCACATACCGAATCCTACGCCTCACTCATCACGAAGGAGAGAAGTCACATGGCAGTAAAGGTTGGAATCAACGGCTTCGGCCGCATTGGCCGCAACGTTTTGCGCGCCGCGCTGGGCAATACCGGGATCGATTTTGTCGCCGTCAACGACTTGACCAGCCCGGCAACGCTGGCCCATCTGCTCAAATACGATTCAATTCTGGGCAACCTGCCCAACGAGATCAGGTCGGGCGACGACTTTATCTCGGTCGACGGCAAAAAGATCAAGGTGTACGCGGAAAAGGATCCCGCCAAGCTGCCCTGGGCCGACGTGGGCGCGCAGGTGGTTGTCGAATCAACTGGCAAGTTTACTGACGCCACCACAGCCAAGGCGCATCTGGGCGCTACGGTCAAGAAGATCATCATCACCGCTCCGGCCAAGAACGAGGACATCACCATTGTTCTGGGCGTGAACGAGGACAGGTACGACCCGGCCAAGCACAACATCATTTCCAACGCCAGCTGCACCACCAATTGCCTCGCGCCCGTGGTCAAGGTGGCGCTGGCCACGTGCGGCATCGTTTCCGGCATCATGACTACGATTCACAGCTACACCAACGACCAGGTGATCCTGGACTTTCCGCACAAGGACCTGCGCCGCGCCCGCGCTGCCGCGCTGTCCATGATTCCCACTTCGACCGGCGCAGCCAAGGCGTTGAAGCTGGTGATTCCCGAGACCGCGGGCAAGCTCGACGGATTCGCCATCCGGGTGCCCACGCCCAATGTTTCGCTGGTCGATCTGACCTTCATCGCCGAGAAGCCGATCAGTGCGGAAGCTTTGAACGCCGCATTCAAGGCAGCCTCGGAGGGTTCGCTCAAAGGGATCCTGGGCTACGAGACCAACGAACTGGTGAGCTCGGACTTCAAGGGCGACAAGCGCAGCTCGATTCTGGATGCTCCCCTGACCAAGGTGGTGGGCCAGAGCGTGAAGGTGCTGAGCTGGTACGACAACGAGTGGGGCTACTCAAACCGCGTCGTCGACCTGATCAGCTTTTTGGCGAAGAAAGGGCTGTAAAGCGCGGGGTTCGGGTGTCAGGGGGCAGTCAAATGCCATCTGGCCCTGTCACCTGAATCCTGACACCTGACGCCTTTGCTCCGATGAGAACCAATATCAGCGGCGAATCTCCCTACGAGCCGATTGTCGGATTCTCGCGCGCTGTGCGCGTGGGGAACGCGGTGTATTTGGCCGGCACGGGTCCGGTGGGTGCTGAAAACGAGGATGCCGAAGGCCAGACGCGACGCATCTTTGCCTTTGCTGCCGAGGCGCTGCGAAAAGCGGGCGCCTCGTTCAACGACGTGGTGCGCACGCGCATGTACATCACCCACGAAGAAGACTGGGAGGCGGTAGGCCGCGTGCACGGCGAGTTTTTTGCGAAGATTCGCCCGGCCGCGACCATGGTGGTCGTCGCCAAGCTGCTCAATCCCGCGTGGCGCATCGAGATGGAGATGGATGCCGTGATCACTGATGATTCCGAGAATTCCGATCCGGAGGGCGGGGTCCAATGGGTCGTTCCTCCCGATTGGCCACAGACCCCTCGACCCAAGCACTGACCACTGATCGCTGACCACTGACCACTGATTCAAGAAAGGCATCATCCCATGGCCAAGCTCTCGATTCAAGACATCGATCTGACCAACAAGAGGGTATTTATCCGCGTTGATTTTAATGTTCCGCTGACTGAGGATGGCGCCACTATCACCGACGACACGCGCATCGCGGCCACGCTGCCCACCATCGAATATGCGCTGCGGCACCGGGGCAAGGTGATCCTGGCGTCTCATCTCGGCCGGCCCAAGGGAAAACCCAATCCGAAATATTCGCTGCGGCCGGTGGCGACGCGATTGCGCGAGCTGCTCGACAGGAAGCTCGGCGAGAGCGTGAATGTGGCCTTCTCTCCCGACTGCATCGGCGAGATTGCCGAGGAGATGGCGCGCCAGCTTGAATCGGGCCAGGTACTGCTGCTTGAAAATCTGCGCTTCCACCCCGAGGAGGAGGCCAACGATCCAGCGTTTTCAAAAGCGCTGGCTTCGCTGGCCGAGGTCTACGTGAACGATGCGTTTGGCTCGGCGCATCGCGCGCATGCATCCACGGAGGGCATCACCCATTTCCTCAAGCCTGCCGTGGCCGGACTGCTGATGGAAAAGGAAATCACCTACCTGGGCAAGGCGCTGGAATCGCCCGAGAAGCCGTTCGTTGCGATTCTGGGCGGGTCGAAGATCTCGGGCAAGATCGACGTGATCCAGAACCTGCTCGACAAGGTCGACACGCTGGTGATCGTGGGCGGCATGGCGTACACGTTCTACCGCGCCCTGGGTGTGAAGACGGGCAAGTCGCTTGTCGAAGAAGACAAGATCGATCTCGCCAAGGAGACGCTGAACCGCGCCAAGGCCAAGGGCGTGAAGTTGCTGCTGCCCGTTGACAATGTGCTCGCCGACAACTTTGCCAACGACGCTAAAACGCAGGTGTGGGACTCGTCGCAGGATTTCCCCCACGATTGGCAGGGGCTCGACATCGGGCCGCAGTCGACCGCAGCGATTGAGCAAGTGGTTTCGACAGCGAAGACGATCGTGTGGAACGGCCCCGCGGGCGTCTTCGAGTTTCCGCGCTTTGCCGTGGGCACCAACGCCATCGCGCATGCCGTGGCGGCCAATCGCACGGCCACTTCGATTATCGGGGGCGGCGATTCGGTGAGCGCCATCAACCAAGCCGGCGTAGCCGACCAGATCACGCACATTTCGACCGGCGGCGGGGCCAGCCTGGAGTTTTTGGAAGGCAAGAAGCTGCCGGGGGTGGAGGCGCTGACGGACAAGTAACACCTGCGGCAGCTGCGCCTTCGGTGATTCATGCCCAAAAGATCGTATTTCGAGCTAGCCGGCTCACGGTACGATTGCGGCTGAAATCCCAGTATCCGGGAGTTTGATAGGGAGGCCCTATTCAAGTGCGCCCCCTCTTGAGCCGTCTCATTCTGATTCTGGTTTCCGCGCTGAGTTTCAGTCTTGGCAGCTGCGGTGGAACCGGCAGCGATGCCTCCACGAGCACGACCCCGCCTGCACCGCCGGAAGTCCTTTACGCACAAGCGGCCGGGGAGATGAGCGCTTTCAGTATCGATGCGAACTCGGGCAGTCTGTCCACAATACAAACGCTCACTTTGCCGGTTAACCTTTTCTCCTCACGGCTTGGCAGCGCAGGGATTGTGGCCACTTCGCCGGCGAAGTTCTTTTATGCTGCCGACAGCCTTGAAATTAACGCATACTCGATCGCCGCCGACGGCACGCTTTCGCTCGTGAATGGATCTCCGTTCGCGGGAAATCCGTCTTTTTTCTATATCACGGGGATGGCTGTCAATCCGTTCGCGTTCCCGTCTGGGGTAGTCGAGAATGAAGGTTACATGCCTATCGCGCTGGATTCGTCAGGCAAGTATCTCTATTCAATCGGCGGTTGCCAATCCGGCACATGCCTGACGGAGGCATTGATCTACAACGTGAACCAATCGACGGGTGCACTTTCCCAGGCGGGTGGATCGAAAAAGTCACTGGGCGACAACTATTTAACTCTCGCTTCGTTTCAGGCTCCATAGGAGGTCGAACGGATTCTTTTTCGGGGCGCCTCCCTTTTGTAACGTGCCCGCCGTCACCCAATGGCGTGGATCAATCTTCTAGAATTGAATTTCAAAAACTTTTCATGCGAGGGGATGGGAAGAATGCCGCGTAAAGCACTGATTGCCGCCAATTGGAAGATGTACAAGACGCCGGCTGAGGCCAAGGCGTTTGTTGACGCTTTTTTGCCGCTGGTTGCCGGGCACTCACGCGACGAGATCGCGCTGTTCCCTTCTCCGGTATTGCTGCCGACGGTGGTTCCGGCCTGCAAGGGGTCGAGCGTTGCGGTGGGCGCGCAGAACATTCATTTTGCTGAAGAAGGCGCCTACACGGGCGAGACTTCGGTGCTGCAACTGAAAGCCGTGGGCGGCACGCATACGCTTATCGGCCACTCGGAGCGGCGGCAGTACTTTGCCGAAACCGACGAGATCGTGAACAAGAAGCTGCACACCGCGCTCAAGCACGGCATTGTGCCGGTAGTATGCGTGGGCGAGGTGCTTGCAGAGCGCGAAGCCGGCGCGACAGCGAGCGTGCTCAAGACGCAGATGGCGGGAGCGTTTGCGGGCATCACGCCGGAGGCCGCCGCTCCCATTGTCATCGCCTACGAGCCGGTGTGGGCCATCGGTACGGGCAAGACGGCGACGCCCGAGATTGCCGCCGACGCGCATCGCATTATTCGCGGGGAAGTGTGGAGGCTGCTGGGATCCCGCGTGGCCGAAACCATCCGTATTCTCTACGGCGGCAGCGTAAAGTCCGACAACGTGACCAACCTGATGGCCCAGGAAGAAATCGACGGAGCGCTGGTGGGCGGCGCCAGCCTCAAGCCGGATTCGTTTACGGCGATTGTGAAGTACTAAGCCAATCGTCGCCACGCGTCAGCGAAGGACACTGACTCTCTTTTTCGCGAACCGTCTTCAACAAATGTGCGTATCATGCCCCATGGCGGAAAACGCAATCATAACCGTCTCTAACGCCCCATCCGTTGCAGCCGGAGCTGCCGTCCTGCCGCGCCCGCGCGAACTATACATCGACCGGCTGCGAAGCTTGATGACGGCGCTCGTGGTGCTGCACCACACCGCCATCACCTACGGCGCCATCGGAGGATGGTTCTGGGTGGAGCTGAAGCCGTCGGCAGCGCTTTCCAGTCAGATTCTCATTCAGTTCTGCACCACGAATCAAGCTTACTTTATGGCATTTTTCTTCTTCCTCGCGGCGTACTTCACGCCTGCGTCGCTTGAACGGAAGGGGTACGGGCAGTTCATTCGCGACCGCTTCACGCGCCTGGGACTGCCGCTGCTCGCGTTCATCCTGGTACTGGGGCCCTTGACGGTGGCGTTGGCGTACTGGGGCAATACGGGCCGATTCTGGATCGTGTTCCCGTACTTGTTCCAACACGTGATCCTCATTCCAGGACCAATGTGGTTCGTTGAGGTGTTGCTGATCTTCAGCCTGGTGTATAGCGCATGGCGCGCCCTGGCCGGCGGGCGTCTGACCGATGCAAAGCGCACGCCCCGGCCGTTTCCATCGACACTCACTCTGCTGCGGACTGCGCTGGCCACTGGCGCGGCAGCGCTGCTCATTCGCCAAGTCTCGCCCGTCGGCGTGGTCTACGCCGATTTTCAGTTGGCATACTTCGCGCCATACATCGTGCTGTTCGCGGCCGGCATCGCAGCGTGGCGATACGAGTGGCTGCGTCAGCTCGAGTGGAAAAACGCGCGCGTAATCGTCTGGATCGCCATCCTGGCTTGGCTGCTGATGCCCATCGCGGGAGTGGTCACGAAGGTTTTGTACGGCGGAAAGGCGAATTACGCTACCGGCTTCTCCTGGCCCGCAGTGTTCTATGCCATGTGGGAGCCGCTCGTGGCCTGGGGGATCATTGCCGGGTGGCTGCTGCTCGCGCGCGGGTGGATGAACCAGCCATCCGCGTTCTGGTCCTGGGTAAGCCGGCGCGCCTACGCTGTTTACATCATCCATCCCCCGGTGCTGGTGGGCATTAGCCTGGCGCTGCATGGATGGATCGCACCTGCCCTGGTGAAATTCGCCGTAACCGGCACGCTTGCCTGCACCGCCAATTGGCTGCTTGCCGATCCGCTGGTGCGGCTGCGCGGCGTGCGGCGCGTTGTGTAGCCACACCGGAAAACTGGATCAGCTCTCTTGTATGCGCGGTGGCACCGCGTGAAAAGCTACTTGAAGAAGCTCGCAATCCAGGATTGCAGCAGCGCCGGGAAGCAGCCGAGAACGAGGACAGCCGCAGCGATGAGCAAGAGCACCGCGAGCGTGACAGGATGGGCGCGGATGGGCGATTCGTCGGCGGCGGGCATGACATAGGCGCGCTTCAGCACCTGCAGATAGTAGTAGAGCGAGACGGCACTGAAGGCGACGGCGAGGGCGACGAGCGTGAAAGGAATGGGTCCGGCGCCAACAGCGAGGACCGCGGCGAACAGATTGAACTTGGCCCAGAAGCCGACCAGCGGCGGGATTCCGGCGAGCGAGAGGAAAAACACGAGCAGGACGGCGGCAAGGATCGGGTTGCGCTTGTGCAGGCCGAGGAAGGCGTCCATGCGATCGCTGCCGGCGGCGCGTTCCACGACGCCGACCACGCCGAAAGCGCCGATGGTGGTGAGGCCGTAGGTGATGATGTAGTAGAGGACGGCCTCATTCAGGCGGAGATAAGGTCCGATGGACTGGATAAAGAATTTCAATGCCGACCCCTGCCCCGAGTGGGCAGGAAAGACACCCACGCCAAGGAGGATGTAGCCCGCATGGGCGATGGCGGAGTAGGCGATCAGGCGGCGCACACTCGTTTGCGCGAGGGCCGCAAGATTGCCGAAGATCATTGATGCAGCTGCGACGATCAGAAGAATCACGCCAAGTTTCGGCCAAGTCTGGTAGTGCTGGCGCATGAGGGCCTCTAGCGCGCTCTTCTCTCCCTCGATTGGGCCTCCCACCATCAACCAGTTCGTGCCGATCGTCAGGATCAATGCGAAACTTGCGACCTTCGATACCGAGGCAATAAACGCCGCGGCTGGAGCGGGCGCGCCTTCGTAGGTGTCGGGCGCCCAGAAATGGAAGGGGACCGCAGCGACTTTGAATCCGAGACCGGCGACAACCAGAATCCACGCTACAAAGAGCAAAGGCGAAGGACCGGACTGCGAAATTGCAACTTCAATTTTCCAGAGATTTGTGCTTCCGGCGAGTCCATAAAAATAGCTGAACCCGAAAAGCAGAAACGCTGCCGACATGGCGCCGAAGATGTAGTACTTGATGGCGGCCTCAGCGCTTTTGCCCGATTTCTTGGCGAAGGCGGTGAGGATGTAGAGGCTGAGACTGAGCAATTCGAGGCCGACGAAGATGACGAGCAGGTCCTGTGCGGCGGAGATGATCAAGCCGCCAGCAGCGGCCATGAGCACCACTGCGACATATTCGCCGGGATTGCGCGTGAAGCTGGAATCGATGAGCAAAAGGAGCGTGAGCGCGGTGAGAACGAGAATCGCGATCTGCGCAGCGGCTGCCGTTCCGCCGGTGGCAAGTAGATCGAGACCATCGGGGCCCTGGAGACCTACACGCTCAAGCGGAAGAACGGCGACGGCCGCGGCACAGCCGGCGACACCGAGCACGGCGGCGACGGCAATGCGAGCCTGCAACGCGGCTTTGCGCATGAAGCCGAGATCGACGACGAGCACTAGCAGGGCGGCGATTTCAAGAGCCGTTTCAGGCAGCGTGGCGCGGAAGAGAGCAACGTAGTTCATTGCATCCCTCCCGCGAGCAGCGCCTTGACAGCGGGTTCGATCTGGTCGAGAAGAATGCGCGGATAAAGGCCGACGACGAGAGTGGATGCGCCCAGCAGCGCGACGCCAGCTATCTCAGGCCAGGTGATGGGTGAAAAGGGATGCGCCTGTTCCGCTTCAAGCGTATGCGCGGTAGGGAGTGCATCGGTGAAGAAAGCCTTTTGCAGTGCGCGCCATATATAGGCGATGCCGACGATGATGCCGATGCCTGAGGCCGCCGTCCACCAGGGATTGGCGCGCCACGCTCCTACGAGCACCTGCAACTCGGCCACGAAGCCGGAGAACCCGGGCAGGCCCATGGATGCAATTCCCGCGCCCACAAACGCCCACGCCGCGAAGGGCAGGCGTCGGGCGAGATGCATGGTCTCAAGCTCGGCAAACTGGCGCGTGTGGGTGCGGTCGTACACCACGCGGCCGACGATGGCAAAGAGCAGGCCGGCGATAATGCCGTGCGAGAACATCTGCAACACCGCGCCGTCAAGGCCGATCTGGTTGAGCGTCATGAGGCCGAGCAGCACAAAGCCCATGTGGCTGACGCTGGAATAGCCGATCACGAACTTGAAGTCGGTTTGCGCGAGAGCCACGAGCGCGCCGTAGACGATGCCGATGACCGCGAGCCATGCGAAGACGTCGCGCCACGAGCCGATGCCGATGAACGAGAATCCCCAGGGATCGAGGCCGTGCGGGAACAGGCCCATGGCGACGCGCAGGCAGCCGTAAGCGCCGAGCTTCATCACCACGCCGGCCAGCAGCATGGACGCGGCCGTGGGCGCGGCCACGTGGCCGGTGGGCGCCCAGGTGTGGAACGGCCACAGGCCCGCGAGAATGCCGAAGCCGACGAAAACCAGCGGGAAGCACCACATCTGGAAGCTGACGGGCAGGCCCGCGTGGGCCAGGTCGGCGAGCGTGGTGGAATGCGAGCCCGCGGTAGTATAGGCCGCAAGCAGGCCGATGAGCACCATGGCGGAGCCGCCAAAGGAGTAGAGCACGAGCTTCATGGCGCCGTATTGGCGGCGCGTCGAGCCCCAGATGGCGATGAGGAAATATTTGGGAACGATGGCGATTTCATAGAAGACGAAGAGCAGAAAGAGATCGCCGCTCAAAAAAACGCCGTAGACGCCGCCGATAAGCGCCAGATAAAAGCCGAAGAACTGGTTGGTGCGCAGATCGACATTCCAACTGAAGAGTACACCGGCGACGGCGGCAATGCCGGTGAGCAGTACCAGCACACGGCTGATGCCGTCGGCCACGAGCAAGTAGTGAATGCCCATGCTAGGCACCCACAGCACGTCAATGAAAACCTGGCGAGCCTGGCCAAATCCCGCCGCGTAGCCGGCGATGGCAATCCCGAGCCCGGCGACGGCCACGGCAAGAGCAAACCAGCGCGCGGGCATGGGCTTGTCCTTGGGCAGCAGCGCGGAGATGAGCGCGCCGGCAAACGAGATGTAGATGGTCCAGGCCAACACTCAAAATCTCCAGTGAGCCAGCAGGTTCACGACCGCGGGGTTGATGGTGCCTACGATCAGCTGGGGCCAAAGGCCGAGTAGAAACATGAGACCGATGACGGGCGCCAGAGCCATGCGCTCGCTGTGGTGCAGATCAGGAAACTGGGCCCAATGCTCGGGCACGGGGCCGTTGAAAACTTTTTGGATCACGGTGAGCAAGAAAACCGCGGTGATGAGCAGGCCGAGGATGGAAACCGTGGCCGCGATCCACGACAAGGGAAAAACGCCACGGAAGATGAGGAACTCGCCCACGAAGCCGTTGAGGCCGGGCAGGCCGAGTGACGAGAAGAGCGCGATGCCCATTAAACCTGCAAGCACGGGCGCAGGCTTGCGCAGGCCGCCGAAGTCGTTGATGCCGCGCAGGCCGCCGCTGCGCATCTGGATCATGGCCATGAACCAGAAGATTGCGGCCGCGGTGACGCCGTGGTTGAACATCTGCAGGATGACGCCGTTAAGCGCGGCCGCCTGGCTGGCCTGCTCGGCCGCGCCCGACGCGGGAATAGCGAGCGCGAAGATACCGAGAAGGCAGTAGCCGAGGTGATTGATCGACGAATATGCGAAGACGCGCTTGAGATCAGTCTGCGCGGCCGCGGCCCACGCTCCCATCACAACGGTGATGACGGAGAGAACCAGCAGCGGCGTGCGCATGGCGGCGATTTGCGCGCCGAAGATGGGCAACGCGATACGCAGCAGGCCGTAGACGCCCATCTTCGACATGGCTCCCGTAAGCAGCATGGTCACGGGCGAAGGCGCTTCGGCGTACGCCTCGGGCAGCCACGTGTGGAAGGGCATGAGCGGCACTTTGACCGCGAAGCCGGCGAGCACGCCGATGGCGAGCCACGGCATGATATGACCGAAGTGCGCGGTGATCACTTGAGTCAACTCGCCCGAGGTGGCCCAGGCGGTAAGCATCTCAAAGTCCCAGGTGCCTGTGAAGAGAAAAATGGCGAGAAACGACAGCAGCAGCGCCACCGAGCCGGCCATGGTGTAAATGAAGAACTGCGTAGCCGCGGGACCGCGGCGCGGGCCGCCCCAAAGCTTGATGAGGAAGAATGCGGGAATGAGGCTGAGTTCCCAAAACAAGAACCAGTGGAAGAAATTGAGCGCGGTGAAGGAGCCGAAGAGGCCCGACTCGAGCGCGAGCACCAGTCCGTAGTAGAGGCCGGGCATGTGGTGGACGCGATGCGCCGCGTCGACAGACATGAGCGTGACGATGGCCGAAAGCACGAGCATGAGCCCGCCCAGGCCGTCGACGCCGAGGTGATACTCGATGCCCAGCGACGGCGCCCAGGCCACGCGCTCGACCAGACCAATGCTGCCATCGGCGGGCAGGCGCGTCCAGATGATGAGCGCAATCACCAGGCTGGCCAGCGTGGTGACCAGCGCCACGCCGCGCGCGTGCCGGTGGGCGAGAAGCGCAATCAGCGCGCCGACGAGCGGCAGCACGGTGAGGAGCGTGAGAATCGGGAATCCGGTACCGAAGACGTTCATGGCCGGGCGCTCCACAGGAGGATGGCAACGAGCACGACAACGGCGACGGCCAGAATGCGGAGATAGGTCTGCACGCGGCCATCCTCAGTGCGCGCGAGCAGGCCCCCGCCCTCCGAGATTTCTTCGCAGGTCTTGTCGAAGCCGCCATCGACCCAGCCTACGTCGAGGAAACGGTTGAGCCGGGCCCACAGACTGAAGAGCCACGCGACATCGGCAACGATCGCGCCCCACACGTGGCGGTCAATCCAGTCGGCGACGCGCGCCCACCATTTGTAGAAGGCGATCACGGTGACGCCGTAGAGTTCGTCGACGTAGAAACGGTTGTGCAGCGGCGTCCAGAGCCAAGGCGCGGACGCTTCGATCGCATCGAAAGTCTCCGGCTTGGGCGACTTGTTGCCGTAAACCCGCCAGCCGAAGATGATGCCGAGAATCACGATCAGCGACGACGCGGTCATGAGTACGAGAAGATTGAACTCTCCGAACACGTGGAGATCGAATTTGGCCGGGTGGTTGTCGAGGAAGGCGTGGAACCACGGCCATGCGGGCGTTCCAATGATGCCCAGCGCCATGGCGAAAAAGGCCAGGATGGCGAGCGGCAGGGTCATTACGCCGGGGCTCTCGTGCGCCACGTCGTGCCCGCGCCAGTAGCCGTAAAACACGTAGCTGATCTGCCGAGTCATGTAGAACGCGGTGAGCAGCGCGCCAAAGATGAGCAGAATAAATGGCCCCTTCGAAACGTCCCATCCCCGCGCAGCTTCGAGAATGCCCTCCTTCGACCAGAAGCCCGAGAAGAAAATGGGAAAACCGCAGAGCGCGAGCATGCCGATGCCGTAGGTGAAGAAGGTGAGCGGCATGTCGACGCGCAGCCCGCCCATGCGTCGTATGTCCTGCTCGTCGTGGCAGCCGTGAATCACCGAGCCCGCGCCCAGAAACAAAAGCGCCTTGAAAAACGCATGCGTGATGAGGTGGAACATGCCTACGGCCACGCCGCCCAGGCCGAGACCCGCCATCATGTAGCCAAGCTGCGAGATGGTCGAGTAGGCGAGGATGCGCTTGATGTCGTTTTGCGCGATGGCGATGAGCGCGGCGAACACCGCGGTGGCCGCTCCGACCCAGGTGATGACCGTGAGCGCGGCCGTCGATCCGCCGGGCGCGGCGCCGATGGACATGAGCGGATAAACGCGCGCGACCAGATAAACGCCCGCGGCGACCATGGTGGCCGCGTGAATGAGCGCGGAGACGGGCGTGGGGCCTTCCATGGCGTCGGGCAGCCAGACATGCAGCGGAAGCTGGCCGCTCTTGCCCACGGCCCCGGCAAAGATGAGCAGGCCGATGGCGCCGGCTGCGCTCAGGCCAAGGCCGGCGTGTTGCGTAAGCAGAACCGCGAGAGCGAGGGGCTCGATCGAGCCAAGGCCGCGGTGGTAGAGCAGCAGCGTTCCGGTTTGCGAGAACAGCCAGACGATGCCGAGCAGAAAGAAAATGTCGCCAACGCGCGTGGTGACGAAGGCCTTTTTAGCGGCGGCCGCGGCGGAGGGCTTTTGATACCAGAATCCGATCAAAAGATACGACGTCAGTCCGACAATCTCCCAGCACATGAAGAGCAGGAGCATGCTGTTGGAGATGACCACGCCGAGCATGGCCCCCGCAAACAACGACATGAAGCAGAAGAAACGCGTGAAGTTCTCGTCGTGGGCCATGTAGCCCACTGAATAGATAAAGATGAGCAGGCCGACTAAGCAGACCATCACCAGCATGACGGCGGCCAGCGGATCGAGCAGCCAGCCGAGGGCGACGCGGGCGCCTCCGAACTGAATCCAGGTGAAATCGACGATTTCGCGCACGCCCGCGCCGCGCGCCCATCCAGCGAAAACGTGACCGAACGCGATGAGCGAGAGTAACAACGAAAGGCTCAACGAGCCGATGGCCAGCGTGGCGGCGAATTTGCGGTGCGGCTGCTTGAGCAGGGCGATGACGCCGGACGCGACGATGGGCGCCGCAGGGATGAGCCAGAGAACCCCTGTAATCTGTGAAGCGGCGGATTGCGGAGTGACTTCCAGGATCAAACGTTCACCCCTTCAACCTGTTGATCTTGTCGAGTTCGGTGGTGCTGGTGTGGCGATAGATCGAGATCACGAGGCCCAGACCGACAGCGGCTTCGGCCGCGGCCACAGCGATGGAGAAGATGGCAAACATCATGCCGGTGAGCGCCTCGGGATGCGGCCCGAAGCGCCAGAAGGCGATGAGATTGAGGTTGGCTGCATTCAACATCAGCTCGATGCCGATGAGAACAAGGATGGCGTTGCGGCGGGTGAGCGCGCCGGCCAGTCCGATGGCGAACAACAGGGCTGCGACGAGTAGATAGCCGGCGAGAGGCGAAGCGAAACCGGTCATCGCGGACCCTCCTTCTGGTGCATGGCCACAATGACCGCGCCGATGGTGGCAGCAGTCAGCAGCAGGGCGACAATTTCAAGCGGCAGCACGTAGCGGCCCACAAGCGCGTTGCCGATATCCTTCACGGTGACAGTGGGGACGGTGATTTGTTGCGGCACGGTGCGCACGCTCTGGATCACGGCCCAGCCGAGTACGGCGAAAACACCCGCAGCGATGACGAGGCCCACGAGCCATGTAGGACTGAAGACACCTCCTTTGGGCAGCTCGGAGCCGCGCGTGAGCAGGATGGCAAAGACGATGAGGATGGCAACCGCGCCGATGTAAACGAGAATCTGCGCGAAGCCTGCGAACTGTGCATCGAGCTGAAGGAAGAGCAGCGCCAGGCCGGCAAAGGCGACGGTGACGGCCAGCGCGCAGTGAACCAGATGCTTGAGCAGCACCGCGGCCAGGCCTCCGCCGATGGTGAGTGCCGCGAGGATGTAGAAGATGGGACTCACTCGATGATTCCCTTTCGTGCAGCCGCCGTGCGGGTGCGGGCGAGGACGCCCGCACGACAGCCGGTCTGGAGACCGGCGCTACGTCTGAGATGGCCCGCGCTCAGGATGACCTTACGTTGCGGAGATCCGGCGCGCACAGTTCCTTGCTCTCCTGTTCCCTTGCTGACTTGCTCCCTGCCGTTATTCAGCATAGCGGTACCTCCTGCGGCCGAAGCGTTCATCGCGCATGCCCACGCGGCCCAAGAGGATGTAAGCGGCGAGGAGAATGATCGTGCAGACTACCCAGCGCGGCCAGCCTTCGCCCATGAAGCGCCAGAGCGCGGTCACCAACAGGTCGAGCAGCGTGAAGGGCAGGACAAACTTCCAGGCGAAGTTCATGAGCTGATCCTGGCGCAGGCGCGGCAGCGTGCCGCGCATCCAGATGAAGACGAAGATGGAAAGCATGACCTTGCTGAAGAACCAAACCCACGATGGAATCACCTGGAGCGATTGGAGTGGGGCCGACCATCCGCCGAGAAACAGCGTGGTGCCGAGGCCGGAGATGGCGAACATGGCGAGATATTCGCCGAGGAAGAAGAGAGCGAATTTGAAGCCCGAGTATTCGGTGTGATAGCCGGCTACGAGTTCCGACTCGCCTTCAGGAAGATCGAAGGGTGAGCGGTTGGTTTCAGCCGTGCCGGCGATGGCGTACATGACGAAAGCCGCCAGGCCCCAGGGAGTGAAGATGTACCAGTGCGGGAATTGGCCGGTGTACTGGTCCTGTTCCGCGATGATTTTGGGCAGCGAGAGCGAGCCCGCGATCATGACGACGGATACGCTGGACATCACCAGTACAACTTCGTAACTGATCATCTGCGCGATGGCGCGCATGGCGCCCAGCAGCGAGTACTTGTTGCGGCTCGACCAGCCGGCCATGAAGACCGAAAGCTCGGTAGCGGCGCTCATGGCGAAGAAGAAGAGCAGGCCCGCATCCATGTCGACCAGCGCCATGTTGTGGCCCATGGGCAACACAGCGAACTCCATGAACACCGCGACGACCAATGTAAGCGGCGCCAGAAAATGCACCACAGCATTGGCGCTGAGCGGAACGACGTCTTCCTTAATGAGCGCCTTGATGCCGTCGGCAACCGGCTGAAACAGGCCGAAGGGGCCGACGCGATTGGGGCCGAGGCGATTTTGCATGCGGCCCAGTCCCTTGCGCTCAAACACCGTGGTGAGCGCGAAGAGGCCTGGGAAGACGGCCACGATGGCGATGACGCCAAGCACGACGCCCGCCGCGGGCCGCAGCGCGGATGGTAAGTATCCGACCAACCAGTCGCGCAGGAGAATGAAGACCTGATCAGCCTTCACGGAGTTGGGCATCGCCACCATGCGCTAGCTCCCTCCTTCGGGCTTTGGAGACGAACCGGGCGCTGCAGCGGGCTTGGCTGCGGCTGCTGCGGCAGCGGCTTTGGCGCGCGCCTCCACCTTGGCTTTCTCTTCGGCCAGACGCCCATCCACTTCGGTGGCTTCGGTAGGATGAATCGAGTGGTAATACTCGTTCGATTTGGCCAATTCCTTGCGATCGAGGAGCAGGCCACCGAAACGATCGCTGGTGGCCAGCTCAAATTGCGTGTCCATCTTGATGGCTTCGAACGGGCAAACTTCAACGCAGATCTGGCAACTCATGCAAACGGAAATATCGATGTCGAAGCGGGCGGGGTAGGCCTGCGGCTTGCCCACGTAGTCGGGCTTCTTGTCTTTGCTCTTCTCAATGTAGATGCACTTGGGCGGGCACTCTTTTTCGCAGATCTGGCAGGCCACGCAGCGCATGCCGCCGAGCCAGTCAGAGCCGTCGTAGACCAGGAAAGGAAACACGCGCGCGTTCTCGAACGTCGGGATCCGCTGCTCCGGATACTGAACCGTCGTGAGCCGTGCTTTGGAGACATAGCTGCCAAAGAAATTCCTGGCCGTCTCCATCATCCCTTTCAGGATTCCCTCGCCTAACAAGACATCCTCCGAGAAGCAACTTTTCAGCTATCAGCCATCAGCTTTCAGCTTGTTCATGTCCTCCCGATCACTCGTCTTTGTTTTTTAGTCCCTAGTCCCTAATCCCTGTTCCCCGCTTCACCGGTCCACTTCACCCAAGACAATATCTACGCTGCCAAAGATCAGAACCACATCGGCGACATTACTTCCCAGGCACATGTCTTCCAACACCGTCAGGTTGATCAAACTGGGCGGGCGCACGCGATAGCGATAAGGGTTCGGCCCGCCGTCACTGATGAGATAAAAGCCAAGCTCGCCCTTGGGCGCTTCAATGCGGCCGTAGGCCTCGCCGGCCTTGGGGCGAAAGCCGCGAATCTTCGCTTTCGCGTCCATGATGGGCCCGGCGGGAATGTCGCGCAGAGCCTGTTCGAGGATAGTAATGGACTCGCGCATTTCGAGCACCCGCACCATGTAGCGATCGTAGATATCGCCTTGATCGCCGAGCGGCACGCGGAAGCTGAAGCGATCGTAGATGCCGTAATGATCCACTTTGCGGATGTCATAATCCACACCGGACGCGCGCAGCATAGGCCCAGAGATGCCGGCGTTCACCGCCAGATCGGGCCTGAGCACGCCCACTCCCTGGCAGCGAGCCATGAGAATTTCGTTGGTCGTGAGCAGAGCTTCGAATTCGTCAACAAACTGCGGCAGGCCGGCGAGCACTTTGCGCGTGGCGTCGAGCCACGCCGCGGAAACATCGACGCGGCAGCCGCCGAAGCGCATGAAGTTGCACATCATGCGCGAGCCGGTGAGCGATTCGAACAGGTCGAGAATTTTTTCGCGCTCGCGGAAAGCGTACATGAGCGGAGTGCCGCTGGCACCCATCTCCTGCAGCAGGAAGCCAATCGTCGACGCGTGGTTCTGAATGCGCGTCAACTCGGCGAGGATGATGCGAATATATTCGGCACGCTCGGGCACTTCCTGGCCGGCGAGTCTCTCCACGGCCAGCGCGTAGGCCCAGTTGTTGCTGAGCGAGCAGAAGTAGTCGAGGCGGTCGGTGTAGGGCATCGACGCCAGGTAGGCTGCGCCTTCGGCGATTTTCTCGTGGTTGCGATGCAGGTAGCCGAAGACCGGCTTGAGGCGGACCACGCGCTCGCCGTCGAGCGTTACATCCATGCGGAAGACGCCGTGCGTCGAGGGGTGATGCGGCCCCATGGCGACTTCGAGCAGCTCGCCTTCGTCGTCGGGTGCGATCGCCGGCGGGCGATTCCAGCCTTCGGCTTTCTCCGGTTTGGTTTCTGCTACGCTCATCCTGCGCTCGGCACCTGTTCCCTGTTCCCTGTTGCCTGTTCCCTGCTTCTGCGCTCTTGTGCGCGCTTCAGCACTTCGTCGTGCGCCGTGGGCTCGTACTCAAAATCGTCCGGTTCCACGTAATCCTTGCGCATGGGGTGATCCTTGAATCCGTCCCACATCAAAATGCGGCGCAGATCGGGATGGCCAGTAAAGACAATCCCATAAAGATCAAAAATCTCGCGCTCCTGGAACTCGGCCGCGCGCCAGATGGGCGTGAACGAAGGCAGCGCCACCTGGTCGGCGCGGTTGACGGTGCGCATGCGCAGAACCAGCGGCCCGTGCTTCTTTGCCACCGAATAGAGGTGATACACCGCCTCAAGCCATCCCGGTTCGTTGCGCTTGCGCGTCTCTTCGACGGTCTCTTCCACCTGCTGCCCGACTTTCTGTCCGTCCGGACCGTCCACGGTCTTCGTGACCTGACGTGTCACTTTAACCTTTTCCGCGATCTCCTTGTCGGGCCAGTCGACGCCAGTAACGTTGGAAAGGAAATCGAAGGCGAGTTCGGGATCGTCGCGCAGAAAAGCTGCCACGGCGACGGCTTTATCCGGTGCGAGGCGCAACGAGTGCTGCGCGGCCGGTCCGGGATTGGGCACAACTTCAACCTCCGCGCCGGGAACCGCCGCTTCAATCGCCGCCTTGATTTCTTCAACGGTTTTCAAGTCAGCTACTAGCTCCTAGCTTCCAGCTGCATATTCGCGGCCGGGAGGTGTCTTCCGTTTGCTGTTTGTTTCCCTGTTCCCTGCCTTCTAGTTCCCTGGGTCCCTTGTTCCCTGAGTCCCTGTCTTTATCTGCACCGGCCAGACTCCCTGGTTCGACGTCGGCTCCAGATCGTGCGCGCCCTGCTCAGGCACGGGAAACTCGCCCTGGGCATCGGCGTCGAGAAAGCGCGGGCGGTCTTCGCCGGTCAAATGCTGCACGTCGATCTTCTTCTGCAGCGTGATGAACGCCTGCAGCAGCGCTTCAGGCCGCGGGGGGCAGCCGGGAATGTGCACGTCAACGGGAATGTAGCGGTCGATGCCCTTGAGCACGTTGTAGCCCTGCTTGAATGGCCCGCCCGAGATGGCGCAGGCGCCCATGGCGATGACGTAGCGCGGCTCGGCCATCTGGTTGTAGAGCCGCACCACCTGCGGGGCCATTTTCTTGGTCACGGTGCCCGAAACGATCATCAGGTCGGCCTGGCGCGGCGAAGGGCGAAATACTTCGGCGCCAAAGCGCGCCATGTCGTAGCGAGCCATGGTGGTGGCGATCATTTCGATGGCGCAACAGGCCAGGCCGAACTGCATGGGCCACACCGAGCTGCGCCGTCCCCAGTTGTAAAGCTCCTGGATAGTGGTAACGAAGATGCCTTGCTTGCCGAGCTCGATCTTTAAACTCTGATCAACTGGCATTGTCGCGTCTCCGAGGTTTCAGGTGTCAGGTTCCAGAGGCGCGCGAGTCCCGCCATCCCCTTCGTCCTGATCACTTGCTGCCTTACCTTTACTAATCAACCGCGCTCTGCGAATTCCTCAGCGGTGCAATCACGCGCGATAAAACTGAACCCTGGCACCTGAGACCTGTCATCACGACCACGTAAGCACGCCCTTGGCCCAGGCCCAGGCCAGCCCCTCGACCAACAGGAGTACAAACACCAGCATGGCGATGCAGGCTGCCGCGCTCAACCCCGCAAACGCCACCGCAAACGGCAACAGAAACACGGCTTCCACGTCGAAGATGAGAAAAATGATGCCGTAGAGGTAGTAGGCAGAGCGGAACTGCACCCAGGCGTCGCCCTTTGACACCAGGCCGCACTCGTAAATGGAGTTCTTGATGGCGTTGGGCTTGGGCGGCGCAAACGCCTTGGCCCAAAGCCACGCCAGCCCCAGCGGAGCCAGGCCAAAACCCAACGCCGCCACAAACAAAACCGCCAGTGAAAAGTAGGGACTGGACGCCATTGCGGGAAAGAAAGCCTTACATGTTCAAGCTAACAGTTTAAGGCGGGTTTTGGCTAAGAAGATTGAAGCACTCGGCGCCATCCAGGTGCCTTTTGGCACCATTCATCCCATTCTGTGAACCGTTGGCTGCGCGGCCAGGTGAATCTAAGCGGGTTTGGTGAGGAATTCAACGAAATCTTTGGCCACCACCAGATTGAGCAACAAAAACGTCGCCGACTTCCATGCCTGCTGGCGCGAGGAATCCAGGCCGTCCATTTGCCTCCGGCTTTCTTCAAACATCAAACCCAGGACGAATTCCTGACTCACGACGCGCCCGTCGTTGAAACTTACCTTGTGATGCACCCATTGCCAAAGTTGTGAGCGGCAGATCTCGGCAGTAGCCGTGTCCTCCATCAAGTTGAACAGCGGAACGCAACCGATGCCGCGCACCCACGACTCAAGATAGCCGAGCCCCACCGCGATGTTGTGCCTGAGGCCGGCTTCGGTGATTTGGCCTTGGGGCACCTGGAGTAAATCCGCAGCGGTGGCGCGAAAATCGGGCAGCTGCTTCGCGATCTGGTTCGGCTGCGGCATCAGCCGGTCGAAAATCTCCACGGCGACCGGCACCAGGCCGGGATGCGCCACCCAGGTGCCATCGTGGCCGTCGCCGGCCTCGCGCTCTTTGTCGGCGCGTACCGCAGCGATGGCTTTTTCGTTGGCCTCGGGATCGGTCTTCACGGGAATGTAGGCCGACATGCCGCCCATGGCGTGCGCGTTGCGCCGGTGGCAGGTCTTGATGGCCAGCTTCGAGTAGCTGCGCATGAAGTGCGTAGTCATGGTCACTTGCGCGCGATCGGGCAGCACGGCTTTTGGATCGTTGGCGAATTTCTTGATGAAACTGAAAATGTAGTCCCAGCGGCCGCAGTTCAATCCCGCCGAGTGCTCGCGCAGCTCGTAGAGAATCTCGTCCATCTCGAAGGCAGCGAGGATGGTCTCGATGAGCACGGTGGCCTTGATGGTGCCTCTGGGCATGCCCAGTTTTTCCTGGGAGTACAGGAACACATCGTTCCAGAGGCGTGCTTCAAGGTGGCTCTCCATTTTGGGCAGGTAAAAGTAGGGGCCGCTTCCGCGCGCCAGCAGCTCCCTGGCATTGTGAAAGAGATAGAGGCCGAAATCGAAGAGCGACGCCGACATGGGCGTGTTCCCCACGCGGAAATTACGCTCATCCATATGCCAGCCACGCGGGCGCACAAACAGCACCGCCGTCTCTTCGTTGAGCCGGTATTGTTTCCCGGTCGCGGGGTCCTCGTAGGTGATGGCGCGGCGTACGGCATCGCGCAGGTTTACCTGGCCCTCGAGCAGGTTCTTCCATATGGGCGCGGTTGAATCTTCGAAATCGGCCATGAACACTTTGGCGCCGGAATTGAGCGCGTTGATGATCATCTTGCGGTCGACGGGCCCCGTGATCTCCACGCGCCGATCGAGGAGTTGGTTGGGCAGCGGCGCCACGGTCCAGTCGCCGTCGCGAATGGCTTTCGTCTCTGGCAGAAAGTCCGGCTTCTCGCCGGCATCGAGGCGCTTTTGCCGCTCATGGCGCGCGGCCAGCAGCTCTTTGCGCCGTTCGCCGAAGGTGCTTTCCAGCTCGACGAGGAAGTGGAGAGCCTCCGGCGTCAGAATTTCTGTTTGCCTGCCCTCCGGCGGCAGCTGGATTCCAGGGCGGATGGATTGAACCGGCATGGGGAAGACTCCCTGAAGCGAAGAGTAGCGCTGACAGGATAATCGCGGCGCAGGAAGCCTGTCACGCGCCGGGTTCGAGCGAACTGAACCCGCGACGCCAGCTCAGCACACCTGGTGAAAACCAACGCCCAGCAGGGCGGCAGCCTTTCGCAGGGTTGCCGCCACATGGCCGACGCCGACCGCGCAGTGGTGCGCCGGGCCCTGCGCGTTCCACGCTTCGAGAAAGCTGCGCGCGCCCAGCGAAAATCGGTAGCGGCTGTTCGTGTTGCCGATTTCAAGAGTCGGCCCGGGAACCGACGCGCCCTCAGCAACCACCAATTTGAAGCGCGATTCATCATCTTCAACCACTGAAAGCAGCGTCACCGGACCATGCCTGACGCTCATCTCCACCGAAAGCCCCCGGCCAACTTTGCCGTGGTACACCTGCAACGGGCGTACTTTGGTCTTGCCTTCAGCGATGGCAATGTGACCCGGCCCATCGTGGCCCATCAGCACCAGATCGTCATGGAAGTCGATAGCGTAATACTCGGTGAACGATCCTCCGGCTCCGAGCAGATCCATGATCTTCATGGCAATCGTATTTTTCACTTCGTACTCGCCCGCCACCGGAATGTGCCGCGCCGTCAGCAGCGATGTACCAAGGATGATGGAGCTCATGGTATCTTCATTGGCGGCATTTCCCGATCCTTTGTAGTAGTAGGCCATGGCGTCGAGATTGTGGCGTTCGACAAATGCATCAAGAGCCACTGAAGTGCGGGCGGCGCGGCGTAATTCCTCAGCCGGGCAATCTCCTTGAATGTCGAAGGCCCGATGAAATTCACTGACCCGGCGAGTGACGGCAGCGTCGTTTGCCACCGCACACAGCGCACTCAGCTCATCCACTTCAAGCAACTCGGCGTGGGTGCCAAAAGCGATCGACAGCAGCGTGACATCGGTCATGATGTCGAGCATGCCGCTGTAGTAATGGCCCATGAGCCCGAGTCTCACCTCGGCAAGTGCGGCTCGCACGCGTGCGGCGGCCAACCACTGCTCGATCTCGCGCCAGGTAGCAGCGTCGTCAAGAACGCCCGTGACCTGGTGAAATGGAATCTTTGCCCGCGCGAAAAGATTCGCGATTTCAGGAACAGGGCACGCGGAACAAAATGCCAGCCACTCGCCGGTCATGGCGGTGCGATCGCCGAGCTCGTTGAACGCCGCGTAGTCGATCGCGGCTTCCGGTTGCAGGTTGAGCACCACGACCGGGACGCCTGCACGCTGCACCAATGGCAGCACGGTACTGGAAAGCGCGTAGGTTGTCACGTAGAGAAAAAGGACGTCGATCTCTTCACGGCGGCAGCGGCGGCCCGCAGCCAACGAACGCGCCGACGTGTCGATCAGGCCAAGGTCAACTACTTCTACGCCGGGCCGCGTGAGCTGCGATGCTACTTGCGCCACGTAGCTCTTGAGCCGCGCTTCAAGCCCGGCAAACTGGCTCCAGTAGGCTTCGAGGCCGATGCCGCACAGGCCCACGCGCAGCAGAGATGTCTTGCTCATCGGTTGCCATCTTAGCACTCGCACTGAATGGCAAACGGGGTTTCGACTCTTGCGGTTCCAGGCCGCGGAACCGCTCGATGCTCGCCAACGGGCTCAGTCGTCGTCGCCGTTGTCGGCTTTCCTGAGTGCTTTCTTCAGCATCGCCGGCACCGGCGCACTGCCCATCGCATCTTTCCACAAAATGACATTCAGCTTATCGGCGGGAGCGCGGTCGGCGTGGCTGAAATCCATCTTCATGCTGTCGCGCGCGCCAGCGGCGTTGCGGGGATTGGCCGTGTAGATGAGGCCGTTGTCGCGGTTGGAATAGTCGGCGGCATACGGCGCCTGATCGCCGGGGCCGGTGAAAAGCGACGCTATCAGCGAGCAGAAGGCGTCGTTGTTGTTCATGGGCGGCAGGCCCAGCAGCGCTTCCATGGTGCGGATCACGCTGACCGTCGAATAGAAGCGGCTGTCGACAAAAGCTCCTCCATCCGCACCGTGCGGCGCGTATTTGCTTACCACCAGCGCGATGCTGCGGTGGGCATCGACATGGTCGGCGCCATTCTGGGCGTCGTCTTCAAGGATGAAGAAGGCCGTGTCATCCCAGTAGGGCGAATGCGAGATGGCTTCGACCGCGCGGCCCACGGCTAGATCGTTATCGGCAACGGAAGATTTGGGCGTTGGACCGCCGGGACGCGTGCCGGCGGTGTGATCGTTGCCCAAGCGCAGCAGAATGAAGTTGGGCATGGTGTCATTGCCGTGCGCGCGATCGGCGAGCCAGCCCTGCAGGTGGCGAAGAAATATGTCGACGCGAACCTGGTCAGGGACGAGCAGATTGAAGTCCGGCGCCTCGGTGGCGAAATGGCCGACGAGCTCAGGCTTGGTGGCCACGTTCGCAGCCAGAATCGGAATCGCCCACGGCCACTTGTTCACGCCTCCGCCCCATTGAGCAGGCAGCGGCCCGCCGGGAGCGATCACCTTGTGCGCGCACTGCGGCCCGGCGAGCATGATGCCGAGATTGGGATCGGCGATCGCGGCCTGGCTGCAGAAAGTGGACGAGATGAACTCGCCGAAGTGGTAGTAGGTTTTGCCGTGCGCCGCCAGATTGCCCCAGAGATAGCCGCTCGACGGCTCATTGATGTCGGGAATCTTCTGCACCAGCGGATAGCCGTCGGCCACCACGCCCTCAAAGTCGTAAGGCCGCTGGCTGGAACGGTAATTGTGCTGCCAGGTCTTCTCAAGATAATCGGTGCCGATGGCGGCCGTAGACCAGACGTGGCCGTCGCCGGAAACCTCGCCGGAGTCAAAGAAGTTGTCGAGCACGCCGAACTCGAGCGCGAGCTTGTGCTCGTTGGGCGTCACGGACTCGCCGTACATGGTCCAGCGCGGGTCACCGTTGCCCACTGATCTTCCATTCTGCTCGAGGTCACCGAGGATCTGATCGTAGGTGCGGTTTTCTTTGATGATGTAAATGACGTGCCTGATCTTGCTCGGCGTGCCATCGGCGAAGGCGAACTGCTGCTGCGCCGCCTTCATGCGATTCGACTCGAGCACAGTCGAGGTCAAGTTGGGCAGGTTGGCGGCAATCTCGCGCTCGTCGAGCGTGGCCAGCGAGCCGTAGAGCAGCGTGCCGATGTAGGTGCTGGGGCCGCGGCGGCCGTTGGGCTGCAATGGCGAGATGCGCTGCGGAAAATCGTTGGGCCCGGTTCCCTTCCCCTTTGCCGTGGCCAAGTACAGCTTGCCACCGGAGATTGACGGAATGAACGCCAGCGTCATCGGCATCCATTCGGTGGGCACAAAACCGTCGGGCTCAACCATACCGGTCTTGGCCGCTTTCGCGGTGAGCTTTTTCGAATCGATCACGGCGACTGCATCGCTCGCCATATTCGCCACGTAAAGGCGGCTGCCGTCTGCATTCAATGCCAGCGCCACGGGCTCAGCGCCAAAGTAGCTCTGCCCAGGCAGGCGCGTGTCGAAATAGCCCTTGACCGCGAACTGGCCCGCGCCAATGTTGACGGCCGCGACCGCGTCGCGATTGGAAAGCGCGACGTAGAGCGTCCTCTCGTCGGGCGAGAAGGCGAAGGCGCAAGGATGTGTTCCCGGCTTTACCGGATCGGAGGGTTTCAGCAACGCCAGCTTGCGCGCCGCCGCGCCGTGCACGAGATCGAGCTCGACAATCTCCGATGCGTTCCACAGCGCAATAAATGCCCGCTTATCGTCGCGCGTGACGGCGATGGCAATGGGATACGTCGCGGGCACCGCATCGCTTTCTGAAAGATCGAAGCGCTTCTCGATGGCGCCGGTGGCCGCGTCGAGAAGCACCACGTCATCGGAAAGATCTTCGGCGACAAGTAACCTTTCATGGCCGGCCGCGCCGAGTACTGCAATCGCGGCCGGGTAGGGAATGCCTTCCGTTCTGTCTGTGCCGGCGGGCAGGCGCGTTTTTCTTCCCGGTGCGAGCTGCGACGGAGTGAGACGGATCAGGCGCTCCGGCGCGATCTTGCCGGTCGAAAAACCGTAAACCGCAATGTTGCTGCCTACGGCCTCCGGGCCGGCGCCTTTGGGGTCGGTGAGCGAAGCCATGCTTGCGTAAATATGCGCGCCGTCGCGGCTGAAAGCGAGGCCGGAGTAGAGCGTTTGTTTGGCGTGCGGGCCGGTGCGCGCATCAGGAAAGTCGGCGATGGTGCCGGTTTGCGTGTCGAGCACCGCGAACGACTGCTCGTACATCGACTCGAAGGTTCCGTAGCCGCCATTCGCCGTGACCACGTAGCGGCCGTCGGGCGAAACGGCCATCGAAACCGGCAGTCCGTTGATGCGCTGCGGATGGCCCGGAGCGTCGCCGATTAATTGCTTGCTCGAGGGCAGGTTGATGACCGGTGGAGAGTTTTGTGCGGTGGAAGATCGCACGGTAAAGAGCGCGGCCGCGCAAAAATAGAAAAGATGAAACCATCGATGCATGAAGACCTCAGCGTATTTCGAATCCGCTCTGGTTCAGTTTATGGCGACGAGGGAACGCGGCACAGTTCGGATTCGAACTGGATTGTACACGGATGCGATGAGCGGCCTGTTTACTTCTGCTAGAGCTGAGGCTTTCGGAACATTTGCGGCCCACCCTTTCCGATGGATGCAGCGGAAAGGGTGGGGCAAATTGAAGCGAGATTACGGACCAATTCTCATCCGTGGTTCCCCGGGGTCAGAAAAGACGGACCCTGGGCACCCCGGTCTTACGGGTAGATGCCGCGAATCTGCACAGCCTCGGCGACGCGGCCGATGCCGAGCATATTGGCGGCGATGCGCATGGGTACTTTCTTCTCCAGGTGGATCTTGAGCACGTCGCGGAAGGCTGTCTTCATCACGTGATCGAGCTTCTTGTAGATATCGTCAGCTTCCCAGAACAGGTGCTGCTCGTCCTGCACCCACTCGAAGTACGACACCGTGACGCCGCCGGCATTGCACAGAATGTCGGGGATCACGAAGACGCCTTTGCTCTCGAGAATGCGATCGGCGCTGGGCGTCAGCGGCCCGTTGGCTGCCTCGGCAATGATGTGCGCGCGCACCGCGTCGGCATTGTCGGCGTGGACGGCATTTTCGAGCGCGGCAGGGATCAGGATGTCGCACTGCATGGCCAGCAGCTCATGCGGCAGGATGGGTTCGCTGTCAGGGAACCCGTCCACGTGCCCGCACAGCGACTTCATCTGGATCAGCTCGGGAACGTTGAGGCCGCCGCGATTGAAGACGCAGCCGGTGGAATCGCTGACGGCGATGATCTTGGCCCCCGCCTGGTGCAGCAACAGTGCGGCGATGGAGCCGGCGTTACCAAAGCCCTGCACGGCGACAGTCGCGCCCTTGAGCGGCAGATGCAGATGCTCGCATGCGCACTCAATGGTGTAGAAGACACCGCGGCCGGTGGCCTCGTTGCGCCCCAGCGATCCGCCCAGGCTGATAGGCTTGCCGGTAACCACCCCGGGAATGGCATAGCCCTTGGTCATGCTGTACGTATCCATGATCCAGGCCATGGTTTGCGAGTTAGTGTAAACGTCGGGGGCGGGAATGTCCTGCTCCGGGCCGATGATGGGAAGAATGGCGCTGGTGTAACGGCGCGTCATGTGTTCCAGCTCGCCCTGCGACATCCTTTTTGGATCGCAGGTGATGCCGCCCTTGGCTCCGCCGAAGGGAATGTTGACGACAGCGCACTTCCAGGTCATCCAGGTGGCCAGAGCCTTCACTTCGTCCAGCGTTACCTGGGGATGGTAGCGGATTCCGCCCTTGGCCGGCCCGCGCACTGAGCTGTGCTGGACGCGGTAGCCCTCGAAGCGGTGAATGCTGCCATCATCCATGCGCACAGGCACACCCACCAACAGCATGCGCTCGGGATACTTGATCATCTGCCGTGTGTTTTTGTCGAGCCCCATGACGTCGGCCGCGGAATCGAAGTTCTCCATGGCCACGTCATAGGGATTGGTTTGAATCACAGTTGTTAGCATTCGTGTTTCCTCCCTGCCCGGGCATCACAGTTGCCCCATCCTTTTCCGTTCGCCTCGACGAACGGAAAAGGCGGGGAACAGCACTGTCACTGGCTCAGGCAAAACTTGTTGCGGCCGGCTGCGCATGCTCCTCCGGTTGCCCGCTGCGATAGACGGGAAGCAGCCACTTCCGGTAGTCGCGCAGGTGGCCGTGCGCCGCGTCGAAATAAAGCTGGCGCAGGCTGTGCGTTACCAGGCCGATCTCACCATCACCCACGGGACGATGGTCTACTCGTATCACCGGCGCCACGCCCACCGCCGTGCCGGTCAAAAACAGCTCGTCGCACACGTAAAGCTCGCTGCGGTCGATGGGCCGCTCCACGATGTCCAGGTTCAATTCGCGGTGCGCCAGCTCCATGATGGAATCGCGCGTGATGCCTTCGAGCACGTTTTCAGTAACCGCCGGCGTGATCAGCCGTCCATTGCGCATCATGAAGAGATTGCAGGTGGCGCCTTCGGTCACTTGCCCTGCGTCGTTGAGCAGGATGGCTTCGTCGAAGCCGCAGCAATGCGCCTCGTCGCTGGCCAGGGCGCTGTTGGCATAGGCGCCGCAAATCTTGCCGCGCGCAGGAATAGCATTGTCGTCGATGCGCCGCCAGGAGCTGACGCCGGCGTGGATGCCGCGGTCGCTATGCAGGTATTCGCCAAACGGCACCGCGGCGATGAAGAACGCATCCTGGTCGTCGATGGCCACACCGATGCGCTCCGCGCACTTATAAGCCAGCGGCCGGATGTAAAGATCGGTATGAAACCCGTTGCGGCGCGCCAGCTCCACGGTAATGGCGCAGAGATCCTCAGGCGATTTCGCCAGCTCAATGCGCAGAATGCCGCAGTTGTGCTTCCAGCGCTGGTAATGCTCGCGCGCCCGTAGCACGTAAAGCTCGCGCGCGTTTTCATCCCAGTAGGCGCGAATGCCTTCGAACACGCCGGTTCCGTAGTGCAGCGCGTGGGTCAGGATTCCGATGTGGGCATCGCGCATGGGCATATACTGCCCGCCGAAATAGCAAATCAGGTTGGGATCGCCATCGGCCTTCATCTCACACCTCCACGAGCGATTGCTTGTACAGTTCCCTTCCCCGCGCCAGGGCGCGCTCGTCCAGTTCCACCCAGCGGGGATTCTTGATGAGGCGGCGCAGCGCGGCGCCGACACTGGTCTGCGGCAGCACGCCCGCAATCTCAAGCAGCGCGCCCAGCATCACCATGTTGGCGGCGCGCTTGTCGCCCAGCTCGTCGGCCAGACGCGTGAACGGCGCGGCGAGCACGTGCACGCCGTCGCGCATGCAATCGGCCGGAAACTCGTCGCCGTCGTAGATAATCCATCCGCCCGCGCGCACGCTCAAGTCGAACTTGCGCAGCGAAGGCTCGTTCATGGCCACCAGCACACCGGGCGCGCCGACCAGCGGCGAATCGATGCTTTGCCGCGACAGGCGCACGTGGCAATTCGACGTGCCTGAGCGCATCTCAGGCCCGTACGACGGCAACCACGAAACTTCCAACCCGGCGTCGAGGCCGGCTTCGGCCAGCACCTCGCCCAGCAGCAGCACTCCCTGGCCGCCGAAGCCCGCGATGCGCACCTGCAGGTCGACTTCCTGCTCGCGCGCAAGCTCCGCGGCGTTGCCCTCGGGCAGTTCCTCTTCAGCCACGCCCAGAATGCGCGGAATCTCATCGAGCGCAGGCGGAGCTGGTTGCTCGGCCGGCGCTGCGGCGAGCCGTTCCTTGGTCCGGTCGCAAAACACTCCCAGCGGAAACGTCTTCTCCATCACGTCGCGCACCCAGTGCTGTGCGTCGACGGGGGTCATCTTCCAGATGGTCGGACAGGGCGACAACACTTCAATGAGCGAGAAACCGAGGCCGCGCACCTGGTTCTCGAGCGCGCGCTTGATGGCGCGGGCAGCCTGGGCGATCTGCTTGTTGTCGCCCAACCCCACGCGCTCAATGTAGACCGGCGCCTGAAGCGTGCTTAGCAGCTCGCTCACGTGCAGCGGGTAGCCCTCGGTGGCGGCATTGCGGCCATTGGGGGTGGTGGTGCTCTTCTGGCCCAGCAGCGTGGTGGGCGCGGCCTGGCCGCCGGTCATGCTGTAAATGGCGTTGTTGACGAAGATGACCGTGATCTTTTCGCCGCGATTGGCCGCGTGCAGAATTTCGGCCGATCCGATGGCCGAAAGATCGCCGTCGCCCTGGTAGCTGACCACAATGCTCCCGGGCCGGCTGCGCTTCATGGCCGTGGCCACGGCGGGCGCGCGGCCGTGCGCGGCCTGTACGTTGCCCACGTCGAAGTAGTAATAGGTGAACACCGCGCAGCCCACCGGACCGACGAGGATGGTCCTCTGCTGCACGCCCAATTCGTCAATGGCCTTGGCCAGCAACTTGTGCACGACGCCGTGGCCGCAGCCCGGACAGAAGTGCGTCTGGTGTTGTAACTCGCCCTTGCGGTCAAAGCGCTCGTAGAACGCTTTGGCCCGGCCCTGCGCCACTTCGTACTCTGCCGCCGGTTGATCGTGGGCCGCCGGCTGCGCCCGACAGTCCCCGTCTAACACCGCTGACTCCGCTACCCCCGCCAGCTCTGCTTGTCGCTCTTCAGACATGTGCCATCCGCTCCTCTTCGGCAGCCGGCCGCGTGAGCCCTTCGCGGCGCGCCAGCTCATGGACCAGCGCCAGGACTTCGTGGTGCGACGGCACATTGCCGCCGATACGGCTGAAGAATTCCACCGGCCGCGAACCATTCAGCGCCAGCTTGACGTCTTCCAACATCTGGCCATTGCTCATCTCCACCACCAGGAAGACGCGCGCGCCGAAGGCCAGCCGCTGGAATTGCACCACCGGGAAGGGATAGAGAGTGATGGGCCGCAGCAAGCCCACCTTGAGGCCGGTGGCGCGGGCCTCGGCGGTGACGGCCTTTAAAATGCGGCCCACGATGCCGTAACCCACCAGCACAATCTCAGCGTCGGCAGCGCACCACTCCTCAGCGCGCGCCTCGTGCTGCTCGGCCATCTTGTACTTGGCCTCCAGGTCGCGCTCATGCTTTTCCAGCTCGTCGCTTTCGAGATGCAGCGAGTTGATCACGTTGCCGCGCGACTCCGCGGTTCCGGCCACAGCCCAATCGGGCAGGTGCGGCGCGGCGGCCGCCTGCGGAAAGGCGACCGGCTCCATCATCTGGCCGATGAAGCCATCGGCCATCAGCACCACGGGATTGTGATAGCGGTCGGCCAGATCGAAGGCCAGCGCAGTCAGGTCGGCCATCTCCTGCACGGAGTGCGGCGCCAGCACAATGGTGCGGTAATTGCCGTGGCCGCCGCCCTTCACCACCTGGTGATAATCTCCCTGCTCGGCGGCGATGTTGCCTAGGCCGGGCCCGCCGCGCGTGATGTCGGCGATGACGCAGGGCAGCTCGGCCCCGGCCATGTAGCTGATGCCCTCCTGCATCAGGCTGATGCCCGGGCCACTCGATGCCGTCATGACACGCGCGCCTGCCGAGGCCCCGCCATAGAGCATGTTGATGGCCGCGACTTCGCTCTCCGCCTGTAGGTAAACACCGCCGGTGCGCGGCATCCACTCCGCCGCGGCTTCGGCAATCTCGCTGGCCGGCGTGATGGGATAGCCATAGAAGGCGCGGCAACCGGCCAGAATCGCGCTCTTGACGACGGCTTCGTTGCCCTTCATCAGTTGCTTGCGCATGCCACGACCTCCTCGCTGGGAACTTTGGGCGCGCTGGCGGTTGCCCCATCATTTTCCGCGGCGGTTGCCCCGCTCTTTTCCGCGCTCTTCGCGGAAAGGTTGGGAACCGATCTCGCCAGCCGGTACACGGTAATCGCGCCCGGCTCAGGGCAGGCTATAAAGCAGATGCCGCAGCCGGTGCAGCCCGCGCCGGCATACACCGCGGTGCGATAGCCGTAGTGATTCAGATGGTCGCTCAACGCGATCACCTTGGGCGGGCACGCTTCAATGCACAGCCCACAGCCCTTGCACTCCTGCTCGTCGATGCGCAGCAAACCGCGGTCTCGTTTCGATCCGGATTGATTCGCGTCGTTCATCTTTTCTCTTCCCTCCGCGCACCTCGCTGACTTGCCGACTTGCTTCTCTACGCCGGCACGCCCTCCGCCTTCCTCTCCAGGTAATGTGCACGCATCGCAAAATCTTCAAGCTCCGTCCTAAAGCGCGGATCGGCGATCGCGATCAGCGCCTGGGCGCGCTCGCGCAGCGTTTTTCCGTGTAGGTATGCAATGCCGTGCTCGGTGACCACATAGTGCACATCGGCGCGCGAGGTGACCACGCCCGCACCCGGCTCCAGCACCGGCACAATGCGCGACAGCGTGCCCCTGCGGGCCGTCGAGAGCAGCGCGATAATCGGCACGCCGCCTTTCGATCGCGCCGCGCCGCGAATGAAGTCGATTTGCCCGCCAAAACCGCTGTAGGGCCGCGTCCCGATCGAGTCGGCGCAGACCTGCCCCGTCAAATCCACCTGCAGCGCGCCGTTGATGGCCACCATGCGGTCGTTTTGCGCCACCACAAAGGGATCGTTGGTATAACTTATGGGCCGGAACTCGAAGGCGGGATTCTCGTGCACGAAATCGAACAGCCGCTGCGAGCCCAGCACAAATGCCACCACCGCCTTGCCGCGGTGCAGCGTTTTGCGCTCGCCGTTGATGATGCCGGCTTGCATCAGATCGACCACGCCGTCAGGAACCAACTCGGTGTGGATGCCGAGATCGTGCTTGTCCCCCAGGCAGTGGAGAACCGCTTCCGCAATGCCGCCGATGCCGGTTTGCAGCGTGGCTCCGTCGGGAATGAGCGAGGCCACGTTGCGCCCCACGCGCATGTGCGCCTCGGTCAGCGATTCGGCTTCCAGTTCCAGCAGCGGCCGGTCGCTTTCGACGATCGCGGAAATATGGCTCAGGTGCACATTGGTTTCGCCGTGGGTGCGCGGCATCTGCCGGTTCACTTCGGCAATCACGGTCTTGGCGTAGCGCACCAGCGTCAGCGTGCAGTCCACCGTGGTTCCCAGGCTCACGAATCCGTGCGCATCGGGGGGCGACACCTGCATCAGCACCACGTCGAGGGGTAAAGCGCCGCTCTCGAAGAGGCCTTCAATCTCGCTCAGAAAGATGGGTGTGTAATCGGCGCGCCCGTCGCACACTGCCTCGCGCACGTTCTCGCCCAGGAACAGGCCGCGATGGCGGAAGTGGCCCTCGTACTCGCGCCGCGTATAGTCCGCCGCGCCCAGTGTCTTCATGTGAATGATTTCGACCTCGCGCAGAGAAGGGGCGCGGGCGACCAGCGCGTCCACCAGAACCGATGGCGTGCCGCAACCGGATTGAATCCATACACGAGCGCCCGATGATACAGCCTCCAGCGCCTGCGCAGCGCTCATGCGCTTGCGCTGGTAATCCTCGCTCCAGGTCATTTTGAGCCGCCTCTGCACATCCCCATCGGAATGTGCTTCGGCGTTTATCGTCCCAGCACGAGTCGAACCTCCAGTACCGCGTCAAAATCCCTTCAAGCCGGCGTTATTCTGCGCTTTAGAAGCGGGGTACGCTGTGATGGGAGTCACCCCATCCTCTGCAAATTTAGGGCGGAAATTCAGGCCGGATTCGATGAGTTTTTCGTGAGAGCGGCGCGATTAGGTCGATTTGTGCACGACATCGGCATCTAACACACGAATCTTGCTAGCGGCAACGCTCTTTCAGGGCCTGTTGCACGGAAATTGCGGAAAGGCCCATCCCGGCGCAAAAGCCGCGCCGTGGCGATGGCGAAGCCAGACTGGTGGGCTGTGTAACGGAGGGAACAGGGGCCTTCAGGGGTCCGCCGTGGCGGACCCCTCATCACGCCGAGCGTCGCCGCCTACGGCTTGCCAGCATCCGGCGGAGGCACTGCGCCCGGATAAATGCCTGGAATGGGCGCGCGCAGCTTCTCGTCCTGGTCCGGTTGCGGCAGCGGCTTGCGCGGCAGCATCTGGTCGCGCTGCGCCGCGTTGTATACAAAGATGGCCTCGACGGTCGCGATCTGCTTCAGGTCGGCCGGCTGCAGCCGTTCGTAGACGTCCTCGTTGGAGTGGTGCGTGCGCGTCTCGTAGTCGAGCGGGTCCTGAATAAACTGGAAACCCGGGATGCCCACTGCATCGAAGCTCAGGTGATCGGTGCCTCCGGTGTTGCGCTCGGTCACGGTGGTCACGCCCAGGTCTTTCAGCGGCGCCATCCACTGTTCGAAGATGGGCGCAATGGCGGCGTTGCCCTGCGTGTAAATGCCGCGAATCTTGCCGGTGCCGTTGTCGACGTTGAAGTACCCGGAAATGAGCTTCTGCTCCGGCTTCACTTCCAGCGGGCCCACGGTGCGGCGCATGTAATCAGGCAACTGCGCCTGGTCGGGCGCGGTGGAGAGCTTGGCCGAGCCGAAGTGGTCGCGGCAGTAGCCCCGGGAACCGAAGATCCCTTCCTCCTCGCCGGTCCACAAGGCAATGCGAATGGTGCGGCGGGGCTTGATGCCGACCGCCATCAGAATGCGCACCGCCTCCATGGCCACAATGGTTCCCGCGCCGTTGTCAGTGGCGCCGGTCCCGGCAATCCAGCTATCCAGGTGCCCGCCCAGCATCACCACCTGATCCTTCAGCTTGGGATCGGTGCCCGGTATCTCGGCGATGGTGTCGAAGCCATGCTCATGCTCGCCGGTGAATTGGGTCTGAATGTTGATTTCGACGCTGGCCGGCACGTGCGCCTGCGTGAGCCGGTAGAGGCGCCCGTAGCTTTCAATCGCAGCCACGGCCACAGGGATTTTGACGCGCTCGTCGGCCAGATAAGGCCTGCGGCCCAGCGTGGCGCCGTTGTCGTCGAAGAACGTGCCGCCGGAGCCGCCGCCATCGCGCGCGTCGCGGCTAGGCTCGATTACCGCGGCCACTTTCTCATCGGCAAAAAACTGCGCGATCTGGTTGACGAGCCTCTGCCGCTCCATGTAGGTGCGCAGGCGCGCCTGCATCTCAGGAGGAACGCCGCCGCCCCCGCCGCCGCTCACGGGATACTGCGTCATATCCTCGAGTTCTTTGTCGGTATAGCGCTCAAAAAGCGCCTGATCGACGGGAGGAACATCGCGCATGGCGCCAAAGAGCACGACCTTGCCCGCCAGCTTGCCTTTATATTGATCGAAATCCCTCTCGCTCTGGATGCTTACGTACGCCACATCGCCCGTCACCGGCCCCGGCGTAGACGGCGACCACGGCGTGGCCTGCAGAATCAGCATCGCCGTATCCGGCGACACCATGCGCGCCCAGGTATTCAACTGCTGCCAGCCCAGGCCGAATTCGCCCCAATCCTCGAGATGCGCATTCTCGAGCCCGATCTTGGTGAGCGTGTCGCGCGTCCACTCGTTGGCCTTCTTCAGGTTGGGCGAGCCGGTGAGGCGCGGGCCGATGCCATCCATCAGGGCGCCCGCAAACTCCATCACGTGCGAGTCGTTCAGGCCCTCGTTGCGAATGCGCTGGTAGATGTTCAGGTCCAGCGTCTCCGTGGCGGGCTGCACCTCGGCATAGGGATCCACCTGCGCCGGTGGGGCGGGCGCGGGCTTGGGTTTGTCAGCGGCAAAAAGCGGCAGGGCTGCGGCCAGCACCGCCGCGTACGAGATGCGAATCCATGTTCCGGGCATTCGACTGGGCTCCTTTTCCTCGCAGGTCTGCGGGTACTAAGGAAAAGTATCAGGTGCAGCGCCAGTCTTCAAAGCGATTAGCGGAGCTAGCGGGGTTGGCGCGGATTTGGCGCAAACAGCAGCGGGCGAAGGCTAGTTGCTCTTGTCTTTGTCGCCTTCCACGCCGGCGGGCAGATCGAGTGCAACGAGCGTGAAGCGCGTGCGGCCGCTTTCAGCCGATTTGAAGCCGACGATGTGCTGGTGGCGCTCCGAGCCGGCTTTCAATTCCAGGTTGTCGCCGCCGCTCGAGAAATCCCCGGTATTCACCTGCACATTCTTGTGATGCTCGTCGTCGGCGCAGGTCAGACCTTCAGCGGTTTGGGTGGGCATGCCCACCGGAGCCTTGTCCTTGCACGTGATCACGTCACCGTACCGGCCCATTGCCTTCTTATAGAAAGCCAGCACCTTGTCCTGGCTGTCGGGTGCGCTGTAGTTGACGACCCTCACGCGCAGTTCCCACTCGCCAAAGCCCATATGAATGTCGGCCGATTTATCGTTGTCCTTATCGCGGACAACCTCCGCGCCGGGATAGGCGGGTAGACCGAGATCGGCGGCCGTGGTTTCATCGGAATTCACATGAATGCCGCCGAAAGGAGTATCGATCTGGACGTTTTTGTCCTCGCCGTGCTTGTCCTTGTCCACGTGAATCCGGCATCCGGCCACTCCGGCGGCGAGGATGAGGCAGGCACACAGGCCGGCCGCGTCGCGCAATTTGCTCCGTGTCATGGTGATCGCCCTCTGGTGACGTTATACGCCGCCCGGGCGCAAAAGGTTCCGGAAAAATGGAGGACTCAGTGTTCCGAGGGCTTGTCTTCCTTGCTGCTGGTGGCCCACAGGATCGAAGCCACAAAGGCAGCAATGATGACGGGAACGACGAGGAATGGGGAAGAGATGTGCATCAGCGAGCTCCTTACTGATTTTAGATTAGCAAATCGAGCTATCAGCTTTCAGCCCTCAGCGAGGGCCCGTTTGAACTGACAGCTGAGGGCTGAGGGCTTGTTCCTGTTCCCCGTTCCCTGTTTTCTACTCCCTACTGGCTATTGGCGACTCCCTGTCTTTGGATAGTCCACTCGAATGGTCAGAATCTCATTGTGATGGATGGGCACTTTGATCACATCGCCCTCAACCTTGAGCGGATCGCCTTCGGGCTGCTCCATGAGATTGGTGACGGTGGCGCCGGTCGCGCCCCGCGGCACGTGGAACTCCGCGGTCGTCGCTTTGCCCGCCCACTCGTAGACGCGGAAAATTAAGCCATTCGCGTCTTCGGCTTTCTTGACGGCGGTCAAAACCACATTCTCCGGCGAGACTGAGGCGAACGAGTGCTCTGCGGGCAACGATCCCGCATGCGCCGTGGTCACCACCGCCTGCAGCGGGTAGTCGTACTCCCATCCGTGGCGCACGGTGTGCGCATCCTTCCATGTGCCCGCGTGGGGATAGAGCGCGTAGTGGAAGTGATGGTGGCCCTGGTCGGCGTCGGGATCGGGCCATGTGGGCGAGCGCAGCAGCGTCAGCCGCAGCACGTTGCCCACTGCGTCGTAGCCGTACTTGTCCTGGTTGAGCACGCTCAGCCCGTGCACCTTGCCGTCAGGCCCCGCGCCGCTCAGATCGGCCCAGCGCATGGCCGGCACTTCAAACTGGGCTTTTTCCCACGAGTTGTTGCGCGTGGTGGGCCGTTCGATCTCGCCGTAGGGGATTTCGTAGGTGGCGAAGTTGCTGGTGACGGCGAGCGGAAACGCGGCTTTGAGCAGAACGTGCTGCTCGTGCCAGTCGATGTCGTTTTCGATGTCGACTTGGTCGCCGTCCAGACGAATCGTCTGGACGAATTTCGAGTTCTGCGAATGACGTGTGACGCGGACGTTATTGATCCCAGTCAATTCCACGGAATCCGCTTTATCGATGGTCGTCGGCGAAACATCCAGCGTGCCTGGATCGATATTCCATGCGTCGTACTGTTTCGGCGTGTCTTTGAAGAATTGGAGTTGGTTGCCGCAGGCACCGGAAAGGTATTCAAACTTTGTTTGGTTATCGCGAATGCTCGTGATGCAGCCGTTCGTCTTGTTCACCTTGACGGCAATGCCAGACTCTGAATCGTTTTCGAGGAGATACTCGTTACTCGCCGGGTCCTGAGGCGGGACATAAGCGCCGAGTTCGCACGCTGGAGTCGGCTCTCCCGGCTTCGGATGCCACGGCGGGGTAAGCCGATAAAGCTTGTAACCCGTGGCGGGCACATCCGCTGCATTGAAGCTGACTTCGACGATTCCCGTGCTCGGGTCTCTGGAGATCTTCGTCGGGACGACCTCATCCATTTGATTGCTGTGGCAGGCATTTGAAACGTGCAGCTCCTCCTTGGGGTCGCTCAGTTGGGCTCGAACCGTTACTTCGCCAGAGCGTCTCCATCCGAGAGGATTGAAGACAAGAATTGGGATCGTTTTTGCTTCCGTGGTGCGCGTGTCAATATGTTCGGTCACCGACCGCAGCGCGTCGGACGAGATCTCGTTCGTCGACCAGCGCACTACGTCGTAGTCCTTCTGCGCGTCCTTATAGATGACGTTTATGCCCGAACCGGCTGCCAGATCGTGGAACTGGTTGAAGAGAACTTTCTTCCAGTCCTCAGTGAGTTCGGACGCGGGATAGTTTTGGCCGTCGAGCCACGCCAGCGACGACCACTTTTCTGCGTTCAGCACTTCCTCTTCGGCGGTGCGCATGTTGTGCTTGTGGTTGGCCTGCGTGGTGTAAACGCCGCGGTGGTATTCGAAATAAAGTTCCGAGTCCCACGTGGGAATCGCCACTTTGCCCGGCACGGGCGTTGGCGCCTCATATCCATTGGCGATCGACTGATAGTTCCACGTCGGGCTTGTGGGCGCGATGTCTTTCTCAATCGACGAGAAGAAACTCTGCGCGATGCCGAACTGGTAATTCGGCGTCACCGGAGCGCCGCCGTCCGCGGCCACGGCCTTCGCGTTCGGTTCGGCCCAGTGAAAGCCCTGGTCGAGCATCGCGCGCGTGGGCCCGCCCCCGTGGTCGCCCACGCCGTAGAGGTCCATCATCTCTTTCATGCCGGGCGCATGTTGCCGCGCCACGCTCAGGTCTTCGGCCAGGCGCACCGGGCCTAAATCGGTGTTGCCGTAATCGTGCGGAAAATACGCCAGCACCTTTGATCCGTCGGGCGACTGCCACCAGAACAGCTTGAACGGAAGCTGGTTGGTGTCGTTCCAAGCCATCTTTTGCGTCACAAAATAGTCGATGCCGCTCTTTTTGTAGATTTGCGGCAATTGCCAGGTGTAGCCGAACGAATCGGGATTCCAGCCGATGCGCACGTCGACGACGTAAGCCTGCTTGTACCAGCGCTTGCCCACCAGAAGCTGGCGCACCAGCGATTCGCCGTCGGGCATGTTGAGGTCGGGCTCGACCCACATGCCGCCCACAATTTCCCACCGGCCTTCCTCGATGCGCTTCTTGATCTCGGCGTTCATGTCGGGATACTTCTGCGCCATCCACTCGTTGTAGGCCGCGGCCGACTGCGTGAAGGTGTAGCCGGGATACTCGTTCATCAGCTGGAGCGCCGTGCCGAAGGTGCGGCGGACCACGTCCACGGTTTCCGTCCACGGCCACAGCCACGCCGCGTCGATGTGCGAGTTGCCGGTGAGATGAAAGGTCGCGGCCTGAAGCAGCGGCCTGAGCGACTCGAGAATAGTCCGTGCCCTCTTTAGCGACGTGTCAAATTCGAACTGCATTTCCGATTTTGTGACGGCACTGCCCGAATCGGCGGCATCGAGCGCCTTCGTGTCCACCGCGCCGATCGCAGCGTTCAGCGTATCCATTTTGCTGCCGTCGCCAGGCGCCAGCGAGGGCACCAGCACCGCCGCGGAGAGGAATTCCTCGGCCAGGTCGTGCGGATTGGGACGGTTCTCGGGAAAATCGATGCGCAGCGTAGCGCCGCGGATGTCTTTCACGTCCACAGTCGCCAGCAATTTGACTGCGACCACCACCGTGTCGCCCGGATGCGCGCCGTCGAGCAGTACGGTCGGCTCGAGATCGTCGCCCATGGCCACGCGCCGGCCGTTGAAATAAACGATCTCGGGCATGGGGCCGTTTGCTTCGGCGCGGAACTGGAACCAGATGCGCGCGCCGGTCAGGTCGTAGCCGTGCAGCGTTTGCGGAACCTTGATACTCTGCCGGAACCAGGCAGCATCCATGGGCGCCTGCGCGCGCGGAACGATGGTGGGCCACTTGCTGTCGTCGAGATCGACAGCTTCGCCATGGGGCAGATCGCCCACGTGCATCTTCCACGCGCCCGCAGGCAATTGCGCCAGGCTCTCGAGCCGCGCGATGACGGCGCGCGATTCCGGAGGCAGATTGGAGCCCGGCGCAGCAGGCTGTGTCCCGTGTTGCGCGCTAATAAGTGCCGGCGCAAGCAGAGAGCCCGCAAAAAGGAGCAGGGCGGAAACGATTCGGCAGTTCACTTTCAGTGTTGCAGTCATTGAGGATGAACCCCCCGCTGCATTGTAGGGCATGGGATCGATGAATCAGCGAGTCAGCGGGTCAGCAAGTCAGCGAGTCAGTCAATCGCGAATGGAGGGAGCGCCAGGCTGTACCAACTCGAATACCCGTCCCATATCCCGGTATTTCCTCAGCGGCTGCCCAGCAAAGTGTGCGCAGGCACAACTCGAACGTGTGCGCGGTCACATCACCGCTAACGCCTGCACGCTCAACATGAGGGCATGGATGCCTCGACCCTTATTTTGATGGCTCCGTGTGCGCTTTTGCTGGGTGCTGTGCTGCAGATTCTGGTGGCACGCGTCTTCTCGGCCCGCACCAAAGGCATTCTGGCCTTTCTCTGCTGCCTGCCCTCCATTGTTGCTGTCGCCGGCATTGCGCCTTTGGTCCGCAATGGCCAGGCCTTCGACCGCCGGCTGCTGCCGTGGGACGGGCCGCTGGCGCTGGTGGTGCACGTCGACGCTCTCAGCGTGCTATTCGCCTTCATGGGTGCGTGCATCGGCGGCCTGGTGCTGCTCTATTCCATCGGCTACATGGCGCACGACAAATCGGCTACGCGCTTCTACGCCATCATGCTGGTTTTCATCGGCGGCTTCATCGCGCTGGTTTACAGCGCCAACCTCTTCATCTTCTATCTGTGCTGGGAGCTGGTGGGGTTGTGCTCATTCTCGCTGGTCGGATTCTGGTACACCAATCGCGAGGCCGTCAACGGCGCGCGCAAGGTGCTCCTGATGACGCATATCGCCGGCTACGGATTGCTGGCCGCGATCCTGGTGCTCTATCACCGCACCGGCAGTGCGGTTTGGACCAATCCGGCAGTAGCGCACAGCTTTACGAGCGGGTTGTTCGTGCTGATGCTGGTTTCGCTGGTGGCCAAGAGCGTGCAGGTTCCGCTGCATACGTGGATCCCCGAAGCCATGGCCGCGCCCACCCCGGTGAGCGCGCTGCTGCACGCGGCCTGCTACGTGAAAGCCGGCGTGTACCTCGCGGCGCGGATGCATAGCTTCGGTGTTTGGCCGCAAGCGTGGGGCGAGAGCCTGATGTGGGTGGGCACCGTGACCATGGCGGTGGGCGTGATGTACGCCATGGTCCAAACCGATTTGAAGCGTATGCTGGCGTTTTCAACGGTGAGCCAGATCGGCTACATGATGATGGGCCTGGGCATCGGCACGCCGCTGGCTATTACCGCCGGCCTGCTGCACTGCCTGAATCACGGCTTCTTCAAAGGCGGGTTGTTTTTGACGGCAGGCAGCGTGCAGCACGCCTCGGGCACGCGGGACATGAACCAGCTCGGCGGCCTGGCCGGCAAAATGCCGCACACCACGCTTTCGTGGCTCATTGGCGTAGGCAGCATGATGGGCATCCCGCTGATGAGCGGCTTTGCCAGCAAGTGGATGCTCTATGCCGCAGCGCTGCAGGCCGGCTGGGTTGCACCTGCCATGGTGGCGTGGGCGGCAAGCCTGGGCACAGTATTTCTGGGCGCCAAGGCAACGAGCGCGGTGTTCCTGGGACCGGTGACGGAGCAAACCAGGGATGCGCACGAGTCGCCGCCGACAATGCTATGGGGCATGGGCTTGCTGGCCGCGGGCAGCGTGGTTCTGGGCGTGGCGCCGCAACTGGCCGTCAATTATTTCCTCAATCCCATTCTGGCGGCGCTGGGCGTGGGCGCGGGCGTGCACGTCACGTGGCTCGGTCTCTCCACCGATACAGGCAGTTTTTCCTCCACGGGTGGGCTGGTGCTGGCGCTGGTCTCCTTGGTGCTGGGCGGCGGCATCTATGCGCTTGCCTATGCGGCGCGGCCGGTTACGGCATCGGGCGCAGCCATGGCGGGGGCGGGCGGCGGCGTGTTTACGGGTGGCGAGCCGCTGGGCGAGCAAGGACGCCTCACGGCGGGCGATTTCTCCGACATTTTCAAGGAGCACTGGCGCTCGTTCTTCCGCTGGTCGAATGTCGATCGCGCCTACCTGGCCGTCTGGAGCGGTTTGCAGGCGGTCTCGCGCGGACTCGGCATCGTCTTCGCCTGGATGGAATCGCAGGCCACGTTGCTTCTGGTGCTCTTTGCGGCCGCGATTTTTGCCCTTATGCGCTGGATCGTGCCCGGCGCCGTGTCCGGAGCTCCGCACCTGCCCGCCCTTGCACCGATGGCACAGATTCCTCCGCTGCTGATCTTCGCCGTGGCCGTTGCGGCATTTGCTTTGCTGCTGGCCGCGCTTTCCACTGCCGGCCGCGGCCTGACCCCGCTGCTGCTTGCGGTCAGTGTCCTGACCGTCGATGGACTTCTCAGCGTGGATGCATGGCTGCGCCTGGGCATATTAGAGGCCGCCGCGCTGCTGACGGTGGTTCTGGTGTGGCGCTCTGCGCGCTCGCATGCGGCCAAGGTGAGCTACCTCGCGGTGGTTCTCATCTCCGCTGCGGCGATGATTGGCGGCGAAGCGTTCGCCCACAGTGGCAATTCCCAGGCGGCGCGTGCGCTGCTGCTCACCGGCTTTGCGGTCAAGCTGGCCATGGTGCCGCTCGCCTTCTGGCTGCTGGCGTTGGCCGATGAAGTGCCCGCGCTGGTGCTGGGCGGCATCATTGCCGTCGTCGATATGGCCGCCTTCGGCGAGTTTCTTTTCGCATCGCAGGCCATGCCCGCTCTGCTCCAGCCGCGGCCCTTCCTGCTCTACGCAGCCGCACTCACTTCGATGCTGGCAGCGCTGCTGATGCTCACCCAGCGCAGCCTCAAGCGTCTCCTGGTGCTCTCCACGGTTGAAGACGTGGGGTTCCTGCTGCTCGGAGCCGCTTCAGCCACGTTGATCGGCATCCAGGGCGCGCTGATTGCCGCCTGCACACACGCGCTGGCCAAAGCGCTGCTCTTCGCGTGTCTCGCCGCTCCTGAAGCCGCCGGCGCGCTCGAGGGCGAGCCGGTTGCGCTCGCGGCGCGCTATCCGGTCAGCGCGTTTGGATTCCTGTTCGGCATGCTGGCCATGCTGGGCGTGCCGCCCACGCTCGGCTTCATCGGCCGCTGGCGGCTCTATTCAACCGCATTGGAGATGAGCCCGGTGCTGCTGGTGCTGTTCATTCTCTCGTCGGTCTTCGCGCTCATCGCCTACGCGCTGGCGCTGGCGCGCAACTGGTGGGGCCCGCCGGTCGAAGGTGCGGGCACGGATGTCCGCACCACAGCCGGCAAGGAGCCGATCGCTCTTAAAGCCGCCATCGTCGCGCTCGCCGTGCTCCTGGTTGCCGCGGGATTGTGGCCCAACGCGTTGCAGACGCTGATGGGGGTGCGGCCATGAAGCTCTGGAATCGCTTGATGTGCTACGCCCGCCGCCGCAGCCCCTGGCTCTTCCACATGAACTCGGGCAGTTGCAACGGCTGCGACATTGAGATTGTGGCCGCGCTTTCGCCGCGCTACGACGCCGAGCAGTTGGGCGTGCGCCTCGAAGGCAGCCCGCGCCACGCCGACATTTTGTGCGTGACCGGCCCGGTGACGCGCAAAGCAGTGGGCGCCGTGAAAACCGTCTACGGCCAGGTGTGCGGGCCCAAGGCGGTGATCGCCATCGGCTCCTGCCCGGCCACGACCAATGTTTTTATCGACAGCCGCACCCTCGCTGGGCCACTCGACAAGCACGTGCCGGTGGATGTCTTCGTTCCCGGCTGCCCGCCGCGGCCTGACGCGATCATCCAGGGCGTGGCCAAGGCCGCGGAGATTTTGGCCGAGCGTGGCAAGAACCGTAAGAAGACTGAAACCGCCATCGCCATCGCGCAGGAGGTGCAGCCATGAATCCGCTGCTCACCGCACTGGCGCGCCTGCTCATCTTTCCCGGCTTGCTGTTCGCCGTGCCGGCGGCGTGGTTCTTCCTTTGGGTCGAGCGCAAATCTGTGGCGCTGATGCAGGAACGCGTCGGCCCGCCATTCATGCAACCATTCTTCGATTTCGTGAAGCTGCTGGGCAAAAGCACGCCGCCGCGGAGCGGCATCGCCGGCCTGCTGATGCGCGCCTGGCCGCTGATTGCGGTTGCGGCCGCGGCTGGAGCCGTGGGCCTGCTGCCCGTGCTGCCCATCTCCGGCGGCTTCGAAGGCGACCTCATCCTGCTGCTAGCACTGCTGGAGCTGCCATCGGTCTGCATCATCGCCGCCGGCTTCTCGTCGCGGTCGATCTTCGGCGAGATCGGCTCGGCCCGCGAAGCCGCGTTGAGCATCTCCTACAACATCGTCTTTCTGCTCGCCATCGTCTCCGTCGCCGCATCGCAGCATACCTTCCGGCTCGAGGCGCTGGCGGGCATGCACCCCACGTTCCTCACCGAACTCGCCATCATCGCCATCCTCATCTGCCTGCCTGCCAAGCTGCACATCAATCCCTTCTCGCTGCCCAACGCCGAGCAGGAGATCTACGCCGGCCCGATGACCGAATATGCGGGACCGGAGCTGGCCATGTGGGAGCTTGCGCACGGTCTGGAGTGGGTTGCCGGCACCGGCCTGGTGGGCACGCTGGTGGCGCCCCACGTCACGGCCGGATGGCTCGCGGCCTGCCTTTTCGTCCTATTCTCGTTCGCGGCGGTCATATTGCTTTCGGTGCTGGCCGCGGCCACGGCGCGGCTGGCCATTGATTCTAGCGTGCGCTTCTACTGGCAGTGCACGCTCATCTTCGTGGTCCTTGCCATTTCATCCGCGCTCTTCCTGAGGTTCAGGTCATGAACATTCTCACCATGATGTGGCGGAATGTGGTGCACGGCTACCAGACCCTGCTCTTTCCGGCGCGGCCTAAAGTCACGCCGCGCTTTCGCGGGCTGGTGCAATTCGATCCCGCGCTCTGCACCGGCTGCGCTGTCTGCCGCTTTCGCTGCACCTCGCGCGCCATCGAATACAAGGCCGGCAAGGGCGAGTTCACCTGGAGCTACAACCCCGGCCAGTGCACGTTTTGCGGGCGCTGCGTCGAAGGCTGCATCGATCACGCGCTGAAAGAAGGGCGCACCGAGCATGCGCTCAGCCAGGAGCAGGACACGCCGCCGATTTATCTCGCGCAGGGCGCGCTGAAGAAGTCGTACACCGTGGCCAGGCGTCCGCCGGCGGCCCGGCCAGTATCCGCAGCGACTAAAAGTGCGGGCGAGGACGCTCGCACTACGGCCGGCAAGGATGCCGGCGCTACAACGGCAAACGTGGGCGCGCAAACCATAGCCGGCGTTACACCCGCAACAGGAGCCGCACAATGATCCCCCTCGAAACCATTCGCGAAAAGCTGGGAACCGTTGAGCCGTGGGTTGAGAGCCGCGGCGCGTATTGGCTGAATGCCGGCCCGATCGGCGTGCGCGACGTGGCGGGCGTGATGAACGCCGCCGGCGCGCGCTTTGTCACCATTACCGCGTATCAGTTGCCGGGCAACGACGGCTTCCGCCTCGAATACCACTGGGATCTCGGAGGCCAACTGCTCGGCGTCGCGTTTCAGATCAGCGGCGACACCATCGCGAGCATTGTCGACCTCTGCGAGGCCGCCGACTGGATCGAGCGCGAAGTGCATGAGGGATTCGCCATCGTCTTCACGGGCCGCGACTACCAGCCACTACTGCTGCGCGAGGGCGACACGCCGGGAGTGAATCTGCGCGAGACCTCGGCGCCCAACAAACCCGCCTCCAGCGCGCCGGGCAAAGAGGAGGTCGCGAAATGAGCTACAGAATTCCCATGGGGCCGTACCATCCGGGCCTGGAAGAACCGTACAAGCTCGAAATGATCTGCGAGGGCGAGACGGTGCGCGACGCCGAGCTGCACATCGGCTTCAATTTTCGCGGCATCGAGCACCTGGCCGAGACCCGCAACTACATCCAGGTGATCGCGCTCATGGAGCGCGTGTGCGGCATCTGCTCGTTTATCCATACCCTCACGCTGTGCCAGGCCATGGAGCAACTGGCGGGCGTGGAACCGCCGCCGCGCGCCAAGTATATTCGCGTGGTGATGGCGGAGCTGGAGCGCCTGCACTCGCACGTGCTGTGGGCCGGCATCGCCGCCAAGCTCATGGGCTTCAAAACCATGTTCATGACCTGCTTCGGGCTGCGCGAAAAGGTGATGGACGTGCTGCAGGCCATCTCGGGCAACCGCGTGAACTACTCCATGAACTGCCTGGGCGGAGTCAATCGCGACGTTGAAGATGCAGCGGCGATCGCGGGAATGGTCGACGACCTGGAGCGCGAAATGATGCGCACCATCATTCCCATCTTCACCACCAGCTCGACGGCGCGCTCGCGCTGCGCCGGCATCGGCGTGCTGACGCACGAAAAAGCAGTCTCCTGCGCCGTGGTGGGCCCCACCGCGCGCGCATCGGGCGTCAACCAGGACCTGCGCCGCGACGCACCCTACGCGGCCTACGCGGAGATGAATTTCGAAGTTCCGGTGGAAAAAGCCGGCGACGTGCGCGCCCGTCTTTTTGTCCGTGCGCTCGAGATCATCGAGAGCTGCCGCATCCTTCGCCAGGCGCTCACCAACATGCCTCCGGGCGAAATCTCGCTGAACATCGAAAAGCCTGTGTTTCAAGCGGGCACCGCCCTCAGCCGTGTGGAAGCGCCGCGCGGCGAGGTGATGTACAGCGTGACCTGGAAGGAGAACTCGCGCAACCCGGCGCGCGTGCACGTGCGCACTCCCACCTATGCCAACATGCCGGCGGTGCGCTGGATGGTGCGTGGCGCGCGCCTGGCCGACACGCCCTTGATTCAGGCGTCCATCGATCCCTGCTACTCCTGCACGGACAGGTAACAGCTACTTCTTGCTCTCCGTACTCACGTCGTGGCTTTGCGCAAGCCGCTCGAGAGCCTGCAGGTGCTGGGTCAGCACGGGCGTATCCATCTTCGCCAGCTGCTGCATGGTGGCATCGTGTGACGATTCCTCCTCGCTCTTGAAGCCCTTCAGGGCGTCCTGCTGATCTTTGAGCATGGCGCGGATGAATTCCGCGTCGAAATCGGAGCCGGAGAGCGCTTGCAGCTTTTGAATCTCCTGCCGGTCCTTTTTCGACGGCTTGTTGGGCTGGTCGACGCCAAGCTTCTGGGCCACCGGTGTGATCTGATCGGTCAGTTGCTGATGGATCTGGGCCATCTTCTCGCCGAACTGCTTCACATCGTCGCTCTGCGATTTCTGCTGGGCAAGTTGCCCCATCTGTTCCTGGGCCAAATCGTCTTCAAGCGTTTTGTGCAGGAAGTCCATGTCTCCAAATGATTGCGGATTCTCGGTCGCAGAGGGCATGGCAGGCGTTGACCGGCTGGGAAGCGCGGGTGCCTGGGGCGCGGTGTTTAGGCCCCCTGGGTTCTGCATGCCGCCGCCTGGTGCCTGCGCAAGCGCGATCGCGCCGGCCAGCAACACGGCCACCGCCAGTGCATAATCTCGTTTCGACCACTTTGTCATTCGTCTTTCCTCCTTTCTCCCTGAAAAAGAATGGAATTTCGCTCTATCCGGATTGCGCCCGAGGGGCTGGCGCATGGTTCCTCAGCGTGGGTAGGATGCGGCGCGCCGAGCAGCGAGTTGCCGATTTTGGCGTTGCCGCCTGCGCTGGCGGCATTCATGGCATCAAAAAACCGAGGAGTTGCTTCCCAGCGTCCCTTCATGCAATTCTGCAAAACCCAAGACGTCGTTAGCTCGTCCAATGGAATACTCTGGCAGAGGATGCCTATGCTTTCTCTTGCCAAAATCCGGGAAGTGGTGACGCAGGCACTGGCCCACGACATTGTGAACACCTCAAAAGCTGCCGCGTATTCGGGCATGCTGATGTTCTTCCCGGCCCTGCTGGTAATCACCACGCTGATAGCGCAGGTGGAGGAAGGCCCTACACTGGTGGGCGAGACGCGCGGCGTGCTCGAGCAATTCGTGCCGCCCGACACCCTCGACCTGGTGCAGTCGTCCATCCTTAGCAATCACCTCAGGTCTACGCCGCTGATTTTGTCGGCCGCTCTGCTTAGCCTGTTTGCGGGCATGGGCGTCATGCTTTCGCTGATGGAGGGCTTTCGCCGCGCCTATCGGCTTCCGCCGGAGAGTTGGAGCTTCTGGGGACGCCGCGGCCGCGCTCTGATGCTTGTGCCCATCGCGCTCGTTCCCCTCACGCTGGCCTCCGTGGTCATTGTCTTCGGACACCAGATCGAGCACTGGATGATCCAGAACGCGGAACATGAATTGCGCCGCATGGTGATCTTTTTCTGGCGCGGGGTGCGCTGGACAGTGACCTTCGCCTCCATCCTCGCCGTCCTCAGCGTGATTTACCATTTCGGAACGCGCCGCACAGAGCACTGGCTCTGGGTGGCGCCGGGCGCCATCGCCGGCGCGCTCATCTGGTTTCCCGCCACGCTGGCCTACGGCTGGTATGTCACCAGCGCGTCGAATTACACCCGGCTCTACGGTTCCTTCGCGAACGGCATCGCCACCCTAGTCTGGCTCTACATCACCTCGTTCAGCGTCCTGCTGGGCGCCGAGCTGAACGGCGCGCTTTACTGGGATCGCCAGAACCAGTTGCCGGCCGAAATGCCCGCGCCCGAGCACGCCCATCAGTCCCGCTAACCGGTTCTTTCCCAGCATGTTGTATGCGCTAGACCGCCCGCCGGTCTCGGCTTTGCCCCGCTGCATTTAAAATGAATCCAGCACCGCGCATGTTCCCCATAGCCCGCTGAAAATCTGCTCACCAGTCAGGAATTGCGCCTGGAGCCGCACTCATGTCTTTGTCCGATCTGAACCTCGCGGATTCACTGGCGCAGCGACGCGCCAAAATTGTAGCAACGCTGGGGCCGTCTTCGAACACCGAGCCCGTCATTCGCGCCATGATCCGCGCCGGCGTCGATGTGGTCCGCCTCAATTTTTCGCACAGCACCCACGAGCGCAAGGCCGCGGTGATCCAGAAGATTCGCAAGGTAAGCAAGGAAGAGCGCAGGCCGCTGTGCATCCTGGGCGACCTGCAAGGCCCCAAAATGCGCACCACGTTGCTCAAAGAGCATCAGCCGGTGCTGCTGAAGGCCGGACACCGGCTCACCATCACGCCGCGCGAAGTGCTGGGTACAGCGTCGGTCATCGGCACCACCTTCAAAACTCTCGCCGAAAACGTTGAGCAGGGCTCGCGCATCCTGCTCTCGGACGGACTTATCGAGTTGCGCGTGCACGAAATCGCCGGCGAGGAAGTGGTCTGCGACATTATCAACGGCGGGTTGCTGGGCGAGAGCAAGGGAATTAACCTCCCTGGCGTGCTGGTGCGCACCCCGTCTCTCACTGAAAAAGATTCCGTCGATCTCGAGTTCGCGCTCAACCACGGCGTGGACGCGATCGCGGTCTCCTTTGTCCGCACCGCCGAAGATGTGGCGCTGGTCCGCAATCGCGTGGCCGCGCACGGCGCCGACACCTGGATCATTGCCAAGCTCGAAAAGCCGCAGGCCGTCGAGCATCTCGAAGCCATCCTGCAAGTATCTGACGGCATCATGGTGGCGCGCGGCGATCTAGGGGTTGAAGTGCCTCCGGAGAAAGTTCCCGCCATCCAGAAGTACATCATCCGCCGCGCTGCCGAATACTCCAAGCCCGTGATCACGGCCACGCAGATGCTGGAGTCGATGATCGAAAACCCGCGGCCGACGCGCGCCGAGGTTTCTGACGTGGCTAACGCCATTTACGACGGCACCGACGCGGTGATGCTCTCTGGCGAGTCGGCCGTCGGCAAGTATCCGGTGGAATCGGTAGCCATGATGGCGCGCATCGTCACCGAAACCGAGCTGCACATGAAGGAGAGCCTCGAGTCCGAATCGCATGAGCGGCGCAGCCATCTCTCCATCGCCGAAACCATCTGTGAGGCTACGGCACACGCTGCCGACGATCTCGATCTGCGCGGCATCGCACTGTTTACTGAGTCGGGAGCAACCGCGCGGCAGCTCTCCAAGTACCACCCCGCAGCGCCCATCTTTGCGCTCAGCCCCTTGGAAGTGACCGTGAATCGCCTCAACCTGCTCTGGGGCACCACGCCCGTCCGTTGTCCCAAGTCCAATAGCATCGAGGGCATGGTTGCTTCCGCCGAAAGCCTGCTCGAGAAAGGCGGTTTCGTGCGCCCGCGCGAGGTAATCGCCATTGTGGCGGGAACGCGTACCAAATCGGGCTCGACAAATTTCCTGCGACTCCACACTATGGGAGAAAACCATTTGGGCCCCGCGCACGAGGTGGCCAAGAACGCTGCGAATGGCGCCAGGAAGCGCCGCGCCGCCAAGCCCACAGCCGGCGAACCAGGCGTTCCCGCGGGCAGGAAACGGACCCGTCGTTCCGCGCGTTCCTCCGCAGCGCAGAAGCCGGAATTCTCAGAGGCCGCGAGATCCCTGGCCGCGAGATACTAATCGGCCGTGCGCGGGTGCGGGTGCAATGTGCCCGGGGCTCGCGGACAATTCTTCTTCCGCGGGGTGCGGGTCCTGATTTTCGGGCCGGAAAACCTGAACTCACCCGCCCCTAAATCGGCGGCGCGGGCGATTTGTAGTTGCGCAGGAACTCCAACACCTTGGCGATATCCACGCCGTTGCTTTGCTCGGGCAACTGGGGGTCACGATCCCGGCGTTTCTTTTCCTCGTTGAGAATGAACTCAAGGCCGACGCCATCGCTTCCAAAGCGCACTGCTTTGGCATTCACCGTGAGCGATCGCTCCACGATGGGATTGTGCCGGTCAGTGAGTGTGAGCCGAACGACGGTGCCCGGGTACCAGCGCTCGCTGGTTACGATGTACAGCCCGGTGGGGCTGATATCGCGTACTTCCTGCGCCGCCGGGGTCCCGCCGGTGAAATAATAGGCGCTCAATCCGGGAAGGGCTTCTCGCGCGGCAATGCGCGGATCCTCGGGCTCTTCATCTCCCCGCAGTAACCGGGTGAGCCAGTCCTTGGGTTTGGCCCGAGTCTTCCACGGGCTGGGCTCGACGCGTGGTGGCGCAGGAGCCGGCCCTTCCTTACCAGGCGGCTCTTGGGGAACAATCTCGGGCGCTGCAGGCACAACTTCGATCTGCGCTTGAGAAGCGAGAGCAAACAAGCTTCGCACCGTTTGTTCGCCCGCTGCACTGGATGGCTCTTCTGTGCTCGTGCCGGCAGATTGCTCAGGAAAAGGTAATGGATATTCCTTTGCTTCCTTGATGCGCTGCAAATGCCACTTCATGTCGGCGGGCGCGGCGATGAGCAACTGGTCACCGGAGCGGATCTCTCCCTGCGAGAGGGTATCTGCGGGGAGGGCGAGTGCGCTCAAGGCCTTCGCACTCGCAACGGTCGGACTGGAAAGCGGAAACGACTCAACGGTTTCGAGAACCACACAGTCGTTGTTGAGGTAGACCAGGTCCACGGGAAAGCGGACACTTGTTGGAGCGATTCCGAGATAAGGGCAAATCCAGAGCCCTGTTCCACCAGCCCGCTCCAAGGTTCGCAGACGCGCTTCGAGAGCGGCCGTGGAAGCATCGGCAGACTCTACCTCGGTGGCGACAAAACGTTCCCGGGTTTGATTGTAAACACAGTATTTTTCGGTATTTGCGGCGGACGGTTCGCTGGACGCATCCCGCAACGCCACAGATTGACCTGCGGCACGCAGCCCCGATCCCGGAAAATGCCGGATTTGCGCCATGAGTTTCTCATTCTCTTCATCGACCGGTCCAGAGTTCATTTCCAGCGGCGACGAATGACTTTGGTTCGCTCTCGGAACGGCGGGTATCCGCATATTGAAAAAAGGCCGGCCCAGATCTCAGGCAGAAAAAACGCACCCCTAGCCTCAATATCTTGCCAACTCTTGCTGTTCGAACCAGGCGGAGGGGGTGCGTTATGAGGACTATAAACTCGGAGGGCGTGAGGCTCTGTGATTTAAATCACTCGAGATTGGGCAAATTCAGCTCAGTCGGGTCCGGAGATCCGGCCCGAGGCGCCCCTCTTCGTCCCTTGGTCCCTGCTTTTCTAGTCGTCGTCCGGAGGGCCGGAGTCTTTTTCGCGCACTAGCTGGTCCGCACTTACGCGCTGCGGAATTGCGGTGAAGGTCGAGAGCTGCTGCGCGTAGTCGAAGCAGTCTTCAAAGGCGTCGCTGCCCGCGTCGCGTGCGCCCAGCGTGCCCAGATCGAAGTTGTGCTCGATGAATTTGATGAAGCCGCCCGACTCGTGGTTCACGTGCGTCACATAGCCGTGCTTCGTCCAGGGTGAGACGATCAGCAGCGGAACGCGGAAACCGGGCCCCATCGCATCCACTTTGGGCGGATCGACGTGATCGTACCAGCCGCCCCAATCGTCCCAGGAGATGAAGATCGCCGTCGAGTTCCAGAACGGGCTGTTGCCGATGGCGTTGATGATCGACGCCACCCAGTCCTGCCCCTCGTGGCCTGATCCCGGATGATCGGAGTGCGCCCAGTCGGGTACAATCCATGTCACTTGGGCCAGCTCGCCAGCCGCGATGTCGGTGAGCACGCGGTTCTGTGGCGAGATCACATTGTCCTGCCAGTCCTGGCCATAGCGGATATGCCGGACTGCCTGGTACGCGGAAAGAATATAGAAGCTGTCGCCGCTGGCCGGCGCGTAGTAGCGCCAAGTCACGCCTTTTTCGTCGAGCAGGTCAGCGATGGTCTGGTAGTCGAAGCAGGGGTACACACCAGGAAGCTCGCTGCCGTCGGGGCCGAGCATTGCGGCGGTCGTTCCCGGCGACGCGTCGCATCCCCATACTGAACCGGTAGGATTCTCGGCCACGTTCGCCGATTGCCCCGCGATCATATACTGATGCGCCACAAAGCTCGGGCCGGTGTTCGCCTGGAACATGCGGTCGCCCAGCACGTATTGCTTCGCCAGCGTCCAGTATGCTTCCACGTCCTTCTCGGGCACGTAAGAATAGGGCAGCATCGAACCACCCTGTGCGAAGCCGTCCATCTTGCCGTTGTTCCAATCGCTCCACCACTGCATGTGCGAGTGGGAAAGATCGCGCGGATCGTCGAGAGAAACGGGCTGCAGCGTCACTGGCCTTCCGTTGCTCATTGCGGTGCGCACGCTGTCGGCGCCAGGAAAGCCATTGAACAGGTTGTCGAAGCTGCGGTTTTCCTGCATGATCACAACGATGTGCTGGATGGGGGAACCGGGGATAGGAGAGACCGTGCTGGCCGGCACCGGAGGCGAGGCGGTGAGAACAATGTTGGCGCCGCAGCCGGCAACACCTGCGAAAGTGGCCAGCGAAACCAGCGCGCCCGCACCGAGAAGTACATAGATGAGACGTGGCCTGCGATGAGGGTGCATCGCAATCCGCACGCTCTTCGGCGATCTCGGTTTTTCGAGACCCATGCCAACACCTCTGGGGAACGCGCCCAGCATATGGGCAAATTCTCCAGGTTCAAGTGATTGAAGTCACACATTAACACTCTTTGAAACAATTTCCGGAAGGCCGCCCAATTTAGACGCAACCGATCCATTACGACAGACAGTTCAAGCGGTTACATCAGATTGAATGCCTTGGTGACCGAAGGGGAGCAGCCGTGGCCGACGCCCAGCTTTGCCCTCATACCTGTGCAAAAAGCGGCTCTTTCTGCAGCCCGTCCGGCTCGGGTGTAAGATTCTTGCCAAACCGAGAACAGCATGGAAGAGGATAGCGATGCGTGCGAATTGGTATGCCGTGGGCCTTGGTTTTGCTCTGCTGCTGTCGGCGAGCCCGCTTTTCGCAGCCAGCCAGGGAGTCCAGCCCACGCAGGAAGGGCCGACTGACGAAAAGGCGCGCAAAACCTTCGCGCAGGCAGAAGATTGGAAGAAAAAAGGCAACAAAGCCATCGCGTTCGATATGTTCCGCAAGGCCAATCAACAGGACAGCGGCCACTGCGTGCTTTGCCTGAGGCGCGCTTTTGCCATGGCCGAGCAGCAGAACGACCTCAAAGGCGAGGAAGGCGTGCTGCGCGACTGGCTGCCGCTGGCCGCCACCGACCAGGCGAGGGCGGATCTGCACATGCGGCTGGCCATCGCTCTGGAACGCGAGGGGATTGCGGAATCGGGCGGGAAAAGGGAAAAGTTTCTGCGCGCGAGTTGTGACGAGTTCAAGACGGCACTCACGCTGGACCCCGGCGTGATTGATGCGCACTACGGTATGGGCCAGGCGCTGGCCTATCTGAATCAGGATGATGCGGCGCGAGCTGAGTTCAAGGCATTCCTCGCCGGCAACGGCGCGAGTCCGCAGTATCGCCAGCGTGCGGAGCGGTATGTGGACCGCATTGAGCTGGCGCGTTCGCGCATGGCCCCACCCTTTGCAGTCACCACCCTCGACGGCCAGCGCATTGCCATGGACAACCTGGCCGGCAAAGTGGTGCTCATCGATTTCTGGGCCACGTGGTGCGGCCCGTGCCGCGAGGCTCTGCCGCACGTCCGCGAGATTGCGCGCAAGTTCCAGGGACAACCCTTCGTGGTGCTCAGCGTGAGCATGGACGACGACGCCGGCAAGTGGAAGGAATTCGTGGCCCAGAACGAAATGACCTGGCTGCAGTATCGCGACGGCCGGTTCACGGGGCCGATGGCAGAAATGTTCGGGGTCAACGCCATTCCGGCTACGTTTTCCATCGATGCCGACGGCGTGCTCGAAGACCAGCATGTGGGTGACGCCAACATCGAGGGCAAATTGAAGAAGATGATTGCACGAGCCATCGAAATGCAGAACCGCCAGCCCGCAGAACGGCCGGTAGCCAGTAGCCAGTAGTGAACGGCCGGCACTTTCAGCTTTTCTGCCCGGCTTCTAGCTGTTAGCTTTAACTGTTCCCTGGCATCTATTGGCTATTGGCTGCCGTTTCGGGAAAAATCCAGCGGGTTACACTAGCACACCTTGGTTATAGAGCACAAGACTTGCATTTCCGCGCCACTGCCCCTACTATCCGCAATAGAAACCGGCCTGCAAAGCAGGTGGGTGGTCAACGCTGGTTGAACCTACATTCAACGAACAGGGGCTCGACTCGACCATCGGTTCTGTGTGCAGTGTCCGCCAGTCCGGAATGCCTAATGAGCCGCGGGGAGCTCCACCGTCTTAGGACGGGTTCACCAGCGCATTGCTCACGGCCCCGCGGGCCGGGTTCTACTCTTCGCTTCCCACGCGCGTTCACGTAGCCGCGGCATCCCTGCCCGCACCGGCTCAGCTTCGCGCCGCGGTCACTGCGCCGTGGTTCCCTGCGGCAGAGTGACCGCCATAATGCCGCAGTTCACCTTCGACAGGTTCTGCACGGCCTTTCCGATATCGAGGTCAGAAAACTGGTCCGAATCTCCGCCCGGAAGCGGGGAACCATTACTGACCGTCAGCCGGATGTGCTGTTGCGCCTTGTCAGCGTTGTTCGGGTCATATTGGTCGCACTCCAGGTCTGCCGATTGTATGGCCGCATTCGAATTATTCGACCAACTCGGGGTGGTCAGATGCAGATCTCCATTCGTCACCTGCCACGGCGAGGTGAAGGCCTGCTGCTGGATCAGCGCGGCATTGGGTGTTCCCGCGGGCGCGGGAAGTGGTCCGACCATATTGGATGACCCACCGATGACGCCGAGAGACTTGAGCCCATACCACAACGCGATGGCGCCGACTATGCCAAAGAGCACCCGAACAGGAGTGAACATCTTTTTGGGCTCCGTGGGCAGCGCAACGGGAGCCGGTACTCCGTATGGCTGACCATAGGACCCGGCCGGCGGCGTTGGAGGGGCAAAGGGTGGAGCGGCCCCGGCCGGCGGCATTGGAGGCGGTGCAAACGGCGCCGGCGCCGCAAATGGCGCCGGTGGCGGAGGCGCGACAGCGGCTTCCGCAGCCGGAGCCGCCAGCGGAGGTGCAACCGCAGCGGTCGCCGGAGCCGGCGCAGCGGCGTCAGCTGGGACCGCGCTCAATGCATGCCCGCAATTCCTGCAAAAATGCTCGCTGTCATCAGAATGCGCACCACAACTGCCGCAGAATGCCATGCGTCCTCCCTTTTCTCGCCATCCTCGCGCATCCTGTACCCGGTCGCAACTGCCAGGTGTACCTGCAGTTGCCGCTTCTGCTACTGTCACAGGACCGGTTGGCCTTGAGTGGAACTACGTTTGGGTTCCGAAGGTGGAAATATTGTACACGTTTCACGGCGATTGCCGGCCTTCGAAAATTCTTCTCTTGCCCGCCATGGCTCGCTGATGCAGCCACTTGTGCCAGAGCTCGGGACGGAAATGTGCCGAGAGATTTCTGGATGATCAAGCCTGCCCTGAAATCGCCCGCAATCCCTTATCCTGACCTGAGATGCATCCGATTCTTTTTCATCTCGGCAGGGTGTTGGTTCCCTCGTATGGCGCCATCACCGCGCTGGGCGTGCTGCTGGCGCTCTTCCTTGCGCAGCGCACTGCGCGCATGGCCCGTGTGGATGCAGGCAAGGTGTGGAATCTCTGCATCCTCAGCTTGTTCGCGGCCCTGATCGCGGCGCGGCTGCTTCTGGTCATCGTCAATTGGGGCGCGTTGCGCCTGCATCCCGCCTGGGTACTTGGCCTGGCCATGGTGCACCATCCCCTGCTGGCCGCAACCGGCGCGCTTGCCGGGGCGGGCTGCGCGGCCTGGTACGCACGCCGCACCAAGCTCCCGCCGCGCCCTACGGCCGATGCGCTCGCCGCCCCTCTCGCTCTTGGCCTGGCCTTTGAGCAACTGGGCGCGCTCGCCGCAGGCGCCGGCTACGGCATCGACGCCGGACCCGGCTTGCGGTGGGCCGTCACCTACACCAATCCTCTCGCCCTCATCTGGAGCGGCGCGCCTCTCGGCGTTCCACTGCATCCAGTGCAGGCCTACGCGGCGCTAGCGTTTCTCACCATTGCTGTACTCCTCCTGGTATGGCTGCCCGTCGAGCGCCGTGCAGGCGACGTGGCGGGATTGGGCCTGATGGCAAGCGGAACCGCCATTTACCTCAGCGAATTCTGGCGCGATCCGGTGGGCCGAGGCTCGTTGTTGCACGGCGCCCTCGATGGCCCGCAGATTGCCGCCGTAGCCATGGTGCTGGCCGGCGCGTTTGTGCTGCGCGAAGACCTGCGGTCGGCTGTCCAGGACCTGCGCGACGATGGCCAAGACGATCAACACACCAAAGAAAGCGGCTCCGCATGAGCCCGCCGCGCACCATCGATGTGCCGGTCGAAGCGCGTGGCCAACGCCTCGATGCATTTCTAACGACGCAACTCGAAACCGTGAGCCGCTCGCGCGTGCAACTGCTCATCGAGCAGGGCGGCGTGCAGGTGGATGGTGAAGGCGAGAAACCTTCGCTCAAGCTGAGCGGCGGCGAGCGCATTACCATCAGCGGCGATCCGCATCCCGCCCCGCTCAAGGCCGTGCCCGAAGCCATTCCGCTCGACGTGATCTATGAAGACGACGACCTGGCTGTGGTGAACAAGCCGGCAGGCATGATGGTACACGCAGGATCGGGCGCGTATGACGATGCGCGCAGCCGCGGCACGCTCGTCAACGCGCTGCTGCACCGCTTCGCGACGCTTTCTTCGGCGGGCGGAGAGTTGCGGCCGGGCATTGTGCACCGCCTCGACAGGAACACCAGCGGGCTGATCGTGGTGGCCAAAAACGACCGCGCCCACGCAGCCCTGGGAACGATGTTCGCGAACCGTCGCGTGGGAAAGACCTATCTCGCGCTGGTGCACGGCGCTGTCGCGCGCGACCAGGGCACCGTCAGCGCCGCCGTAAGCCGCGATCGCGTGCGGCGCACGCGCATGACCACGCGAGCGGGCGCAGATGCGCGCGCGGCGGTTTCGCATTACGAGGTGGTGCAGCGGCTTGCCACCCCCTTCGGCAAATTCACGCTGCTGCGTGTGCGCATTGAAACCGGGCGCACGCACCAGATCCGCGTGCACATGGCGTCCATCGGCCATCCAGTCGTGGGCGACACCCTCTACGGCGGAGCTGCGCAGTTGACAGGGAAGCCGGCGCAGTTCGCACACCGCAAGCAGAACGCCGAGCAGCTGAAACTGGGGCGCAACTTTCTGCACGCAGCCAGACTTGAGTTCACGCATCCGCTGACAGGAATGGCTCTTAGGCTGGAGGCGCCGCTGCCCGCAGAGCTGACGGATTTCCTTCACCGGCTTGAGGGCGTCTAACTTTCATGTGCCTTGATTGACTTTGACGCCGGGAAGAATTACGGCAGTAACCCCCCAATCGGCGCGCCAAAAACCGCGGCGATTGTAAAATAGAAGCTTATGATGAAATTGCTTTCCGCGTCTCCGTCTCCAGCGGGGCGTTTCCTCCTCCTCGTGACCGTGGCGTGCTTTGGGTGGGCGGGCGCGCGCGCGCAGCAGCCGTCGCAGCAAGCTCCGGCGCAAGCGCCGCCTGCACAGCCGGCGCGAAATGCCGTGCAACCCCCGGCGTCGGTGAACACGCCAAGTGATACCACCGGGCCAACCATCAAGGTGCCGGTGAATGAAGTTCCGCTCATTTTCACGGTGACTGACAAGCACGGACACTACATTCCCAACTTGGGCCAGAGCGATTTCGCTCTGCTCGACAATCAGAAAGCGCCGCAGAAGGTCGACTTCTTCCACCAGCAGATCAACCTGCCGCTGCGGGTAGGCATTGTGATCGACGCCAGCACCTCCATCCGCACACGCTTCCAGTTTGAACAGCAGTCGGCCATCGAGTTCCTGCTGCAGGTGCTGAAAGCGCGCAGTGACCGCGCCTTCGTGATGGGATTTGACGTTACGCCGACGGTGACCGCCAACTGGACCAACGACCCCGACGCGCTGGAGACGGGCATCAACAAGCTGAGCCCCGGCGGCGGCACGGCGCTGTTCGACGCTGTCTATACGGCGTGTCGCGACAAGCTTTTGACCGAGCGCGGGCCCGAACCGGTGCGCAAGGCTATGATCCTCATCTCCGACGGCGAGGACAACCAAAGCCGCGTGTACCTGTCTGAAGCTGTCAAAGAGTGCGAGCGCGCGGATACGATCATCTACGCCATCAGCACCAACTGGACCCCCAGCCGCGGCGAGGGCGACCGGGTACTCCAGGAACTTTCAACGCAGACTGGCGGCGAGCCCTTCTTCCCGCCTAACGTCGAAGACATGGCGGTCAGCTTCAAGAGCATCGAAGAGGAGTTGCGCAGCCAGTACCAGCTCGTTTACACGCCCGCCGACTTCAAGGCCGACGGCTCGTTCCACTCGATCTATCTCTATTGCTACGACAGGCGCTACCAGGTGCACGCCCGGAAGGGGTACTTCGCCACCGGCGAGTAAACGCCCAAGCCCGCGCCGAGTCTATCCCGGGCGACTATCGGGGCCGTCGATCGTTGGAGCCTTGGAGGACGCTGTCATCCTGAGCGGGGCAAGCCGCGTTCCACGCTTGTGGAGTCGATGGATCTGCGGTTGCTTTGCGACTTCAGTTTCAGGCCATGCCTGCTTTTTTGGCCCTCGGTCCCTTGTTCCCGGCCAATTAGAGCTTTTCGTAGAAGTCGCACGCGGAGCAAGAGATGTAGACTCCGCCGGGGATTCCGCGCTCACGGTCCTTCACGCGCTTTACGATGCGCGTGGGCTTGGAACACTTGGGACAATCGGTTGACTTGCTTGTGTCCATCATCTTCTTACGGTCGGCTGTTTTGGCAACTTTGGCCATCGGTGCGGTGATTCTCCTTTTGAGATTGTCTCTGCGCGCATCCGCCTCGACACCCCACTAAGCAAGGATAGCTTGCCGGGATCGGTTGCGGCGGATGGCCTCGAATCGAGCGGCCGGTAAATCCCGGCGCGGGCAATGACACACCCACGGCAAGCGGCTCGCTGTTTCCAGTTTAAACGAGACCGGCAGTCAGTTCGGCTGGGCCGTAGCCGGCGGCCCCACCAGCTGGCTGGTGCTGGGGGGCGGCTGCTGGCCGGAGCTGCTGGCCGGCGGCGCCTTGGCCGGAGCTGGTTGCTGTTGCGCTCCGTTACCCGAGGGCGATTGCGCGTTCCCCGGCGACGATTGCGCGCTCCCCTGCTTTGCGGGCTGCTGGCCGTTCGTGGGCTGCGCCGGCTGAGCAGCGGGCGTGCTCGACTGCTCATCAGGATCGGCGCCGAGCTGATCGTCGTCCTTATGCGGCTTGGGTGGCTGCACCGGGCGCATCACGCCCGCGGACTTCTTGTCGTTGTCTTGCGGCAGGGATTCGCCCGGCGCGCGCAGCGAGGGCGGAGGCGCCGGTGCCTGCTTGTCGGGGTCGACTTCAACGTCGCCTTCGCGCACCGTCCGCGTGTTGGTCTGCGCCAGCACCGGCGCGCCGTCGGAACGCAGCATGCCCGACACCACATCCTTGGTGAAGATCTGCAGCGCCTCGCCTTCCCTGGCGATCTCCACGCGGATGACGCGGTTGCCGTTGATGCGCACAAAGTCCACTTCCTGTGGCGGCGTCCCGTAGACCCACTCCTCAAACGGCATCTGACCATCCATCTCGCGCGACTTGGTCTGCGGCTGGCCCTTCGCATACAGCACCATTTCCGTACTCATACCCACCCACACCTTGTGACTAAGGATGGCATCCTTCAGGGCCGGCGGCAGCGTGTCGGTGAAGGCCTGGATGGGCGTTTTGACATCGAACGAGATGAGCGGCGCGAGCAGCGCTTTCACCTGCGCGGGCGTCAGCGCGGGAACATGATCCTTGAAGGTGAGCGTGAGCCGCGCGCCCGTAGGATCGCCGGCGTCGTTGAGAAGCGACGGATCCATATCCGGGTCGCCCATATCCGGGCCGACGCCGATCTGGATGTGGCGCAGGAAGCGGTGCTTGGCGTCCGGTCCATCGTTGAGATCAAAGATCATCTTGTTGTGGTCGAACTTCACGTTGGTGATGACCACCCGAGAGCCGGGCTTAGCCGAAAGTCCTTCGCTGACCACTGTGTCCAGATAAGCCTGGCCGGCAGGCTCCAGTTTCCCGTTCGCCTCGAGCGTCAGTCCCTTGTGCCCGCGTGGAAACGGCCGCATTGCAAAGCCCTGCTCCGACTGCATCGCGCGCACCAGATCGAGCCGCGTCTTCTCGTCCAGCGGGGCCTTGGGCAGATCCACGTGCGTAGGCACAATCTGCTGGAACTGCCGGTCAACCGGTCCATTGCTCGCAACCGGGCCCTTGCCGCTGGTGTCGATGGTGATAACCTGCGCCGAACAGACTCCCGCGGCCAGCAAGAAGGCCAGCGCGACCGCGACCGCGATTGCGGATCGCCGGACGTTGCCTTTCGTCTGATAGCGCAAGCGGCTCAAGAATGGCTGAGGAAAGAAACGGCATGGCATGGGCGCCTCCCATGGGACCGAGCAAACCCTGCTACGCAAACCTTAGCCCCATTCAGGCTTTGATGGCAAATGTGAAGACGGGGACCGAGGGAGCGGGGGAGCAAGGGAGCAAGAAGCGGCGCGATCACTCAGTCGCGAGCTACAAGCTACCGGCCACGGGCAACAAGCTGTCACCTGACACCTGGCCCCTGAAACCAGACACCCTTCGTTCAGCGTTTGCCCACGGCGAGCCATGGCACGCCCCGATAGGAATCCGCCACCACCCACGATCCGGCCATGAGCGCCAGGGAAACGACAGTTTCACCCCAATCGGCGGCATCTCTTGATCCGGCCGCCACGATGGGCACCCACACCAGCAGCAGGAACAGGCCAATCTCCAACGCCGAAAGCGTGGCCGCCAGCCGCGCCCACACTCCGGCGACCAGCGCCACGCCCGCCGTGATCAGTGCGCCGCCAGTGAAGTACGCCCAGCCCACGTGCCCCGGCAGCCAGCCGGGCACCAGTTCGGCAGTGTGCCTGAGATAGAGAAAATGCGCGATCCCGAACGGGATCAAAGCCATGCCATAGAGCGCCCTCGCGATGCGCAGGCCGCTGTTGCCGCTGGCAAAACCCAGCCGCTGCCGGTCCCAATCTGTGGCCAACCAGACATACAGCACCCATGCGCCCGCCACCATCACGGCGGTCATGCAGGCTGCCCACCAAGTATCCACCGTGAACGAAATGAACATGCCCGGCACGCGAAAAAGCAGCAGCCAGAGGGAGGCGAAGGCGAGCAGCAGCCGCGCGGCCGGGGCGGCCGTGCGCCGAAAGAGCAGGCCCACACCGCATGCCAGGCGGATAACTGCGCAGAGATAGACCAGCACCTCGCGAGCGGGCATCTTTTCGAATCCCGGGTCCCATACCGGATCGAAATGGCCCTGCACCAGGCCCATAATCCCCAGCGCAATCATGGTGGCCGCAAACACCGCATGACCCACGTTCGTGATGCGCATCGCCCCCAGCCTCCCGCGTGTTCCGGTTCCTTCGCTACCGGCATCCCTTGTACGCTAACGGCCCAATGCCCAGCAAGACCGAACAGATCATCAAAGCCGGCACACGAGTATTACACTGATTGCCGAACATACCCTTTCATTTCTTGTTGCTGGAGATTTCATCTATGCCATCCCGGTTCCTCGCGCCGGCCCTGTTTTGCTTGATTGCCGCCCCCTGCTTCGCGCAGTCCACGCCTGCACCGGCCGATAAGCCCGAGGCCAAGCCCGAAACCAGAGTCGACGCGCTCTTTCAGAAGATGGACACCACCATCTCTCCTGGTTGCGCGCTCTCCGTCATCCGCGACCACAAGATCATTTATGAACGCGGCTACGGCATGGCCGACCTCGATCACAACGTCCCCATTACGCCTGCGTCAGTCTTTCACGTCGCATCCATGTCCAAGCAGTTCACCGCCGCATCCATTCTGCTTCTGGCGCAGCAGGGCAAGCTGTCGCTCGACGACCCCGTACGCAAATACATCCCCGAGCTGCCCGACTTCGGCACGCCGGTCACCATCCGCGAACTGCTGCACCATACCAGCGGCTTGCGCGACCAGTGGGAGCTGCTGGGCCTCTCCGGGTGGCGTTATTCTCAGGACCTCATCACCGATGCCGACGTTCTTTATGTGGTCTCGCACCAGCGCGAGCTCAACTTTCCGCCCAATACCAGATATCTCTACAGCAACACCGGCTACACGTTGTTGGCGCAGATTGTGGCCCGCGTTAGCGGCCAGTCGCTTCGCAGCTTTACCACGGCAAACATCTTCGCTCCCCTCGGTATGAAGAGCACGCACTTCCGCGACGACTTCGACGAAGTCGTCAAGAACATGGCCTACGGCTACACGCCCGCCGGCGACACCTTCCGCCTCAGCGTCACCAACTTCGACACCGTGGGTGCCACCAGCCTGCTCACGACGGCGGAAGATCTCGCTCTCTGGGATGAGAATTTCTACAACCCGCGCGTCGGCGGACCCGCGCTCATCGAGCAGTTGCAGGAACGCGGCAAGCTCAACGACGGAGAGCAGATCGATTACGCTGCCGGTCTGGTCCTGGGCAAGTATCGCGGGCTCAACACCGTCGATCACGGCGGCGCCGATGCCGGCTATCGCTCCGACATGATCCGCTTTCCCGATCAGCACTTCTCCGTGGCCTGCCTCTGCAGTCTCAGCTCAGCCAATCCCAGCGACCTTGCGCGCAAGGTGGCCGAAATCTACCTGGCGAACGAGATGCAGCCTGCCGAGTCCGCTCCGGTCGACGACACCAAAGCGATCACGATCACCCCCGAGCAGATGCAGGCAAAAGCCGGCGTTTACGTCAACGTCAAAGATCCTGACGACCTGGTTCGCTGGGTTATTAAGGAAGGGCAGCTGCAGGTAGGCGATGTGGGTGAGGACGGCACCTATGCGGTGAAGGCCGTCAGCGAGAGCCAGTTCCACCTCGCGCTTGCACACGCCGATTTCACCTTTCTGCCGGCCACACCCGGAGCCCCGCAACAATTCACCATCAAGCATGCCGACGGCAAAATCGAGACCTACTCCGCGGTCCCGTCCTTCGCGCCGGCGACTGGGCAACTCGCCGAATATGCGGGCGCCTACAGCTGCCACGAAATCGATCCACTCTACGAGCTGAAGATCGGATCCGGCCCCGATGGCAAGGAGAGCCTTGTGCTGCATCGCCTCAAGAGCGACCCTGACACGCTGCACGCGGTTACGCGCGACTTCTTCACTGCCGACGTCGGCAAAATCCGTTTTACGCGGGACAACAACGGCGCCATCAACGGCTTTCTGCTCACCACAGGGCGCGTCATCGATCTGCGTTTCGAACGGGGCCGTCCCGCCATTCCCGCTCGCTAGAGCGCGCTTCAAAAATGGGCTTTGAATGGGCGTGGCTTCAACGGCTGCTGAAAGACTCTATCGGAGGCGGCTTTGTAACAAGGGCAGTTTTCAAGGTCGTCATCACCGGTTACCTGGTCGATCTTCCGAAGTCCGATTCCGCCACGTAATCGGGCTGTCGCTCGCAGCCATCTGCTCGATACCAACTCCCGATCCCTGAACACACGCCGTTCTCATTGTGAGGCCGCTGGGGTAACCTGTTTGGGGTGGCGATGGAACAGCGCCTTGGCAATGTCGGGATAGAACTCGCTGGCAAATAACTGCAGCAGGTCTTCGCCGAGATCGATAGAGCTGCGCTGAACGGTGAGAGCAACCCCGCGATCTGCCGCCGGATAATACGCGTTCGAGATGGCTCCCGCAGCGAAGGTGCCGACGATGCCGGATGCATTGAACTGCCATTTGCCGTTGTCGCCGTGGCAGCGCACCGCCGAGAGCATCGTGTAGGCGATCCGGCGGCGTATGGCGCCATGCCCCATGCGGAAGTAGCGAGGATCCTGGTGCAGCAGTGTTGGAAAAAGCTCTTCGCTCAACATCTCGCCGTCGGCGTCGTCAGCATAGGCCGCTCCGTATCGCTTGGCAAACCCGATCCAGCCCGTTCCGTATTGAGGAAACTCCCCTTGCAGTTGTTCCAGACCCGCCTCAGCCGCCGATGTCGAGAAATCGAAAGGATCATAGATATCGGCAAACGCCAGCCGGAACTTCTGGCCTGGAGTAAGCGGCACCGCCTGCCCGTTGCGAACCGAATAGAAGTCCGGCACCACCGCCAGCATCCGTTGTTTCTGCTCCGCCTTCAGCTCGCGGTCCGCTTCGGCACGGCGCGCATCCGGTGATGAGGGCTGCCGCTGCGCATTCGGCGTAGATGGTTGATACTGCGATTGCTGCGCATCGGGAGTCGTCGCCGGTGGGGCTTGTGCAGCAGCGATGGCAGCGCTGACGGCAAACAGGATGGCTACGGCTGCCCAAACGGCGCCGATGGAAACAAGCATTGGTTCGCCCTTGGCAGAACAAGGAATGAGCTTCATAGCAAATTCCGCGAGTGGTCGTTCGAAAAGGAAACTGCGCGCACGACTGCGCATGTGCACACGGACGCGCACGAAAGAGCGGTGAGTTCTAGATGCGAAGAGAAGCGATTCGCCAGGGCGGCGAGAAGAGCAGGAGCAGATATTCAGTTGCGCGAACGCCGCGATGCGCATGAACCGGCGCGGCCTCGATCTTCCATAGCAGAAGCTCTGCGGCCAGCCAGGCCAGCAACCGACCTGAGCCCCACGCCACTGCCATGCCCAACCCGATGTCAAGTGCGGCCATCATCAGCGTGGTTTCAGTGTCATGGCCAACTAGCGGCAGCTCCGGGCCTTTGTCCCACACGTCGAATGTGTTGAAAACAGGCGGCAAGACCATCATCAGGATCATCGACACCGTAACAAAGGGCAGCAACCGCCTGCGCATGAGCAAATCGTACCATGTACTGCTTCACAGGCGCGGAGAGCAGTGGATCTGGGTCTCAGAATCGAGATCGCTCCCTGGCTCCCTTGCTCGCTGCTTCTCGCCTACCTTGTGCTCGCGGGCGGGACAATGCCATTCATGCGCAGGTAAACGGCGATCTGGCCATAGTGGTCCCAGGCGTGGGCAATGCCGAATGCGGCCAAAGTGGCGCGCGTTTGAAAGCCGGGCTCAGGCGACTTGATAACCTCAAATGCATTGGCCGCGGTGAGCGTGGCAATCGCCTTGTGAGCGAATTGAAACGATCCAGCCAGGGCCGCCACCGCGTCTTCTTTCTTCGTCAGCTTGAGGATGGCGTCGGTATCCACGTCGGGCTTCAAGCCGCTCACGATCGAGTAGAAGAAGTAGTTGGCCTCGGCCACGTGGGTCACCTGCTGGGCAAAGGTGCGCGCGCCCTCGAATTGGGTGCTCTGTCCCGGGACAAAGATCGCGGGGCCGGGAGCGAAGTCGTACTTCTCCGCAGGCATGGCCTTCACCGCGCTCATCATCTCCCTTTCGACCAACGAGAGTTGGGAATCAAAGGCCTGCGCCGGCGTGGCGATGGTTCCGGCCGGCGGCAGTGGCATTTTCGCGACGGGTTCCATCTGGGCCGCCGCGGCTAGTGACCCAATTCCCAACGTGCAAACAATGGCCAATGAATGTGCGCGCATAAGCTCCTCCTCGACTCGCCTCGAAGGCGCATTCAGACTAGCAGAACCAAAGCAGGGAATAGGGAGTAGCCAGCAGGGAGTAGAAAAACCCGGACCATATTGCTATCGGCTACTGGCTGCCTTCTCGCTCCCTCGTTCCCTCGCTCCCTGCCTTTTCAATCTGCACGAGCGTGGGCGAGGCGATCGCGGACGGACCCATGGCGGCTTCGTGCTGCGCGCGGGCGGAGGCGTCGATGTCGACGGGAATGCCGGCGGAAACGATGACCGGCGCGTTATAGCGGAAGTTGAGATCGCGGGTGAGGCGGAAAACCACGGGCACGGCGACAAGAAGAACAAGGCAGGCAAACCAACTGCCTTCGAGTCCGAAATCGCCGCCAGTGAACCAGTACGGCCCCATGGGTTCGCCCTGCACCACCGGCGAATGGCCGCTGACGCCATTGACGGCAAGGCCGAAGATGAGAGCGCGGCTGGCCTTCCAGGCGAAGTTGAGGCCCCAGCTCATCCACAGTGCACGCGTGCGCAAGTAGCAGGCGGAGAGCAGAAAGGTGAAGGCAATGGAGACGAAGAAACTGGCGTGGCCCGCCCCCGGCGTGAGCTGTTGCGTGATGGCGTAGATAGCGGCGAAGCCCAGCGTGGCTCCGATGGGGCCGACGGCGCGAGCGAAACTCTGGAAGGCATAGCCGCGCCAGGCCACTTCCTCGGCCAGCGCGGCGAGGGCGAAGAAGGCCGCATCGGCCACCAGCCAAAGCCAAGCGGATTGGCCGGTGATGATGGTGATGGCGATGCCGCCGGCAAGCATCATGGGCAGCACGCAGACGAGGGCGATGGCCCAACCGGTGGCCAGTCCCAATGCGAGTTCGCTGTGCCAACCCGCACGGCGCGGCAGACCCTGATCACTGACGGGGTCGGGCTGGTGGTCGACCCAGAAACCCATGGCCGCAAAGCCAAGCAGCAGGAGAAAGACCAGCATGGCCTGATCCACCAGCGGCGACCAGGCGTCATCGTGGACCAGTCCACGAGTGCCACGATAAGCCAGCGAAGCGACGAGAAAATAGTAGAGAATCGCCGCCAGGAATTGCAGGTAGGCGCGAAAGCGGCCGGTGGCGCTGATGAGCCCGGTCATGCCATCCTCCGGCGCAAAGCACAATCTGGACGCGCGGCGCAACGCGCCGAATCTGGAATGCCGCGCGTGCTGAGGGGGTGAAGAATCATTGCGAAGGATTTCGCTTTCGGGCCGGGGAGTCAGCTTTCGGTGTAAAACTGCGCGATATTGCGAAACTTCTGCTGCCGCTCTGCCACGAGCGTGTCGATAGGCACCGCCTTGATTTCGGCCAGGCGTTTGCGGAGCTTGGTTCCCAGCAATCCGGCGCCGGCCTCACGATCGATATGCGCGCCGCCCGGAGGCTCGGCGACAATCTCGTCCACGCAACCCAGCGCGGCAACTTCGGGCGCGGAGATGCGTAACGCTTCGGCGGCCAGGGCTTTCTTGCCGGCATCGTTCCACATAATAGATGCGCAACCTTCGGGCGAGATGACGAAGTAGAGCGCATTTTCGAAGATGAGCACGCGGTCGCTGACGGCCAGGGCCAGCGCGCCGCCGGAGCCGCCTTCGCCGCTGATGACCGAGATGGTGGGCACGCGCAGGCGCGCCATCTCGCGAAGGTTGCGGGCGATGGCTTCGGCCTGGCCGCGCTCCTCTGCGCCCAGACCGGGATAAGCGCCGGGCAGATCAATAAAGCTGATGACGGGTCTGCCGAATTTTTCGGCGATTTTCATCGCGCGCAGTGCTTTGCGATAGCCCTCGGGATGCGGCATGCCGAAGTTGCGCTTCACGCGTTCCTTGGTGTTGCCGCCCTTGCGGTTTCCGATGACCATCACCTCTTCGCCGTCGAGGCGGGCCATGCCGCAGGCTACGGCCTCGTCGTCGCCGAAGGCGCGATCGCCGTGAATCTCGCTGAAATCGGTAAAGATTCGCTCGATCAAGTCCATGGGAAAGGGGCGCTGAGGATGCCTTGCCCGCTCGATTCTCTCCCAGGCTGGCGAAACGGGCTGGGACCCTGCGTGACCTACTGATTCCTGTTCGCTCATCGAATATGGCGCCGTGGGGAGGTCCCGGCGGTCCTCAAGTCATTCTAATGCAGGGACCAAGAGAACGAGGACCCAAGGGAAGAAGAAAGCAGCAGCCAGTGGGGAATAGCAACGCAGGCGGCCAGGGAGCGAGGCGCTCCTCTGTCATCTTTTGCTGGTGGCTATTGGCTACCGGCTTCTGGCTAGTGAGCGGCGCGCTGCGTGGCCAGGCGCGTAATCTTGTCGGTCTGCTTCGCCATCTCGTGAACGGCGAAGCCTTTTTCAGCAAGCGCGCCTGTAGGGCAAGCCTGGATGCATTTGCCGCAGGCGGTGCAATTGTGCGCGTTGCCCCAGTCATCTTTCAAATCGCTGACGATGCGGGAGTAGATGCCGCGGCCTGCAATCTCCCACACGTTGGCTCCTTCAACCTCTGCGCAGACGCGCACGCAGCGCGTGCACAGAATGCAGCGGTTGTGATCGAGGACGAAGCGGGGATGCGACATGTCGACGGGCATGCGCGGGTTGTTGTAGGCGTAGCGCACATGGGTGATGCCGAGATCCTGCGCCAGCGACTGCAGCTCACAGTGCCCGTTGGAGACGCAGGAGGAGCAGATGTGGTTGCGCTCAACCAGCAACAACTCGACGGCAAGGCGCCGGTAGAGATCCAGCTTGGCCGAGTCGGTAACAATCGACATACCCTCCTGCATGGGCGTGGTGCACGCCGGCAGCAGGCGGTCCGTGCCGGCGAGTTCCACAACGCAAACGCGGCAAGCGCCCACCGCGCTCAGGCCCTTGAGATAGCAGAGGGTCGGGATCTGTCTTCCGTTGGCGCGCGCCACCTCAAGGATGGTTTGTCCTTCCTGCGCGGTGATCAATTCGCCATCGATGCGGACCGAAATCGTTTTTGTCGGCAACGGATTGCTCCTTTCCTGCTCCTGACGATCACCTTGCGGTAACGACGCTACGAAGATCGCAGCGCAGACAGCGGCGGCACTCTTCCATGGCCTCCTGTTGGCTGAGGCCGGCCACGACTTCGTCTTTTGAGTGAACGCGGGCGCTTGCCGGCAGCGGCCGGGCCGCGTGGCGGCGGCTGAGGCGAGGCTCGGGCGGCGTCTGGCTGCCATATTCGAAGTGCGGAAACAGCTTTTCCCACCGTTCCTCACCCATGAGGCGCTCGTCGATATTCATAGCCGCCTGTTTGCCACAGCCCATGGCGTTGGAGACGTTCGACGCGCCGGTGATCACGTCGCCGCCGGCATAGAAATTGGGCCGGCTGGTTTCAAACGTGTAATGGTCGACGATGATCGTTCCCGTCGACTTCAGTTCCAGCCCGGAGGCACGGCAGAAATCCTGGTCGAAGGTCTCGCCCACGGCCAAAACGACGCAGTCGCACTCGAAGCGCTGCACCTCGTCGGTGGGAATGGGGCGGCGGCGGCCCGATTTGTCGTACTCGCCGGGACGCGTCTTGACGATTTCGATGCCCTTCACGTTGCCCTTGGCATCGCCGAGAATGCGGTGCGGCGCGGCGAGAAAGACGAATTTCACGCCCTCTTCTTCGGCGGACTGAATCTCCTCGTCGATGGCGGGCATATCCTTGCGCTCGCGCCGATAGAGGATGGTGGGCTGGGCGCCCATGCGCAGCACGGTGCGCGCTGAATCGATGGCCGCGTTGCCGCCGCCCACAATGGCCACGCGCGAGCCGACAATCATCGCGTCCTGGCGCGCCACTGCCTCAAGGAACTGCAGCGCGGGATAAACGCTCTTCATCTCGGTTCCCGCCAGGTAGAGCCACGATTCCTTCCACGTTCCTATGGCAATGAAGACAGCATCGAATTGCTCGGCGAGCTGGTTGAGCGGAATGTCGGCGCCGACACGCGTGTTGAAGTGCATTTTGACGCCCGTGGCCTCAATCAGATCGAGTTCGCGGCGCAGCACCGACTTGGGCAACCGGTATTCCGGAATGGCGAAACGCAGCATGCCGCCGGCCTCGCTGTGCTCGTCGAAGACAGTGACGTCGTGGCCTAGCATGGCCAGGTAAAACGCGGCGGTCAGTCCGGTTGGCCCCGCTCCCGCCACGGCCACTTTGCGGCCCGTGGGATCGAGCTTGCGCTTCAGAATCCGATTCACCATGGCGTCGAAGCGGTCCGACTGGTAGATGGTATCGGCAATGAAGCGATGCACCTCGCGCATGTTCAGCGGCTCATCGAACGATTGCCGGCGGCAGCGGTTGTCGCAGGGATGCTGGCAGACACGGCCGGTGGAGGCGGGCAAGGGATTATCGAGGATGACGGAGACAAACGCATCCTCGAGCCGCCCCTCCTGGTACAGCGTGAGGAAGCGGGGGATGTTCATGTGCAGCGGGCAACTGTTTTCGCAGGGCGAAAACGTCAGCTCCTGGCAGACGCCGGCCCGGCAGCGATGCGCCACGATGTGGTCCTCGTACTCCTCGCGGAAATGCCGCATAGTGGTGAGCACGGGATTGGGCGCGGATTGGCCCAGGCCGCAGAGCGAACACTCCCGGACCATGCGGCACAACTCGTCGAGCCGTTCCAGCAACTCGTGGGTTCCGTCGCCTTTGGTGATGGCTTTCAGAATGCGCAGCGCTTTATCGAGGCCGACCCGGCAGGGGACGCATTTGCCGCAACACTCGGGGTGAGTGAACTCGATGAAATAACGAGCGACGTCCACCATGCAGTTGTCTTCGTCCATCACCACCATGCCGCCGGAGCCCATGATGGAGCCGAGATGGGCCAGGCTCTCGTAGTCCACGGGCGTGTCGAGCATGCTGGCCGGGATGCAGCCGCCGGATGGCCCTCCGGTCTGCACCGCCTTGATCTTGCGGCCGTTGATGGGGCCTTCGCCCGCGTCGTAGATGAAGCTCTTAAGCGGCGTGCCCAGCGGCATCTCCACCAAGCCCGTGTTGCGGATCTTGCCCACCAGCGAGAAGACCTTGGTCCCCGGGCTTTTGGCGCTGCCCGTTTCAGCAAACCAGGCGGGCCCGCGCATGATGATGGGCGCGATGTTGTACCAGGTTTCGACGTTGTTGATGTTGGTGGGCTTGCCGTACAACCCCTTCTGGGCCGGATACGGCGGGCGCGGGCGGGGACGGCCGGCATGACCTTCGAGCGAAGCGATCATGGCGGTTTCTTCGCCACACACAAAAGCTCCCGCGCCGCACACCATTTCGATATCGAAGTTGAAGCCGCGGCCCAGGATGTTGGCGCCCAGCACACCGTATTCCCTTGCCTGCTCGATGGCGCGCTTGAGGCGGTTGATGGCCAGCGGGTATTCCGCGCGCACATAAATGATGCCGTCGGTAGCGCCCATGGCGTAGGCGCCGATAATCATGCCTTCAAGAAGCGCATGCGGATCGCTCTCGATCTCGTTACGGTTCATAAAGGCGCCGGGATCGCCTTCGTCGGCGTTGCAGATGATGTATTTGGTGTCGGATTTTGCCTTCGAGAGGTAATCCCACTTGTTGGCGGTGAGGAAGCCGGCGCCGCCGCGTCCCCGCAGCCGCGCGGCTTTCACCTGCTCGATCACAGTTTCCGGCCGGCCGTCGATGAGCACCTTGTAGAGCGCCTGGTATCCGCCGACGCCGATGTACTCCTCAATATCGGAGGGATTGATGAGGCCGCAGTTGCGCAGCACAATTTTCTTCTGGGCCCTGAAGAAAGGAATCTCGTTCCAGAGTGGAATCTCAGGGTAGCCTTGGCCATAGCGCACGTGCCCAGTGATATGATCCCACTCCTCGATTTTGCAGAAAACCAGGTCGGAGGGCATGACACCGGAAGAGAGGCTCTCGAGTATGCGCGTGGCATCGTTCGATTGCACGTGGGACAGCACCGCCAGCGGGAATCTCGGCAGGCGCACGCCCACCAGCGGCTCCTGGAAGCAACAGCCGAAGCACCCCACGCCCGCCAGCAACACGTCAAGGCCGCTGTGGTCGATGGCCGCGTTCAGCGCGTGATAGACCTCTTCGGCGTCGTTGCCTTGGCCGCAGGTTCCCATGCTCACAGTCACCCGGGGAATCGCGGGCGTCAGCTTGGCAAGACCCACTTCGCGGACTGCATTAAAGACGCCGATGTCCTGAATGCGCGGCATCATTTCCTCCCCTGTGTCATGGCCTTCACTTCGCGCTGCAAGGTGCGTTCGTTTACGTGGCTCAGGATGTGATGGTTCACCTCGACCACCGGCGCCAGTGCGCACTGGCCGAAGCAGGCGACGGTGCGAATGGTGAATTTGTTGTCGGGGGTGGTGAGAGCCAGCTTTTCGCTCTCTTTGGTCTCGCCCGATTCGTGCTCGCTCAAGCCGAGATCGAAGCAAAGCTTTTCAAGCAGTGTGCGCGAGCCGCGCGTGTGGCAAGCTGTGCCGCGGCAAACGCAGATCACGTTGTCGCCCTGCGGATCGAGATTGAAGAGCGAGTAAAAGGTGGTGGTGCCGTAAACGGTGGATGGCGGCACACCGGTTCTCTCGGCGATATAGCGCAGCGCCGCCATGGACAGGAATTTATGCGCATTGGCGGTCTGCACGTCTTCCAGGATTCCCAACAGCATTCCCGGGCGGTTAGCGTGTTTAGCGACTGCCTCGTCGATGTGCAGGCGATCGCGCGGGTCGAGCGCGTCATGGGCGGCTGCGTGGATGGTCTCGTGAGGGGCGCTTGCCATGTTGCCTCCGTGGCTGGGGCCCGTGCCGGCGCAGGAAATCGCACTGCGTCTCCGGGCGTTTTCTGGGGGAGTTCGATCGCGAGGGAGAGGAAAGTCGCGGTGGCCTGTGCTCGTCGAACGTCGCCCAACGTGTCCACGGCCGCCTGAAGACACACGACCACCTTTCAGACTCAACCTGGACAACGTCCCGCTGAAATTCTGAACCTTCCTGCGGCTCTTTCGGTGTGCCTGGAGTCACAGCGAACTGTGATAACGGGAAAGCAGGGAGTGAGGAACTAAGGGAGCGAGAAGACAGCCAGTAGCCAATAGCCGAAGACGAAAAACTGGCGAGGGTCCGAGCCTAACTCCGGCACCGTTACCGGCTGTGGTGCGGGCGTCCTCGCTGGCACCTCCCCGGAACAGCGCGATCTTCACCTTCTCCTGGCTGTCGTGTCCCGACACGTAGGACCAAGGTTGTCCTATTCAGCCGTGTTGTGGGCAGAACACTTTGGAATCCTTCTAACTTCTGTGCTTTTGCTCAGCCTCTTTCGACGCTTTGGGCTCGGGTGCGGCAAGCTCTTCACCGGCTGCAGCTGTTTTTGGATGAACCATTTCGTCCGCCCGGTAATGTACAGCTTCGGCGGCGCGGAGAGCCGCAGTGATAGAACTGCTGAGTTCCTCAACTGCGCTGCGGTTGGGCGCTGATTCGCCCGCAAGGCGCAGCAACGATGGCAGCAGCAGCCACCAGAGCAATTCCTCGTAGCGCTCGCGAATCAGGTAGGCGTGCCCCTCGGCCTCGTGGACGCCGCAGAGCCAGCGGACGTCAGGATCGCTCCAGAGTGCGGGCGGAAGCGCAATTGCTTCGTTTCCGGATGGCGGAGGTTCGGAAACCGACTTGGCCTCCCGGGTTGCCAAATGCGAGGGACCCGGGGCACCCGGCGGCGGTGCGCTCTTCCCTTCCCGGGCGCCATCCGTAGTGGAGCGATCAGGTGCACACGCAAACTTCCGTTCCCTTGCCTCAGAAGCCACATCCGGCGCACTCCGCTCCGCGGCGCCCGCCTGTTTTTTGCCAACGCCGGCGGAAACGAGCAGCAGCACTTTGATGCGGGCGGCGACGCGCCACGCTTCTTCGCCCCTGAATCCGAGCGCGGTGAAGGCCTGGCCCAGCGGCTGGCGCAGGCGAAGCCGATCGAAGAGATCGAGAGCCGCGCGCTCAGGCTCATCGGCATCGACGGATGCGGCCAGCGCCCGCAGCGAGCACCAGGCCAGCACCGGGCCCCACATTTCCGTGGCCGCAAATTCCGGGTTGGAGCTGGGCAACATGCGGCGCCCGGCGGCAGGCCAGGGCGCTGCGAAAAGCGCCTCAACCGCCGGAATGCGCATGGCGGCTCGCAGGCTTTGGGTGAACGCCTGCTGTTGCGCCGCTGGCTCGGCGGGCTCCCTCGGTGGCACGAGCGCCCCTTCGCGGCCCAGGCGCGCCGCGTATCCCCGCTGCGCGGCACGAATAAAGGCTTCGGCGCACACCCAAGTGCGTTTCGAGAATTCGTTGCGCAGCCGCTCGGTTCTTGCCGGTCTTTGGCCGCCTGCCGCGCGCGGTCCGCCCGCCAGCGGCGTTCCCTGCTCGGCGACATCAGCAAAATGACGCACCAAGTTGGGATCGAGAAGCTTGCGCAGAGCCTCGTGGACGGGCTGAAGCTCGAGATTCACAAGCTCATCGTCGAGGCTGGCAACGCCGCGGCCGTTGAGCCAGTCGCAAAGGTGGTCCCAGGGCTTCTCGGCGGTGGCATGCAGCTCGCGCCAGTCGAGAAACACGTGCGACTGGTAGGCGTGCAGCTCGAGAGTGAGGCCGCGATCGTAGAGTTCGTGGCTGCGGCGCAGGAATTCAAAGCCGGTGAGCGAGTCGCGCCAGGCAAGAATGGCGTCGCGGTGCCCGCTGAGGCCCAATCCTTCAGCCAGGCGGCGTTGGCGCAGGTGGCCGGCGCCTTTGTCGGCGTAGGCAGCGGAAAAATCGATCGTGCCGTGCGCGTCGGCGTAGCGATTGTGGTAGATGACCAGCGCGCGCTCTGCGCCATTGCGGTTGGAATAAGCGAAGACGTCCTCATTCACGGTTCCGCTGGAATTGAAAAAGTCGTAGAGCAGAAAGTTGCTGCTTTCGGCAAAGAGCCAGCGGCGCTTGAGCAGGGGCGCGATCTCACGGTCGTGGCGCTCCACGAGCGAGTGGTCGGGATCTTCCTGGTAGCGCGGCCACCGATACTCCATTCCATATTTTTCAGTGAATCCCTCGATCTGCCCGTGGCCGAACATGGGCAGGCCAGGAAGCGTAGACATCATCACCGCGACGCCGAAATACTTGTCGCCCTTGCCAAACTGGTCGATGGCGGTGCGCTCGTCGGGATTGCTCATGAAGTTGACGTAGCGCTTCATGATGTCGGGATCGAACTCCAGCGTGTTCTTGATGACGGAGCGGTACTTGGAGTTGTGTTCGTCGCGCAGCATGTTCATGAAGGCGCTGTTGTAAACGCGATGCATGCCCAGCGTGCGCACGAAGTAGCCCTCCATGAGCCAAAAGGCTTCGGCCAGCAGCAGCGTGCCCGGGACCTCGGCGGCGACGCGGTCCACCACTTCGCGCCAGAACTCGTGCGGCATGGCGCGGTCGAACTCGGCCTGCGTCATGCCGTATTCCGCGCGCGATGGGATGGCGCCGCTGGAGCCGGGGCCGGGAAACCAGAGGCGGTGAAAGTGGCGCTTGGCCAGCGTCATAGCCGCGTCGAAGCGGATGACGGGAAACAGGCGCGCCACGTGCAGGATGGTCTGGATCACCTGCTCGCGGACCGCGGGGTTAAGATAGTCGAGCTGTGCGGTGTCGTTCCAGGGAAAGCTGGTGCCGTCGTTGCCGTGGTAGATGTAGCGAATTTCGCCGGTTGACTTGTCGCGGCGGCGAAACACCACGGCGGCATCGGATTGGCTGTAATAGTGGTCCTCGATCTTGATTTCGACGCGGCCGTCGTGCGAAAGGTCGGGGCCGTTGAAGCTGTAGGCGGGATAGGGCGGATCCCAGCGCGAGATGAACCATTCGGGATGCTCGATGACCCAGGGCGAATCGATGCCCATGTGGTTGGGCACCATGTCGCTGGCCAGGCGCAGGCCATGGCGATAGGCGCGGTCGCGCAGGTTGATGTAGGCCGGTTCGCCGCCCAAGTCGCCGGCGATGGTGTAGTCGTAGAGCGAGTACGCCGAGGCCACCGCGTCCTGGTTGCCGCAAAGCAGCTTGATGGTCTTTGAGGCGCGGCTGCGCTCCCATACGCCGATCAGCCACAGCGAGTTGATGCCGCGATGGACGAGCAGCGCCAGCTCCTCGTCGGGAATCTCGTCGAGACGGCCGATGTGGCGAGCATACTTGCGGCTCAACTGCGCCAGCCACACGTAAGTGCTCTTGGCGATGAGCACGGCGCCGGGCATCCACGCCGTGTCGGCGGAGAAGCGCTCGTACTCGTGGAGCGGATCGCCAAACGTCGGAACTGCAGGCTCGCCCGGCGGCGATGGCCACTGCTGCGGGCCGCGGCGCGTACCGGGGGGATTGAATCGCGCCCAGATGGCCAGCTCTTCTTCGCGGAGAATCTCACCGGCCATGAGCAGAAAGCGCTCCAGGCTTTCGCCGAGCAACGGCTTCCAGAGATTGCGAATGATTTCGAGCTGATCGGTAAGCGAACGCGGCGAGCGCAGTGCCGGCGCGCGCAACAGATCGAGCAGGCTCACCGGCTTGGCGCCGGGCAGCGGGATGAGCGGCCGCGAAGCGAAGTACTGCGGCATTTGCGCCGTCACCTGGCGGTAAACGGTCTTTTCGGCGAGCGGCCGGTCGTCAAAAAGCTCTTCGAAGGGCTTGAACGCCTCGTTGCGGTTGGCCGTCCACAGCAGGAGCAGTTCCTCAAGGGCCGCGGCACGGTGCGGCATCCCGCTGGTCGCGCCGGAAAGCCATTGCTGCGGCGTTTCGATGCCGCGCATCACGCTCTGGCCGGGGAAGCGCTCAACGAAAGTGAGCAGCAGCTTGTCGAGATGGTCGGCGCCCACCTGCCCCGCGAACCAGTCCAGGGCCGCGGTCATCACCTGGGGATCGAACTGCTCGCGGTAGCGCGCCATCAGCACGTGGCTGGCTTCGTCAATGAGCCCCATGGCGAAGAGCTGGCCGGCGTGGACTGCCTGCTCGGGATGCTTTTCCACGTCGCGCACCTGGTTCATGCGCTGCGCGAACTCGCGGCACGCCGCCATGTTGGCCAGGATCACGTTTCCTGCGTAGGAAAAGAGCGTGTCAGCGAACTTGTACCGCTCGCGCGCACTCCGCGAAATGTGAAATTCCATCGTCACGAGCTGTTCCCTGATCCCTGCTCTTTGCTTTTTGTTCCCTCGGCCCCTTGTTCCCTGCTTCTCTGGTTCCCTGTTCCTGCTTCTCAGCGCCAGACCTAAAGGTAAATCACTGCGGCCAAGGTAGATCAAATGTGACGCCGGACTCCAGTCCGGGTCCCCGGCGAGCGATTCTTCCTCGCTGGGTGGGCGTCCGGCTGTCGTGCGGCATCCTTGGCTGCACCCGCGCCCAATTGAGCACTTAGATGCCAGGAGCAAATCGATGGCTTGGCGTACAGGTATCGTAAACTGTGGCGCAAAGACCACCCATGCCCGATGCTCTCCATGCCGATTCGCCGCACGCTCCTGCGCGCGCGCCCATTCGTTCCCTTGCCTATCTATCGGGTACTTATCCAACCCTCTCCATGATTTTCGTCGTTCGCGAGGTCGCGGCCCTGCGCGAGCTGGGATTCCGCATCGAGACGGCCTCGATCAATCCGCCCGACCGCGCTCCGGAGCAACTGACAGCGCTCGAGAGGGCCGAGGCCGAGCGCACCTTCTGCGTCAAGCGGCACGGAGCGCGCGGCGCCGCGGCAGCGCATCTGCGCACGCTGGCGACGGATTTCGGCGGCTACTGGCGCGGTCTGTGGAGAGCGTTTGCGCTCGCCGGGCTCGACCTGCGGCGCCTGTTCTTCAACCTGATGTATTGGACCGAGGCGCTGATGGTGGGCCAGTGGATGCGGCGCATGGGATTGCGTCACCTGCACGTGCACCTGGCATCGCAAGCCGCCAGCGTCGGGCTTTTTGTGCACTTTGTATTTGGATTCGGCTACTCCATCACCGTGCACGGACCCGATGAGTTTTTCGACTCCGAACGCCAGATGCTGGCGCAGAAAATTGCCGCCGCGGATTTTTTGTGCTGCATCAGCTCGTTCACGCGCAGCCAGCTGATGATGGTTTCACCGCATGCACAGTGGACTAAGTTCCTGGTCGCGCCGCTGGGCATCGACACGGAGATCTTTGCGCCCTTGCCGAAGCAGGCCACGCAGGACAGTTTCGAAATTCTTTGCGTCGGGCGACTGACTAAATCCAAGGGCCAGCTCCTATTAATTGACGCCGTCGAGCGGCTGGCGCAACAGGGCCGCTCTATTCGACTGTGCCTGGTGGGCACCGGACCGGACGAGGCGGCGCTGCGCGCCCACGCCGCTCGATCCGCAATTCCGGAGCGCATCGTCTTTGAAGGGGCAGTTAATCAGGATTGCATCCGCAACATTTACGCGGCGGCGGATGTTTTGTGTCTGCCCAGCTTTGCCGAGGGCCTGCCGGTGGTGCTCATGGAGGCCATGGCCATGGAGATCCCTTGCGTGAGCACTTACGTCGCGGGAATCCCGGAGCTGATTCGCGATGTAGTGGATGGCTTGCTGGCGCCGGCATCGGATCTGGATGCGCTCACGCAAACGCTCGCGCGGCTGATGGACGACGCGGAGCTCCGGAAACGATTGGGCAGGAACGGCCGCGCCCGCATCGTCGAACACTACAACCTGCGGCCGAATGTGCAGCGCCTGGCTGCAATCTTCACCGAGCGCGTCCGCTGAACGACGGAGTGGACCGACACACTGCCCGAACGCCGGGTCACCACTTCAGAAGATTGCTCCGTGCCCACTGGCTCGCGGAGCCGCGCTTCTTTCTCTGACCTCCCCAAGCTATTGGTGTCAAAAGACTTGTTTGTTCAAACAAAATCCAACCTCAGTTCATGCGCGGTGCATGGACCGGCGGCGGGCTATGCGGCAAAGTCACAATCACCGCGCAACCCGCGGAGGAGGTTTTCGATGAACAGCACAGTGAAGTTTCTGGTGAAGCTGACCATTTCCACCCTGATCGCGGGCTCAGGCGCAGCGGCGCTGGCGAGCAGCGCATCGAGCGCAATAGCCAACAATACGACCGGCAAGCCAACCATTGAAGTGCGCGTGTACGACTATGTTCACCTCGACGGGAAGACGCTGAAGGCATCCGAAAACGAGGCCGGCCGGATCTTTGCCAACGCGGGAGTGGCGGTGCGGTGGGTTGACTGCCCGACGTCCCACGATGTTGTGAACGAGTTTCCCGCATGCAGCAACCCGGCAAGCATGGCGAGCGACACTCTGAATATTCTTTCGGGTCCAGGAGCAACAGGGACCAGAGCGGATTACCTGATAGGAGAGACGCAGGGCGCCCATCGCGCCACCGTCTTTTATGGCCGCATTGAGAGGCTGGCGGGTGGAAACGTCGCGCCGGCTGACATTGTGATGGGTCGCTTGATCGCGCACCTGGTGGGCCGGGATCTGCTTGGCGGCGAAGCCTATGCCAAGGCCGGCATCATGCAGGATTTCTGGAGCGACGAGCAGCTGAACGAGGTGATCGGCACGGCTGAACTGTTCACCCCCGATCAGGCGCGGCGGATGGTGAGCAGGATTGATGCGCAGAACCAGGCGCTGGCAGCTTCGCAGAGCACGCGGAGCACCAATGGGCAGTGAAAGCCAGCGGAGTTAGATGCCCCGCCCAGGCAGAGCTTGGACGGGGCGCCGCATTTCTGGCCGAGGGGTGCAGCTGCTTACTTCAAGCGCATGGTCCAGATGTTGGCGGTGATCTCGGAATACTCGTAGACGATCTGGTCGCCGCGCGGCGACCATGCGGGATAGCGCACATAGCTGTTGTCGCGCGTGTAATGCGTCAATTGCTTCTCCTGCCGCGTGCTACGCGAGACCCAAAAGAGGTTCATAGCGCCATTGCGGTAGCCGGCAAAGACGAGCTTGTCGCCGTCTGGAGCCCAGTCCCAGATCTCGCTTGGCCCTCGCGGGCTGACCTGGAGCACCGTCACGGGCCCTCCTGCCGCAGGCACGGCGGCGATTCCGTTCTCGGTCTCAATGGCAATCGTCTTTCCATCGGGCGACCAGCACGGGTACGACATCAATCCCTTGCCGAAGGTCAGCTGCCTTGCCGGACCGCTGCCCGCCTGTCCAAAGCCGCTCGGCGCCACCCACACATTCACTGCGCCATTCTCGCGCTTGCCGAATGCCACTTGCTTGCCGTCGGGCGAGAGACGAAAGGACGAACCATTGTCGGGGAGATCCCGCAGCACCGAGATGGTGCCGGTGTTGAGGTCGATGGCATCGAGCACTTTATGCCCGTTCTTCTCGCCTTCGAAAGCGAGCCCACCGTGGCCGGGGAGCCATCCGATCAGATGGCGGTCGGTCGCCGTCGCTCCCACAGGATGGGCATTCTCGCCATTCGCATCGGCAACCCAGACAGCGATGCCGGTGTCTTCGCCGTTCTGGATGTCCACGTAGGCTACCTGCTTGCCGTCAGGCGAAAAGAGCGGCGATAACTTGCGCAACGTGGTGTCGTGGGTAAATGAGACGGGGTCGCCGACGGCCTCTCCGGTTGACGGCGAAATGCGAATTGACTGGAGGTTATCGTTGGCGGTAGCCGCCGAGAAGACGAGGAACCGTCCATTGGCTGAGAATCGCGGGGCCCTGTACACCTCCGAGCCGGAATCTTTCACGATCTCCGGCTCTCCGGCGACGGCGCCTTCCAGCGAAAGCGGCACGCGCATGAGCGCGAACGTCAGTGCGACCGGCGTTTGCTGCCTCGAGCCCACAAAGCTCTTGGAAAAATAAAGATGGCGTCCGCCGGGACCATAGACCGGGTCGTACACCCCGCCTGAAACCAGCCGTTGCGGCGTGCCGCCGAAGGCCGGGATCGTCCATATTTCCTGAAGACTCGTAGTACTGCTGTTAAACGCGATGCGCTTGCCGTCGGACGACCATGCTGGCGCGCCGTGGCCGCCGCTGGGATTTCCGGGATGTGTCAGTTGGGTGGGGGTCCCGCCGCGCGCCTCGACCATCCACAGCGTCGACGACGGAAGCGTGATCGCCATGCCCGTCGGGTTATAGTCAAGCTCTCCCACTGACTGGAACGCGATGTGCGAACCGTCGGGCGACCATGCGGGCTTCGCTCCGAATTCCGTCAGGCGGCGTGGTGTGCCGCCCAGGGCAGGAATCAGCCAGATGCCGTCCTTCCTCCCCGAAAAGTATGCAATCTGAGTGCCGTCGGGCGACCAGGCCGGCTGCAGGTTCTCGTTGCCGTCGTTGGTGAGCTGGATTTCGCGTCCGCCCGGCGCAAGCGTTTTCACGTAGATCTCGAAGCCGCCGACCTTGTCGCTGCTGTAGGCCACGGCGCTGCCATCGGGAGAGAGCGACGGGTAGATATCGACGCCGGTGGAAGTGGTCACCTGGGTCAGGCTGGACTCGTCGAGGGTTTCCCCGCGGCCGCGACGCCACCACAAACGGGCAATGAAGACCGCGGCGACCAAGAGGACGAGGGCCGACACCAGCAGCGCGGGCAAGAGCCGTCGTCTTCGCGCAGATGGAATGCCGGTCTCCTGACCGGCTGTCGTGCGGGCGTCCCCGCCCGCGCGCACGCCCGCGACGGTGATCAACGCATCAGGTTTGGCCGCCGGCTTCGCGCCAGGTTTGGCGCCATCGGAAGCGCCTGCCTCGGGCAAACGCACAACCTCGGGGTAAATGAAGCGGAAGCCGCGCCGCGGCAGGGTTTCCACGTAACGTGGGCTTTCCGCCCCGTCATTCAGCGCCTGGCGCAGCTTCTTAACCGCGGTGCCGATGCCGTGGTCGAATTCGACAATGGTGTCGTCGGGCCACAGGCGCTCGCGAATCTCCTCACGGGTGACCACCTTGCCGGGGTTCTCGAGAAGCACCAGCAGAACCTGAAGCGGTTGCTCCTGCAGCCGCACCAGGAACTTGCCTTTGCGCAACTCGCCGGCGCGAACGTCCAGCTCAAATTCGCCGAAGCGAATCCGCTCCGGACGTGCCTTGTCCATCTCCGCCCTCCGTGACGCCGATGAGGCCAATCTAACACGTCGTTGGAGCGCTATGACCTGTGGCCAAACGTGGAGCGATTGGCCGCGATCTCAAGCTGCGCCGCTGATTTCCGGACCACGGTTCCCTGTTCCTTGATCTCTATTCCCTGCTTTATCGTCCGGAGCGCTGATACACCCCAATCGTCTGCGCCTGGGCGACGACGTGGTGAACGAGGGCGGCGTCGACCTCTTTCCTGTTGGCTCCCTGCGGCAAGTGCAGCCGAATATCAAGGGCATAGAGCCGGAAGTAGTAATGGTGAAGCTGGCCCGCAGGCGGGCACGGACCGGCGTATCCTGAGCGGCCGTAGCTGTTGGCTCCCTCCAGGGTGCCCATCGGCATAGCGCTTTGCCCCCGGGCATTTTCGGTCAGGCTGCGCGCGTCGGCCGGGATGTTATAGACCAGCCAGTGCGTGAAGTCGACGGGCGCATCCGGATCGTCCATCACGATGGCGATGCTTTTTGTCTTCTCGGGAACCGCAGACCATTGCAGGCCCGGCGACACTCCCGCCCCGTCGCAGGTAAACCGGCGCGGAATAGCTCCCCCATCGGCAAAACTTACGCTGTGGACTTCCAGCGACTGGCCGGGGATGGGTAGCTGCCAATGGAGAACGGCTGAGAACCCTAATGCGCACGCCAGAAAGACAACCGCAGCGGCAGCGATTCGCGCCGCGCGCTGCATAAGTTGAGAATTCTCCCTTCCCGTGCTCATCTTCCCTCCCCAAAAACCACCGCGAAGTTAAGCCGGCCGGCCAATTTGGCAATGAATCGATTCAGTACGCCATTTTCAGCAGAAAATGGCGATTGCTTGGCGCGCATCGGGGAAGAATGCGCCACCCGCGCCGGTCTTGCCAACTCCATGCGTTCCCTGCCTTTCCTTTGCGCCGGTGGCCGGCGCTGGAAGAAGCCGGAACATGGCATCAGCATACGTCGATTCAAGAAGCCCCGAAATCGTTTTTCAACGCTGCTTGCGCCGCGAGGAACCCAGGTTCTCAACTCGCCGAGGCCGGCGAGGGCAAGGCCGCGCTGACGTCTGGTCGCAGGTTTTCCGAAACAGGAGCCAGGCTTCTGAATACCACCGCCAAGCCGCTAGTCTTGGCGGCGAACACGGCATCGCAACTTACAACCCGGGAGTTTGCCTGCTGCGGCTCAGGGACACGTGCCGATCGGGATGATGCACGGCATTGTCACCGGCACACGTTTGCCGGTAGCCTCGTGGGGCCGGAGCGGGGTCGGGGCCGCCGGCGACGATCGGATTTCGCGGCAGCTTGTTTGCGCCACATTGAGAACGCATTCAACCGTATGTGGCCCACTCAATTCAGGATAGTGCGCGTGGTTGGGCCTGGGCCAACTCAGCCAGATTGGTGTGCGATAAATCTCGTTACTCCCTGTTTCTTGTGTCATTATCTTGAGCGGCCATCGCTTACAAAGGAAAGAAAACGGCGCGCCAGCTCATGAATGCGGTCGTACTGATGTTTCAATACCGCATCGCGAGGTATGAGCTCCCCACCGACGCCCAGCGCCGCTGCTCCAGCCAGGATATAGCTCAACGCGGTCTGTTGGTTCACGCCGCCGGCGGCGATAAGCTTCACCTGAGGCAAAGGCAATTTCAGTGAACGAAGGTAGAGATCCCCGCCCACGGGCGCGGCGGGAAAGATCTTGACGAAATCGGCTCCCGATTTCCAGGCGGCGATGACTTCGGTCGGTGTCAGAGCTCCGGGAATGGCGACGACAGATTTCCTGCGCGCCGCCTCGATCACTTCGGGAACGAATCCGGTACTGGTGAGAAAACGCGCGCCGGCATCGAGGCATTGTTCCGCAGTTTGCGCATCGAGTACTGTGCCGGCCCCGACAGCCATGTCGGGAAAACGATCGGCGAGACTGCGGATGACTTTGATGGCTCCGGGCACGGTCATGGTGACCTCTGCGATGGGTATTCCCGCCCGATACAGGGCCTCAGCGGCGTAGAGAGCCTCGTCCGCCGATTTCAAACGAATACCGGGAAAGATCCCGATTTCTTCAATGAGAGCGCTGACCTGTTCCCGATTCATACAGTTTTCCTGACCTCACATGGAGTTTCACTTTCCGACTTCAACGTCAAGGTGGAGCAAAAGCAAATAGTGTGGAGATGCTACTACGGAAGATTCTCGTTGCCAACTGCCAGAGTCAGCTGTCCTACCGCTGTCAGATACGAGCCGAGCAGCTGCGCGTAGGCAAGCTGGACTTGCCGATAATCGCTCTGCGCATTCAGAAAATCCATTAATGAGGCTCCGCCGTGCTGATAGGCGAACGTGACTGTGTCGCGCACGCGCAGCGCCTGGTCGTTGTACTTCTCCTTGTACGGCTTTAGAAGAGCAATATTGCTGCGAACCTGCTCGTAGGCCGAATCCACGTCGCTGAAAACCTGGGCGCGCGTCGCGTCACTGGCTTGCTGGCTGCGCTCGATGTCAATGAGCGTGCGCTTCTTTTCGCCCTGGTTGCGGTCAAAGATGCGCAGCGGGATACTCACGCTGACTCCAAGCGTCTCAGGGCCATTGGGGTTATTTGTAGAGGAGTTATTCGTGAACCAGGCAGCATAGGTTGGGTCGGTAGAGCCGTTCGACACGGCGAGTTTGTGGTTGGTCTCGGACTGCTGAATCGTCTGTAGCGCCGCCTGCAAGTCGGGGCGCGCTGCCAGCGCAGCATCGCGATATGTGTCAAGTGGTTTCAGATTGTCAGAAAAGTCGAACGGCCCGGCGACGTCAAATCGATCTACGGGGGTGCGGTCGTTGATCAGTTGCAGCAGTTGTATTTTCGCGGTGCGCAGATTGACCGTTGCCGTTTCGATTTCCGATTCGTATTGAACTCGCTGCAGCTCGATGCGGTCGAAGTCAACCTGCGCCAGATCGCCTGCATTGAGGCGATTGCGGCTGATGTCGATGATTTTGTCGTAATAGGCGAGGTCCGCTTTCGCCAGGTCAAGAATATATTTTGCCTGGAGCGTGGCCACGAAGGCGGCACGCAGGTCGAAGATCATGTTCCGTTGCAGGTCTTCGTGGAGCGATTGGGTGATGCGAGTGCCTTCCTGTGCGCTCTCCAGGCGCAACTCACGCTTGTGATCCCGCTCATGCAGATAGCTGAAGTTGGGCTGCTCGTAGGTGCCCTTGGTGGGCGTCCACACACCGTTGTGGGGGGCAATTTGTGTGCCATCCGCTGTTAGTGTGAACTGCGGATTGGGGCGGAGATATGCGGTAATTTCCTCTGCCTTCATCTCTTCGACGTTGTCGGCGTCGGCCTTTAAAGCCGGATTGCCGGCGATGAACCGGGCTTTGACCTGGTCCCAGTCAAGGGGTTGCTGGGCGAACGACGCCGGAGATAGGGCGATAACGGCTCCCAGCACCGCGAGGACGACAAGTACGCTTGGCCATTTCCGAATATTTTCCAAGGCCAACAAATTCAGATTAGTGTTCAAAGGACGCCCCCGTTTCTGGTTTCGGCAACACGTCATCCTCTCGTGCGCACCAGACGTACAAGGTGGGCATCAGAAAGACGCTCATCGCGAGAGCTGCTACGAGTCCGCCCACAATGACAATGGCAAACGGTCGTTGCGAGTCAGATCCAATGGCGTGGGACATCGCCGCGGGAAGGAGTCCCAGGGTAGCGACCATCATCGTCATCATGATCGGCCGCAGGCGCAAGACTGCGCCTTCCACAGCGGCATCGGCAACGGCATAGCCACGAACTCGCAACTGGTTGATGTACTCCAGCATAATGACGCCGGTCTGAACCGAGACGCCGAATAGAGCCAGGAAGCCGACACCGGAAGATACGCTGAAGAATGTGCCGGTGACAAGGAGAGCGAGCAAGCCTCCGAGAGGAGCCATGGCAACGTTGGCGAGAATCAGCAGCGCCCATTTGAAGGAACGAAACATGGAGTAGAGAATGATGAAGATGAAAAAGATGGTCAGGGGCAGGATGATCAGGAGCCTGCTTTCGGCCCGTTTTTCGCTATCGTATTCTCCCGACCATTCAAGGCGATAGCCACGCGGCAACTGCACATTTCTGCCGATCCTGTCGATGGCTTCCTTTACCGTAGTGCCCAAGTCGCGGCCGCGGACCTCGAAGCGGATGGCCACGTAGCGGGAACCGCCTTCACGATAAATGTCGTAGGCGTCATCGCGGACCTGAACCTGGGTAAGCTGCGCCAGCGAGACGCGCTCTCCCGAAGGAGAGAGCAGTCGAATGTCCTGGATGGCTTCCTTGGTATTGCGATACGGTTTCTGATAGCGCACGACGACGTTGTAGACTGCCTCTCCCTGCAACAACTGGCTAACAGGGTTGCCGCCGACGGCGGTCTGGATGGCATCCTGGATATCGGCCACATTGATGCCGAAGCGCGCAGCCGCCTTACGGTCAACGGTGAGATCAATATTGGGCTGGCCCGTATCGCGCTGGATTCCCAAATCCTTGATCCCGTCAATGTTGGACATGACATCCTTGATCTGTTCGCCCTTTTCCTCGAGAACGTCCAGATCCGGCCCGTAAAGCTTAGCAGCCAGTCCGCCCTTGGTGCCGGTCAGCGATTCATCCACGTTGTCCTCAATGGGCTGGGAGAAATTCCAGAAAGCTCCCGGGTATTTCTCCAGTTCGCGGTCCATTGCGGCGATCAGCTCTTCCTTATCCTGATGAAAGACGGGCCGCCACTGGTCCTTGGGCTTCAAGTCGACGAAGTATTCGGTGTTACCGAATCCCCCCGTGTCGGTTCCATCGTCGGGTGCCCCGGATTGCGAAACGACTTTGGTGACCTCGGGGAAGGAGGCCAGGATATAGCGGGATTGCTGAGCGAAGCGCGTGCCTTCCGTCTCGCCGACGCTGTTGGCCATCTCGCCGCGCGCCCAAATGGCGCCCTCGTCCAAATGGGGCAGGAACTCCGAGCCGATGACTCCGCTGAAAGTGAGGAAAAGAGCGACCGCCAACGAGGCCAGGCCAACGCCGACTACAATCACGCGGTGCTCGACGGCCCAGCGCACGCTGGTCCGGTAGCGAGCGGTGAGGAAGACCATGACCGGGTTGCGCCATTCCCTCACCTGCCGGCGAAACACCAAACTGCATAGGACCGGCGCGATCAGAATCGAGAACGTCATCGCTCCGAGTAGCGCGAAGGCCACAGTCCAGGCCATAGGCCGAAACAAACGCCCTTCCACTCGTTGCAGCGTGAAGATCGGCATGTAGGCCGTGATGATGATCGCGATGGCATAGAAGACCGGCCGTTGCACTTCGTGGCACGCGTTACGAATCACATCCGACACAGTCCTAGGAAGCGTTTGTCTCCTTGCCTGGTCCGGCGTCAAGCCGGTTTGGGGGCCGACCTTGGTTCCAAACTCGCGGCTCAAATGGCGCACAATATTTTCCACCATGACCACCGCGCCATCCACCACCATTCCGAAATCGAGCGCGCCAAGCGAAATCAGGTTTGCGGGGATATTGCTCAAATTGAGAAAGATCGAGGCAAACAACAGAGAAAATGGGATCGTCACCGCGACGATCAACGCCGCGCGAACATTCCCAAGGAATAGAAGCAGGATGATCGTAACCAGGATCATTCCTTCGCCGAGGTTGTGCAAAACGGTGTGCAACGTGTAATGAAGGAGGTCGCTGCGGTCCAGCATTGTAACGACCTTCACACCCTCGGGGAGAATATGGTTGTTCAGTTCGTCCACCTTCTCGTGAATCCCGTCGAGCGTGGGTCCTTCTTCAGCCCCCTTGCGCATCAGCACGCCGCCCTGGATGACATCGGGTTCATCGACAATGACGCCGTCCGGGCGATGATCGGCTCTGGCCATGTGTCCCAGCCGGATTCTGGGGCCCCATTCGACGACCGCGATGTCCTTTACGCGAACCGGAGCCCCATTTGAAGTTGCCAGCACCGTGTTCTCGATATCCTGCACATTGCGGAATAGCCCGAGTGCGCGGACGTTGAGTTGCTGCAAGCCCTCTTCGACGAAGCTTCCGCCGGCGTTCACGTTGTTGTTGGCCAGCTGGTTCTCCACCTGGCTGATGCTCAAGCCGTAGGAGATCAACTTATTCGGGTCGATGCGCACCTGGTATTCGCGGGCGGTGCCTCCAAAGTCGCTCACGTCCACGACATTCGGGACTTTCCTGAATTCCTTGTAGAGCGTCCAGTCTTCGATGCTCCTTAAGTTCATCAGGTCATACGCCGGATTCGTGCTGCGAAGCGTGTACCAATAAATCTGGCCGGTCTCGCTCCAGTCCGTACCGATTTGCGGCTGCACGCCCTGCGGCACGTTGACCTGCGTGAGTCTTTCCAGCACCTTCTGGCGGTTCCAATCGTCGACAGATTGGTCGTCGAAGATGAGCGTAACCAGGGAAAGACCAAAAATCGATTCCGACCGCACGGTCGTGAGATGCGGAATTCCAAACATCTGGATTTCTACGGGAACGGATACCTGCTGTTCCATTTCTTCGGCGGAACGGCCGGGCCATTGGCTGATGATCGACACGTAATTATCGGCGATGTCGGGATAGACCTCGACCGGCATGTTGTGAAACGACAGCGCCCCCCAGCCGAGCAATAGCAACCCAATGGCCACCACTACGTACCGGTTATTGAGAGCAAAATCTACAAGCGTGCGAATCATGGCCTCATCCCTAAGTCCCGCAGCCGGGCGTTATTCGTTGTCGACAGCATTTTGGAGATTGATGGCGTTTGTCACGACCTGCTGGCCAGGCTGCAACCCGGACAGAATCTGCTGCATATTGTTCGGCAACTGCTCGCCACTTACGACCTGAACTCGCTTGAACTTCCCTTGCACGGGGATGAAGACCCAATCACGATCATGCAAATGCACGACGGCAGACGCCGGAACAGCCGCGTATGTCTGGTTTTCCTTGCCGAATAAAGTCGCCGTAGCGAACATGCCCGGCCGCATCATCTCGCCGGGATTGGCCACCTCAATGCGGACCTTGGCGGTGCGGATATTGGGATCGAGAATGGAGCCGATGTTGTCGACCGTGCCCTTAAGAACTTTGTCGGGATAGGCGTTCAGCTTGATCTCAGCCGGTTGCCCCATGCGCACGTTGGCCATGTCGTTTTCGTAGACATCACAGACGATCCACACGGTGGTCAGGTCGGAAATTGTGAATGGATTCGGCGTAGAGTAGGCTTGGACCGACGCCCCGTTTGTAACTTCCTGATCGGTAATCACTCCTGAAACCGGCGCATTGATATCGACAATTCCTTTCGGATCATTGGGATCGCTGCCGAGCAAGTGGAGATGCTCGGTGGCTGTATCCAGGGTGGTCTTAGCGTCGTCCTCGTTGTCTTGCGCCACCTCAAGGTCCCCCAGCGCGATGGCCCCGTGCTCATACAGCAGCTTCGCGCGATCCAATTGCTTGCGCGCAAGAAGCTCATCGGAGACCGCCTTGCGGTAGGCGTCGAAACCTCCTGAAATGTCGTCGCTGCGAATACGGAGCAAGAGCTGGCCCTTCCTTACTGTGTCGCCGAGCCGGGCGCGGATGTCCACAATGCGGCCGGAGGCCAGCGAAATCACTGGAACAGTTCGCGCGATGTCAGGAAATACATTGCCAGTTACCGACAATTGCGACGGAGCCTTGTATTCGGTCGCCGCTGTGATGGGATACCACTCAGGATGCTCGACCGCGAAAAAGGATGGGTCCACTCCGGAAACGATCTTGGCCGGAGGCGGGGCTTCCGCTGCCGCGTCCACCTTGTCTTTGCAGCCGCACATGGAGAGGCATGTGCCCAGCACCATCGCCAGCAGTGCAATTTTCATCGCTTTGCTCTTCATAATGAGCCCCCACCTTCACTTGCTTCGCCTGGCTCCGCATCAAGCAGGCCCTGGATTCGAGAACCCTACTGCTGCTAAAGAGTCCACGCCGAATATGGCCATTGTTCTGTAACTTACAACCATGGCTGCATGAGATAGTCGTAAGAACCCCACGCCTACTTAGCATGGTTATAAGTCTGCATTTCTGCTGTCAGATCGCAGTTACGCCGCCGTGGATCACTCCCTATCGCGCCGGCCGGCGCGAGCTGGGCTGCACTGCACCCAACCTGAGAGCAAGGAAACACCTGGGCCTGAGAGCCTTGCATATCCCGGCTTGGTGTCAGACCGAATGCGAGGAGTCGATCAGGCCGCGGGAGGGGGCCGATTCTGAATGGAAGAGAGAACAGGAATTCTAACTGTAGGGACAAGGAGGCTACCCGGCACTGGGAAGCAAAGCGTATAGAAAGGAAGCTCCTGGGCAAGAAGGGGAGTCGATGCCATGACTGGATGAAACGATGCGTGCCTATGCGCGCTCAATTCATCTTTGACCTGGAAACAGCGGGTCTCGGCTGGATTCTGCGCCATTGCCATGTCGTCATACATGGTGATGACAACGAACATCATCACCATGACTAATGCCAGGGAGACGAGCTGGACCGTGTGTCCGCGGCGGTCGCGCCGCCGATAGTGCACCCAAAGCCAACACATCGCCGCGGCCAGCACCATCCAGCCGAGATTGAGAAACCACTCCATGAGCGATTCGCCTCCCAATACAGCAGCATCCTTGACTGCCGGATGCTTTACCGCCTGGGACTACGCTGCTGCCACTAGAACCGGACCATGATTGCGCCCGTGAGGACAGTCTGGTTAGTACGGAGATCGGGCCACCAGAGAGCAGTGGCGGGATTAGCGCCTACGCCGGCGCAGTTCTGAGCCGCAAGTATGGTATTGCCATACCCGACGCCTGATGGCGCACCGCTGGCGCACGCATATTGCGCCGGAGATCCGTTGTTGCCGCCCGGAGGCGTGATGCCGCGGCGGCCGCTCCAGTAAGGCATGTCGGAGTAGCGATAGCCAGATTCGAGACGGAAGGTGATGAACTGGCTAGGCATGTAGTCGAGAGTGATGGTGCCGTCATGCATCTGGGCCCGGTCGCCGGCGTTCTCGGTGTAATACGGGGAACCGCTGATGGCCGTGGCGCCGTTGATGGGCGGCAGCAGCGTCAGGTAACGTCCGGGGTTGTTCATTTGACCGCCGCCAAGAGTCATCGCATAGAGATTCTTGTCCCACCAGAAGCGCAGATAACTCATCCAGCCGACAAAGTCCTGCTTCGGCTTTCCATTGTGGCTGTTGTGGCAATTCACGCCGCCCGTGTAGGAGTCGGCGGTGCCCATTTCCGGCGAGAAGCCCTTTGGGTTGTAATACCCGGCTGCCGGCCCGCCTCCATATTCGCAGCCGACATCGCCCGTGACCGTCCAGGCAATCTGATCCAACATTTTCTTGGGATTGTTGTAGAACCTCTGCTGCACGCTGTAGTCGGCATGAACACGCGAGCGTCCGGGATAACCGGCGTCGTCCTCGCCCATTCCGTAGTTATTGAATACGACGTCCGTGTTCGGATTGGGGCGCCATAGAATCTGTCCGCCCAATCCGCCGTGGCCGTTATAGCGGGCGTAGGATTGCCAGCCGTTGATGATCCATGGCTCGATCTTCAGCTTCGAAGTCGGGAAATACTGGATGCGAAGGCCGTTGAAGAACCATGGAGTATTCGAGGAAACGAACGAGGGCTGATAAGTCCAGTTATCGAAGTTGTAATAGCTGAAGAGGCCGATGTAAGACACGAAGATGCCCGCGTCCACATTCAGGCCGTGTGCTACATCCCAGTGATAGCCGCCCCACGCCTCCGAAACGTATTTATAGGCGTCTGCTAGATCCCACTGGCCGCGGTTTGGGCTGGCGTCGTTACGAACGGTTGTAGTGGCGAACATGCCATCCATAAAAAGAATGCGACCGCGCACGTTATCAATGCGGATGTCACCGCCGATACTGATCTGCTCCAATTGGAACTCGTCGGAGCGGAAGGTCTCAGTCGACCCGCCCAGGGAGTCGTCCTCGGGGTGGTTCATGTCCAGCGTGTAGTTCACATCGGCGCGGAACTCCGGCGTGAAGTACTTGGTGGCCATGGGGCTGTCTACTTGATGGCCATTGTCATTCAGCCAGGTCCAGTCGCCGGGGAATGGCGCTTCCTTCGTAAGTCTCTCTGCACTAATCTCAGGAGCCGGCGGCGCGGCGGGGGCTGGCGCAGACGCTGCTGCCTGCAGCGATGCAGGCGGTTCGGCTTTGACGGCACCAGGGAGCAGTGCCGGAGTGCCCGCAATCAAATCCTTCTCCGCGGCCTTGAGGGCTGCAGTGTCGTTCGAATCGGCGAGCGCTCTGGCTTTCTCCTCCTTGACTTCATTTTCAAGCTGGTCGATCCGGGCCTTGAGAATCTCAATCTCTTGAGTGACCGTCAGTTGGGGATCCGGTTGCGCGGCCTTTGCCGATCCCGTCGTATCCGCAGCCGCACCCGAATTCGCGCCGGGACCCGCAGTTGCGACCAGTTGCGGTGAGACTGAATTTGTCGGAGCTGATTGTGCATAGACCGCGCAAGTCACTCCGACCGTGAATGCCAGCGTCACGGCAGTCCGGAAAATAGTCCTCATCTTCACCTCTTTGGTTTTGCTAAAAAGACTGAAATCCATTGGCTGACTGAGCGCGCGGCCAGTTGCGATTCCCAGGGATCGGAGCCGCTCACTAGCCTGACGGCAAAGTCGGTTTTTCGCCCCAAAGGGCAGCCTGGAGAGAACGGGACTTCTACATCAGGTTGAAATCAGATAAAAGCTTGACCATAGGTTCATTTCACGCGAGAGGCCATAAGCCAAACATAAGGGATTCGTTGAATCTCTATAAGAAAGGCGCAGGTACGTTCAAGATGTCCACAGGAGAAGCTGGTCTTAACCCTCGATCAAGAGAGACGGACTGCCCGCCGCGATCGCAGCAAAATTCCCAAATTATGTTCCGCGTTCCGTCATCCAGTGGCATGCGCATGATTGTGCGCCTGGATGTGCGTGAATATGGATGGCACCAGCATGAGGAAGCAAGCTACTGTTCCGATCCGGAGGTCGAGCAGGCTGGCGAAAAGAACTACACATGGCACGGCAATAGACACACGGCCTGTAGTCGGTGGGTCACGGGAGGGTGCCGATAGCTACGGCGGCCCTGTATACCGGACATTCGACGTTCCAAATGACGATGCGATATTCTCATCTCATGCTTAGCGCCAACCAGATTTCGAGGGTTGTGACGGATGCCTTCTACGCGAACGGGTCAAAATCTCTGATTTTCACACTGACACCAGAACTGACACCGCCTCGAATGGTATTCCAGCATCGTAAGTCGCTGTAAACAAAGCGGAGAGGTGGCAGAGCCCGGTTGAATGCACCTGACTCGAAATCAGGCATACTCGTAAGGGTATCGGGGGTTCGAATCCCTCCCTCTCCGCCATTTCCCTTCCATCGCAGTTCATAACTGTCTGCTTCCGTCGGCTTCCGTTTCTATGTCATTGAAAGAAGGCGGGTCGCAAATGGCGCGATTAGAGGATCCCGGAAGTTCTCCGCGCCATGCTGAGCACCTTTGGCGGCGCCTGGCGAGCGGCGCGCGCATGCCGGCGATTGGGTTGGGCACTTTTGGCTCGGACCACGCGCCGCACCAAGCGGTCGCCGCGGCGGTCAAGTACGCGGCAGAGATCGGCTACCGGCATTTTGATTGCGCATCGGTCTACGGGAACGAGGCCCAGATCGGCGCGTCGTTCGCGGCGCTGTTTCGCAAAGGACTCAGGCGGGACGAGATCTGGGTCACTTCGAAGCTGTGGAACGACAAGCACGGCGAAGCGGACGTGAGTGCGTCCTGCGAGAAGTCGCTGGCCGACCTGCGCCTGGATTATCTTGATCTGTATCTTGTGCACTGGCCGTTTCCGAATCATCATCCACCCCATTGCGACGTGAGCGTGCGCAATCCCAACGCGGTTCCCTACATCCACGAAAACTACATGCGCACCTGGCGCAAGATGGAAGAATTGGTGGACCGCGGCCTGGTGCGGCACATCGGAACTTCGAACATGACCATCCCCAAGATGAAGCTGCTGCTGAGGGATGCGCGCATCAAGCCGGCGGTGAACGAGATGGAGCTGCATCCGTATTTTCAGCAGCCGGAGTTCTTCGCGTATTTGCGGGAAAACGGCATCGAAGCGGTCGGGTACTGCCCCATCGGTTCTCCGGCTCGGCCGGAGCGCGACCGGACGCCGGAGGATCTGGCGCCCACGGACGATCCGGTGATTGGCGCGATTGCCGGGCGGCTGGGCGCGCATCCGGCGGTGGTATGCCTCAAATGGGCTGTGCAGCGCGGGCAGACGCCCATCCCCTTCTCGACCAGTCGCGAGCATCTGCTGACGAATCTGCGTGGCGTGCTGGGCGAGCCGCTGACGAACCAGGAGATGGAGGCGATTGCGAGAATCGATCGCAACTGCCGGCTGATCAAGGGGCAGGTGTTTCTTTGGAGAGAAAACCAGTCGTGGGAAGATCTGTGGGACTTGAACGGAGAGATCACGCCGCCATGAGAGCCACGCGCCAAGAATTGAAAATCGAAACGCGGAGGTGGCCAGCGTGAGCAAGACCATGCGAGCGGCGTACCTGCCTGGCAACAGCACCGTGGAGATGCGCACCGTGGCGGTGCCGGCGCCGGGCCATGGCGAAGTTCTGATCGAGATAAAATCTTCGACGATCTGCGGCTCCGACATCCGCTGCATCTATCACGAGCACCTGGGCAAAGGGCCTGAGGGATACCAGGGAGTCATTGCCGGCCACGAGCCAGCGGGGTTGATTGTGGAGACGGGCCCGGGATGCCGCAGGTTCGGGAACGGCGATCGCGTAATCGTGTATCACATTTCGGGTTGCGGGCTGTGCAACGATTGCCGCCGCGGCTTCATGATCTCCTGCACGAGTGCGCAGTACCGGCGCGCGTACGGATGGCAGCGCGACGGCGGCATGGCCGAGTACATGCTGGCCGAGGAGAAGGACCTGATTGCACTCCCCGAGCCGCTGACATACGCTGACGGCGCGCAGGTGGCCTGTGGATTCGGCACCGTCTACGAGGGGCTGGAGAAAATTGGCGTAAGCGGAAATGATGCGGTGCTGATCACGGGACTGGGGCCGGTGGGGCTGGCCGCCGGCGCGTTGTGCCGCAAGCTGGGGGCGCAGATGATTATCGGCATCGACATCACCAGGGAGCGCATGGCTCTGGCCATGCAACTCGGGCTTTGCGACACGGTGCTGGCTTCGGGGCCGGACAACGTGGCGCAGGTGCGCGAGCTGACCGGCGGCAGCGGCGTGGAGCGCGCGGTCGATTGCTCGGCCAACGCCGAGGCGCGGGCGACGGCGATACGAGCCACGCGCAAGTGGGGAAAGATTGCGCTGATAGGCGAGGGCGGATCGCTGACCATCCAACCTTCGCCCGACATCATCCACGACCAGAAGGCGATCTACGGATCCTGGGTGACGTCAACGTGGCGGATGGAGGAGTTGGTGGAGCGGCTGGTGCGCTGGGAACTGCACCCGGAGACGATCATCACGCACCGTTTTCCGCTGGAACGCGCCGGCGAGGCGTATGCGCTGATGGCGTCGGGCCGCTGCGGCAAGGTTGCCGTCTGCCCGGGAGCGTCGAGCGCAGGTTAAGCAAGCATCGGAACCTGATTGGCTGGTCGAAAGTTTTTGGGATTCGGGAGCGAGGTCATTCATGTACGCAAAGCAGTTTTGCGAGGCAGAGTTTTTTCGCTGCGCCGGCAACGATTTTCTGATGCTGCTGCCCCGCGATGAGACCAGAGCCTGCGAAGCTGTGCTTCAGATGGTGCGGCCGGGCGGCGCCACTCCGCCTAACAGCCACAGGACGTTTATGCAGATTTATCTGGTGTGGAGCGGCGAAGGCAGAGTCTTTATCGGCGGCGAATCGCGGATTCTGGCCGCGCCGGCGATCGCCTTTGTCCCTCCGCGCACCCAGCATTGGGTTGAGAACGCGCGCGCCGATCGGGATCTGCAGTACCTTTACATCAGCGTCTGGCCTAACGGGATTCCGGCCGAGGAACTCGATGGAGGCTGGAAGAAAATTTACGCGGGCATCATCGACGAATATGTGGCGCGCGGATTTCCGGTCGAGAGAGAACTTTGAGGCGGAGGCAATGTGAAGATCAGCGAAATTGCCCTCAGCGTGATCGCCAACCCCTTTTCTGAGTTGGTTTCTGCCGGAGTGAAAGGCGGATAATCGTGATCATGCGTTGCTTGGCATGGCTGGCAGTGTTTGCATGCGCCGCAGGCGTGCCGGCGCAACAGGCGATACAACTGCCTGCGCCGACCGCAGTCGAAGGCCAGGTTGCCGAATCCTTTCATTTTGTTGCAGACGGACCGGCAGGTCCGGGCTGGTCGCGTCCCGACGAGATTGCGCGTAAATACTTCCACGACAATTTGACGGGCTTCTTCGAGCGGACTCTTACGCTGAACGGCGCCCTGCCTTCGCGCACCACGCTGCGCTGGATTTTTACCGGGCCTCGCGCAGGCTTGACCGTCGAATTGACGTCAAGCCAGGTCCGCATCGCGGAACGGTACTACGATTCGATGGGCTTTTACGAGGGCCAGGGCAGCTATCCGCAAAAAACCGTGCTCAGCCTGGAGCGGCAATACTCCGGCGAGGCGCGCCAACTGACTGTCGTTGCCGACGGGCATCTCGGTGTGCGCGTGCTGGTGAATGGAGTTGACCTGCTCGCCGGACCTCTGCTCTTCGACCTGACACGTCACCAGTTGATGTATGTGGCGCCACGCACTGCTCATGATGTGGTGGATGGCGCGCTGCTGCGCTCCGAGGTGCGGCAAGCGACCGTTGTGCTGCGCGACAGCGAACCTCACCAGACCATGCTCGGCTTTGGCGGAAGTCCCAGTATTCCCGCTTACGAGGAGTTGAGCGATGAAGGGAAGCGTGAGTATTGGCAGTTGTTGAAGCGCTACAACCTTCTGCTCTCGCGCGAATATCCGATGGGTTCGCAGCTCAAGCCGGACCTGAGCAACCTTGAGAACCTGAACGACGCAACGCCACACTACTACGGCGACAACTTCCCCAACAGTGAGCTTTCGAGCTTCGATTACAGCCGTCATGTGCTCGATCTAGGGGGCAGCGTCATCTACGAGCTCTGGGCGCTGCCATCCTGGGCCACCGTGGCATGGAACGGCTCCAGCGCCGCCGACACGTGGAACAGGCCCATCAAACGAGTCGCCAACCCCGACGAATACGCGCGCATTGTCGTCACCTACTGCCAGAAAGCCAAAGCCGCGACCGGCTCGGCTCCCGAAATCGTCGGCATCGAAAACGAAGTCGATCAGCCGCCGCAGGTGTTCAGCGCCATGGCGCTCGCGCTGCGCCGCGCTCTCGACCAGGCCGGATTTACACAGACGAAGATTCACATGGCCGATGCCAGCTTCATGTTCCTGGGGATCGATCGCGCCGCCGAGTTACGCAAGAACTCCGAAGCCTGGAAGGCGCTCGACTACTCAGCCGTGCACGAATACGACTTTCAGGAGTTTATCGCCAACCCCGACCTTTATGACGCGCGCATGAAGCAGATGCACGAGGCCGCAGACGGCAAGCCTTTTCTTGCTACGGAAATCTGCTTGAACGATTCTCATTACCAGGAGCCGTCGTACCGGATTGCTCTGGCTGCCGCTCAGCTCTACCACAAGAACCTCACAGAACTCGACGCTGTGGCGCTGATGTATTGCTGGCTGCTGCTCGACGTGGAACAGCCCACCTTTGCCGGCTCGCGTGCGTTGCTGGAGCCGGACCGGACGCGCGGCTGGATCCCTGTGCCAACCAGCTTTCAGCTGCGCGTGCTGGGAGCATACAGCCGCCACATTTTGAAAGGCATGACGCGCATCGGCGCCGAAAGCAGCGATCCCGATCTGCTGGCCAGCGCGTTTGTGAACGGCAGCGACGAGACGTTGGTGATGGTGAATCGGGCAACAACAGCTCGCACGGTGACCGTGAACGGCGCCGCCCACAAGTGGGTGGAGGTAGAACGAACGGGGCTTGAAGAAGACAACGAAACCTCGGCGCCGCCTGAGCAGATTGTGATCGAGCCGGGTGAGATTGTCGTGCTGTCGACCATCAAGGCAGACCATCAGACCGAGTAGCAGCAGAGCCAGCGCTCCCCAATGGCCTTGGCTGGTGTCGTCCGCAGCATGGTTTGGCGATCCGCTCTGGGGGCGCCGGGAAAAAATTGGAGAATTAGGGTACTTTCTGAAAGTTAAATCTGCCGAATGCGTACCTTAACCTCTTCTGCCGCCGCCGCGATTAAAGCTGCGATGCCCGCATCGCGGCCTCAAGCACAGCCTTTCGCGTCTCTTCTTCCCGTTCGGCGGTCATGCGCACGACGGGAGTTGAGAGGCTGATTGCTGCAACCACGGGGCCATGAGCGGGGCGAAGAGCGGCGCTGTAGCAGATGCCGCCCAGGATCGATTCCTGGCGATCGCAGGCGACGCCGGACGAGCGAATCTCAGCGAATTCATTGAAAAGGCGTGCGCGGTCGGTGATGGTGAATTCCGTGCGCCGCGGCAGGCCGTACACCTCGACGATCTTTTCGGCAAGGGCGCGATCTTGAAACGCAGTAACCGCTTTGCCCAGCGCGCTGCAATGCGGCGGCAAGACGCGGCCGATCTGGTTCGACATGCGGATCTCGTGAAATGTCTCAATCGAATCCAGGACCTGGATGCGATTGTCGAAGAGATAAGCGAAGCTGGCGGTTTCGTTGAAGCGCTGCGCCAGCAGTTCGAGTTCGGGATGCACCTTGTCGCGCAGCGCGTTGGCTTGCTCGATGAGCCAGCCGAAGCGGAGCTTGGGCGCGAGCTGGTAGGTGCCGTCTACTGCCTGCTTCAGGTAGCCGTGTTGCTCCAGGGTGAGCAGGACGCGGAACAGCGATGCCTCAGGCACGCCCGTACTGTTGCCGATTTCCTTGAGCGAGAGTGAGGCTTTGCCATCGAAGCAATCGAGAACCTCGAGAGCGCGGCCAATGGAACGCAGATAGTACTGCTCATTTGAGGTCGCGCTGTTGGAGTGGAGTGCCCATTTAGGAATACGGCGGCGAGGAGTTTTCTTGGTGGAGGTGGAGGCAGTCTTGCCAGGCATAAAAAGACGGTACCTTGCTTTCTCGAATCGAGCGATCAATAACGAAAAAGCCCCTTTAAAAGCCTTTATACGTCCGCCGGTCCTCTTTGCGCAATAATTTTCATTTTTAATCGTGTTTGACACTCTCGCCGGCGGCTGTGTAGAACAGGCCTTGCCTGGTGGCGCACCGGAGAGGGCCGCGATCGGCCCCTTTTTGCCGCGCGAGCGGCTTTTTCCGCGCCACATTGGCCCAGTTGGCGACGGGTGTCTCGAAAGCGAGGAGCCGTGGATCGTAGGGAATTGATCAAACTCGGAGCGGGTGCCATAGTGACAGGAATGGTCTCCGGTGCGGCGGCCGCGCCCGCAAGCCCCGGCGACGAGCAGGTGGAGCAGTGGAGCGTTTTCGAGGCGCAAGCCAAGGGGCCGTCGGCCGGGAATCCCTTTGTCGATGTTCAATTTGGAGCTCGATTTACGCTGGCTCACCGAACCGTCGATGTCGCCGGGTTTTACGACGGCGATGGCGTCTACAAGGTGCGCTTTTCTCCTGACATCGTGGGCCGCTGGAGCTATGAAACCACCGGCAACGTGGCGGAGCTCGCGGGCCTCACCGGCGGATTTGCCTGCGTTGCGCCCTCGGCCGGCAATCGTGGTCCGGTGGGAACGGCGCATCAGTTCCACTTTCAGTATGCCGATGCATCGCCGTACTTCCCGTTCGGAACCACCTGCTATTCCTTCGGTTTTATCGGCGCGCCCTACGGCGACCAGACGCTCAAGAACCTGAAGGAAGCGGGATTCAACAAGGTGCGGATGTGTTTGCTGCCCAAGCCTCTGGGCAAACTGCAGCCGGTGGCTATGCCCTTTGATCGCGCCAGCCTTGCGCCGGGAAGCCCGGAATCCGCGGGCAGAGACACGCGAACCGGGCAGATGCTGGCGACCGAGGATCTCGCTGACAACTCGACCAGCAAGCAAAAGTTCGATCTGGCGCGGCTTAATCCGGCCTACTTCCAGCACTTCGAGACCAGAATCCAGGATCTGATGGCTGCCGGCATTCAGGCGGACGTGATTCTGTTCCATCCTTACGATGCGTGGGGATTTAAAGCCATGGGACAGGAGGCTGATGATCGCTACTTGCGCTATGCGGTAGCGCGGCTGTCTGGGTACCGGAATGTGTGGTGGTCGATCGCCAATGAATACGACCTGGTGCGCTCGAAAACGATGACGGATTGGGACCGATTTTTCCGCATCGTCCAGGAGAGCGATCCGTACGGCCGCTTGCGGTCGATCCATCACAGCAGAGTCGTGTACGACCACTCCAAGCCTTGGTGCACTCACGCCAGTTTGCAGGAGTACGACTTTGAGAAATCGGCGGAGCGGTTGGCGGCATGGAATAAGCCCATTATCTACGACGAAATCCAGTATGAAGGCAACATCGCGCGCCGCTGGGGCAATCTTTCGCCCGAGGAGATGACGCATCGCTTCTGGCGCGCGATCATCTATGGCGTTTACGCGACGCATGGCGAAACGTACATGGTCACAGATGGAAGCCCGGTGTGGTCAGACGCCGGCGAGTTGCATGGAACCAGCGCCGCGCGCATCACCTTCCTGCGCAAGCTGCTCGAGAAATCGGGCACTACAGGCCTGATGGCTGCCGAGAATCCGTATTACCTGAACGCGGGCAATCCGGGCCAGCTGATTCTCTATTATTTCGACTATCACTGCGTGGGCGAGTACGAGTTTCCATTGCCTCAGAATGCAAAGTTCAAAGCCACACTGATCGATCCGTGGGCCATGACTATGCAGCCGATTCCGGGCGACTTCAGCGGTACCAGCAAGATCGAACTGCCCGGTAAACCGTATATGGCGGTGCTCTTTGAGAAGGCTTAGGCCGTATCGATCGCGCCGGCGAAAGACGGCCGGAGGTCCGAGGCGTTTTGGCAATCTGCTGCGGCTGACACTCGCGGCGTTGCTGCTGACTCTTGTGGCCAGCAGCGCGGCGCTCGGCGCGCCCATCAAGGTCATTACGTCGAGGACGGCAACTCCCCGCGAGCTGTACGGCGCGGAAAAACTGCGGGCGGCGCTTGAAGAGGTGCAGGCCGCGTCGCCGAACGCGCGCGTGCTGGCCGCGGTGCGCAACGCGCCGGAGCTTGCCCGCTTCGATTTGCCCGAATTCTGGCCGCAGGCTGAAGAAGCATTTCTGATCCGGCAAATCGGCAGCACGTGGATCGTCGCCGGCAGCGATCCGTCGGGAGTTCTCTACGGTGAGCTGGAACTTGCCGACCGCATTCGGGCCGCACACGCTCTGCCCCTTGGGCTGGATGACATGGAACACCCCGCGCTGAAGCTGCGCGGGACCTGCATCGGCATGCAGAAGCCCGAAATCACCTACGAGGGCGCTGAATACGATTATCCCTACACACCGCAGAGCTTTCCTTTCTTCTACGACAAAGCGGGCTGGACGAAGTATCTCGACATGCTTGCCGAGGAGCGCTACAACACGCTCTATCTCTGGAACGGCCATCCCTTCACCAGTCTGCTCAAGCTGCCGAAATACCCCGAGGCACAGGAGCTGCCTACGGCCCAGCTCGACCAGAACATCGCGATGTTCAAGTGGCTCACCGCCGAGGCCGATCACCGCGGCATCTGGGTCCTGCAGGGCTTTTACAACATCCATCTGCCGCACACCTTTGCCCGCGCGCATCATCTTCCCTACCATCTTTCGGCGCCCGATCCAGTGGCCGCGGCTTATACGCGCTACGCGATCTCCGAATTTGTGCGCGAGTACCCGCATGCCGGACTGATGATGACGCTGGGCGAAGCGCTCAGCCCCCGCTACGGGGCGCAATGGCTGACTCAGGCCATCATCCCCGGCGTCGAGGATGGCCTGAAGGAACTCGGCATCAAAGAGCAGCCTCCCATCGTGGTGCGCGATCACGCCACCGACATCGATGCAGTGATGGCGGCCGCGCTTCCGCTCTACGCCAACATCGACACGTTGTCGAAGTGGAATGGCGAATCCCTGACCTGGACCAATGTGCGCGGCCCGGTGCTCGACCGCTTCAAAATGCTCGCCGAATCGTCCAATGTGGCCATCGCAAACATTCACCTGCTATCTGACCTTGAGCCGTTCCGCTGGGGCGATCCCGATTTCATTCGGCAGACGGAGGCAAGCTTTCAGCGCATCGGCATTGGAGGCGTGCATGTGTATCCACTCCGCTACTGGGACTGGCCGCACGCGGGCGACAACATTCAGCCGCCATTGCTCCAGACCGACCGCGACTGGATCTGGTTTGCTGCGTGGGGCCGCTACGCCTGGAATCCTTTCCGCGATCCCGAGAAGGAGCACGCCTACTGGACCGCGCAGTTTGCTGCCCGCTTCGGCACCGCCGAGGCTGGAGAAAAGCTACTCGATGCGTACACGCTAGCCGGCCCATGCCAGCCGCGGTTGCTGCCGCGCATCGGCATTACCGAAGGCAACCGGCAGGCACTTGCGCTGGGCATGACCATGCCCCAGCTTATCGATCCTGAGCGCTTCAATCCCGCGGTGCCGCTTTGGACCGGTGACGCGCCGCCGGGCGAGCGACTGTTGGACTACGTCGCCGATGAAGTGCACAAGCAACCGCATCACGACGAGACACCTATCGGCGTGAGCGATGATGCCGTAAAAGCTTCACACGAGGCCTATGAGGCCGCACAGGCTGCCGGACGCTTCGTCACCCGCGACAAGGCTGAGTACGAGCGCGTGGTCAACGACATGCACGCGATTTCCCTGCTCATGCAGTTTTACAACGCGCGTATCCAGGCTGCTGAACAGGTTCTGCTCTACGGATACGACCACGACGCCGATCATCTGCGTCGCGCCGAGCCCCTGCTCGCGAAAAGCGTTGACCGCTTCCGTGAGCTGACGGATGTGGCCGGCCCCGCCTACCGCACCGCCACCGGCATGGAGACAACCCAGCGCCAGATTCCGTTTCGCGGCGGCATGGATCAGTTTCCCAGCTGGCAGCAGTGCCTGCCCATGTACGAAAAGGAGCTGGCAACTTTTCGAAAGCGCTTGGCGCAGCTGAGCGCAGGCCCGGCGATCGCGCAGCCAGAGACGGCAGAGACACTGCCGCAGGTGGCGTTCACGCTCGAGGCGGGCGCCGGCGAGACATTTACGCTGGCCAAAGGCGTAGCTCTGTTCGCGGGCGCCGGCGTTGCCATCGACAGTCTCGCTCCGGAGCTGAACGGCATGCAGGGGATCCGCATCGCACCGGATGAAGGCGGAACGCTGCACTTTCATCTCGCGCACGACGCGCAGATCCTGGTCGGATTCACGCGTAGCACGTCAAAAAAAGACTCGGCTCTCGATCCCGAGGCCGAGCAGTGGAACCTCGTGCTGCTGAATGCCGTGACAGCGTCGAAGATGACGCCGATGACGGCGTGGGCCAAGCCGCTTCCCGCTGGCGACAATGAACTCGACCTCGGCAAGGGCCGTTACGTGGTTCTCGGCTTCATTCCCGCAAATTACCACCTGGCCGCGCGCGTGAATTTTCCTGAGAGTGATGGGAACGTTCCGCCAAATCTCGATTGGCTGTTCGAGTAGAACCAGCTCTCAGCTTTCAGGTATCGGCTCTGTCGAAGAGCTGCGACACTGTGCGGAAATTGGCTTGTGCTCGCGGCAGACGTTGAGAGATCCGCTACGGCCCGTGCGGCTCTTGTGCGGATGATAGTGGCGTGTTCGCCGGCGCATCGTGCCGCCGCAGCAGCCGCGCCGCCTCTTCATCGGTGATCTTCAAGAAGCTGCCGTGCTTGGAGTGCGCTGGCAGCGAAGTGTCGGCGGTAATGTCCTGCCAGTGCCTCCAATCCACGGTGGCAACGGCCTCGTAACGAGCGCGCGGCGCGCGATAGTGGTCGTAGAAGACGATGAAGCGCTTGCCCAGCTGGATTGCCGAAGGACCTTCGGACCAGGTCTCGTTGATGGGCCCGGAGATGCTGCTCCACGGGCCTTCGAGCGTGGGGCCGGTAGCAACGCGCTCCTGAAAGGTGAGCGGATCGTAGGTCTGCTCCTTGAAGATCAGCCGGTAGGGGCCCGTGTCGCCGTGAAAGATGGTGGCGTCAATGGTCACGTATCCAGGGTCAAAAAAGATTGCCGGTTTCGAGAAGCTCTTGAAATCGGGGGTCAACGCATACCAGATGCGGTTGCCGTCGCTAGAATCCTTCATGGAACTCGACCAGATCAGCAGCCACTCCTTCTTGCGCGCGTCCCAGTAGGTCTCCGGAGCCCACACATTGTTG